>Ga0082212_10003961_pt1 | contig 20773 bp, 16 predicted proteins | sample TergutNt197P3_FD_71548 | JGI IMG/M metagenome (GOLD analysis project Ga0082212, IMG submission 71548) | Neocapritermes taracua P3 segment gut microbial communities from Petit-Saut dam, French Guiana - Nt197 P3 | ecosystem: Host-associated > Arthropoda: Insects > Digestive system > Gut ... | reverse complement strand
CCCACGCGTTACTCACCAGTCCGCCGCTCTATTCACCATTGCTGATGCTTACCGCTCGACTTGCATGCTTAAGACGCGCCGCCAGCGTTCGTTCTGAGCCAGGATCAAACTCTCCATGATATTCATTCTATCCGGCCGAAGCCGGCTAGATTTACCACTTCGATACTCCAAAGTCCGGGGGGACTTCGGTCCCTGCCCTGGCAGGCAGGGTGCGTTTCGCTTCCGCAAAACGTATTGCAATCCGGCACAGCCGGTATTGCGTTTCAAACGTACGCTCGGCTTTGCCCGACCACTTGGAACAAGTGGTCGGACGCTGCTTCTGCTTTGTGTTCCGGTGCTGCCAGTCTCCCAACAACACCTTTTCGACCACTTGGAACAAGTGATCGAAACTCCCCCTTCCCTATCGCCCCTACCCCGAAAGATACGGGCTTTTTGCCAAATATCACCGCGGCCATAGCCCCCTGGGGGACTCAGCCACTCCGCGTAAATACGCAGGTTTTGCAAACTTATCCTTTTTTTCACAACTTTGTCAAGCGCTTCCCGAAAAAAAATACGATTTTTTTGGGAATATTTTCCCCGGTATTTACACGCAGAGGCGTAAAGCTCGCAGGGGATAAATAACTGTTAATTGTTACCTCTTCCCTTTGCGTTCATTCGCGCAATTCGTTGATCCTTATTAATTACCCTCGCCTGATTTTTAGCTCGCTTTCCTTTTGCTCCAGGGCATCTTTCAGCCTTGAAATGTCTTCCATTATTGTTTGAATTTCCGGCGTGTTTCGATCAACGGAATCCTTGTTTTGTTCGGCAAATGTCCGGTAAACCTCGTTTCCCAGATGGCCAAAAAGTTTTTTGGCCCTGTTTTCAAGCTGCTTAATCTCAACCATAAGTATACCGCGCTCACCAAGGTCATGGGCTTTGGCGCCTGCCTTGATTGCGAATTCCTTTGATGCTGCCATTCCCTGATCCAGGAGGTCCATCATTTTTTCGCTAAATGCCTTCTCCATCTCTTACTCCTTCCTTTTTATCCCAAGAATACTCAGATCATCGTTCTGCTTGTCTTCATTAAGATGAGTATAGTACATATACGCATTATTTCCAGGGTATTCACGGGTATTGATGCAGTAGGTAAGGTACTGAAGGAAATGTTTTCTCAGGAAAATATCAATCTTCTTGTCAACCAGTACACAATCACTGCCGGATGCCCTGCGATCCCGATAGCAGCGGAACATTTTTTCCGCAGCGACCAGCGCCATGATAACCTCTTCGACCTTTCCTTCACAGCTTGAATAATCAAAAACAAGTTCCTGTTCACCTTCCGGATTATGCCATTTCCGCAGGCTGTATGTTGATCGGTTCAGTACGGCATCGACGATATCATTCACCCGCTGCGCACCCATTTCCTCGTTCCATTGCCCCGTAACATGACTGCCGTGAGGCGCGCCATTGTTTTCCACCGTACACATGATTTCATTATATGATGAATCGCGGAACTTTCGCCTTGTCTCTTCTATGCCGTCTGAAAACAACAAAAGTATGTCGCCGTGGCCGAGGGTAACATTCTGAACCCGGTAGCCGCCCTTCGATTCTATCATACTGCGCGGCAGCGCTCCAGCAGCAGGTGTCTGGGGCAGCGTAATGGTTTTGACTGCTTTTTGTAAACAGTCACAGATGTGAATAATATTGTCCCCTGCATTGCAGAATTGCAGCTCCCCCGTCTCAGAATCGAAAAGGCAAAGGGTAAATGCGGCAAAACGTCCTTTTAAGCCCAGATTCTCGATAAGATCGTTAATCTGATAAACAGCTTCCTCTATGTGAATTCTGCCGGCGGAAGGATTCCAGTTTTTGACAGAATTGAGGAACATTGTCGCCACCTGGATCATCAGCAGTGCTGCGGGAATCCCTTTTCCCGCCACATCGCATTTTATGACGGCATAATATCTATCATCAAGTTTCCGGTAATCAAAATAGTCGCCGGATATTCCCCCTGCCCCTTCATAATAACCAAAAAATACCGCGTTCTTGTCTTCCCTGTATCCGAAATTCAATTTATTACCGTTTTGATCAATATCCAGGGGCAGAAATTTTCTTTGAATTTCCCTGCCGATTAGAAGATCAGACGCAGCGGCGGCGGCCTCCGCCAGTCCCTGAGTCATTTCATTGATCGTATCGCCCAGCATGGCAATCTCCCCATGCCCGCGGACATTGATTTTTATTCCCGACAGTTCTCCCATATTCCCTGTGTCGCGAATCATTTCAACATGGCGCACCAGTTTCCGCACAGGCCGGATTATCAGCGATGAAACGATAAATGCACCGATCACTCCCAGAACGAGCGCGGCGGAGGCAACAAGAAGTATTGTCTGCAAAAGCCTGTATTCGGCGTTTTTAAGTTCATCGGCAATTGAATCGACAGATACTTCCATGCGAATAAAGCCGATTACATAATTATTGTCTGTACTGCGGTGCTGTAGGATTGGCTTGAATAAAACAAAGCGGCTGTTTCTATCCGGCAGGTTGTTGAATAAAAATTCGGGTTCGCAGCCGGGGATCCGAGACATTTCCAGAAATGTCTGGCTGATAATCTCCTGCGAAAAACGGATTGCCAGTCCAATATCATCAATATGTCTATGCGAATTCGGATGCGAATTTTGACTAAGAAGGGCAGCTTCCCGCTCAAGATCATTGATATTACGGGAAAGTTCGCCGATCAGCGTTTCGGCTTCTTCGTTCAAATCACGGTACACTTTTTCCAGGAAGGGGCTGACGGTGTCGCTGAGACGTGAAATTCCGGGTACCAGTTCCGGCGTGTCAATTTTGTAGAAGATATCCGGGTCATTGCTTGCCCAGACACGATCTTCGTAGGCATGGGAACCCGGCTGCATACCGGTAATCGTAATATAATGCGCTTCGGGGACAGCGTTAATGTGCGCCGGAAGCAGACCAAGTTCCAAGATATTGCCGGCCGGCAGATAAACGCAGGCGTTGCCGGCAATTCCATCAAGCAGTACTGTACAGCGATCCCACAGGCCTTTCAGCAGGGTTTCCCTTTCGGTTTTATACATTATTTGGAACAGTGGAAGCGAAATCATCACTATCAGTATAATAACCAGCACTATGGTGAATATTGCCAGTTTGAAACTCAACCCCCAGCCACGCCATTTCATATCGGCAGTGCGATTCTTCTTCAGAATGGCGATCCCCGCAAGAGAAGAAAAAATCAGGCGCAGCGCGGCCAGCAGCCCCAGCACCAGCAGGATTATCAACAGCACAGTCAATGCAAAAACGGGGTTTAAGGCAAACTTCACTATCGCTTTCTCCTGAAAATGCGGTAATTGATATTGGGGAATACATTGTGCTGGCGCTCCAGGCTGGTCAGCCATTCGGCGCTGATGTGGCTTGAGCCAAGGGCCTCATAGATTGTGGTGAAGTTGTGAAGTGAATTTTCAATTTGAAATTTTGCATATTCGGTGCATTTCTGCCGGTACAGTAACTCAGGCCAGTCCGATGCCTGGGCGAGAAGTATTTCACGGGCGGCCTGGTTCAATGCCCTTTCTTTAAGGCCTGAGTTTTCGGAAAAACGGTCGGCAAGTTCCACCATGCGTTCAACGGAACGATTCAGGTAGCGGTATATCCAGTCATTTGAGGAATCAAGCCATACTTCACCATAGCCGTTATCGCCCCATGATGAAAATTCGGGCAGCGATTTTTCAAACAGGGCAGCCTCCTGCTGGAGGAGGTATTCCGATGGGGTCATAAACCGGATATCCCCGTAATCTGCTCCAAATCTGAACAGCGCTTCGATAAAGGCGGGTCCTTCATGCCAATGGCGGCCAAAGCTGCAGGCATTGAAGGCGCACAGACTCAGGGGCATTTCTTTCATATATTTTACGGCTTCGGCAAATCTGCCGGAACAGTTTTCCAGAAAGTTTTTTGCATGTTCCGCTGCAGCAGCTTTCGCCCCATCGCAGTCATACAGTTCATCGAAATTTCCGTCCGCCGTTTTCCAGTATTTAAAACCCGTACCAATCCTGGCGCCGTTCTGCGAAAGAAACTTGCCAAGCGCCTGCGGCGATAGATCGTAACCGATGTCCCGGTTGTTGTCCCTGTACCGGCTGTCTTTCTGCATCGCGGTTATTTCGGAAAACGCATTAAAATCGCGCGCCAGTACAAACAAGCCCTGCGGCGTTTTAACGGGATAAAAACACCCCCGTGACGGAGACGGGTGGCCGAATACAAAGCCGTGACTGTCTGTAATGGTGTAATTAAAACTGTTTGAACAGAGAAACGGTTCCAGTTCTTTTGACCAGCCAAGATCGGGGAGCCAGAATCCCTGGGGGAAAATACCAAGGGAATGACGGTAATATGAAAGCGCAGCCTCTATCTGGGCCTGCACCGATTCGGGATTGGCACAGAGGAAGGGGAGAAAGGCATGCGTTGCAGAGGTTGCCAGGAATTCAATTCTTCCCTTTCGCCGGTAAGCATCAAGGGTTTTGATGATATTACTGTCATGGCGTGTGACAAACGCATCCCGCCTTTTCACCGCGTCATCAAAGTAATGCTGGGCAAGCAGGCATATCTCTCCCTGGCCTTTGAGCCGATCCATTTCCTGCCTGCCAAAATCAATCTGATGATCAAGAAATGATGTGTATTTTTTTACAAGAATATCATCGCACAGCATCTGCGCAAACACGGGTGAGACTGAAAGACCTATACGGAACGGCACATGATCGCCTTCAAGCCGGTCAAAAACTTCAAGCAGGGGCAGATACGTTTCCGAAAGCGCTTCAAAAAACCAGCTTTCCTCGATTGTTTCAGGGGCAAGGTTATCATTGTGTGAATAAGGATCGGCTGCATCGCCGTCCTGTACAGCGTCTTCCTGGAGGGAATCCCGCCCGGCCGTCCGCAGGTGATCTGATTCGACGGGAGATTCCTGTGATACAATGCGGCGGGGAGGAGCGGTAAATTTTTTTACAAAGGGGAGATGGGCGTTCAATACCAGTGAAACAGCGTGTTTTCCATCCATAAATTATGCCTATTCGTCTCTGGGCCGAAGCTGCCGATCCATGCTTCGCAGCAGGGAAAAACATTCAACCCCGGATATATGCGCCAGGGGATTCCGATACACCGCCTGCATTTCTCCATTGCTGTCGCGCTTTGATTCAACCAGCCGTGGCATTTTGAAAGGACGGGATGTGGCAATCGTTGTGTACTGTTCTCCCCTGATAACACACAGTTCAACCTTGAAATAATTTCCCCCGTCAGGCGGGAAACCAAGATACCAGGCGCTGTCATGCGCTCCAACCGGTACGGTAAAGGAACCCGCCATATCGGGACTGATGCCGTCTTTTTTCAAAGGGATTGCCCTCAGGCAGAAATCACCGTCCTGATCATGTCCTCTAATTTCCCAAAAAACAAATGCCCACAGCGGATCCCGTACAAGAACTTCAATAGTAGAAATATTGCGCTGCTTGGGAAGCGCTGTATGCTCGCCGGATTCTTCAGTTCTGCCAATCCCTCCCCGGTCAAGGTATAACAGCTCCTCAATGATGAACATCCGTTCAAGATCGGGAGGAATATCCATGCCGTTTTTTTCGGCTAATTTGACAAGTTCATCGGTGCTTAGCCTTTCCAGATATTGAGTACTGTAGCAGGAAGAATCCATACTCCTGCATCATGGAAAAATACCGGAACTATGTCAAGAGAACATCAGAACTCCCGTTACTTGCCTCTCCTCTGCATTTGTGCATATAGTGACCTAACCATGAATCTTGAGGCATTTGTACTTGGCTGCGGGGGAATGATGCCCCTGCCAAACCGGCACCTGACATCGGTGCTGCTTCGCCGGGAAGGAGAACTGTTCCTCTTCGACGGAGGCGAAGGAACCCAGGTCGCCCTGCGAAAACTCAACCTCCGCTGGAAAAAAATTTCGGTTATCTTTGTCAGCCATACCCATGCGGATCATGTAACCGGCATTCCAGGTCTTTTGATGCTTTCGTCACAGGTTGACCGCGACGATCCTCTGTACATCATCGGACCGCCCCGCATTGCGGAATATATCGAAAGCAGCCGCAGGGTACTGGATATGTACATCAACTACGAAGTCATTGTCAAAGAAGTAACCGAGCCGGGCATTGTGTATCAGGGAGAAGGTTTCCATGTCCGCTGCTTTCCCCTGCGGCATACCAAGCCCTGTTTCGGCTACGCACTGGAGGAAGATACCCGCCCCGGCGAGTTCCATCCGGAAAACGCCGAAGCGCTGGGGGTTCCGCGGGGGCCGCTCTGGTCAAGGCTGCAGGGCGGGGAAACGGTGTTGGCGGCAGACGGAAGAGAGGTACGCCCGCAGGATGTTCTTGGCCCGCCCCGTACCGGCAGAAAATTTTCCTTTGTCACCGACAGCCTTGCCTCCGAAGAAATCGCCCCGGAAGTTGCCGGGTCCGATCTCTTTGTCTGTGAGGGAATGTTCGAACGCGAGCTTGCCGAGGATGCCCACAGCAAAAAGCATATGACCGCCGAAGAGGCCGCCCGCATAGCGGCAGCGGCGGGAAACGTAAAAAAACTGGCGCTTATCCACTACAGCCCGCGCTATACCGAGTACAACCTCAAGCAGCTTCTCAAGGAAGCACAGCAGGTTTTTCCGGACACGGTTCTGGCACGGGATCGCGCCGTATTCCCCATTGATTATGTCGACTAGGAGGGATTCATGATTGAAGTGAGAAATCTTACAAAAAGCTACGGAAGCGTTGAAGCCGTGCAGGACGTTTCATTTTCCGTGGGAAAAGATCAGGTGCTGGGTTTTCTCGGTCCGAACGGCGCGGGAAAAACTACCATCATGAAGATACTCACCGGCTTTCACTTCCCCACAAGCGGAACCGCCCTGGTTGACGGCATCCCTGTTGACGAGAATCCGGTGGAGGTTAAAAAACGGATCGGCTACCTGCCGGAAAATGTACCGCTGTACGGTGATTTAACCATCGACGAATACCTTGCCTTCGCTGCCGAGGCAAGACTCATTCCCCGCGGCGAAAGTGCCGGGGCGATAAACGCAAGCCTGGAAGCCTGCGGACTTAAAGCATGGCGCAGCAGGAAAATTGAAACCCTCTCCAAAGGCTACCGCCAGCGCGCCGGGCTTGCACAGGCAATCCTCCACGATCCGCCAATTCTGATCCTTGATGAGCCGACAAACGGCCTCGACCCGAACCAGATCATCGAGATACGCTCCCTAATAAAAAAACTGGGTCAGCGGAAAACTGTCATCCTTTCCACGCACATCATGCAGGAGGTTGAGGCTATCTGCTCGCAGGTACTGATCATCAACGAGGGAAAGATCGCCGCGCAGGGTACGCCTGAGGAGATCGCCGGAACCATGAAGGGCGGTGATACCTGGGAGCTGATCCTCAAGGGAATGGGAGCGCAGGACATACAGCTTAAACTGCCCCGGCTGGGCTCTGATATCTCTGCCGTCAACTCCAGGGCGATGGAAGACGGCACTGTTGGCCTGAGCTTCTTTATCCCTCCGGATACCGGCGAAACAGCCGCCGGCGAGCGGATATTTGACTGGGCTGTCGAGAACGGGCTGAAGATTCTCGGCATGAACCGGAAAAAGCTCAGTATTGAAGATATTTTTGTCAGCCTTACCACCGATGAGAAAAATGCAGGGGGGGCACAATGACAAACCGGCAGCTTTTCAGGGAAAAACGCAGCGCCCTGGCATTGGCAAAAAAGGAACTTTTTTCCTACCTTAACGCCCCGGCGTTTTATGGGGCAGCGGTTTTCTTTCTGGTATTTTGCGCGATATGGCTGTTTTATTTTCAGCGGTTTTTTGCCATGAACACTGCTACATTGCGCCCCTATTTTGCCGCTTTTCCGCTGGTTTTTATTCTTGTTATCCCTGTTCTGACCATGAAAAGCTGGGCGGAAGAACGCAAGACCGGCAGCATCGAGCTTTTACTGACCATGCCATTTTCCGAATGGGATCTGGTGCTGGGAAAATTTCTTGCTGCTTTTTCGATGCTGGCAATGATGCTTGCCCTGACCATTCCCCTCCCCCTGAGCCTTGCGCGTCTGGGAGAATTTGACGGCGGCGTTATCTTCTGCGAATACATCGGCGCGCTGCTTCTGGGCGCATCCGCCCTTGCCCTGGGTCTTTTGCTTTCATCGCTTTCAAAAAACCAGGCCGGAAGTTTTCTGGGAAGCGCGGCGGCATTGATGGTTGTCATGCTGATAAGCCAAATGACCTTTGCGCTTAACCTTCCCCAATGGCTTACCGGTTTCATCAACATCATCTCCCTGTCGTTTCATTTTGAAAGTTTCGCAAGGGGACTTTTGGATTCCAGAGATATTATCTACTTTATTGCTGCGACAGCGTTATTTTTGTTCCTCAATACCCGCGTAATTCTTTTCAGGAAGTGGAGTTAGTATGAAACAAGTTTCATATTCGATAATACTGTGCGGCGCGCCAACAAAGTTGGCGAATACAGCCGCACCCTATAGAGGTTAATATGACAAAAAAACAGGCGGCGACAATAAGCGCATTGACAATAATAGTTCTCATCCTTGCTGTCATGGTCTCGGGGCGGCTCTGGTTCAGGCTGGATCTTACCAAGGGCAAATCCTACACCATTTCCGCCGTTTCAAGGAATCTTCACAATGAAATTCCCGATCAGGTACGGATCACCTACTACCTTTCCGACAAGCTGAAGGCAATTCATCCGGTGCCGGGAGAGATAGAAGATCTGCTCAGGGAATATGTGGCCTATTCCCGTGGAAAAATCAGACTAACGATACGCGACCCGGCAAAGGCAAACATGGCCGGCCAGGTAGAGCGGTTCGGCCTGATACCCCAGCAGATACAGACCGTTGAACAGGATCAGGCAAGTTTTATCACCGTCTATTCAGGAATTATCATTGAGTACCTTGACGAGATTGATATACTGCCCTGGGTTTTTCCGCTGGAAACCCTGGAATACGACCTTACCTCGCGTATACGCTCGATGGTACGGGGATCTTCGCGCCTTGTGGGCGTTATTCTCGCAGACGTTTCCCGCCGCTGGAACGACGATTACCGGCTGCTGCAGAGCGCCTTTATGCAGGCGGGTTACCAGCTCCGGCTGATACCCCCCGGCGAAGAAATTGCCGAGACGGTTCCCGCCCTCATGGTGCTGGGAGGGGTGGAAGAACTTGACGAGGCCGCCCTTTACCAGATTGACAGATACATCCAAAACGGGGGGAAAGCCCTTTTTACCGTAAAAGGCATTCGCATTGATACAGAAGGCGATCTGGAAGCCAGGCTTCTGGCGGAAAACGGACTCCTTTCCATGCTTTCCGCTTACGGCGTAACGGTGCTGCCGGAAATTGTGATGGATCGCACCGCCCTAACAATGCAGTACCAGACCCGCAGTGCCAACGGCATGATGCAGTATCGCATAACGCAGAATCCCCAGTGGATAAGGGTTATGCGCGAGAACGGCAACCCCGAACATCCGGTCGGCGCACATTTCGGCGGTCTTGATATGTACTGGCCAAGCCCGCTTACACTGAATGTGCCTGAAGGAGTCGAAGCAGTACGGCTCTTTACCAGCACCGCCGAAGCCTGGTCGATGAGGGAGCCTTTTTACACCAACCCTGAAATACCCTACCTCCTTGAGAGGGATGGCGCCGAAACAAGGGGAACAAAGGTCCTTGGGGTAAGCCTTACGGGGCTTTTCCCTTCCTGGTTTGCCGGTATGCCGAAACCGGAAAAAAATGACGGTTCGGCGCTTCCCGATATGCCCGCCGAAACCAGGGCAGCCAGAATTATCGTCGTGGGCGACAGTGACTTCGCCACATCGTTTCTCAATGTTACCGGCGCGGGGCAGAACCTTAATTTTCTTGTTCAGGCAGCCGACTGGCTTGGCAACGATGACGACATTATCGGGATACGTTCGAGAGAATCCGGCTCCGGCCGCCTTGACCTGATAATCGACCCCGCAAAGCGTACATCTGCCATGCGCTTCGCCCAGGTTGTCAATGTTGTCATCGTGCCGCTTTTGGTTATCGCAGCAGGAATAATTCTCGCCCTCAGGCGCAGATCGGCAGGGCGATCACAGGCCGCAGAAGCCGGCAGCAGCGAATAGGAGCAATACAATGACATACAAGAGAAAAATTACCTTTCTGTCAGGCGCTATCGCGGCATTGGTCATACTGTATATTTTGACGATCATTTTTGATCCCCAGCGGATCGGATCGCGCTCGGACGCGTATACATGGCTCGATCTTAAACAAAAAAACAGAATAGACCGGATCAACATCATCAGCCAGAACGAGGCCGTTGTACTTGAGCGCAGCGGCGGAGAGTGGTTTGTGTCGCATGACGGAAAGGATTATCCCGCACGGCAGATGCGTGTTGATGATTTTATCGGCGCGCTTGGCAAACGCGCTTCCTACCCGGTGCGATCGTCAAGTGCCTCCTCCCATGAGCGCCTGTCGCTTGTCGAGGGCATTTCCACCCAGATCATCGTGTCGGCAGGCGCTGGGATTCCCCTTTTGAACCTGCTTATCGGGCAGGGGGACGTTACCGGACAGGATGTTTATCTGCGCAAACAGGGGCACAACGAAGTCCGTTCCGGCAAAGACATTTTTTCCGCTTACACCGAATCAACTCTGGTCTCATGGTACAACCTGAGGCTCTTTCCTGAAAGTGAAACCGGCAAACTCGACCCTGCCGGTATCCAGCGGCTGACCGTATATCCTCCTGCGGGCGGCGGAGATTCTCTGCCTTGCATTTTTGCCAGGAGGGGCAGAGAGTGGAGCATTACCGGCATGGATATCGCAAATCCCGATATAGGAAAGATTGACAGCTATATCCGGGATATCCTCAATGCAACGGGTGATGATTTTGCAGATACCGCCGGTCTGTCCAGTCAGCATTTCAACGACAGCCGCATTGTGCTGGAACTGGGAGACGGCAGTATAAGGACTCTCCGCCTGGGAGCCGGCGGCGATGACGACAGATACCTGGCCACAGTGACCGGTTCGGATTATGTGTATGCGATTCCTGGCTGGGTAAGCAGGCGGCTCTTCCCGGAACCTAACAGTTTTGAGAAGGACTTGTAAAAATATCCGATGCCTTAATTATGCCGGCCTTCCATAAAGGCGCGGTATTTTTCGGGGTCGCTCCTGAAAGCGACAATATGGGACACCGGATCCATCATGGCGCGTTCCAGCGCCTCCTCGGCCTCAAACATGAGACGCTCCGCATTCACCGGCCTTTCCGATCTGGCCGAAATGCCCATACAGAGATCGGTCTTTGCGCTGAAAAGATTGGGATACTTGCCGATGATCCGGTTGTGAAATTCGTCCGCGTTGAGGAATCCGGCATCCAGACTCAGAGCCGGACAGATAGCCGAAATTCCCCGCGCCCCCTTTTCACAGATAAAATCCCTGGATGAGAAAAAACGGGCGGCATCGGCGGCAAAACGGGCATAAAAAGAATCGTCTGCTGCCGGCTTATACTCCATGACAATAAAGGCGAGGTCATGCCCTGTAGCCGCACAACGGCGTAATTCTTCGGTAAGCCTGATCTCGGTATTTTCCTCCCTGACGACACGGCCGCGCTGTGAGTAACTTCCTCCGGCGGCATAACCCTGCCCGCCGCCGGCATCCCCGGCAGATCCGCCGGAGCGAAGGCTTGATGACCGGGATTCCCCTGCGGCTCTCGCAGCCTTAAGTCCGTCTATCTTTAGACCTTTTCCTTTGCGCAGCGATTCCATTATCAGCGTAAAGAAAGCAACGGCAAGGGCGGCTGCGATTAAGAGCATCGCCTGCCTGAGGATCACCGCAAGATCCGCATAGTCGAAAGCCCCTGCAACCGCCTGAATATTGACATTTCGAAAGCCCTGAATCCTGAGGGGCAGATACAGCTGTTGTCTGGAAAAATCGAAACGATTTCTGAAACGGGGTGAATTGTTAACCCAGTTTATGGCTTTCCCCCGCTCCTTTTCAAAGCCGTATTCCCCGTTCGGGCCGGAGATAATGACTCCTTCAAGCGCCATGCTTTTTTCAAGAGCTCCCTGAATGATTTCAACAAATGGCTCATCCATAAAACTCAAAAGCCCTGCGGATGAGGCAAGATCGGCCAGAGCAAAGAATTCCTGTTCGGCAACCATGCGATGCCGATCCATGCTGGTGTTAATGCGGACTATCACTGAAACCAGCGCACCCAGGTACACCAGGATACAGATAGAGGCAATCACTATGCCTATAACCGAAGTTTTTCCGGTTCTGTTTGATCGAAGCATACAGGCATTATATACTTTTTTCACAAGTTCTGCTAGGATTATCCGCATGAATCTCAGGGGATCCTGCCTGGGCGCCGGCTGGTACTACAGAAATCCGGCCGAGGTTAAACGGTTTTTGTCGGAATTTGCCGCTGCCCACAATCCTGCAGCGTGCGCCGCCATAGCGCCCCATGCGGGCTGGTTTTATTCGGGGAAGATTGCCGCCCGTGTTATTGCCGCTCTTGACAGGAATATAGACACCATTGCCATAATCGGCGGACACCTGGGCGGCGGCGCACAGCCAATGTTTGCCCTGGAAGATGCCGTAGACTCGCCCCTTGGCTATATGGAAATAGATGCGGAACTCCGCAGCGCAGTATTCAGGGAAATTGACGGCGAAGAAGACCGTTTCCCGGACAATACCGTGGAAGTTCTGGTTCCCATGGCGCGCTTTTTCTTTCCCGGTGCAAAGCTGCTGTGGATGCGTTTTCCCGCCGCCCCTGCTTCGTTTGAGGCAGGAAAAACGCTCGCAGAGGCCGCCGAAAAACTTGGAAGGAAGATCGCCGTAGTAGCATCAACCGACCTTACCCATTACGGAAAAAATTTTAACTTTACGCCCAGGGGCGGCGGCATTAATGCCCTGCGCTGGATGAGGGAAGTGAACGATCGGGGTTTTATTGATGCGGTAATTTCGGGGAATCCCGCCGCCGTGCTGGAAAGGGCGAAAACCGATCAATCAAGCTGCTCCGCCGGCGCGGTGCTGGGGGCGCTGGGTTTTGCATCGGCTCGAGGGGCAGGTTCTGCCCGGTTCGTCGAATACGCTACCAGCGCCGACGCAGAGGACAGTGAGGAACCGCCTGCGTCATTTGTTGGTTACGCTTCATTTGTCTTTGAATAATCAGCACAGGGTCGCCAGCATAATCGCCTTGATCGTATGCTTGCGGTTTTCCGCCTGATCCCAGGCGCGGCTTTGCGGGCCATCTATCACATCGGCGGTAACTTCCTCGCCCTTGACCGCCGGCAGACAATGGAGAAAAATGCTGCCGCTTCTGCCGGTACGATCCATCAGCGGTTGATTGACCTGATACGGTGACAAGAGCCGTACACGCTGTGCCTTTATGTCTTCCTCTCCCATTGACGCCCACACATCGGTGTAGATCGCATCTGCGCCAGAGACTGCATTGATGTCGGCGGTAACGGTGATCTTCGCACCGGAGGCAGCGGCCAGAGGGGCGCATTTTTCCAGGAGGGCGTCGTCGGGGTTCAGTTCCGGCGGCGTTATTACCGTGAAATGCACGCCCAGTTTGGCGCAGATCACCATAAGTGATCGTGCCACATTGTTCCGCCCGTCCCCGGTAAAACAGAGGGTTGTACCCTTTATCCCGCCGAAATTTTCTTCAATGGTCATAATATCCGCCAGAGCCTGGGTGGGGTGAAATTCGTCGGTAAGACCGTTGTATACCGGTACGCCGGAATATTCTGCCAGTTTTTCCACGGTTTCCTGCCTGAAACCGCGGAACTGAATCGCGCTGAACATCCGCCCCAAAACCCGCGCCGTATCCTCGACAGATTCCTTTGACCCAAGCTGAATGTCGGCGGTAGAAAGAAAGACAGGATGGCCGCCCTCCTCGCCAAAGGCTGTCTCAAAGGAACAGCGGGTCCTCGTGGAGCGTTTTTCAAAGATCAGGGCAATGGTTTTGCCGGTAAAACGCTGGGAAACCGTGCCGTCTTTTGAAAGAGAGCCGTTTTTGCTTTCCTCCTTGACTTTCTTCGACATATCCAGCAAGCAGCGGATTTCTTCCGGTGAATAATCCAGCCAGGTCAACAGCGATCGCCCTTTAAGCATCATAAAACCCCCGAAGCTGGTATTATAGGGAAAAAAGTGCCGATAATACAAGCATGACTCAAATGGCTTTTTTCCTCAGATTTAAGTCACAACTGCGGCGTACCAGGCCTGAGCTTGTTCTCCGCATGGAGGATACAGCCATCCGTACCGCCCAGGAAGCCGGGGGAACAATCAGTTCCGGCCGGGGCCTTGTACAGGCGGTTTTTAATGAAAATTCACCGGCCTTCTGGCTGGATATGCTCCTCTTGATTGAAAAAATGATCCAGGCAGTGAACGAAACCAACGGTGAATTGTACGGATATTCCCTGTTATTGGGCAATGATTTGACTGAGAACCCCGAATCTTTATGCTGTTTTCTCGCAGGTGAAAGATCGGGCAGCGGGGTGTATCTGGACAGAGCGGCGGCAGAAGCAATGCGTCCCTATCTTGCCCTTGAAGAACCTGGTGAATGGGCATCAGCGAAGATTCGAGCCTCTTTATTCTGCCGTGTCAAGGAAATCAAAATATTCGTACAGACGGCAATGGCCGGTTTTCCCCTGCGCGAAACCAGCGCGAATTTTTTTGACGCGGGACAAAGGCAGGCAATTCTTGTTTACGGAAGATCATTCGAAGGGAAACGAGACGAATTGTACCGCCGTTTTGCCGGCTTTACCGCCGCCGAAGGTGAAGAAAATTTCCCCCCGCTGTTTGTTCGTTTCGGCAATGGCGGCATTAACGCCCTTACCGATTCATGGGCAGCCTGGATGCAGGCCGCGTCTGCCGCTTCGCTGTCCTCCGCTGCCGAAGGCGCAAAAAACGATATTGCCGGCTTATGGGAATTCCTTTTTATGCAGCGGTTAAAACCCGAACCTTCACCCTTTGCAGTGCGTACCTGCCGCCGTTTTTTTGAACTGCTGCTTAACCTGTATGGCGAGCTTGCGAATAACGAGGGTGTCCGCCCGGTAGTGATTTTTGAAAATATCCATGCAGCGGAAGAAACTGCCGCAGGGATCGCCATTGAAGCCCTGCGGGAACGGCATGACTTTTTGCTTTTGGGAACATGCACGGGGGATATTGAAGGCACGGAACTGCAAAAATGGAAGCCTTTGTTTCCACGGGTACTTAAAACCCAGGGCGATACCCCCGCACGTCCCCTGCTGCCGGACATTTCTGTGGATCTGTGGGAGACCGGGTATATTCTTTCTTTATTCGGCAGGTTTTTCCCGCCGGATCTCATTCCGCAGCTCATGCAGGAAGCGGGGAAAAGTCCTGCGGTAATCTCCCGCGCCATCTCGCTTTTACATGCCCTTAGAATTATCGACACTCCGCTCGATCCGCAGCCCTGGCACGCTGACTTTTTCCGTAACGCCGAGGCAGCGTTAGGTGAAAGAGCGAAAGGACTGCGAAAACTGGTCAGCGGCATTGTCCTTGCCTGGGTCAAACGGAAAAAAATCAGTCCGTGCATTTACCTTTTGGAATCACTGTCGGAACTAGGCAGCATCGGTGAAATTGACGATAACCTGATCCTTCAATCACTGTACTGCGAGTTGTCCTGGGGGGACAGTACGGCGCTTGAGAATATCCGCAAAGGCAGGACACTGGAAACAATAGCCGGAACAGCACGCGCCGGCGTTCTTGATTACATAGTACAAACCATGATCGCGATTCATTTCGGCGGTGAGGACAATATACACGCCGCTTTTTCCAATACTCCTCCCGGCTGTGCTGCCTTTCCGCTGCTGCACGCCCAGGTGCTTCTTAATCAATCGTTGTATCATTTCAGCCGGCATAACAGTGAGTCCGCCCTTGAGGCGGTAAAAGAGGCAACCCAGCTCTGCCAGGGAAAGCACAGTGCCTGCCTGGCGCATTGCTACCGTATCTTTGCACTTGCGGCACTTGCCCAAAAGCGGATCGGCGAAGCTATAGATTATCTTGGTTTTGCACTGGAAAATGCCGCACAGCACGGCAGCGGATACGACATCGGCATATCCGCCTATTACGCCTCTGCGGTGCAGTTACTGCACGGCAACCTAACCCGTGCACAGGCTCTGGTGGAAAAAGGGCGCAGACATTTTCTGAAGGCCGGAAGTCCCGAATGGGCAGACCGGTCCCGTTTTCTTGAGGGGAGGATTCTCTTTGAAACCGGCCACTACCGCCAGGCAGCCGGCATCTTTGAAGAGATTCGCCTCGGGGGTGACGGCGGGCTTTCTCCTGAAAAAAACAGCCTGCTTGAAGCGTGGGCATTTCGCGCGGCCATTGGCGGCCAGCATTCATCCTTTGCAAATAATGGCAGCGGGCTGGATGCGGAACTTTTCTCTCTTGAGGCAATGTACCTTAATGATGACCAATCCAGGGTAGAGCAGCTTTATGCCAGCCTCCCTGCGGCTGATGACCGGGACACAGGGACGGAAACGGATTTTTTATTTACCGAGCAGCCGGACTGGCACAACGGCTTTGCCCAGTGCGAACTATTATTTTTTCCGCATACCAATTTCAGGAAACGCATGGCGGCCGCATATCATTCCCTTATCCACAGCCGTCTGTTTCCCGCCGGCGGAATGGAAGACCTTCATACCATTCAAAAAGTACTGCGGGGCGGGGAATTTACCGAAATCGACACCTGCGATATTTTTTACCATTTCGCCTGGTGCCGCGTTCTGGAACAAACCGACGCAAGCCCCGTGGACAAAAGCACGGCGGTCAGCGTCGCATTTAAACGCCTTCAGAGCCGCGCCGCCCGCATTGACGACCCGGAAACCCGCCGTCAATACCTCAGTCTGCCCCGCTGGAACAAGGCTCTTGCCCAGGCAGCGGCGGAATTCCATCTAGTTTAGTTATTGAGGTTGTTCGGAAACTTCCAGTTTCCGAACAGCCCCATTTTGTTCTTCCCGTGTCATGATAAGGTTGATCGGGAAAAGACAACCTACCATGACATACACAAATATCCCTACCTGCAGCAGCACCGAAAATCCGCTGGATACCGAAAGCAGCCGCGCCATAGAGCCGCCCACCAGGGAGAGGCCGCCGTTCATACCCCATGCCCAGGGGAGCAGGTGGGGCTTGGTTTCCTGGAGGCTGTCCAGACCGTTGGGATACGGTACGCCCATAAAAAAGGCCGCCGGTGCAATGATAAGGACGGACACAAAAACTCTCGCCATGAAGGAAGCGGAACGGAAAGAGGCAAGGAATCCGTTAAGGCCCAGGATATAAAAAAGAAAACAAAAAGCTGCAAGGGCGCAGGCAATCGGCACCACGAACACCCGGTAACACCTGAAAAAACTGCTGACAATATTCCCAAGGGCGGAACAGATCAGCATAACCGTGATAACGATGGCGGAAGAATAGGTGGGATTGGAGAGGAACACCGCCAAACGCTGAATAAGGAAAATTTCAATCAGCATATACCCCAGGCCGAGACCGGCGTAATAAAAAATTACCCCAACGGTTCCCCGCCGTTTCTGGAACAGGGATTTTCGGCGGACGATCACGGGGATCAGAATAACGATAAGGCCGAATATGCAGGCCTGAATGAGCATGGCAAAGAGAAGGAGGTACCCCCACTCTTCGGAAATATCCTGGAGCTGATCCAGATAGAGTCCCATGCTGTTCATTTTCAAAAAGCCCGTATAATAGGGCCGCCCGTCCCGTATGGGGCGGATATCGAAAATATAGCCCGCTTCCAGCTTTTTCGCTTCACCGGCGAAAAGATGGGGAATAGCCGTCCGGTACATATCGGCATTGGTGACATCTTCTTCCGGGTCGCCGCCGGAATCCTCGAATTGATAGCGGTAGCTTGCCAGCAGAATGTCGATGTCCCGCAGGGGCAGTTCCGCATCGGGCGCGTAGAACAGATCAAACGAACAGTTTTTGACAAAGGTATTCAGATCGTTCAGATCGCGGGAGTTGAACGTTCCTTTCTTGACAAGGATTGTTGAGGTGGATCGCAAAAGTCCGAAGGAATACAGACTCTGTTCCGGCTGCGGAAAATCAGCTTCCTTCATGGCAAGGATGATGGTATTCAGCAGCCGCAATACGTGCCGGGGCGGATTAAGGCGATCCCACACCGTTACCGAAAGCACTCCCCCTTCCCGGAGGCCGCCGAAGTATTCCTTGAATGCCTCCATCGTGTATTTGAAATCTTCATGTACCGCATAGCCGCCTGAATCGGTAAGACCCACCGAATCGACAAGGCTTATCTCAATAAGATCGTAGCTGTCCCTGTGTTCCGCGCAGAAAGAACGTCCCTCTCCCTGGATAACGCGGATATTTTCCGTTTCAAGAAGATTGCCGGTAAACCAGGAAACATTTTGATCATCCCGAAGCAGCCGTATCATCTCCGCCGACGGTTCCACTATGTCGATGGATTTGGCTCCGTTATATATGGCCATATTGGCGTTGATGCCGCCGTTCAGATTCACCAGGAGTACGTCCGGGCTGGATATCATCGTATAGGGGGCGGCCATGGGAAGGTAATCCATGTAGACCTGCTCGTCTTCCTTGAGGGTACCCATGATCCCGATAGGTCCGGAACCGTCAATAAAAAGCCCCCAGTACAGCTGGGAGAGACTAGAAGGTATCTTCAGGGCGGCGTTATCTGAAAGTCCGGGCGCAAAGTGAAAATACCGTGAATCGTACACATGAAATTCTCCGCCCGGGCCGTAGGAATGATGGACGAGTTTTGTTCCGGCATATTTTCGCACATAGCTGATATCCTTGAAGTCGGAAACGCGGATATTTCCCCAGAAAAAAATCAAAACAACCGAACCTGCGGCACTCAGGCCGATGGCAACCAAGTGACTCAGGGGAAAACGTCCCTTCCCCTCTTCCCGGTAGAAAGAACAGAGCATGGCAGCGGCAATTGAAAGGACAAGGATGGGTAAAATGAGGTACTGGGGAGGGAGCAAAAACATGAAAACCACAATGAATACGCCGCCGGCGCCGGAACCGATCATATTCCAGAAATACACTTTTTGAATTTTATCCCGAAAGGCGACAAAGGCCGTACCAACAAAAGCGGCAATAACAAAAAACGGAACGCCATAGATAATGTAGTATGCGCCGATGAACCAAAACTGCCGTGAATCCGAGGCCAAAAAGACAGGGTTAAAGGGAACCATCTGGGCGACAATAAGCGAGGCGGACATACAAAGGGAAAGGAGAATAGCCATAACCGTCATAATCATTTCTGCATGGCGGCGAACCCAGGTATCCAGGAATGTAAGGATAATCCCCGCAAGACCTATGCCCAAAAGAGCGGTGGTAATGACCAGAGAACCGAAGTTAGACCAGTTGCCAACGGAAAAAACCCTCATCACATACAGCTCAAAGGCAATTCCGGCTGCGGAAATAAAAAACAAGGCAAGCAGTTTCGTATCTTTCATCGTGTTCACAGTATAATTGACATTCACATTTAATAATAGATATAGTTACCCGATGAATCTTTTTTCAAAGTCCACCGCGTCCATTCAGGTGATTACCCTCTGCATCGGCCTTGCTGTGGGCATGATTTTCGGCCTCTTTATTCCGTTTTTTGTTGCTTCCCGATCTGAACAAATTGCATCCAACGAGGAGTTGTCAGCTATTTCACAGGCAGCGGAAGCCATGCGCCTTGCCTCCCTGGACAGGACAGAAGAAGAGGGATTTTCCTATGTCACCCTTCCGGGAATACAGAAGTACGACGGCCCCCGGCTGGCCGCGTCCATGCCCATTGAAACCAAGGAAGCGTGGATGTCCTGGATGAGGAGAAACAGAAACGACGATCCGGTTTTCCTGGAACAGCGCTGGGAATGGGCACAGGACCTGGTTATTTCTTCGGAACTCAAACGTCCCGAGGATGTACGCGCCTTTCTTCTGACCCCAAGGGAGCATTTTGTCAGGGCGCAAAACAGGGGCTATGAATATGCCAATACCTGGCTTCCCATCGGTTACGGCGCAACCATCACCGATCCCGATGTGGTATCCATGATGACCACCACCCTTAATCTCAATCCCGGGGAAAAAGTGCTGGAAATTGGAACCGGATCAGGATACCAGTCGGCTATTCTTTCATATCTTACCAAAGACGTATATACCATTGAGATAATCAAGCCCCTTTTTGTCGAAACCGACGCCCTTTATCGACAGTGGGAAGCGGCATTCCCTTCCTACACGGCAATAAACCGAAAGCTGGGGGACGGGTATTACGGATGGGAGGAATTTGCCCCCTTCGACAAGATAATCGTAACCTGCGCTATCGACCATATCCCTCCGCCGCTCTTGCAGCAGTTAAACCCCGGAGGGATAATGGTCCTCCCCCTCGGGCCGCCGGGACGCCAATACATCATGGAGGTAAAAAAAGCCGTGGATGAGAACGGCCTGGTTACTCTGAGCCGCCGGGACGTTTACAACGGGCTGGGCGTCAAATTTATCCCGTTTTTGGATGAAGAAGGCACCTCTTACAGCACCCAGTAACCGTAGCTGCCGCCCCTTTCCGCCGTAAGCCTCTTTTTTTAAGCCTGCTTGACAATTTTTGTCTGCCCATATACGATAAAAGTGGAGGGGTATATAACAATATGGTTTTTTGTTCCGATAATCAGGGTAGAGGTATAGCTTTGTATGGATATCCCGGAGTGTAAAGCTTGACAAGCGATTTGTATGAACGATTAAGGCTGCTCAGAGAACGGCCGCCTTCCTTTGTCCCCATACGCCGGCGAAG
>Ga0082212_10003960_pt1 | contig 20776 bp, 14 predicted proteins | sample TergutNt197P3_FD_71548 | JGI IMG/M metagenome (GOLD analysis project Ga0082212, IMG submission 71548) | Neocapritermes taracua P3 segment gut microbial communities from Petit-Saut dam, French Guiana - Nt197 P3 | ecosystem: Host-associated > Arthropoda: Insects > Digestive system > Gut ... | reverse complement strand
GATGTAGAGGTGCTTGACCCGTTGGGCGAGGAGGAGGTAGAGGACGACGGTGGCGGCGAGCCAGGCGAAGGTGATGCCAGGAAGGGGGACAAGCCCGATGCGCGCGCCGAGGGGCGTGAAGGGAATGATGGTGAGGGCGACGATGCCGATGAGGGTCACGGTCGTGAGGTGGAAGGAGGCGTTGCTCTGCAGGAACGGTATCTTGGGGGTGCGGAGCATGTGGATGACGAGGGTCTGCGTCCACATGGATTCGACGAACCAGCCGGCGTGGAACATCGCCATGTAGGCGGCGCGGGTCGCGGTGGCATCGGCGGGGAGGTTGTGGAAGAGCACGCTGCCTGAGACGAACTGCGGGCAGATGACGAAGTACATGAGGAGGTAGGTCGTGATGTCGAAGACGGAGCTGGTGGGGCCGATCCAGCGCATATAGGAGCCAATGGAGGCGGCGCTACACTTGCGCGGGCGGCGCAGGTACTCGGCATCGACGTTGTCCCACGGGATCGCCGTGCAGGAGATGTCGTAGATGAGGTTGAGGATGATGAGGTGCAACGCCGCCATGGGCAGGAAGGGAAGGAGCGCCGCCGCCGCCACGACGGAGAACATATTGCCGAAGTTGGAGCTGGCGGTGATGTTGATGTACTTGGTCATGTTGGCGAAGGTCTTGCGGCCTTCGATGATGCCGTTTTCAAGCACCATCAAGTCCTTTTCGAGGAGGATGATGTCGGCGGACTCCTTGGCAATATCGACGGCGGTATCGACGGAGATGCCCACGTCGGCGGCCTTCATGGCGGAGGCGTCGTTGATGCCGTCGCCCATGAAGCCGACGGCGTGGCCGTTGGCGCGGAGGGTCTGCACGATGCGGGTCTTCTGCGAGGGCGAGAGCTTGGCGAAGACGTTGGTCTGCTCCACCGCAATGGCCAGCGCGGCATCGTCCATGGTCTCAATCTCCGCGCCGAGCAGGATGTCGCTGTCGCCCAGCCCGACTTGGCGGCAGACGCAACGGGTCACCTTGTCGTTGTCGCCCGTCAGGACTTTCGTCGTCACGCCGTAGTCCTTGAGGGCGCGCAGGGCGGGCTCCGTGGTGAGCTTGGGCGGGTCGAGGAGGGCGAGGTAGCCAATCAGCACCATGTCGTTCTCGTCGGCGACGGAGAAGGCGCCCACGGGCGAGGGGTTGTTCTTCTGCGCCAGCGCGATGACGCGCATCCCGTCGTTGTTGAAGCGTTCGACGGTACGCAGAATCTCCTTGCGAAGCTCGTCGGTCAATGGCACGATGTTGCGCTCCACCTCCGCCATGGAGCAGACGGCGAGCATTTCCTCGACCGCGCCCTTGGTGATCATCTGCCGCTTGGCGTGGCGATCCTGCACCACGACGCTCATGCGGCGGCGTTCAAAGTCGAAGGGAATCTCGTCCACCTTCTCGTAGAGGTGGCTGAACTCCTGAAGCTCCTTGTCGCCGCCGATGTCCTCCTTGGCCTTGTTGATGATGGCGATGTCGATGAGGTTCTTCAAGCCCGTCTGGTAGTAGCTGTTCAAAAAGGCGTGGTAGAGGACGCGCGGGTCGGAGTTGCCGAGGACATCCATGTGAAGCTCCAAGACGATGCGATCCTGCGTCAGCGTCCCCGTCTTGTCGGTGCAAAGGATGTCCATCGCCCCGAAGTTCTGGATGGAGTTGATGTTCTTGATGATCGTCTTCTTGCGGGACATTGCCACCGCGCCCTTCGCAAGGCAGGTCGTGACGATCATCGGCAACATTTCGGGGGTCAGCCCCACGGCAATCGTGATGGCGAAGAAAAAGGCGTCCAGCCAATTGCCCTTGGTAATCCCGTTGAGGAGAAAGACGACCGGGACCATCACGAGCATGAAGCGAATCAAGACCCACGAGACCGAGTTGATGCCCTTGTCGAACGACGTCACCGTCGGCGGCGTGGAGAGGGACTTGGCAATGCTGCCCAGATAGGTGTCGTTGCCGACGGCCACCACGATGGCGGTCGCCGAGCCGCTGACGACGTTCGACCCCATGAACCCGAGGTTGTGGCACTCCAGCGGCGACGTGGCCTCCACGGCGGCGGGGGTCTTCTCCAAGGGTTCGCTCTCGCCCGTCAAGGCGGCCTGGCTGACGAACAAGTCCTTCGCCTTCACGACGCGCACATCGGCGGGAATCATGTCCCCCGCCGACAAATGCACGATGTCGCCCACCACGATGTCCTCCAGCAACGTCTCGCGCTGCTCCGTCCTCGCCTTCGGCGCGTTCTCGTCCTCGCTCTCCTCGTCCAACGGCCACTGCCGCTCGACCGTGGCGGTCGTCTTCACCATCTCGGAGAGCCGCGCCGCCGCGTTCCCCGAGCGCGTCTCCTGCACAAACCGCAACGTGCCGCTGATCATCACCATCGCCAAGATGATAATGACCGTGACCGGATCCTTCTCCCCCGCCTCCGCCAAGGCGACATCCGTGATGAACGACACCACCGCCAGGCACAGCAGAATCGACGTGAAGGGGTTGATGAACGCCTTGAAGAGGCGATACGGCAACGCCTCCTTCTCCTGATGCTGAATCTTGTTAATCCCGAACCGCTCCCGCCGCGCCTCGACCGCCTCCTCCGCCAGCCCGTTCGGGTCCGACATCTCCGCCACCACCTCCGCGACGCCCTTCCCCGCAATGCCCACCAGCCGGGCATGAATCTCATTCCTCCGTTGCTGTTCGGTTTCCTTGGTTGCGCGGTGAGGTGGGAACATGGATGTGTCTCCTTAAAATGATTTCCTGTAACATACCCCACCGCCCACCACACTGTAAAGCAAAATCCGACAGTCATCCGTCCCGGCCATCCGTCGCCACCGTGGCATGCGCCTTGATGGGGGCAGGGAGGGATGGTATACTGACGGGATGATTGACACGGTGGAACTGATGCGGAAGGTGGGGAACCTGCGGATTCTGACGACGCGCAAGGTGGACGACCGTCTGACGGGGGAGTATCACTCCGTCTTCAAGGGGCAGGGGGTGGAGTTTGACGAGGTACGGGGGTATGTGCCGGGGGACGACGTGCGGTCAATCGACTGGAACGTGACGGCGCGGACGGGCTACCCGCACGTCAAGCGGTATTCCGAGGAGCGGGAGTTGACGGTGCTCTTCATGGTGGACGTGTCGGGGTCGCAGTCGTGCGGGTCGCGGCGACGCTCCAAGCACGAACTGGCGGCGGAACTCTCGTGCCTGCTGGCGTTGACCTCGGTGCGGAACCAAGACAAGATCGGCCTCATCCTCTTCTCGGACAAGATCGTGAAGTACCTCGCCCCGAAGAAGGGGCGCACGGCCGTGATGCGCCTCGTGCGGGAGGTGCTTGCGGCGGACGATGCCGAGGGGCGCACGGACATCGCCGCCGCCTTGGCGTTCCTCCACGGCGTGCAGAAGCGCAAGGCGGTGGTCTTTCTCATTTCGGATTTCCTCGACAGCGGCTACGAGAAGCAGTTGCAGGTGACGGCCAAGAAGCACGACATGGTGTGCTGCCACCTCTCGGACCCGTCGGAGCGCGCCCTCCCCGACACGGGGCTTATCGCCTTGCAAGACCCCGAGACAGGGGCAACGCTCTGGGTGGACACGGCCTCGGCGGCGGTGCGCGCCGCCTTCGACCGACGCGCCAGCGACGAACGCGCCGCCCTCGAAGGCTTCTTTCGCCGCAGCAAGATCGACCCCCTTTGGCTCAGCACCGACGCCGAGGCCATCGACGAGGTCCGCACCCTCTTTCGCCGTCGCGCCATCCGTCGTCGGTAGGTAATGTTCGTTGCCGCAGGTCAGAAGACCTGCGCCACATGTAGGGCAGGTCTTCCGACCTGCCAGCAAAAGTATTTTCTGCTCGCAGGTCAGAAGACCTGCGCCACACGTAGGGCAGGTCTTCCGACCTGCCAGCAAAAGGTATTTCAATTTTGGTCTTTCGCCCATTCGGAGACGATGTAGGCGGCGAGGAGGGCTTCGACGAGGGAGGGGGCGCGGTTTGGCGCGGCGATGGCGCAGAGGAGCCAGTAGCCGGCGGCGGTGCGGGGCTTGTTCCAGACGAGGACGTCGATGTAGGAGGCTTGGCCGCGGGCGGGGAGGTTGCGGGCGGCGTAGGCGGCGAGGCTGCGGGCGATGCGCAGGCACCGCTCGGCAATGGCGGGGAAGTCTTGCAGTTCGATGGCGGCATCAAGGCGGTGGGCGCGGGCGCGCATGACGGCGAGGCGGCGTTTGGTCTGCGTGTCGGCAATCATGGCGGTGAGGTGGCTGCGGAGGCGGTGGGAGAGGGCGTCGAACCCGGCGCCCTCGTCACGCAGCTCGTCGGAGAGGACTTGGTAGAAGTCGTGTTCCTTGCCGAGGAGGTTGCCGATGTCCACGGCGATGGAACGTTGGAGGACGGGGCTGGTGACGGCGGCCATCTTGGGGAAGATGTCGTAGATGACGTCGGGCTGCCCGAGCTTGGAGAGGGCGTTGGCGGCGATGCAGAGCGTGGCCTCGTCCGTGGTACGCTTCACAAGGTCAAGGAGGGGGGCGAGGCATTGGGGCTTGTGGATGTCGCCGAGGGTGCGCGCGGCGCGGCGCACCAGTTCTTCCTCGCGGCTTTCGAGGTAGGGGACGACGGCGGGGATGCTCACGGCGCTCGGGGCGTAGCGCAGGGCGCGGAGGATGGGCGTGGCCAGCCCCGTGTGCGGCTCTTGGAGCTTGCCAACGAGGGCGGCGACGGCCTGCGGCGTGCCGATGCGCCCGAGCGCGATGACGGCGGTCTCGCGGACGTCGATGTCGGGGTCGCTCATCTTCTGGACGAGGTCGCTGACGGCGATGCGGGTGTCGCCGTGCCCGAGCTGTTCGACGGAGTGGCGGCGGCGGGAGGGCTTCTGGGAGGTGTTGATGCGGCGCAGCGAGACCAGCCCCAAGGTGAAGCGCAGGGGGTTGACGAAGACGAGGTTGGCGAAGGTGTCGCCGATGGAGGCGCTTTCCGTGGGCTGCTTCACGCGGCGGAGCATGGGGAGGCAACAGGCCCAGGTGAGGGCCATGTGCAGGATGGCGACGATGTGGCCGTAGGTGAGCTTCGACTCGAGCGGCAGCGTGATGTGGGCGGGGTTTCTCCCGACAAGGCATTCGATCCCGTTGGCGATGAAAGCGAGGATGCGGTGGCGTTCGGCGCCGTTCCAACAGGCGAAAATGTCGGCGATCCATCCGACGCAGAAGGCGCCCAATGCGCCGCAGAGGCCGACGATCGTCCCGTAGAAGGCCATGGAAAGGGTGCGGTTTTCCTTGGGCGCGATGCTGCCCAGCAGCGTGAGGTGGCCGATGGCGATGGCGGCGTAGAGGGCGCCGCCGATGACGTTGGCGACAATCAGGACGATGACCGGCTGGTGGAGCGTAAAGACGCCCCCCCACGGCAGGGCGATGTCGAAGACGGCAGAGGGCATCATGAAGCACCAGCACAGGCTGGTGGCAGGGGCGACGGCCATCATCACGAACATGAAGGGGCGGGCGCCGACAAGGCTGACGACGCGGCCGAAGAGGAAGCTCCCGGCGACGCCGCTGAGGCTGGACACCACGGTGACAAGCGAGACCTCGAAATAGCCGGCGCCGTAAACCTGCTTGACGCACGGCAGCTGCAGCACGGTGATGGAGCAGGTCAATGTCCAGACGCTCGACAAGAGGGTGAAGCGGAGAAAGTTCCGATCGCGGATGGGCATCATCAGGCGTTTCCAGACGGATTCGCCGTGCCGCGTTTGCGCCATGCCCGGCTCGGGAACGCCAAGGTGGACGAGGATGTCCACGACGCCGAAGAGCGCGGCGACGAAGAAGACAAGGCCGAAGACCAGACGCGCATTGTCGCTCTTCTGCCCGATGTCCAGGACGATGCCGCTCACGGCGGTCGCCAGAAGGATGGCAAGGGTGCAGTAGGCCTGGCGCGACCCCCAGAACTGGCTGCGCGTCTGCTCCGGGACGAGGTCCGCCATCCAACTGTTCCACAGGGCGGTCGCCATGGCGTCGGTGATGGGGACGACCATGAGAATGCCGATGATGACCGTGGCGATGGTCACGTTTGACGCGCCGAAGAAGATGAAGAGCGGCGGCAGGAACCACATCAGCCGCCCGAACATGACGGAGACGAACCATGCGGGCTTGCGACGGCCCAGAAGCTCGGTCAGCAGGATGCCGGGAATCTGGAAGACCATCCCGAACTGCCGAAGCGCCTGGGCCCCGCCCATGGCGGTGCCGCTCGCGCCAAGGAACTCCTGCAACAGCGAGAGCGGCGTTCCCAGAATCACCACCAAGACCGTTCCCAGCATCCCCGCCACGATATTGATCCTGAGCCCTGTGCGGATCTTCGACGGCGATAACGGCTTGCTGGAGGGAGGTGTCATGGAAAGTCAAAATAATATAGCACAGGTCAAAAGGCCTGTGCTATATCATTGTCAATAACGCTTGTCACGCGCCTGTCGGTTTAGAAGAACGCGTAGCGAAGGCCCGTGCGGATCCCGACGGAGTAATTCTTGTTGCCCGTGTTGTAGCGGTACTTGTAAATCTTGTCCGAGGCCAGCGTGAGGTCAAGGCTGGTGTCCAGCGCGGCCTGCTCCGTGAAGTAGTACTTAAATCCCGGGCGAAGGCCGATCACCATGGCGGTGTTGTTGTTCTTCTCGTGCCGGTCGGCGGAGTATTGGTAACTGCCGTAACGGTACGGCGTCGACGAAGACTCCTCGCCGTAGCCCCACCAGTTGTTGGAAAACCAATCTTCGTTGCCATAGCTCAGACCGTCATACTCGTACTGCTTGTAGGAGCAGGTCAGCAGGCCGAAGTCCACGCCAAGGTACGGCATAACGGGCTGCTTGAGTTCGAGGTACTGCTCCAGCGAGATGAAGAGGCCGAGGTTGTTGTAGTCCTGTGACGTGTCAAACGCAAAACGCGCACCGATCATGGTATCCTTCCGAATGAAATAACCCGTGATGATGTCCCCTGAAAAACGGGCACCCGTCTCGCTGACGGCGTCAAATTTAATGCTGCCCCCGAGTTCAAACGTATCCTTGTCGGTACGCTTGGCGTAAACGGAAGTGGTAAGGGCCAGTGCGGCAAGCACGAGCGTGATTTTCTTGGTCATGGTGAATCTCCAGTTGTAAGGTGTGAAAAAAACTAATAATGAACTGCCGCACAGTTAATCATAACTTCGCCCCACTGTCAAGCGATTACCGACAGAAATAAGGAGAGGCGTGGAACGTTACGCCCCGTTCCCCATACAATGCGTATCAGTGTTCTCAAAAACGATGTTTTTGAGAACACTGATACGCACCGTTGTTGGCATGGGCGGCGCACTGTGTCGTGCGCCCGGAAAAAGCCTCGGTTTGATTTTCGGGGCGATTTGTGGCATACTGTCGCCCCGCTGGCGATTTAGGGCAACAAGCAAGGATTGGGTATGCAACGCAGGGATATAAAGAAGGTATTGATCATCGGTTCGGGGCCCATTGTCATCGGGCAGGCGTGCGAGTTTGACTACTCGGGGACGCAGGCGTGCAAGGCGTTGCGGAGTCTGGGGTACGAGATTGTGTTGGTCAATTCCAACCCGGCGACGATCATGACGGATCCGGTGGTGGCGGATGTGACGTACATTGAGCCGCTCAATGTCGAGCGGCTGGAGCAGATTATCGCGAAGGAACGCCCGGATGCGCTCTTGCCGAACCTCGGGGGGCAGACGGGGCTCAACATGTCGATGGCGCTCAACAAGGCGGGCATCCTTGAAAAGTACGGCGTGAAGGTCATCGGGGTGAACCTTGACGCGATCGAGCGGGGGGAGGATCGGCTGGTCTTCAAGTCGCTGATGACGGAGCTGGGGATCGACACGCCGAAGTCGGGGATTGCCACGACCTTGGACGAGGCGGAGAAGCTGGCGACGGACATCGGGTTTCCGCTGGTCATTCGCCCGGCGTACACGATGGGCGGCGCGGGGGGCGGGTTCGCCTACAACATGGAGGAGTTGCGCCTCATCGCCGCGCGGGGGCTGGCGCTTTCGATGACCTCGCAGATTTTGGTGGAGGAGTCCATCAAGGGGTGGGAGGAACTGGAGTACGAGGTGGTGCGCGATGCGAAGAACCAGATGATTTGCGTCTGCACCATCGAGAACATCGACCCCGTGGGGGTGCATACGGGGGACTCGTTCTGTTCCGCGCCGATGCTGACGATCCCGCCGCACCTCGTGAAGAAGTTTGAACAGATGTCGTTTAAGATCATCGAGGCGATCGGGGTCATCGGCGGCACGAACGTCCAGTGGGCGCACAACCCGCAGACGGGACGCATCGTCATCATCGAGATTAATCCGCGCACGTCGCGCTCGTCGGCGTTGGCGTCGAAGGCGACGGGGTTCCCCATTGCGCTCGTCTCCGCCAAGCTCGCGGCAGGGTTGACGCTGGACGAGATTCCCTACTGGCGCGACGGGACGCTGGAAAAATACACCCCGTCGGGGGATTACGTCGTGCTGAAGTTCGCACGGTGGGCGTTTGAAAAGTTCAAGGCGGTGGAGGACAAGCTCGGCACGCAGATGAAGGCGGTGGGCGAAGTCATGTCCATCGGCAAGCACTACAAGGAGGCGTTGCAGAAGGCGATTCGCGGCCTTGAAAACGGGCGGTCGGGGTTTGGGTTTGCGAAGGACTTTAATCAGAAGTCGCTTGACGAACTTTTGCAGATGCTCCGCGAGGCCTCCTCGGAGACGCACTTTATTTTATACGAAGCGTTGCGAAAAGGCGCGACGGACGAACAGGTCTTCAAGGCCTGCGCCATCAAGGCGTACTTCGTCGGGCAGATGCGCGAACTCGTCCAGCTCGAAGAAAAACTGCTTGCCCACAAGGGGCAACTGCCCCCCGACGACCTCTTGGCGCAAGCCAAGAAAGACGGCTTCGCCGACAAGTACATCGCAAAGCTCCTCTCTATCAAAGAAAAGACCGTCCGCGAACGCCGCGAGAAATTGGGTGTGGTCGAGACGTGGCACAAGGTGCCTGTGTCGGGGGTGGAGGATAAGTGCTACTACTACTCCACCTATAACGGCGAATCGACTCAAGCCGACGTAAATCGACTTACGTCGACATCCAAAAAGGTGATGATTTTGGGCGGCGGGCCGAACCGGATAGGGCAGGGGATCGAGTTTGATTATTGCTGTTGCCACGCCGCGTTTGCGTTGCGCGAAATGGGCTACGAGACCATCATCGTCAATTGCAATCCCGAGACCGTCTCCACGGACTACGACACCTCCACGCGCCTCTACTTCGAGCCTGTCACCGTGGAAGACGTGCTGCAAATCTACCGCAGGGAAAATCCCATCGGCGTCATCGTCCAGTTTGGCGGGCAGACCCCGCTCAACACGGCGCGGGAACTCGAAGAGGCGGGGGTCAAAATCCTCGGCACTTCGATTGATTCCATCGACATCGCCGAAGACCGCGACCTCTTCCGTCACCGCATGGAGACGCTGGGCATCCCCATGCCCGAGAGCGGCATGGCGGTCAACATCGACGAGGCGTTGGCGTTGGCGGGAAAGATTGGCTATCCCTTGATGATTCGCCCCTCCTTTGTCTTGGGCGGGCGTGGGATGGAGGTCATCTACGACGAGGCGCAATTGCGCGAGTACGTCGCCAAGGCCGTCGGCGTGACCCCCGACCGCCCCCTCCTCCTCGACCGCTTCCTGCGCGATGCGCTTGAATGCGAGGCGGACGCGATTTCCGACGGCAACGATGTCTTTATCCCCGCCGTCATGGAACACATTGAACTGGCAGGCATCCACTCGGGCGACTCCGCTTGCGTCATCCCGCCCGTCTCCATTCCTGAGAATTGCCTTAAGACGATTCAAGACTACACCCAGAAGATTGCCAAGGACTTGAAGGTGTGCGGTCTCATGAACATGCAGTACGCCATCGAGGACGGCAAGGTCTATGTGCTGGAGGCCAATCCCCGCGCCTCGCGCACCGTGCCGCTCGTCTCAAAGGTCTGCGCCATCCAGATGGCCAACGCCGCGACCCGCCTCATGATGGGCGAGACGTTTGCCTCCCTTGGGCTCAAGCACCGCCCCATTCCCCACTTCGGCGCGAAAGAGGCGGTGTTCCCCTTCGACAAGTTCCCCGAGGTCGATCCCGTCCTCGGCCCCGAGATGCGTTCCACGGGCGAAGTCCTCGGCATGGCCAACAACTTCGGCCTCGCCTACTACAAGAGCCAGGAGGGCGCCAACGCGACCCTGCCCAAGGAGGGCGGCATCCTTATCTCCCTCTCGGAGAAGACTGAGAGCGCGGCAGCCGCCGCCAAGGAGTTTTCCGACCTTGGCTTCAAGGTCTACGCCACCGAAGGCACGGCGACGTTCCTCCGCGCCAATGGCATCGCCACCGAGGTCATCGCCAAGATCAAGGAAGGCCGTCCCAACGCCATCGACCTCATCGTCAACCGCCAAGTCTCCATCGTCATCAACACCCCCAGCCCCCGCCGCGACTCCCTCACGGACGACGCTTCCATCCGCAAGGCCGCCCTCAAATACAAGACCCCCTACATGACGACCGCCGCCGCCGCCCACGCCGCCGCGCAAGGCATCGCCGCCGCCCGCGCCGACAACGGCACCGTCACCTCCATCCAAGAATACCACGCCTCCCTTCGGTAGGTCTATCGAAGGATGGCGGAGAGGGCTTTGACGAGCTTGACCGTCTTGCCGTTCCAGCGGAAGGTGGCGGTGACGGGCTTGGCGTGGCGGGCGACGAGGAGGAGGAGGGGCTTGCCGTCCTTGACGTAGGAGAAGGCGAGGAGTCCCTTGGGGATGGTCGTCTCGGTCGGCCAGAGGGTCGTGAGGGCGCGGGGGATTTGGGCGACCTCGGCGGCGATGGCGGTGACGGCGCCGTGGCGCAGGCCGAGGATATGGCCGTCCCATGTCACGACGGAGGTCGTCGTGGAGGGCGCGAGGGCCTTGAGCTGCCATGCGATCAGGTCGGGGTAGGTCTCCTCGGGGTTGGATTGCCAGTTGGGGGTCGTCGCGGCAGGGTCCCAAATGAGGGGCTTGCCGCAGACGGTGGCGGTGTCGCCGTAGCGCGGGGCGAGGGCGGCCTCCTTGGCGACGGGGGCGCATCCGGCGAGGGCGCACCAGCGGTCGTGGCAGGGCGTGCCGTCGGCGTAGTGCCAGGCGGGGGGGCCGGCGAGCATGATCTCCACGCCGGCGGCGGCGGCCTGTTCGAGCGCGTCGAAGGTGGCGGGGGTCGTGCGGTCGGGCCAGACGAAGAGGATGCGCTTGAAGGAACCGAGCGCGGTCGCCCAGCGGCCGTCTTTGAGCGAGCCCTGTTGCAGCACCTCGGGCGAGACGATGGTCACGTCGGCGCGGGCGGCAAGAAGTTCTTGCACGGCGAAGAGGATGGCGCGTCGGTGGTGCTGGAGGGTCTGGCCGGGGAAGGTCGCCATGCCTTGCCAGTGGTAGACGATGGCGGTGTCGGGAGTCGCCTTTGCGCCCTCCGCCGCGTCAAAGAGTTCGCGGTGGGCGTCAAGGTATCCAGCCATGTTTTTCCACGTCGGGTGCCACGGGTAGCCGGGGCCGAACATGACGGTGCTGTGGTAGTCGTGGCCGAACCAGCGCACGCCGAGCGCCCCCGTGACGCGCAGGTAGTAGGCGAGGTGCTGGTCGGTCGGCCAGAAGCCCCACGAGTTCGTCCACGCCTCCTTGGAGTCGCTGAGGGCCGCGAGGGCGCGCGCCAGCACGAGGAAGGTAAGCATGCTGTCCTCGCGCTCGAAGACGCAATCGGTGTAGCCGCCCGTGGTGCCGCGGTTGTGGCGGAAGTAGTCCACGCTCCCGATCCAGAAGTCGTCGGAGAGCTCTTCGTGCATCGTGCGGTGGATGCCGATGGAGAAGCCCTTGACGCGCTTGCCAAGGCGGGGGTGGGCGAGCGCCTTCTGCTTGAAGGTCTGCTCCAGCAGGGTCAGCTGGCTCTCCAGCATCTCGGCGAAGTCTTGGCGCACCTGCGCGGAGTCGCGCCCCGTGACGTCTTCCCACAGGTCGATGAGCCGCGTCTTGAGGTCGTACCCGTTCTGGCGGCGGAAGACCTCGTAGAGGCGGTCGGTGATGGGATAGTCGCGGTGCAGGAAGTCAAACCCGAAATGCGGCTCGTCCCACGCCACCCCGGCAACGTCGTGCTGCGCGGCGGTCTCCAGGATGCGGTCGATGTACTGCGCCATGAGCGGGTGGCCGAGGTCGCGGTAGCCGTAGTTGAAACGCCGCCGCCACACGAGGAAGAGCGTCCCGCTGGCGACACCCTTGACCTTCCATGACTGCTTCGACGTGGCCTGTCCCTTCTTGCGCGTCATGGCGCACCCGCCACCCTCGCTCACCTGCGACGCGAGCGTGAATGCGTCCACGGGAATCGCCTGCGTGATGAGCCCCTTGCTCCTGTTGGTGCGCGACACCTTCCACGCCGCCTCCAGTGCCCAGATCGACGGGTCGCCCGAACTCAATTCGCGCGTGAACGTCCCGCCCTTCACGGCGGCGCACTGCCGCACGAGCGACTCCGTGAACACCTCGGGATGCTCGTCGAGCATGATCTTGGAAAAGTGGTTGAGCGTGGTGTCCAGCACGACCTTCATCCCCTGCTTGCGGCAATGGTTCACGATCACGGAAACCGCCTTCTGGAACCGTGGCGCAAAGTACGGCGTCTGCGTGTTGCGGCTCTCCAGATAAATCGAATCAAACCCCTTGCCCTTAATATCCTCCACCGCCTTCTTGGAAAGCGCAGGATCAAATATCTCAGCCTCCGTCATCGAATAGACCATCAACTGTTTCATGTTAATTTTCCGTGTTGTGCGTTACTAAAAATCGGGTTGGCGTGGCGAGGCCGTGCATGGGGATGTCGTGGGGCTCGGCGGGAACGGCATCAAGAATCTGCTCGTCGTAGGCAATGCCGACGAAACGCGCATCGGGCGCGGCGGCGGCAAGGAGCGCATCGTAAATCCCCGCGCCGTGACCGAGGCGGTTGCCCGAAACGTCAAAGGCGACCCCCGGCACGAGAAAGAGCGAAAAGGCGTCCGTGGCAACCCACGCCTTCTCCAGCGGCTCCAGAACCTTGAACCGCCCCGGGGCGACAGGCGCCTCCGGCGACCACCGACAAAAACGATACCGCCCCGCCTCCGCATCATACGCCGGGACGGCGACGAGACACCCCGCCTCCGCATAACGACCCATCGCAACATTCACCGAAAGCTCCCCCGCCAACGCCAAATACCCCGCAATGGGAAAGGCTGAAAGGCTGAAAGGCTGGAAGGCTGGAAGGGAGGCAAGCTGGTCGGCAAGCCGCTCGGCATCATCCGCCGCCACGGTACGAATCCGCCCACGCATCTCAACACGAAGGCCACACTTGGCATCGTTATTTTTTTTAACCACAGAGGACACAGAGGACACAGAGGATTTAATTTTCTCTCCGTGTCCTCTGTGTCCTCTGTGGTTAAAAAAATTCATGTTATTTTCACGCACCGTCCCGTGACTCTGAGTTTTCCGGCGGCGAGGAGGCGCAACGCCTCGGGGTAGGCGATGCGCTCCTCGCACTGGATCCGCGCATGGAGCGTGTCGGGCGTGTCGCCTTCAAGGACGGGAACGGCGCGTTGCAGGATGATGGGTCCCGTGTCCGTGCCCTCGTCAACGAAGTGGACGGTGCATCCCGCCACCTTCGCGCCATAGGCGAGCGCCTGCTTCCACCCCGCCATGCCGGGAAACGCCGGAAGCAGCGCAGGGTGGACGTTGAGGACACGCCACGCAAAACGCCTCAAGAGCGTCGCCTTGACAATCCGCATATACCCCGCCAAGACGACGGCATCCACCCTGGCCTCCTCCAGCACACGGATGACCTCGGCCTCCGCCACCCCCTCCAGCTTGGTCCTGTACGGGGCGTGATCCACATAGACGGCGGGAATGCCGCACCGACGGGCGCGTTCTAAAATAAATGCGTCCTCGACATCGGAAACGACGGTGACAATCGACGCCGCAAGACTCCCCTCCGCGATCGCATCCTGAATGGACTGCATCGTCGTGCCAGAGCCAGAACCCAAAACGCCAAGCCGAAAGCCAGAAGAATTCACGCCCCCACTATACCATTTAAAGCCCCCCCGCGCCACACTCCCGTAAAAGGCGTGCAACAGTGTTCTCAAAAACATCATTTTTGAGAACACTGGTACACGGGTGCGCGGCGCGTTGCGTGCCATAAAGGTGCATGACAATAAAAGCGGATTTGAAAGGCGGCGGGGGTTTTGGTAGTATTGGGGAATGGATACGGTTAGCATTTCACTGGTCGGGGTGGGGGGGCAGGGGACGCTCCTCACGTCGGATGTCTTGGCGCGGACGGCGGCGATTGCCGGGATGGACGTGAAGAAGTCGGAGATTCACGGCATGGCGCAGCGGGGCGGGTCGGTCATCAGCCAAGTGCGTTTCGGGAGCAAGGTCTATTCGCCGATCGTCTCGGAGGGGGGGAGCGACATCCTCGTGGCGTTCGAGAAGCTGGAGGCGATTCGCTGGCGGGAACTGGTGAAGGCGGGCGGCGCGGCGTTGGTCAACGACCTTGACCTTGTGCCTGTCACGGTGTCGAGCGGGCAGCAACCCGCCTTTCCCGAGACGGAGGCGACGTTGCGTAAAATCTATCCGCGCCTCACGCTGATTGACGCGCAGGGCATCGCCGTCGCCATCGGCAACGCCCGCACCGCGAACATCGTCCTTTGCGGCGCCCTCGCCCGCATGACCCCCTTCGCCAAGGAGCAGTGGCAACAGGCATTGCGCGACCGCCTGCCCGCAAAATTGCTCGCCGTGAACCTCGAAGCGTTTGAGCGTGGTTATGGCTATTGATAGAATTGCGCGAATCAACGAGATCATCCGCCGCGAGATGGGGGTGGCGTTGTTGGCGTTTTCGCAGAGCGACCCGATGATTGACCCTGTGATGATTTCGTTCGTGCAAGCGGAGACGTCGCGGGACTTGCGCAATTGCATGATTCACGTCTCGTTCATGGGGGATGCCAAGCGGCACCCCGCCTTCCTGTCGCTTTTGCGAAAATACAGGGTGGACTTTCAGGCGCACCTTGCCACGGCGGTCGGTCTCAAGTACACGCCGCGCCTCGCCTTCAAGCAGACCACCTCCATCGAAAAAGGCGACCGCGTTATTTCGCTTCTCTCCGAGTTGCCCAATGATTGATTTCAACGATGTCAGTATTCATTTCGGGACGCAGGATGTCCTGCGGGGCGCGTCGTTTCGTGTCAACGCGGGGGAGCGGGTGGGGCTGGTGGGACCCAACGGCTCGGGGAAGTCCACGATCTTTCATCTGATCAACGGCGAGATGTCCACGGCGGGCGGCACGGTCTCGCTGGAGGGCAAGCCGCGCATCGGGCACTTGCATCAACAGCTTCATCCCTACGATGAGCACGACTCGCTCCTCGCCTACGCCATGCGTGCCATGCCTCGCCTCGAATTCCTCGAGCAAGCCATTTTGGATATTGAGGAACAGCTTACCGATTCGTCCATCGTCCATCGTCCATCGTCTGTCGACAAAGATCGGTTACTCAAACAGCTTGGCGAGTACCAGACGGAGTTTGAGCATTTGGGGGGCTACGACATTGAGACGCGGGTGAAGATGGCCTTGGGTGGCCTCGGGTTCAAGGAGACGGACTTTGCGCGGAAGTTCACGGAGTTCTCGGGCGGGTGGCAGATGCGGGCGGAGCTCGTCCGCACGCTCGTCATGCAGCCTGACATCTTGCTCTTGGACGAGCCGTCCAACTACCTCGACCTTCCCGCCGTGGAGTGGATCCAGCGATTCCTCAATGACTACCAAGGGACGCTCATGCTCATCTCGCACGACCGCTACCTCCTGCGGTCGCTTTGCACCACCATCCTCGAAATTGACGCCTTCACCATCACCCGCTACAACGGCGGCCTCGACTTCTACCTCCGCGAACGCCAGCAACGCTACAAGACGCTCCTCGCCGCCAAGGAGAACCAAGACCGCCTCCGCGACCAGATTCAACGCTTCATCGACACCTTTCGCTACACCGCCTCCAAGGCGGCGCAAGTCCAAAGCCGCGTCAAGCAACTCGAAAAGCTCGAAGAGATCGTCGTGCCGCGCCAAGCCTCCGAGGCGGGGTACCTGCGCCTCCCCGAGGTCAAGGTCCGTGCGGGCGAATGCGTGTTGCGCCTCGATGGCGCGGGCTTCTCCTACGATGACGCAAACTGGGTTTTCCGCAACGTCTCCTTCGATGTCGGGCGCGGCGACCGCATCGCGTTGGTCGGCTACAACGGCATGGGCAAGACGACCCTCTCGCGCCTCCTTGCGGGCTGGCGCACCCCCACGGAGGGCAAGGTCGTCTTCGGGTACAACGTCACGCCGGGCTACGTCTCGCAGGAATTCGCCGAGACCATTCCCGCAGACCAGAGCCTCTTCCGCGTCCTCAAGAACGCCGACGACCGCATGACCGACAACGATGTCCGCACCCTCTTGGGCTCCTTCAGCTTCTCGGGCGACGATGCCTTCAAGCCCTGCGGCGTGCTGTCGGGCGGCGAGAAAATCCGCCTCGCCTTCGCCCGCCTCTACGCCCAGCGCCCCAACCTCCTCATCCTCGACGAGCCCACCACCCACCTTGACCTCAACGGCCGCCGCGCCCTCGAAACCGCCCTCCAATCCTACGACGGCACCCTTGTCGTCGTCAGCCACGACGTCGAGTTCGTCCGCGCCGTCGCCACCCGCATCATCGCCATCGACCCCGACGGCGTGCGTCCCTTCAACGGAAATTACGATGACTACAAATCATCAATTCGACTCACGTCGACTCGTGTCGATTCACATCGACTTGAGTCGAAACCCTCGACGCCCGTCGACTTAAATCGACTTAAGTCGACGAAAGTCGAATCAGATCGCCGTTCTTCCCGAGACCTCCGCAAGGAACGCGCCGAGGAGCGCGCCAAGAAATACCCCCGCACGGGCGACCTCAAACGCCGCATCGCCGCCGCCGAGGAACGCATCACCGCCCTCGAAACCGAACAGGCGCAACTCACCGAGACGCTTTCCGCCAACGCCGACGGGACGGACTTCGCCGCCATCAACCGCCGCCTTGCCATCATTCAGACCGAGCTGGCCACCGTCAACACCCTCTGGGAACAGGCCGCCAGCGAACTCCAAATCCTCGAAGCCGATTAAACGTGGCGCAGGTCTCCCGATTGTGGTAAAGTGGGGGAAAGCCCGAGGGTTCGGGCGTGAGGAGGAGTCAAAGTGCAGGAGCTGGCGCGGGGCGGGGTGATGTTGTATCTGACGCTGATATTGGGCGGCGTGGCGGCGTGGGTGTTTTTCGCGCGGATGCTTTCGCTCTACCGGGCGCGGATCAACGCGAGCGACTTGGTGGGGGGGATCAAGAACAATTTGTCGCGGGGCAACGTGGGGGAGGCGAAGCACCTGTGCGCCATCACGCCCGGTCCCGTGGCGGCGTTGCTCTCGGTCGCCATCGACACGATGGAGGCCGAGGAGCCGGAGCGCCTTCGCGCCTTGGCGTTCACGGGGCAGCGGGAGGTGGCGCGGATGGAGCGGCGCCTCTCGGTGCTGACGCTGATTGCCCAGACGACGCCCATACTGGGGTTGATCGGCGCGGTGTACAGCCTCTTTACCATGACGGTCGGCGTGAGGGCCAACGCCCCGCTTGTCCACGCGGCGGACATCGCCGACGGGCTCGTGCCGGCACTCCTGTGCGCCGGGGCGGGGCTTGCCGTGATGCTGCCGACGCTCGTCGGCATCCATGTCGTCGTGATGCAGATTGACCGGCTGGTGGGCGACATGGAGTACGCGGCGATGGAGATTGTCAATTACATGGCGTCGCGCCACGCCGGGAAGGGGCGCCATGGCTGACGAACGCGCCGCGCCGCCACCGCTCACGTTTCACTTGCGCCGCCGCCCGACGGGCATCCTGCCCCCGTACCAGCCGTCGGTGCGCCCGCACTGGTTCTTCATCATGGCCGTCCCGTGGCTGACCGTCCTTGCGCTGGCGGCGGGGGTGGCGATGGCGCTGGGGATGCGCTCGATCCTCCCTGGGGTTCCGATGACGTTGCCGCAGGCCTCGTTCAGCGCGGGAGACTCCGGCGTCGTCATGCTGCTGGTCGTCCCCGACCGCGAGGGCGACACCCAGGTCTTTCTCGATGACGACCGCTTTGGCATGGCCTCCGAGGAACGGCGCGCGAAACTGGGCGCGGCCATCGCGGCGTCGCTCGCGCGGCACGACACCCGCGCCGCCCACCTCTACGTGGACGCCCGCGTCACGCAAGGCGACCTCGTGGAAGTCATGGATCTGTTACGCGAGACGCCGCTGGAACAGGTCAACATCGTCATCAAGCCTTAGCGGGGGATATGATTTCCCGCTCCTACACATCCCCCATCAGAGACGCCCTGAAAATATCAGTGACTCTTTTCGTATTATTCGGGTGTATAATGCATCGCGGAATTAACAGATGGTCCGCACTATCCTTTATCGCCTTCTGGATAGCCACTGCCATTATCATTATCCGACGCCCCCAAACCCCCACAAAAACCGACCTTTTCCTCATCCGATGGGGTTATTTCCTCACCCTTTTCGCCATGGCCGTCTTCACCGTCTTCACCGTCTTCTGGCTATCAGAAATCCCGCCACAATCCTGGGTACGCTTCTTCAGCAACCTTCCTTAGCGCGTTTTGGGAAGTATAGTAGACCTGTTCTAAAACCCTTCCTCTGTGTCAAACTCTGTGTCCTCTGTGTCAAACTCTGTGTCCTCTGTGTTAAAAAACAACACAGAGTGCCCTCTGTGTTAAAAAAACAACACAGAGGACACAGAGTTTGACACAGAGGAGATGTTCATTTAAAAAGAAAGACAGACCTAGGTTGCTTCGCGGGTACGCTCGCAATGACGAGGGTGGGGAGGGTTTTAGGACAGATCTACTATTTCCAAAAATGCTCTAGGTTTTGAACGTGAGTACCAGTGTTCTCAAATTTGCAGTTTTTGAGAACATTGATGCACGCTCATGTATGAAACGAGCATTTATTTCGCTCCGTGGGGCGCTGTGTTCCTCTGTGTTATATGCGTCAGCCTTTGACGGTACGCACCCGTTGTGTTATTCTGGGCTTATGAATCATAGTGTGGGCTTAGGCGTAAAGCCTAGAATCACAAATCTAAAATCCATCACGGGCGGCCTTCGCGCCATGGCGGTGTTCGTGGCGTTTGCGGTGTTGCCGGCGGCGATGTTCCCGTGGTGGCATGCGCCGGAGCGCACGCGCCAGACGAGGGAGGTCATCTTTTCGTATGAGGACGCGGGTGCGTGGGAACGTGAACGGCATCCCGATGTCTTCGCATACGCCGCGACGGCGGGGTTTGGCATCCTCGCCCCTGGCAGGGCGGCGCCTGCCGTCGTCACGGTAGCCGACGTGCCGCCAGAGTACCCGCTTTTGGTCACGCCGCCGGGCAAGATGATCCCGCCGCCGATGGCGGCGCCCATCGCGGAAGCCGTTTGGCATCCGCGCCTTGTCCCGGAGAAGGCGGAACGCCCCCCGGCGGAACGTCTGGTCATCGAGATGGACGAAGGGCTGCAAATGCGCGAGCTTGCCGTGACAGGGCTGACGGCGGAGGTGCTTGCGGGGACGACGCGCCCCGTCGGCACGGTGGAGGCGTCGCTGCGCGTTTCCCCCGAGGGGCGCATCGACGAGGTGACGTTCCTGCCCGGCCACGCGCTTGACGTCCCGACGCTGCGCCACGTCGAACAGGCTCTCCTTGCCGCGCAGGCGCACCGTGCCGACACGGCGACGCAAGGCCGCCTCCGCATCCGCTGGCGCGCGCAGGAGGACGCATGGTAAAGGCGGCGTTATTAAAATTCATTGATGAAGTCGTCGGGGCATGGGTGTGCTGGGCGATGACCTCGCCGCAACGCACGGAGGAAGACCCCGCGTTCGACGCGACGCCGGGGCGCATCCTTGTCATACGTCCCGGCGGCATCGGGGATGCGGTGATGGCCCTTCCCATGCTCACGCGCTTGCACGAACGCTACCCCGACCGCGCCATTGACATCCTTTGCGAGAGCCGCAACGCAGGGCTTCTGCGCCTCGCCTTCCCAGCGTGGACGCTGCTGACCTACGACAGCCATCCATGGCGCACCCTGTCCGCGCTCCGCCGAGGCAGGTACGCCGCCGTGCTGGACACCGAACAGTTCCACTCCTTCTCGGGCGTTTTCACGGCATGGACGCGCGCCCCGATTCGCATCGGCTTCAAGATCAACGTCCGCCGCAACGCCCTGTACACCCACCTCGTCAACTACGACCTCGCCGGGCGCGAAGACCTCCAGTTTGCGGCGTTGCTCTCCGCATTGACGGGCGAAGACGAGTCCTCCCGTCTCCCCTCCAAGGACGGCATCCTGCGCCACGCCGCCGCCGACACGCCTCTCCCCGAACCCCTCGCCGCCGTGCAACGCCCCGTCCTCATCCACGTTGAGGGGCGCGTGCGCGAAAAGATGCTCCCCGACGCCACGCTCATCTCCCTGTGCGACGCCCTCGGCGACATGAAGGGCATCACGCCCCTCCTCGTCGGCGGCGCCGCCGACAAAGCCCGCGCCGAACTGGCCGGAAAAGCCGGGGAATACCACTTCAACTGCCCGCTCGACCGCACGCTCTTCGCCTTCAAAGGCGTAACAGGCGAGGAATTCCTTCTCCACGTCCGGCGCGGCCTCAGCGACGAAGCGCTCGCTCTCTGGCTGGACGAACACGGCTTGGACAAAACACCCGAGGAAATCCAAGCCTGGAGCGATTCCATGGAA
>Ga0082212_10003959_pt1 | contig 20777 bp, 26 predicted proteins | sample TergutNt197P3_FD_71548 | JGI IMG/M metagenome (GOLD analysis project Ga0082212, IMG submission 71548) | Neocapritermes taracua P3 segment gut microbial communities from Petit-Saut dam, French Guiana - Nt197 P3 | ecosystem: Host-associated > Arthropoda: Insects > Digestive system > Gut ... | reverse complement strand
AAAGGGCAAGAACATTGTACTGCGATATAAAGACTTCGAGGACAGAAAGAACGCCGACCTTGTGAGGAAACTAAATATCAAATCGCCATCACTTGCCATCATACAAGTCAAGGACGGCAAACTGGTCAAGGCAAAGATGGCAGACAAAATCTGGTCGCTTGCTGCGGATAAAGAAAAGTTTATTGATTACGTCGAAAAGGAAATTAAAGTGTACACCGACGAACTCAAAGTGGAGAAGAAATAATGATGACAGTGGAATGGTGGTTTGCTCTCTGCGGTGTGGTGCTCTTGGGATTGCAAACTTCGATTAGCCCGTGTCCACTGGCGACGAATGTTGCGGCTATTTCGTACATCACGAGACAAGCGAGTAATGCCCGTTATGTGTTACTTTCCGGTCTGCTGTACACGCTTGGTCGGACGTTTGTTTATGTCCTGCTGGCAATGCTGATCCTGTCGGCAATGCTGTGGAGCGGTGAAGCGATGACCCGGTTTCTGGCTACGCAGGTTCACGGCTATCTTGGTCCGGTGTTGATCGTGATTGGTCTGATGCTCCTTGGTTGGTTGTCCTTCAATATCGGCGGTATTCAGGGAGAAAAGATGCTGAAGATTGCGGATACGCTTGGCTTGTGGAGTGCGTTACCACTTGGAGCGATTTTTGCATTGGCATTTTGTCCGACTTCGGCAGCGACATTTTTAGCGACGATTGCGTTGTCTTCACAGTTTCAATCGAATGTTTTGTTTCCGACTATTTTTGGTATCGGTACTGCGGTTCCGGTTTTGATCTTTGCTGGGATTATTGCACTGAACGCTCAACTGCTCGGCAAGGCATTTTCGGTAATGAGTAAAATCGACTGGTGGACGCGAACGATCACAGGAACGCTGTTTATCGTCGTCGGTATTTGGTTCTCACTACGATATGTTTATGGATTATTCTGAACAGTAAGCCGAGAGTATTGACAGCGCAGATCAATTCAAATACTGACTGTCTTCGATTGCTTGAATTTTCTTGAAGGGCACCTTGACGAAAAACGTATTCAGAGTTACCATCGGCACATCAGAAAGGAGACCCAATTATGCCCGAAACAAAATTACCCAATCGCCTGACCGTCAAGGAAGCGGCGGAATTTCTTCACGTTTCCCCTCGTACCATTCGCCGGTACATTAAGGAGCGGCTTTTGAATGCGGTACGGCTCAAATACGCCTACCGAATCAAGGTCGATACTCTCTTCCAGTCTTTCCTGGGGGAGAAACTTTCTTCAAAGTGAAAATTTTGTGTCCCCGATGTCCTCGATGTCCCCGATGTCCCAACTGTTTCCGCAAGAGCGGCTTGCTTGCCTTTTTTCGTGAGGTACACTTCGCCGCATGAACATCGAAAGACTTCCCTTGTCGGAGATCAAACCTTACGCCAACAATCCCCGCAAGAATAAAAAAGGGACTGCGGCGGTCAAGCGGTCGATTGAGGCATTCGGTTTTACCCAACCGATTATCGTCAATGCAGAGCGGGTGATTCTCTGCGGTCATACTCGTTACGAAGCGGCGAAGGAACTGAACCTCGAAACCGTGCCGGTCATTGTCAAGACGGATTTAACGCCGCAGCAAGAACGGGCGTACCGGATCGCTGATAACCGGGTAACGCAGGAGACCGATTGGGATAAGTGGAAACTACGTAGCGAGTTCAATGCGTTGTTTTCGGACGGCGATTATTTCACCGGCTTTTCGGAGGAAGAAGTCAGCGACATTATGGCGATGGACTTGGGCTTTCGGAACGACCGTGAAATGGATGCCGAAATGCCAAGCAGGATTTATCCCCGTGAAGTTACATTGAACGAAGAACAGGATGCCGTGTTTGATCGGGTGCAATCGCTCTTGGGTAAGAAACAAGATGTCGATGTGGTGATGGAGTTGTGTGAAATGTTTTTATCAATAGGGAGCAAATAATCATGGAAGCGTTAGTGGGACTTTTTGGTGGACACCCCGTACCGCTTGAATATAGCGGCGTGGATTGCAGCAATGGCTGTCAGTATTGCTTTGCGAAGGGCTATTCGTGCCGGGAATCGGATTACACGAGATTCCAAAACTTGATTCGCAATTTGGACAAGCGGGAGAATCTTGCCGCCGAACTCTTTAAGACAGGGCAGCCGGTCTTGCTCTCCAATCGGAGCGATCCGTTTTGTGAAGCCAATCGTCGGGAAACGGCATCGGTGCTGAAATTGCTCCGGCAATTCCCGAACGGCATCTACTTCCAGACCAAGACCGGCGACGGGATGAATGATGCGCTTACGATTTTGGAAGGGAAGCAGAACGTCGCATGGTACATTACGGTCACGTGTGCCGATGACGAGTTGTCGAAAAGGTTAGAACCGAACGCTCCGCCAACGAGTGAACGTCTGGACTGGGCGGTTCACTTGACGGAGGCGGGTTACATGGTGATCCTTGCTTTCAATCCGCTCGTCGAAAAATGGATGCCGAAAAAAGCGTTGGAAGACATTCTTGACGTGTCGATTTCGGCAGGGATACGCAATTTCTACTTCGACAGTTTGCACTTGGAAAAGAAGCGGACGTATCCGAAGGAACTTCTGGAATTGACCGGCGTAACAATGGAGTATCTGGATTCCGTTGAAGTCGATTGGGACACCGAAAATTACGTTCTGAACGTGATGGAAGTCAGGGATGCAGATTTTTACTTGCCTTGGTCAATGAAGCGGAGCCTTGTCTATCTGAATCTGATTGAGGTTCTCGGCGGCGGCTTCCGTCCGGTCGAGAGTTATCTGACGTGTATCGAACATGGGCTTTCGGAGGGCTTTTCGGGGTTCACTTGGGAATCGTTTTACGAATGGATGAGCGAAGGGAACGAGGCATTGTTTGAAAGAGAATTCCCGCTCTCGTGGATGGAACGATACACCTACATTCAGCAGAGGCAAATTTACATGGAGCATCCGCCTCTCACGAGTTACAAAGATTTGCTGAAACAGATTTGGAATGACAAACGGTTTAACTGTTCATTACTGAATCATCGAGGATACAAGAGTCTTGAAAAAGATGACGGTGGGAACGTGGTATTGGTTCCACGTTCTTTGGTTATTAACGAACGAGGACGATTGATGCGAGACCGTGAAGGGAGCATCATCGAACTCCCAGATTGAAAGGGTTTTATCATGGCAGGTGGAAACAATTTACGCAAATACGTGCAAAATACGCTTCCTTCCCTTGTGCGAGGAATGGTCGCCAAAGGAGGCGTTGCGTCTTACAACACGGACAAAGGGAACGGCATGTGGATGCGGGGGGGCAAACTCGGAGCGGACTCATGGCACATGGGACAGATCGGTAAAGCGATTTCGAGTGGTGCTCTCTCGACAAGGGGGATTTCCAATGCCAAGGACTTCAAGATGTCCGACATGACGAAACGAAAGACCGCTAAAGGGAAGTACAACGAATCGAAACGGGCATTGTCCAAGGCGAGAAAGGCGAATCGTTAAAGACGGCAGACCGCCTTTGGCGGAGACGGCAGACGGCAGATAGCAGACGCAAGCGGTAAGCAAATTCAATTCCGCTACCGTCTGCAATCTGTCGTCTCATAAATACCTATGGAACACACACACGAATCCGAGCAACCTGACGAAGTCGGTACGAAAAAGAAACTCGACTATAAGCGGATCGAACTGTTTGGCAAAACCGGTCTATCCGTAGAGGATATGGCTGCGATTCTGAACATTTCGGTGGAGCGGGTTCAGCGGTTCATGAAACGAGAGAAGTCGAAGTTTTTCCAATGTTACCGACGAGGGCAGGCATTGACTCGGTTTAACCTTTTGCAACGTCAGATTGCGACGGCACTTGGCGAGGCAAAAGGCAATCCAGCACTTTTGACCCATCTTGGATCAGTCATCTTGGGACAACAGCCCGTCATTAAAAAATTGCCAGAAGAGCAGGAAGAGTCCGCCGAGAAATTGATGCAGAATGTTTCGGCTTCCCAAAAGGAACAGATGTACAACGCTCTCATTGGAACCGCTGAAAAGGAAGTCGAGGTGAGCGACGATGAGTAACAAACTGCAAGACATTGATTTCAAGTTACGGCATCAGATACCAAAAGTGTTTCCACTCTTGGTTCGAGAACAAACGCAGAACTCGTTTTACAAATTTCTGCTGACATTTTGGGAATCCGCAACAGGCAGTAGCCGACCGGAATCTTTCAACTGGCATGTGAAATACCTTTGCGATCAGTTACAGAGCATTGCGGAGCGTGTTCTTCGGAACGAAATACGCATGCACGATTTGATCATCAACGTTCCACCGGGTTCAACAAAATCGACCATCTGCTCGGTGGCATTCAGTGCTTGGATTTGGACTCGGATGCCCTCGGCAAGGATTATTTGTGCGTCGATCAATAGCGAACTTGCCGAGCGGTTTTCCATTAAAACGAGAACGGTTCTCAATTCGGAATTGTATCGTAAGAGTTTTCCTTATGTGCAGTTGGAACGCCGGTCAAAGACACGGCTTTGGAATACCGCAGGAGGGGAACGGCAGTCGTTCGGTGTCATGAGTAATGTTACAGGGCAGCATGCCCATTTCATTATCATTGACGATCCGATTAACCCGGCAATGTCAATGTCCGACAAAGGACTCGCGGCGGTCAATGAATGGATGGATTCCACGATATCAACTCGGCGGATTATTACGGACAAGGTGCTGACTCCGACTGTCTTGATTATGCAACGTCTCCATCAAAACGATCCTACCGGTCATTGGCTTAACAAGTTTGGAGATGACGGCACGTTCAAGCATATCTGTTTACCGGCAGATTTGTACTCCCAGAACGTGGTCAAACCAGTAGGATTGCGTAAATACTATCGTGGAAACTTGCTTGACCCTGTGCGTTTCAATTTTGCTTTTCTGGGGGATCAGCGAAAGCGGCTTGGAGAATATGCTTATGCCTGCCAGTACGATCAATCCCCGATTCCGCGTGGGTTAGGTTTTTTTGATGTGTGTCAAATCCGGTGCATGAATGCACCGCCGCCAGAGTCTTTCGTGCAGTTATGCCGGTTCTGGGATAAAGCCGCTTCGGTCGGCAAGGGGGATTACACGGCGGGCGTATTGATGGGACGGACGCATGATTCCTATTTCTGGGTACTGGACGTGGTACGTGGTCGCTGGAATTCATCGGAGCGGGAAGCCATCATGCGGCGGACGGCGGAGCAGGACGGTGAACACGTTTTAGTCGGATTGGAACGGGAGCGTGGATCGGGCGGAGTCGATTCCCGAAATATGACCATTCGCAATCTTGCTGGTTTTGCCGTGAAATCGATGCCAATTACCGGTACAAAGGAACAGCGAGCCGACCCGTTTTCGACCCAAGTCAATGCGGGAAATGTGTTTTGCCAAGCCGCTTCATGGAATAAGGACTTTTTGGAAGAGTTGCAGTATTTTCCGTTCGGTACTCACGACGATCAGGTGGATGCCAGTGCTGGGGCGTTCAAATACACGTTGAATAACGAACTTCCCGAAATTGTATGCAGTGATTTTAGTTTTGTTTGAGGAAGAATGCCGATGGAGAGCAAGTATCAAAAAATGAAAGTCCAGTGGGACTATGTGGACGATTGTTATAAAGGGGTCATTGAGATCAAGAGTGATTCCAAAATTGAAAAATATCTGCCCAAGTTCCCATCAGAGGCACGGAATCATGCCAAGCATCCGCAATATACTTTGCGTTGCTGGGCGGCGGACTATGACAATATCTTCAAGGCAGCGATTATGTCGATGGTCGGTGTCATGGGCAAAATACCGGCAAAGGTGGAGTTCGGAAACACCGATCAGGTGGTACGCGACCTTGATGTTTGGGGAAATGAAGACGATGACCGGCTTGTCGGTTTGAAGGCTCGGCTCAATCATGCCCAAACACTCTTCGGCAGATATGGTCTTTGGCTTGATGTTCTGACCGACTCGAAGGGATTGTATCCGCAGTTTATCATCAAAGAATACAACTGCTACCAAATCCTTGACGGGGACACCTATATTTCCCCCCTTGATGGCAAAAGACGACTCCAATGGGTCAAATTGGACGAATCGAAGCCGGTTTTTAATTCCAAGACCAAGGAATGGGATCGTGGATTTCGGTTTCGTATTCTTGGAGTGGACAAGCAAGACCGGTATTACAGTGCAGAATTGGACGGCGACGATGTCGATGGGCTTTGGCAAGCCTTTGACCTCGGAGAACCGGAAAAGTTGGGCAATCCGAACGTCAAGGTTCGCTATCCCAAGTTCAATGAAACGATGCTCAATTTTATTCCGTTCACTGTTTGTAACGTTGATCGGCTCGGCATCGACAAATGGCAGGAGCCGCCGTTTTTGGACATGGCGCATTCGACGATCAATGCCTACAATGCCGACTCCTTGCATAAACAAGCGATGGCGAATCATGCAAGTCCCACGCTGGTTGCCTTGAATGCCAAAATCCCAGAGAACGCCACGCTTGGCGGAGTGATGACGATTACAGGAGCGGTCGAGAATCTGAAAGCAGACGTAAAGATGCTCGAAACCAACGCAGGCGGTCTTGCGGAAATGGGACGCAGTGCGGAATCCATTCGGGAACGTGCGATGCGCCGGACGATTTTTGGGATGCTCGAATCGGTCGGAGCGAACACGTCTGGGACGGCAATAACGCTTCGGACAGCGGCGGGGACGGCGACGATTGGGGCGATTGACCGGGTAGGAGCGCATGCCATTGAAGAGCAACTTTGTTTCGCTGCGAAATGGTCAGGAATGTCGTGGAAGGAAGCCGGTGAGAACATTTCATACGAAGTCGATACCTCTTATATGGCGAGTCAGGGAACGATTCAAGAGTTCGTGTCGCTGATGGGGGCAAACATGAGTACTGGGCAACCGTTCCTATCGAAACGAAATATGTACGGTATCGTCGAAAAACTGTATCCCAGTACCTTGACCGATTGGGAGACCAACGAATTACAAAAAGAAGAAGAGTGATCTGATGCCCAAGCAACCAGTTGACCGAAAACACGTTTGGGAATTTCACTCTCAAGTACAGGGTGTTGCCAATGCTGTAGCCGAATTGCTTTCCGAATCCATCGGTGGGCAAGATGAGGCGTTGTTGGCAATGCTCCAGACAGAACTGCATATCGTTCGGGAATGGATTTTGGGCAACAAGCAATCGCCGAAAGCAATTTTCGAGAGGTTGGGATCTGTCCGTCAGCAAATCGAAGACATCGAGCATCGCGGTATCCAAAACGCTGTTAACATTTTGCAAGGGACGGCGGCAGAACTAGCGCAGATTGCCGGACAACACACAACGAACGCACTGATCAATGAGCGGAATATCCGCCGTAAGTCTTTCAAGAGCGAACTAACCGATACGGAAATCAAAAACATGCTCGATTATAAACCGTTTGTGGACGGCAAGACGATTCAGCAGTGGTTCGGCGATTTGGAGTACAACATTTCGTCTCGCATTTTTCGGAGCGTTCAGAAAGGAATCGTGGAGGGCATGACGATCCACTCTATAATGCAAACGATTCGTGGAATTGATGGATTCAAGCCGGGTGTTCTGAAAACGAACCGTCAGTCAGCGGAGATATTGGCAAGGACGGTGATCAATGCTACCGCCAATCAGAGTCGGCTGGAAATGTACCGGGCAAATGCCGATGTGATTGACGGGGTACAGTGGCTCGCAACGCTTGACCACCGGACGTGTCTGGTGTGCGGAGCGTATGACGGCAGAATCTGGACGAAGGAGAAATTGTATGAAGTCAAAGTACCACCTGCGCATCCGAATTGCCGGTGCGTTCTCATTCCGTACATCGACATCGGCGATGCAGGAACACGTCCTGCCGAAGCGGAGAATTTTGATCTGCTGGCAAAGAAAAAGTACGATGCGAATCTCAATGCCAAGAAAAATTACAACGAATTGTCTCACGAGTATCGTCGGAAGTTACGTTACGCAGCGATGGAAGATTTTCAGCGTCAAACTGGAAAGCCTCCGTACAAACAAGTGAAAGGCGGTATGACATTTGCAGACTATTTGAAGTCGCAGCCGGAGTCTTTTCGGCGTGAATGGTTGGGGGCGAAAAGGTTTGAACTGTATCAATCGGGCAAATTGACTCTCGACCAGATGGTTCGTCCCGACAGCGGATTCAAGCGGACGATTGAAGAGTTGAGAAAGACCGTTCGATAATAGTCATTTTCTTACAATGTAAACAGGCATATCATAAGTAATTCCGGGAATTGAAAAATTGTCAATACCATTGTATAAGATTTCAAAACCTTCATGTAGAAACCATCCATTGTATTTTGCTTTCCAGTCAGTTTCGGGCAAGTAAATGTTAAATGTTGCAATAGCAGCAGACTTCATTACTCTGTAAATTTCGTCTATCCAAGCATTAGACGGCATGAGTCCTAAAACAAATATACCTATAACAAGTTCGACGCTATCCGAAGATAAAGTCATTTTGTTTCGTTCCTCATGAACAGCAATATAACCCATTTGTTCGGAAACACTTACCATTAAATTAGACAAATCAAATCCCATTATTTTAGAATTAGGAAAATAATTTTTGATTACTTCGTAACCTAGACCTGTTCCACATCCAAAATCTAAAATGGAAAGATTATCTCTATTAGGCAGGAACTTCGAAGAAGATTCCAACAATCTGTGATAAACCAAATAATTATATTCTTTCGTTACATAGTTTTTCTCATAATCAAATTCGCGAACCAAGCATTCGAATAAATTTGACATGCCTTTATCGGTTATCGATGGAGAGCAATACAATCCGTCTCTAAAATGGTGATAGGTACTATTCTTATGAACAACTGTATCAGGTAAAGTAAATCTTTTGTCAAGGATTAAAAACTCCTTATCAGACTTTAATATCATATGATCCATATTTAAATCTCCTGTAGAAAGCTATCTGTGTGACTCGACTTTGGCATCACCTTTACGTATCAGGCAATCAGCCAGTCTGGAACGCCATAAGAGCCAAAACAACTACCAGAATAATTAACCATATTACAAAAGTTAGTATGGGCGGCAGTAACAAAATATAGGTCGCTGGCATTTTGCCATACAAGGGAAAAGAAAATTCGTCCTCATGTGTTGGGAAAATATCATATATTCCTCGTGATGCATCCGAAAAGCCACGGAGTAAGTCATCTGCTTTCTTTTTCCAGTGCTTTTGACATGCCACCGTTCTACCAATACAAAAAAACCAAAGGAAAGAAAACAATAATGCTAATAATGGCACCACCCAATCAAAACCAGTATTCATGCCAAAAGCAACCACGAAAAGTGACTGAACAGCAAAGAACATCATTAGTTTACTTGTTTTAACGGCGTTCTCAGATTTCCAAAGGTCAATTAAAACTTTCCAAGCCTCTATTTGATTTTTTTCCTTCTCGTCCATTTCCTTACCTGCCTATAAATCACACATGGGAGCAGTCTTGGTAGTCATCGGCTACCCCACTCCCCAAATTCTATCGAAAAATTCTGATTTTGGTAGAAGGTCATTTGGAAAACATCGACATTCGCTTGTGAAAAAGCATCCCGAATCGTAAGGAATTCATCGCCGAATTACTCCTGACATTGCACCAATCGGGCACATTGTCCCTTGACCAGATGGTTTATCCAGACCAAGGTTTCAAGCGGTCGATTGAGGAATTGAAAATTGTTCGTCCGATGCCCCAATTTTCGGCGGAAAAACCGCCCATTTTCTCCCATAGAGCATCAACTTGCGTATATGTGCGGAAAGTTGATGCTCTATGGGTGATATGCCTTGTTTTATAGGGTTTGCGAAAATTTTGAGTTGATGCTCTATGGAGTTTTTTCAGGTTGAGTTGATGCTCTATGGGTGAAATCACTTGTTTTATAAGGTTTGCGGGAATCCTGTGTTGATGCTCTGTGGGGCAAACACTTGTTTTTCCAGTGTCTCGTGCGATCATCGTTTCAGCACTCCACGGTGCAAGGCAAATTCCAGACCACGTACCCCTCTTTGCCGAATCCGATCCGTTTCGATTCGATTTCTAATTCGGTCTTTGCCCGGTCGATGGTCGGCTCGGAATATCCATGTTCTTTTCCCAATTCGTAAATTCTTTTCGCTGGCTTTTCGCCATCCGCCAGGGCTGCCCATAGCCACATGGCGCATTCGTCGCGTTTGCTTGGTCGCTGGTTCCGTGCCACTCGCCTTGCCGCTTGTTGGGCAGATTCAATGTCGTCTGCCGTCAAATCGGGAATACTTCCGTCGATGATTTCGAGCCGACCGCTGGAAGAGATTCGGTAGGAGACGGCGGTGTGCTGGTATCCGAAATTCACTTTTACCGGAGCAAACAATCGCACATCCTTATCATCGGGGTCGACGAACACGCCCCAAACGGCACGACATGCGGCAACGATTCCGGTTGATCCCAAGACTTTTTGCTGGGCATGCGACTTGCTGCTCTTGCCGGTATGCTGTATCAATACGAATGCTACTCCGGTTTTGTCAGCGAGACGTTGTAGCCGCCTCAAGACAGACCGAACATCGGCATTGGAGTTTTCGTTGATGCCGCCCCAATAATTGCTGATAGGATCAACGACGACCATTTGAACAGAAACACCGGTTTTTTCGGCGGTGGCTTTGATCGCCGTTTCAATTTCGGCGACCATTTTTAGCGATACATCTGTTTCGGAATGTTCATTATTCTCGTCGACCATCCCGTCCCAGAAAACCACTTTCGACCGATCAACTCCGTTCGCCTCAAAGCGTTCCATATACACATCGGCAATCCCTTCCTCGCCGTAGAAGAACAGTACCGAGCCGAGTTCACAAGGAGTTCCGTCTGCCCAATCCTTGCCGTTGGTGATGCACGATGCGAGATAAACAGTCCAGTATGTCTTGGTGACTCCGCCTAAACCGGTAATGAGCGAAAGCGCACCTCGCAAGATTTTGTTCTCCCACAACCATCGTACCGCTTGCTTCTTGACATCGGACGCTAAAATCAATTTTGGTTGCAATTCGACAGCGTTCGTTTCGGGTTCGCCTTTACCGGTCGTTTTTTTGGTTGCCGGATCGGGCGTGTTCACTGCTGCATGACGCATGCCCAGTATTCCGTCATGGAACGGATAACGGGCATTGTCGAAATGGGGATAAACGCTTTCGGGAGTACGCAATGTTTTTTGTCATCAAGAGTGTTGCGCCCATTGTAACGGGTCTGGTTTTCGATACAAGGGAGCATCGAAAAGGGAATTATTTTTCTTTCACGAGTCATTTTGTGTCCCCGATGTCCTCGATGTCCCCGATGTCCCGACTATTTTCGTATTGACCCATTGGCACCCTTTTTCTTCGATGTAAATTGTCCCGCACCTAGACGGAAAGAATCGGTGGGTGAAAGCCCTTTGCACGGTGCAACGATGATTCCAAAACCACGCAACAAAAAAATTGTGCAATGAAGACATTCAAGACATTTGAAGAGTTGATGGACTATGTCAGCAACAAAGAGAATCTCGAAATTCTCGAAAGTGGCGAAGTCCTTCTCAAAGACTGGAGTGAAGATGCCAAGGCATTGGAAAAACTCAAAAAGGATCATGGCTCGGCAACGAACGAGAAAAAATCCTTGAAAAGCAAGAACGAGGAGTTGACCACACAGAACACGGAACTCACGAATCAGTTGCAGTCGATCAAGAGCGAACTTGCGGGACTCAAAGAGGTTCATAAAAGCGGCGACAAGGATGCCGTCCAAAAATTGATTCAAGAAAAGTCCGAGTTGGCGACCAAGAACAGTTCTCTCGAAACAGAGAACCGGGATTTAAAAGCCTTGATTCCTGATCTGGAACAAAAGGTTGAGAGTTACAAAGCGGCGAGCAACCGTTCCCGCATTTTGGAGGCAGTGAAAAAAGCGGCGGTCGCACGCAAAGTTCCGCAGAACATTATCGACGATCCCATCTTTTTCGAGAAGGTCGTTGTTGATGAATTTGCTATCGACGATGTGGGAAACATTTTCACGAAGGGAGATGACCCGCAAACCGTTGACAGTTACATTGCGGCGAAGCAGAAAGACCGAACTCACTGGATGCCCCAATCCCAAGGCGGCACAGGAAACGATCCAATCCGTGCCACCAGCGGCGACGGGATGGTTTCAGACGAACTGGCGGCGATAGCGGCTCTGTTCGGCTAGAAGGAGACAGAATACCGAAGTCAGGAGTCAGAAAAATCGGTAAAGCATCACTCGTGATACTTTACCTCACACATTTTACAAAGGAGAAAATTCATGTCCGATTTCAAGAATTCATTTTACGCCGTTGCAACCGAGATTGCCCGAAAGAATCCGATGTCTGCACCGGGACAGTTGCCGTTGATTGACAATTTCACGGCTGAAGCACCGATTCTCAAAGGATTGCCCTTCGAACAGGCATCCCATGATTGCCACCATGTTCATGGTCGTCTCTTGGACGCAACGAGCATGCAAGTGGTTGATTTTGATGGTGTATTGCCGTCGATGCAAACCGATTCGCAACTCGAATCGGTTCACTTGACTCCGTTTGGTGGCAAGTTCGAATTTGGGGAAGACCGCATGCGGCTCACTCACAAGACTCCCGAATCGTTTCTGGCGGCACAGATTCCGCCCGTGTTGCGAAAGACAGGGATGGCGTTGGAACATAGCATCTATCTCAACAACTTCCTGCCGACGACGATCAAAAACGAGACGGCGTGGTCTGCCAACGCTACGGCGGAGGCGGACAAGACGTATGGCACGATGGTTGCCATTACGTGGGAGCCGGGGGAGATGACCGGACTCCATTCACCGTTGCCTTACGGAAAAGGCGACCGATTCGGAAAACTGTTTGAAACCGAGTGGACGAACAACAAGGCACGGCATACCTTGCCCAATGGCGTGGTCGGTTATGCCGCCACTTGCAAGATTTTTCTCGGCATGCTGCTGGCAAACAAGCAGAAAATTGCATCGCTTGTCAACATTAAGGGAACGCCGACGGCAAAACAGTTAGCCGCACTGGTGAATGCCGTTCAAGCGGGCGGCAGCACACGGATTTACTGCTCGCTGGCACTGAAAACCGCTATTGCAGCGACATTTGCGGAAACGCAAAAAGGAAACGGACTTGTTGCCGTTACCGGTGCAGGCGAAGTCTCTGTCCTCGGTGTTCCCATCGTGACTTCGAGCAACATTCCCAAGAAAGTCGGTTTCGTCGACGTGCCGCCCATCGAGGAACTTGAGGATTAAGTTTTCACTTACGGTTTGCACCGACGGCGATCACCGGTACTTGTCAACATTTTTTACCAACCATTCATCATTTATTATAAGGAGATGTACTTATGTCCATTGATACGCTTGGCGGTGTTGTCGGTCAAGCCGCCCATTTTGCAGGAGATTATCTCTTCCGCAATGCGGCACTTCCGAACAACACTACGATTCTCAGTGAGGAGCATACCCTCAATAACACGCTCGGCAAACTGCTCTTAATCGGAACGATTGACAAAAACCTGTCGCTGACCGGTTCGAACGCTCTGGCGATCTTGTTGCAGTACAAAGACGGCAATGACTGGAAAACTCTTTCCACGCTGATTGCGGTATCGGGAGAGTCCACGATACCGGCAGGACAGATTTTTGCCACGATTCCTGTGCCGAGTAATACCAAACGCATTCACCGCTTGCAGATGACGACGAACTTCAATGCTTCGGCGGTCAATCTGACGGCGGCAATTGAGTCCCTACCCCTTGGGTAGGTAGCCCACCTTCGGTGGCGACGGCAGTTTGCAGCAGACGCAAGCGGAGAAGAAATTCTATTGGAATCTGCTGCCGACTGCATTTTATGAACCATTAACAGAGACCATTAACAACGATGAGGTAAACCAATGAGCGATTTTGCAAAATTTTGTCCGAAATGTTATGCGTTTTTCCGTGATCCTGACTTGTATGCCAAGCATGTAGAAGCATGCGGCTTTGCAAGAGATAAGACGGCAGACAGCAGACGACAGACGGCAGCAGAGGAAAAGAAAGTCCGCAAACGGCAAACGACGGAAAAGACGGCAGACGGCAGACAGCAGTTTGCAGCGGACGCAAGCGACGAAGAGATTCCACCGGAATCTGCTGCTGTCTGCGGTCTGCCGTCTGCCGTCTCCGCCGAAGGCGGTACAACCAAAACCAAGTTTAAGACATAGGAATCAAAAACCATGCAAGCACTCGTTTCGTTGGAATGGGCAACCGATTATTTCGCTCACTTCCGTCCCAAGGCGGACGAGTGGGATGTTGCCAATGGCACGGAACGTTGGCGGTATTTGAATCGAGCTTCGGTATTGATCCAGTCGGCGTTTGTGTTTCAGTCGGACGTTGATATTGGCAATGATAACCGAATCCGGGTGGCGGTGTGTGAGCAGGCATTATGGCTGATGCGCCGCTCGGATCAATATCCTGATGCGTTAACCAAGGGCATCGCGAATGCGGCGATTGGCGGAGCGTCGGCGACCTTTTCGAAGGAATTTGTGGCACCGCTCATTTGTGAAGAGGCAAAACTCGCCATTGGCGAAGCGGGATATTTTGCAAAAGACGTAGCGGTCGTTGCCACGATGCCGCTGGGGGGAATATGGGCGGAGGCAACTCCCTCTGTCTCCCAAAAGCCAATGTGTCCGCCGACAGAAAAAACCAATTTTGTACCGATGACCGACAGCGAAGTCGAAGACCTTGTCCACAGAATTTTGAACCGATGATCCCTACCACTATCGTCTATCCTGAAAACTTGGCGTATGCGGTTGCGATCATTAAAGACCATATCGACGAGGTGTTGACGGACACAAATGGCGGAGGCAACACAGAAAACAACAAACATGGCGATGATGCCATTGATCCAGAAACCATCAATCAGATTTTAGTTCAAACAGGCTTTCCAGCAATCACATAAAACAATGACCAATAAATTAGATGTAAACGGGCTCAATCAGGTACTGCAATCGGTGGATAGACGGATGGCGCACGAGGCACAATCCGTCTTCAAAACGGACAGCACATGGGAAGCGGCAAGTCTTTCCGTTTTGCAAGGCTGGGTGACGGACGGAGTCGCAACGGATACGATCAATAACCGCACGGTCAATAACTATGACGTATACGCTGTTCGAAGCCCCAAAAAACAGTATTACTTTGACTCTGGGGATTGGTTTTTATTCACTCCCGATTTGACGGAGTATTACACCAAAAGCGAAGGGGATTCCCGGTATCCGACGATAGCAGATTTTGCAGACATCAACCTTGCGGACAATACAGTGGTGATTCCGACCAAGTTGGTAAGTCATCGACAGATGATTGAAAGCCTGTTGACGGCTCCCGTTTATGGCTTGATTACGTCGGTACAGGCGACAACAGTCACGGTGCAATTTGTCGTTGGCAGTAACACCGGCACGGTGACGTTGTGCTACGAAGGGAACATTGCCGTTGCAAAAATTGGCGGACTCGTTCGCATTGACCGGAAATGGGATCGAACGGCTGAGGGTACAACCATTACATACGACATTGATTGTGAGAATAGTTTCTGCTATCCCGCAAAACAGCAACAACCGGACTGGAACGAAACGGACAGTGCCTCTCCCGCCTTCATCAAAAACAAACCGACCATTCCGGCAGGGGTGTCGATAGTGGATCATTTGAACTCCACTGCCGGTAACGAAAGCCTTGCGGCAAATCAGGGACGGGTATTGAAAGAGATGATTGCCGCCAAGTCGGACGAGCCGCTGTCCACAGCAGATATTAACAGTGTCCTCGTTGCAGCAGGATTTCCGGCAGTATAGTCCGAGCTGGACGGGCGGACGACAGCAGAGATGGAAAACAAATTTTTAGACAAAAACGGACTGGGACAAATGTTGCTTTCAATCAGAAAAGCATTTGGGACAGAAAACGTCCCGCCCGGAACGCAGGCAGTGAACATCATCACAGCAGAAGGGACATCGAACACTTTAACTATTTGGATCGGATACAGAGGCACGGAACCAGAGAACTTACCCAACGGAGCATTCAAGGTTTATTTGAAGCAATGACAGAAACCATTCAGGGACAACAGGTTGAATGCATCGTTGTTCACGGCAGTGAGCAAACGATTTGGGAGACTCCGACCGGTGATGGAGCGCAGTTAAAAATCCCCAATCCATCGGATCGATTGTCTCTCACGGACAGCGTTCATAGCGATTTTGGCAGCAAGTATCAGGAATCAACGTCATTTTCAATCAAAGATACAGCACATTTTTTAATGAGCGGAAGGAACAATAATATGGACGGCATCAGCATCAAAGGGCATGTGACGATTCAAGTCGAAGATAAGCAAGGCAACGTCAAGCAATGTGTCGAGGCGGACAATTCGCTCTCACCGGTTGCCCTCAAAGCACTGCTCTATAACGGGCTGACCAAATTCACCACCACGGCGCAAACGGCACTCGGTTTCGGCGGCGGGATCACGGTGTCGCAGCAGGTCGGTGTTTTGGGAAGTCCGATGTTCGGAATCTATGCGTTGAACGAAACGGTGAACCCGGAAAAAATCTGGCTCAAACCGCCTTATGCGGCGGAAGACTACGCATCGCTTTCAGACAAGGTACTGTACTACTGCACCGGAAACAATCTTACCGAAGATGTCCGAATGATGGCACGAGTTCCGCAGCGCAGTTACTTTGACATCAAGCCAAAGTTCCATGCCGAATTCGTGAAGTCGATGGGAATGGCGGGAACCATCAAAAGTATCGTGGTCGGTACGGCTCATACCGCGTTAATGGGCACCGATGCCACTCGCCCTTGGGGGATTTCATGGAACGAACCGGTGCAAGACAGTTTTTTCACCACTGCCCTGGGAGCATCGACGACTCATGGAGTTGCATTGGAACACAAAATCGACCGCACTATCGCTCATTGCAGAGGGGGGACGGGTTATTACACCTATGATTTCAAGACGCAGGGGCTTGTGAGCAACACGGGAACGACCAATTTGGAACATGGTTATCTCGTCCACGTCAATAACGGTACGAGAATTGCCAACATCGTCGATAACGAAGGGACTCCGACGGCTTCGGTGCATGACATCAAATTATCGACAAGCATCGATTGGGCTACGGCGGTCACTCGTGTACTGGCAACACCGAACATCATGCCGGATTCGCTGAACACAGGTCGCAGAGCATTGCCCGTCATGGTCATGCGACCGGATACCGGAAAAATCGAAATCTTTCTCTCACTCGATTACAACGAGAATGGTTGCCGTTTGGTCAAGGCAGAAATTGATGCCAATGACCCGGCATCGGGTACGGCAACTTGGGTGGAAATGGGAAGGATTCCTTACGTGATTGGATACGTGACTCCTGTCAACCGAATCAACGGCTATTACGATGTGGAAACGTCGACGTATTGGTTGCCCTATTCGTGTTTTGTCGGAACGAACGGGACGCTTGTTCCTTATTCGGGGACGGTCTTTACGCCCGGCATCAAGTTGAAGGCAAGCGGCGGGAAATTCAATAACGGAACTTATGACGACAGCATTTTGGCGGGTTTTTATATTGCCAGAACGACGACATCGAATGGGACAGTCGCCCCGCTCGATGTCGTCAAAACAGCGTCCGGTATTCATCAAGGATTTTTCAGAATCCATACCGCATCAGAACGACTTTATTACGATTGCGGCGTGGTGTTTAGCGCAGTGAATTTGCCGACACCGATACATCGGGACACAGACGACGTGTTGCGATTGATTTACACCTATCAACTAGGAAACGCATAAGGAGACCGAAGCAATGGAATGGTATTTAGAAAAATTGATGATCCCGGCACTATGGTTCGGTGCAGGTTTTGGCTCCGCACTGATGCTGGGATTGCGGCATAAAGTGACGGATATTTTTCTGTCCCGGACTGGCTTGCGCATTCATACCAACAGTGACGATGTCGCATTTGAGGTGGGGGGCAAAAACGAGCGGATTGATTCGGCAACACGAAAATCCATCCGCAAAGGCACTGACCGCTTGTCGCTCCTGCCCCCCAATCAGCATGGAACGAGTGTGGAAATCATGCTCATTAACATTGTGGCGAGGCAGTCGTTACAAAATGCGGCTCATGAAAATCATCATACACGGGATTTAGACACCAATGGAACCGAAGGATATATCGCAGACAAGACCTGTGAAATTTTGGAATCCATTCGCTATTGGAAAAAGAAATTTCCTGTGCTGACAGACGATCTTGTGGAAGGTTACGTCTGCCTCTGGGTCAAAAACGCCCTAATTCCACCGCTTCGGAAAGCATGCTTTGAAAAAATTGACTTCTATAAATCGTTGCTTGCCAGAAACGATGTGAGCGAATCGGTGAAGGAAAAAATCAAAGCGTGGCTTTCCAAAAATGAACGTTATGTTCAGTGTATCGACGAATTGTCTGATCGTTCGGACATCAAAAACAAATCTAACATTGTTAACTCGCCCCCATGAACGAAAAAATCCCAAGCATCTTTTTGCAAAGATGAACCGACCTTGATAAAAAACCATCCATTATTGGAAAAACCTTAACCCTATTTTATTCCTATGAAAACATTATTCCTTGTTTTATCGCTGTTGTGGGCATTTGCCCGATGTACTCCGGCAATTCTGCGGCACTTACCGGCGGCTCTTGTCCTCATCGGCAAGATTCGGGCGGTGTTCGGCAGTGAGGCAGTGCAAGAACTCATGAAGGCACTCAACGCATTCATCGACCGAGTTGCTCCGCCTGCGCCGACCATAGACGGCACTGGAACCATTCCGGCAAACCTCAAAAAGGAACAACGACGACGGATATTCCGGTTCAGGAATCGCCTCGAAGTTGCTGGAATCATCACTGATGCAGAGGCACAGGAGCTCTGCGCTCAATATCACTCTAACCCCTACGAAATCGCATGACCAGAAAAACGGAAATGAAAGACCCTGTCACCATCGACTCTTTGCTTGAAAGCAAAGAGCAAACCGACCAAGCCCTCGCCGAACTTGCGGACGAACTCCGTGAAAAATTGGCTCGCTTGGAGGCAGTCATCAGGCGACCGCAGACGACCGGCAACAGACCGCAGAACACCACAGATGCCTTTGACCTGCGTATTGACAAGCAGTCTTGGACATGGTTTTGGCGAGTCGTTGCCTTCATGGTGATGTCCGCTCTTATCTGGGGCGCAATGGCATGGCTTAAAGAGCCGAAAGCCAACGGCAAGACAACTACCAGTGTGCCATTGGAAATCATAGCAGCACTCCCCGACGAACCGACGGAGTGTTTCGAGGAAACAGACGTACAGAATCAAGAACCAGAAGAGTGCGGTCAGGAAAATGGAGAAGAGTCCACCATCGATCACCAGACTCCTGATGTTTCATTGCTTCCTTCTCCGAATACTGTACAGAGACTAAAAATCAGACTTTTTCAACACAGACCATGACCATCACTATCAAAAAAACATACGTTTACTGGGCGGCAATTGTTGTATTGCAAATCCTGTTCATCGCTTGGTATCAAGGGCTTTTGACTCTCGATACGGTCAAGCCATCGGCTCTCGTCATGACGGAGGCGGAGGCAAGGCTCACGAGGCAAGCCATTGAATTGGTACGAGAGGATATGGAGAGCATGCGAACGACTGCCCATGTTCTCGATGCGCTACGGAGTCATTTGCCGTCGAGAGTGCGTGATGCGGTGATGAACGAATTGGGTGAACCGGACATGGAATTCATGCGGGACGCTTTGGATATTTTGGAGGGAAAATTGCCATGAATAAAAATGAACTTGAATATCTGCTGTCGAACGGTCTTACCGAAACGACCGAAGCCGATCAGCATTGCCACGACGAATTGATGTCGCTGACAGTCCCGTTCACGGCTCATTGGGAGGATTTTGACAATAACGTCAAGTCTTTCCAGTGGGATGGTGCATGGGAAAAGTACATCAACCATTGTGCCGAGTTGCTCGATGGCGAAGGCAGAGAATTGTTCTTGCCTTGGAATGTCTATCAATCGCTCAATCTGAATTGGGTGAACGGCTACAACTATACGCAGCGCATCGGGGACTGTTGCGGTCATGCTCACAAAAATGCGGGGAAGGCTTCGATGCTGACCGTCGCCAAACGGTCGGGCAGAACGCCTCGTGAAATTGCGCTGTCCGTTGCCTATTCGATAGCGAGAGGCAACGGAACAGCACGGCATGGTTCGGGCTGCAACCTCAACCCGATGGCAAAATGGTCAAGCACGGTCGGCAATTTTTGGACGGCAGATTTCGGTAAATATGACGGCGGCGGTTACATTCGTGGTTATCGGAAAGGCGGAGCGCACGACAAAAACGCTCTCAAAACGCAGTCGATCATTGTCCATTTGCCGAAACCGGACTTTGAATTCTGCTACGGTGCATGTGCGGCGGGGTTTGGAATCACTATCGGCAGTGGGGTCTATCCGACATCGTCTGCCCAGAATGCCGAAGGCTTGGCAGTCCCATCGAATTGGAAAAATGGAGCGCATGCGGTTTCGCTCATTGCAGCATGGAAAAGCCGATCCGGTCGTAGATATGTTTTTATGGAGAACTCGCATGGTGCAAGATATGCGTCTGATTTATTGTCTTCGACACGACAGTGGGGATGTTGGCTTACGGCGGAGGACATCAAACGGATGGCGACCGAACGGTTCGGACGGTGGTATGTGAATTTAATGGAAATGGGCTAATGGATTACAAACAGATGGAATTAATACGACAGCGCAGTAGAAATTGTCCGAAATTTGTTTTAACTCCAATAGGATGAAACACTTACGGCGTTTTTTGTTTCGTTGTTTTTT
>Ga0082212_10003958_pt1 | contig 20777 bp, 18 predicted proteins | sample TergutNt197P3_FD_71548 | JGI IMG/M metagenome (GOLD analysis project Ga0082212, IMG submission 71548) | Neocapritermes taracua P3 segment gut microbial communities from Petit-Saut dam, French Guiana - Nt197 P3 | ecosystem: Host-associated > Arthropoda: Insects > Digestive system > Gut ... | reverse complement strand
TTCATGGGCCATAGGGTTATCCCGAATGAATCTAAACTTGGTAGATATTGTTCGCATATTCCTTTCTGCGCCGAGCAGGGGATCGGCATTGCTGATATTGACGCGATAAAAGTTGTCGGAGCCGATCTTGACGAAATAAAGATGGAATTCACCTGGATCTGGTAAAGTATTATCTATAAAATAAAATTTTGGGAGGGATCACTATGAAACGCTGGTTTATTATTTTACTTACCCTGATCCTGCTGTTGACTTTGGCAGCCTGCGCCGCTGCGCCTGAAGATGAGGAAGCGCCCGTGCCTGATAACTTGCCCGAAGAAATTTTGCCCGGAAAAATTATTGAAGATGCGCCACTGGCCGATTATCATATCGGCATAGTCACGTGGCCACAGGATCTTTTTGAAGAGACAGAAATCATGCACAGAAGCGCTCAGGCGCTTGTCGCTGAATTTGGCGCCGCGGAGGACGGCGGTATGATACGGCATATTTCTCTGCCCGATGATTTCGATGAAGATGGGGAAACAGTCACTCGGGTGACAGCCGGGCTGGCGGATGACCCGCTCATGAAGGCCATTATCATAAGCCAGCCCATTCCTGCCGAAGGAACTACTGCCGCTTTCCGGAAAAATATAAAAGCATTAAGTAGTAGCATTTCATACCAATAAAAACCACTTGACATTCGATTCGATGCACCGTATAATGAAAACATAACGTTTAAGCGAGGAGAACTACTATGCATATTACATCTGCCGAAATGGAGATCATGCGGATCATCTGGGATCTGGACCGCAAAGTCACAACCAGGGAGCTTACGGGGCGGCTGCCGGATAAAAAGCTGACCACCATATCCACTTTAGCCGGGCGGCTGATAAGCAAAGGGGTTTTGACCTCGGAAAAGATAGGGCGCTCTCATGCTCATGAATACGAAGCGGTGGTCAGTGAAGAGGAATATCAGGCGCTGCAAACAAAAGAGTTTGTCAAATCTATTCACCGCGGAAGCGCCAAGAGCCTGATTTCCGCGCTTTTTGCCAATGAGGATTTTACTAAAGAAGATATTGAAGAGCTGAAAGGTCTGATAGACGAAAGGGGGCAGTAGAGAATGTTGAGATTTCTGATTATTGCCTCCTTATCGGGCAGCATAGCCAGCCTTGCTTTATTAATCTTCAAAAACAAACTGGCAGTAAAATTAGGCGGCTTCTGGTATTACCTGATCTGTATTTTTACCTTGTTGCTTTTCCTGGCGCCGCTTAGTTCCCTAAACATTTCTTATCCGCCGTCAGCAAGGCAAAATACCCCAATACAGGCTGAATACATACCTCAAATTGCTCAAGGGATACTAAATGCCCCCGATAAAGAGCAGACTGAGCTCAATCAAGAGCAGACTATGCCCAATCAAGCGGCATCAACAATTCCCTATCAAGCCCAAAACAGCCGGAACTCAGGCCCTATGACGACACAGGAAATAATACTTTTGGTCTGGCTGGCCGGCTTTATTGCAACCTTGAGCGTATACGGTATTTCCTATTTCCGCTTTAAAAGGAAAATTACTGCCGGGGAGGAATTGGAAAATATTGGTAATTTTCAGGTAATCAGAAACAGTTGTATCTATTCTCCTATGTTGATTGGTTTTATCAGACCAAAGCTTGTCCTCCCCGCTGCGGATCTAAGTGAAGCGGATTATGATCTTGCCGTCCGCCATGAAATGGCCCATTACCGCCGTCATGATGCCTGGCTTAAGCTGTTGGCGGTGATCGTCAATGCCGTTCATTGGTTTAATCCGCTGGCCTATTTGCTGGTAAAGACCTTGGGAGAGGCTTGTGAATATGCTTGTGATGATGCGGTTGTGCGGGAAATGGGGACTGAGGGAAGAAAGCAATACAGCGAGATGATCTTAAACCTGGTTTGTCAGTCCTCGCCGGCGCTTTCCAGCAATATGGCCAAAAACAAAAAACAGCTTTTCCGGAGATTTGAATTGATTCTGGGCAAGAGCAAGCGCAATCAGTTTTCTTTTATCGTTGTTTTCCTGTTGATCTGCGGTGTTGCCTTTGGCAGTATTGCCCTTGCCAATGAGATTTACCCGGCAGTTAATGGGCTTTGGGATAAAGGATATATCGAAGTGCGGAACTTTGGAGATGCCCCACCCTATCACACGGAAAATCCGGTGCTGATAAACGGGGAAATATTTGTTCCCCTCAAGCAAATATTGAACATATGCGGGGTTACGGATGATTGTTGCAAATATGAAAACGGCAAGTATGAGAACGGCAAGTATGAGAACGGCAAAGTAACAATAGAGGTCTGGACAGAAGGTATGACCATCCAAAACGGGGATCAGACCACTTATAAAGAAGCGAAATATTCCTGGTACACCCAGCTTGAAGTCGGCAGCACGAATATTGATATAAACGGTAGATTCGCTAAATTGGATCAAGCGCCTCTGACTCTAGACGGGATAATATATGTGCCTTATCAATATTTTGTTAAACTGAGGGATTATGAACGTATCTATAAACCGTCTTATTTGAGCCGGGAGTATGGAACAGATAAATTCAGCGGGATCAGGTTGAGCCAATATAGCAGCTTTAAAAATGAATTTCAAACGGATTTTATGGATTTATCTGTTTCACCTGATGATCGTGATATAAGCTTCAGGGAAAGCAACACCTTTGCGACAATATCCAAAACAGGTTTTCGTACAGGCTTTTCGCTTTATACAGACTATACAGGTATAAATAATGAGGAGGCAAAAGGAAACCTGGAAGTTGTGTTGGAAAAGGTGACCAGGGTATTTGGCAAAGGCAGCGACCTGGAAGGGCTTTTTACCGTTAAGTTAAACGGCGAAATTATAGCAGAACAGGAAAAAGGCTACATCAACAACCATCCGCAACCTGCAGGCGTTGGGGTTAGCAGGCATGACGTTACGGAGGTTTGTGTGGGCGAAGATGATGTTTTTTTCGCCACTGTCTACTTCAACGATTCTTTAGCCAAATGGGCTAAGGAAAACGCAGATTCCTATGCCAGAGATGTCGAGATCAAATATTATAATGAAAACACGGTTTATCACAACCTTGAACCCTTTGAAATTAAGCTGGATGCTTTCTTTGGGTCAGATGCGGGTGCATATTACTATTACAATCAAGAGGCAAATTATGCTGAAGTTATCTTTTTATTCCATCATGCTGACAAAGAAGCAGATGAAAAATACAAGTATAGCAAATACAAGATAGTTCTTGATGACAATCAGGTAAATGCTATAGATAACGACAGTTTTTCGGCCCATTTCCTTGTCTATCTGGATGGGATAAGAATTGATTCTTTCGAGGGAATTTTAAGCGTGGTAAAAGGCAGTGAAGGTAAAATAGCAGAACTTAAATCACTTGACGGAAGGTATCTAATCCGGAGCAAGATAAAGTGATGCCAGTTTCTTAAAGCATATTACAGGTGGCTGTTTAAAAATGATATTTTTTGGGCGGGCGGCAGGATGCCGCCCGTTATTTTTCAATATTTATCAACACTCTCTACAATGCGGGTTATTTTGTAATATTCGCCTTCCTGCACCAAGGTCACATAGAGAGTAGTATCCAGAACCTGATACTCCGGGCCGGAATCCAGGTCGCCCGGAAAAGGATTTGGCGAGAAAATAATTTCATACTCCAAATCGCTTATTTTGATTTCTTCATGATTGGTTATAAATGGGCTTGATTTGGTTGTCATCCAGCCCTGTGCTGCAAAACTCTCCCGGGTTTCCTCCTGGAGCGCATAGTCAAACAAGGCAAACTGCCTTCTGCCGTGCCCGTTTATTACCGCATAAGCGTAGTCGTGGGCGCAATCTTCCGGCCGGGTTGGCAGCTCTTTTGCCTCCGACATGTCCTTATATGTTGCAAGGATCCACTTGACAGCGATTTCGTTTGTCACTTCAAACCCGATCCTATACTCCAAGTCTTCACATTGATACCAATAGATATTGCCCTCTTTTTCTCTTGGCTCACCGTATTCGTCAAGCAAATCGGCAAGTTTTATACCAATATTCTACTATATTTTACAAACTTTACAACTGGCAATGGTCTCCAGAGCTGTCGCCAGCATCCCTTAGTATTACGTCAGCAAAATCATAAAACAGATGCCACATTTCAATTTGCCCGATATGGGGAGAAATATATTTACAGGTGTAGACGTAATACTGCGAATCGTTCTTTTGTAACAGAGCAAATTTTGTAGAGATTACTCCTTTCAGTAAAGAGCTTTGTAAGGAATCTATTTCTCCAGCGTTATTATGAATATCAATGGCTTTTACCACATAACCAAACATAATATTTTGGTTGCAATAGGATGAATATTTGGGGGGGTGACTGACAAACCGCGCCACACCATCAGTTATGTACTTTTGATTATACGGTTTTGTGCCATCAATACGTTTGCATTCGATAATAAAATATTCTTGAAACTCGCATAAGGGATTCCGCGGAATAACTTTTATGTCTATTCGCCCGACATACTGGTCGGTTGCATCATCATAGTTTTCAGGTGATTGAGGTTCATAGCGGAAAATATTATCTTCAACATTTAGATACCTGGCCACCAATCTGTTGGTAATTTTATCTTCATGATTTTTTAACGGATTATTATTGCTGAGGCAATCCATCTTCATCTGCTTACTGCACTTAGTCAAATGATTGATTATAATATAGATGATACCACTATCAAATACGGTATTTATGGTTTCGTTTTTAAAACCACCCATTAGCTTTTTCCTCCATTCTTTCTGGAGAGGATTTGGTCTGTAACTTCCATTAAGTCAATCCGCGCTATTGCAGGATGCCAGTTTTTATAGTAGTTTGGTTTGATAATATAAAATGAGTTTTCTTCAAAGTACAGCACATCTTTCTGTTGATAGAATAACTCGTTTATTCTATGTGTAGATAATTTCATCAGCATCTCTTTCTGTTTGCCATTGTCACCATCAATAAATATCATCTGCTCGGTGGGTTGCATGTCAGATACCACCACTTCAAAAACGCTATAATGCCTGGCTATCTTGGGATAGACATTTATTTGGATGTACCTACCTGCATTCGCAAATACAGCAGTCAAAAAGTCATAGAAGTATCTCCCATAGATTTCAAAATCTTTCACAATTACATTACGCACGGCATCATGGTCGTTTTTCTTCGCAAGCTGAGGAATTTGTATGCGTAGGGCATAGTCGACAAACTCATTATCAGACATGCCAAAAGCTTCGAGAATTGTTCGATTGAGTTTGCCGATTTCAGCGGTTGCATCATCTATAACAACAAAATCACCATTTTGACTTTTTATTTCCTGTATCTGCTCAACTTGTGCTACAATATCATCTCTGTAACAATATGGAAATTCTAAGAATTCGTTAACCCTTCGCTCTTCCCGTTCAATACCCATACGCGAACCTAGCATGAGATTGAAGTATGAGAATGCTTTAGAGTTCAAAAGTCCAACTAAATTAAGTAAAGTTGTCTTATCCTTCGCCAGTCCTTTTAGGGCGTGAACAGACTCTCTAAACACAAAGTCTTTTTCAGAATATACAGATTTCATTGTATATTCCTTCGTGTCCGCACCATGCAAGGTGAGACAATATGGAGCTTCGTACAGCTTTTCCTCACGCAGGCTCTCTACTCTTTCTCTGCCAAATTTTGGCATATCATTAGTATTTATTGTGAAATGCGTAATGCGTCCGGATTCTAAGAAAAGCTTTTCTCTTATATGCAGCGGTACTTCTTTTTTATTTACACTGTCATTTTTTTCACTATATTTGATACCAGTACCGGGAACTAAACCGTGCGAGCTAATGGTATCATTTATTGTTATAAAGTTTGCGTCCTTTTTGAGGCGCATAATAATGTCAATATCCCCCACCAATCCATACACTAACGTTTTCCAGGCCCAATCATTTTCCATAAGCAGCTTTTGCTGAACGTTTTTAACATCGTTTTTTTCTACAACGATAATATTGAACAAGCGAAAAAACAGATTAGGTTTCAAGGATATGTGTTCAAAGCGATTCCCAATAGTATTGTCATCAGAAAATTTGTACGATAAAATAATTGCAGGAGCAACAGCGTCTTTGAAGACAAGCTTCCTAACAGATGATAACTCTATTAAGTGATTTATCTTAGTTTTTGTCAGCAAAAACTCCCTAAAATTCTTTGATTTTTGTTTTTGCAAATATAGTAAAGTCGATTTCAAGACAAAGCAGCAGGTTGGGCTACCTTTGTTGAAATCTTTTGAACGCAGTATAAAAGAACGGCAGGTGTCATTATTTTGCAATAACTGCTTGTATCCATGTTTATTGCAATAATCATTGTGTTTTCCTGGTTTGTTGCTCCAGGGAGGATTACCAATTATAAAGTCAAAGGCTACCTCCTCTTGCAGCGACATTAATCCATCTTCATCAAAGAAATCAAACACAAATAGATTGCTACCCTTTAAAGGAGGTAACTTAAACTCTTTTAGCGTTTTGGGATCTTTGTAATCTAAAAGCGCCAGATAAAGTGAGAAAATCGCCACATCAATGGCCCCTTCATTACGGTCAATGCCATAAATATTATCTTTTAATGTATTAATTAGCAGTTTGTCATCCTTGATATATAGCTCACCGTTTAACTTTTTCTCAATTATTCGGCGGTAACTATTAACCAAAAATATCCCCGAGCCACACGACGGGTCAAGCACCCGACAATTATCATGATTTTCAATATGACCATCTATCGACATATCAAGAATGTAGTCAACTAAGTATTTAGGCGTATAAAAAGCATTGTCATTATCTCTTGCTTCACTCCCAAGCAGAATTTCATAAATATTACTAATCAATTCAACCGGGATTATGTTGAAATCATAAAGTTTAAACAGAGAAGGTTGTTTTTTTGTAGTCCGAATGTCAGCGGACAGGAAATCCTTTAAAGCGCACAAGGCAGATTCTGTCAGACTGCCGGCGTGTTCATTTTTGTCAAGTTCAAAAAGATTTCCATTGAATTTTCCCTTTAGGTGTGCAAAAAGGGTATACAAATCAGAGCTTTTATTCAAAAGTGCTAACAATGACTTTTGCGAAATGGCAACGTCGCTTGAAAATCCTTTATAATCCAAATCCACACCCCGGTCAATCAAGTAACGAATAAATATAAGTCGAAGCACCAGCTTGGTTGCAAATGGCAGATGATAAGTGTTTTTTAACATATCTGTCAAAGCAGACAGATTTTCTAATAATGCTCCATTAAGTTTTTTTCTGCTAAACTTTTGTTTATATTCCCCCCAAAGGTTTTGGTTCGTAATTTCCCAAAAAGAGAAAGGCGAATTCTCATCAACCTTGTCAAAAGTAAGTTCAGCTACGTCACAAAGAAATTGGGTATCTTCCTCAATTGAACATCCATTGAACACTTTGAGAACAGCAGTACCACAGAATATAACTACAGGGATTTGGGCATTCCAAATCTTCTTTTGTATTTCCCTCTGAGCGTCTAGATTTGACGGTTCATCAAAGAACATCACAAAAGGCTCATTATCTACTAGATATACGGCATATGGGGATAATACATTCAGCACTTTGATGGTATGAGCTGCTAAATTCGAGGAGTCATAGTCATTACTTTTCCATTTTAAGCAGGGAGAACTGGAATATCCAAGCCGGGTAATAATCTCATTCAAATGCTTACTCATAAAACTCACCTTCTTTAAACTGCAGCATAGGAGCCAAGGGATCCTATTTTATCATTGAGAATTTGTTGGGGGATCTTGTCACTTTATGCCAACATTATATCCTATTCTCGCGAATATTACAAGAAAATGTTTTTTGTTTTCCGTATTTGGTGTGCGGAAAATAGTATCTAATATTGCATATTATTAACTATTCTTTATCTCATCCTAAATACCTTCCCCTTTGGCGCAAACGGCAGAGTAGCGCCTTGAGGTAGCAAAAAAGCGTGTTCTCTGCCATGTAGAACGACCTTGTCACAGTATCCGTCTGTTATTATCAAAATTGGGGCTTCCTCCGGGAAGTCCTCTGATTTTTCCAATAAATCAATGCCGGGCTGCAATACTGTGCCTCCTCTGCCCTTTACTTTCACATTTTGGGCAATATCCTCAGATCTCATGTAACCGGCATCATAAGCTGCCGCATCGCAAAAAACCACCCGTGCCGCCGGGACATCTCTTGCTGCGCTGTAGCTGGCGATTGCTCCCAGAGCTGTTGCCAACATCCCTCTATCCATTGAACCGGAGGTGTCCAGCACCACACCAAAGGTTCTGCCGTCTAATGCCGCTTGAGAAATGATCCAGTTCGGACGCGGGATATCGGGGGTAGATGATTGGCGGCGGCTGGGCCGGGCATAGGAGCGGTTTTTTTCGATCGGGGTGAAATGCTCGTCAAACCAGCGGGCCAGTTCCACATCCCAAGGGATAGGCGGATGGGAAAGGGCGCGGATTTCTTCGATCAGGCCCTCGGGTAAATAGCCGCGGTCCTGTTCCTGATGATAATATAAACCCTGGCCCAGCGCCCGCCGGTAAAAGGCATCCAAATCCAGATCGGCCGAGGAGCCACGCTGTCCCGGCAGGATGTCACCCAGACCTACGCCACGTAATGTTGCCAGCTTGCGGTATCTGCGCATATCGGTGACAATCCGGTCATAAATCGCTTCGGCGTTCAGACCTTTAAACTGTTCATCATATAAAAGACCGTCCGGGCGTTCGCCTACTCCCATTTCGCTGAGCCATTGATTTATCACATAATCGCAGGCTACATTCCAAAGATAGGCATCCCGCCATTCCTGCCGCAGGTCATGGCGCAGGGCAGCGTGAAGAAATTCATGAGCCATCACAAAGCGCATTTCTTCCGTGTCCAAATGATATGCCGGATTAAGATAAATTTCGGACAAGGCCGGTGAAATAGCCGCTATGGTGATTTCCATCCGTTGACAGATAAGGGTATCTTCGATCAGCCTAAAATTAGCAGCAATAGCGCCCAGCAGCGGATAGCTGGAAATAAACCACCTTTTCGCTTGGGAGGCGGCGCTATTTAGGGATTCTTCGGGGTTAGTGGATAGAGCATCCTGTTCACCGGCAGCCACATTGACCGCACTACGCACAGCGGCGGACAACCCGGCCGCAAATAACTTTGCCCACTGGGGTGGCTTTCTATAACGGAACCGGGTTGTGGCGGAAAACACCATATCCGCCACAAAATCTCCCCCTGTTCCAAATCCCAAGTATTCCTTTTTATCACCCTTTTGGTAAAGTCTGTTGTAGAGCCTTTCTTCTTCGGAAATGCCGGAGGGCAAGACCCGCTCGGATGAGACTGTGCCGAACTTTAAGTCACTCAAGAATTTTTCCACTACGCAGTCGCAAGCTATGTTCCATTCCAGAGGATGCTCCTTCTTTTGAAAGTGTTCCATTCCCAAATGCAGCAAGCAATGAGCAATAGTCCGGCTCCATTCTCCAGGCTCGGCCCGGAATTTGGGGTTGCAAATGATGTCCCCGTCACTTGTCACAAAGGCAAGTCCGTTTTCCGGATATTTATTGTTTTCATTCCGCCGTACATAAGCTTCATCCAGCAGCGGATAAAAAAGAGGATGATTATGGACTATTTTGTATCCGGCACTAAAATTTTGGCTGGCGATATCATGCTGCTGCTTGTTCTTTTTTGCCTTTGTCATTATTTTTTCACCGCCAATCTCGGTAAATCCCGGATAATTTCTACGACAAACCAGTCAGGAAGCGGGCAATCCCCTTCAGATGATACCACCATTTGGGCAATTTCCAGGCTGATATTTGCTAAATCCTTCATCAGCGCTTTTGCCCTAAAAGAAAGCTCCTGCGCCGCCCCGGACAGATTATTCTTATCCGGCGGCAGTTCTTTTGTCAGCCGGGACTTAAAGCTTTGGCTAAGAAAGTAGAGCATATCCCTATCCCCGGGTGCATTGGGCCATTTTTGCCCGCCATTGAAAATAGCTGACAAGGTATAGCGATTGTGGATTTGCTTTATAAAGGCGCGAAACTGAACGGCATGTTGGGGCGAAAGACATCCTGAGGTCAGAATTTCCAACTGCATTTCCGTGATGTTTTCGCCATAGCTGCTTATAGCATCGGACAGAATATGCCAGGAACGCGGGGTGGAAAAAGGCTCCTCTGTTTTGGGCGGCTGTTTCCACAGGTGGTCCGGGCGTAAGCCTATATATTCGATAATATAGGGGTGGATGCCATTTTGTCCCGCCCATTCCAGCCAGTCACGGTGAGAAGCTATCAGCTCTACATGAAACATGCGGTTGATCAGGGCGGAAGACATTGGCTTTACTATAGCATTGTCCTGGGCCCGGTTACCCGCGCCGACAATGATGGAGTTCTCCGGGAGATAATACTCACCGATACGCCGGTCATGGATAAGGCTGTAAAAGGCCTTTTGCACCTCTTGTGAACAGGCATTAAGCTCATCCAAAAACAGACAGTATGGTTCAGCGCGGGCAATCATCCGGGGCGGGCAGAATATGCTTTTCCCGTTGACAATCTGGGGTACGCCAATAATATCCTCCGGCGCCAGCTGGCTGCCGAGAAGTGAGACACAGGGCAGGCCCAGAGAATTGGCAAAATTTTCTACAATAGAAGACTTGCCGATCCCCGGTGCGCCCCAGATAAATACAGGGCGCACTGTGGCGACATTTAAAAGAGCATCCAGTAGTTCTTTTTGATTAACAGTTATAGAAATATTCATGCGTTTTTCCTTTCAAATTCCATACCCGTATAAATCCTTACGGGATTACCGCGCTCCAAAAGCTCATGCTGCAACCACATGGTTTGCTTCAGAAGATTTTTGTCGTCAAGATTCTGCTTGGCTATGATCTCACTCAGCCGGCTAAGCGCGATTTTTTTATTAAGATGCTGTGTTCTTGCTTCGGTTGAGGTAACGCTGAGCCCTGTCGGGATATGGGTGGCCCTGACCCCTGTTTCAACCTTGTTGACGTTTTGCCCGCCGTGACCGCGAGAGTGGAAGGTTTGAAACTGCACCTGACCGGCAGACAAATCTGTTTCAGGCTTTTCTGCAAACAGGCTGACGTCAATAAACCAGTTTTTCCTTTTATGTTTCGGCCTGAAGGGGCTTTTAGCGACCCATTTTATTGTTCCCAGCAAGTGGGAGACATTTTGATTTGTTGAAATTGCGACCGATCTGTAACAGCCTGCATAATAGGTTTTTACCTCGCTTACTATTTCCAGATCAGTAAGCTCACTTTTTAAAGCCTCTAAAAACTTCCCTACAGCAAGCTCACATTCTTGAGGGCCGTTTCCTGATGAAATTTGTAATATCATGACTTCACCCCTTATATGTCAGCAGCGGTTTAAGTGTTGCTATTACTTTAATCAATTTATGATCCAAGAGGCTTTGGATCACGGTGTCAATGTTCTTATAGGCTTCGGGTGCTTCTTCGAAAAGCAAGTCGGTGTCATGACAGACGACCCGGCCCTTATATTTGTTCTGCCGGATGGTATCCCGGTCGTATTTATTCCGGATGCGCGATTTACAAAGACTCCTGGCCCATTTGCGTCCGGCCCCGTGGGAAATTGAAAAGGCGGTATGTTCAAGATTTGCCGCCGGCCTGACGATATAGGTAAGTGAACCCCGTGAACCCGGAATAATGACAGGGCCGGTTTCGCTGGAAACTGCACCTTTGCGGTGAATAAACAGACCCTCCCGCTGCTCCAAAAAGTTATGGCTGCAATCAATTATTTTTCGTAAAGCGGGAGTATAACCTAAATAACTAAGCAGCTTATTCGCCACAATATCCCGGTTTCGTTGAGCCCATTTCAGCGCATCATTGTGTTTTTCGATGTAGGCCATAGCCTGGCCGCCTTCATAGCCGATTGCCCGGAACTCTGATATTATGCTGTGTCCGTATCCTCGCGAACCGCTGTGAATCAGCAGATAAACCATATTTTCATCCAGGTTCAGGGATTGAAATTCTTGAGTGTCGGCAATTTCATCTATCAGCTGAAACTCGGCAAAATGATTGCCGCTGCCTATTGTGCCTAAATCATAGATGGGGCTGGGTTCAGCAAAGGGATTAACTGTTTCAATGTCAGCAAGCTCCCTGATATGGTTGAGCCGCATGACCCATTTGTCAAGTTTCATTTTTCTTTTTTCGATATCCGTTGAGTAAAAGCCCATGCCGCAGCCGATATCGTTACCGATGATATGAGGATAGATCTTACCCTCTGTAACAAGGGCAAGTCCCACAGGCGTTTTACCTGCATGCAGGTCAGGCAAGCCGACGACCTTCACCGCGCCGGCCAAATTGGCCAGAGCCTCTAGCTGCCTTATCGCAGTATACTCCAGCCAGTTTTTTTCACTTGTAATAATAGTGGTTTTGGTATTCATAATTCTCCTTTAATTCTAAAATCAGCACAAAAAACCGCGACAACAAAGCGCCGCGGCAAATAGCAAATTATGGTTGACCCTGAAAGGGCAACAAAAAAACACGATAACCCATCGTGCCATAATTTACAATCTATTTGGCTTATGGTTGTCTTGAAAATCTATCTTAAATTCACCTTCAATTTTCTAGTTCCCAGCATAGGATGCCACTCCTTTCATATAATTTTTTACCGAATATTAATATACAATAAAAATCAAATAATGTCAATGGGTTTATTAATTTTTATATTTCCATTATTTACCAATAAGCAAAGGAAACAGCTCATTTTGCCAGGTGCAATCTGCTTTGTGATCTTTGGGTCAAGCAATAAATGTAAATACTTTTTCTCGGCAAAGCAGGGCAACCGCATAAAAAACTCATATAGTAGGATCAAATAACGGTTGGAATATTATTTAAGCAACATGTATGTGCCAGCTAGATATCGGAGTAAACATTTGTAAATATTTCTGTTGAATTATTCATGCTACTGTGCTATATTTAAATAAGATATCAACGAGGAGGAATTACTATGAAGGCGTATGAATTTTTAGCAAAGCCAGAAAACGGAGTTATTACCATACCGAAAGAATTAAAAAATAGAATAACATCAAATGTTAAGGTAATTGTCTTGGAGATAAAGCCTGATAAATTAGATGATGACAAAATCAACACCATACGCAAAAGTGACTTGATTTTGCCACCTACGCTAGACACCTGTGGTTGGAAATTCAGCCGGGAGGAAGCCAATGAACGATAGAGTATTTTTAGATACGAATATCCTAATTTATCTTTATTCCATAAGTGAAACACAAAAGCGGGATGTTGTTTATCAAATTTTTGACTTCCACTACTGCGTAACTGGTTTGCAAGCCTTAAACGAAGCCAGCAATGTATGGTTCAAAAAATACGGCTGGGATGGAGCAAAAATCCATTATCATTTAGACAATATTGAAGCACTCTGCGATGAACTAATAGCAATCAGACGAAATACTATTAATTTAGCTCTATCTTTGAAAGATAGTTATGGCTATTCATATTATGATTGTCTGATGTTGGCTTCCGCCTTAGAAAGTAGCTGCAACGCAATTATGACTGAGGATATGAGCGATGGGCAAATAATTAATGGACAGCTTAAAATTAAAAATCCATTTGCAAATTTGAGCTAGAATTTTCATATAAGCAAGTCAGACATTTAGTAACCAGCATGAGGATGAGTGGGTAATTATAGGTGCACTTTATTCGTCTATGTAACCACTGCTTGTGTCCAATGTTATTACCTTTGTCTGATTGTCGTATCCTACATATACGTTGATTGCTTGCATCAGATCGCGCAGCTTGAAAAAGTTATTGCTGTTTATCATGAATACGGTCAGGTTCAATCCCTCGCCGTCAAGGTAAATTTTGGAAATTATAGGCGTTGCCGTTTTCACTTTGCCATCACCTTTTGCCATTGCGCCGCCGACCTGCACATAGGGTTTGGCGCCTGTGAGCGCTATCGCTTTTGTGTTGCTGTCGTAGCCGACTTCAAACTGCTTTGCTGTGCCGTTGAGCGTTGCGGCGAGGTCATTAATTTGAAGTAATTGCTGCCGCCGATATTATATGCCTCAAACACGGTCGCTTTACCATTGCCCATATGTAACGATCAATCCGTTCCACATTGAACCTTCCTCTCCGTATGCAGTCGCACCTGCAGGCACAATCGCCCTCGCGCCTGCTTTAATATCTCCAAACGCATTATAACCAATCTCCGGAGGTGTTACGGATTTGAAGTAAACATCATATAGGTTGTCGCAATAACCAAACGCACCCTCGCCAATAGACCTGACGTTGTTTGGTATCGTTACACTTGTAAGACTGTAACAAGCAGAAAACGCCTCAATGCCAATGGAGGTGACGTTGTTTGGTATTGTCACGCTCGCCAGGTTGTGGCATGCTTCAAATGTATAGTCGTCAATGGACGTAACACTGTTTGGTATTGTCACGCTCGCCAGGTTGCTGCAAAAAGAAAATGCGTCGCTGCCAATAGACCTGACGTTGTTTGGTATCGTTACACTCGTCAGCTTGCTGCAATAAGAAAACGCAAATCTGCCAATGGACATAACACTTTTTGGTATTGTCACACTTGTCAGACCACTGCAATAAGAAAACGCAGAGTAGCCAATAGACGTGACACTATTTGGTATTGCAAACGTACCCGACTTGCTCCCTGGATAACATAGAATGGTACTCTTGCTTTTGTCATACAATATACCATTTTCACTAGAATAATAGCTATTGGCGCTTTCCACATTTATGCTTGTTAGACTCATACACTGCATAAACACCCCATCGTCAATAAACGTGACGCTGTTTGGTATCGTTACGCTCGTCAGACGCCTGCAAGCAAAAAACGCCCAATAGTCAATGGACGTAACGCTGTTTGGTATCATCACGCTTGTCAGGTTATAGCAATCACTAAACGCATGATTGCCAATGGATGTGATGCCATTGGGTATTGTAACATTTGTCAGGCTGGTGCAAGCTCTAAATACGTTCGAATTAATGGACGTGACGCTGTTTGGTATTGTCACGCTCGTCAGGCTGGTACAAGTAGAAAACGCACCGCTGTTAATTGAAGTGACGCTGTTTGGTATTGTCACAGTAGTCAGGTTCCTGCACCATTCAAACGCATAGACGCCAATGGACGTAACACTGTTTGGTATTGTAACGATTGCCAGGTTATCACAATTACTAAACGCATAATTACCAATGGATGTGACAGGTTTGCCATTGATCGTACTGGGTATTGTAACCGTTGTTGCATCGCCGGTATATTTGTTGATTGCTATTGTTGTGCCGTCGTCAGTATACTCCCAATCGCCGAATGTTTCTTTAGTTGCAGTTAATGTAGTGTTGTTATTCTCTAGCCCTTTGTTGCCTGTTTCCTCAATATCTACCCCTGGCAAGGTATTTTGATGAGGAATGGTGTCTTGGCAGCCCGCAATAGCCAACATTGAAAATAGCATGCAAAACAGAAGAAACAGAAGGTGCCTTTTCATAATCAATCCATCTCCTCTTAATAATTTAACTTAGAAAATGATATCTACTATAACATGTTACTAAATAAATGTAAATGGTTTTGGTTGGCAATAAAAAACTCCGAGATAGCCGAAAAAGCATATCATTTCCCAATTACTGAAAGAAATAACTCATTCAGCCTATCCCAATCTGCTTTATGCTCTTTGGGCAAAGCATCAATTGTGACTTTCAGAGAAATAAGATTTGCGTCTATATACTCATTCAGTTTGTCGATCCGTTTTCCTTCACCCATTTCCGGCATATTCATTTTTAGCGCCAGCAAATCATCAATAACCGGCTTCAGATCCGGCTCCAGCATAGCCTTGGCAAGATCTCTAAACAGCATGGGAGGCGGGGATTTTTTTGCTAAAATCCATTTGCAGGCCAACAGTGGCCGGACTACATAGAAATACTTTTTCAGCCTGACCTGCTCGCCTTTGAGATATTCACGATAATTACTGTTCGCCGTACTCAGATAATGATTAAGCCCGCTCCTGGCCGAAAAATAATTATTGATCTCCTTGGCTATTTCCGCCCATTCGCCGGTCGTTTTATAAACTAGCGGCGAATTGTTCCATTCAAACAAGGTCGGATTGGAGCTATGCAGCAGCCGGAGCGCTTTTTGTAAATCCCAGCCGTTGATATCAAGGGTTGCATCAAGCTGCCACTCGATCACGTCCCGGGTCCTTTCCAGCTTTAAATAAAATTCCTTTGGCCGCACATAAATAAAGCGCACATCGTAATCAGAATCCGGCGAAGCAAATCCCCAAGCGCGGCTGCCTGATTCCACCGCATGAATAACGCGGATATTTTCTTTTTCCTCCATTTCCGCCAGTTTTGCAGTAATTATCTCTTTCAAGGGAAACACCTCATTAACTATTCAATCAATCGAATATATATTCCACATCAGGGCCACAGGGCTTATCCAAGAAGCTATTAAAGAAAAGCTGTCCATCAACTAACGTACCATCTTGCTTGGTCCTGATACATTTGGGCATATAGCCCGCCCGCATCCAGCAATTGCTCATGGCTGCCCACAGCATCAATTTTGCCGTCTTCCAGTACTACGATCCGGTCGGCTATTTTGGCGGAACCCAGCCTGTGGGTAACGATCACTGCTATCTTACCCTGGGAAATTTTGGCAAATTTTTGATATAGTCTGGTTTCTTCAATAGGGTCGATGGCTGAAGTGGGTTCGTCCAGGACAATAAAATCACTGCTTTTATACAAACCTCTAGCCAAAGATACCCTTTGCCATTGGCCGCCTGATAAATCAATGCCGTCGAACTCGCGGGAAAGCATGGTATTGATGCCCTCACTGAAGTTTTCATCAAGCGTGACATCCGCCTCATCCAAGGCTTTTGCCAAAAGTTGGGGCTGTAATTCGGATTCCAAATCAGAAATAGCAACATTATCCTGCAAGGACATCTTGTATTTTTGAAACTTTTGAAATACAGCTGAGGCTTTTTGGTAAAGCGGCTGTCTGGCTGCATTTGCTAAATCCGTTTTCCCCACCCGGATTTGCCCTGTGCTCGGCGGGAGAATCCCCATTAAAAGCTTGACCAAAGTAGTTTTTCCGGCCCCGTTTTTACCGACAAAAGCTATTGTTTCCCCCGGATTAATTTCCAGGGTTACATCGGATATAGCGTCGGTTGAAGCAAAAGGGTAGCAGAAGGAAACATTTTTCAGGGAAATGCCCTGAGCATAGTCCAGCTCTAGATCCTCTCCCCCTTGCTCATCCAGCAGCATAAATTGGACATAACTCTTGATAGGGCCGATACTTTCCATCACATTGCCCAAGTAATAATGGCAGCCCCAGCTCATTTCCCCGAAAAACTGCCCGGTAAAAGCAAAAACAGCGGCAAAGGCACCCACGCTGATATAACCGCCCAGGAGGGAATCCAGCAATAAATATAATACCCCATAATAACCAGCCAGGGTCAAAAGGCGCAAGAGTATTTCCAAACCATAGGTTTTCTTGGCCGCCTGCCAGCGCTTTTTGCTAAACAAGGCCAGAGTATCCAAATATAATCCCTTAACAAAGGAAAAAATTCCCAAAAGACGGGTCTCTTTAAAATACTCCCGATGATAAATAGCTCTTTCATAGTAATCCATTTTTCGCTCAAAGGGGGCGGATTCATCGGTAAAGCGGCTGAAAAACCGCCCTTTCAGCACTTGGGCAATTACCAAAGGGATCATAATAAAAAGCAGGGCCAATAATAAAAGAGGGCGCAAGTAAGAAAGATAAATTCCCATTGCCAGCAAAAAGGTGCCATAATAAAAGACTAAAGTTGTAAGGTAAGCCATTTTGTTGGCATTTTCCGACCCGGCTTTGGCCTTATTGATACAATCCAGAATTTCCGGGTCTTCATAGTAGATCGCGGGAAGCCGGGCGGCCTTTTGGTGGATTTTTTGATCCAGATAGCTGGTAACTTTGAATCTGATAGGGTATGAAACACTATAAGAAAGGCAGGCAAAAACCGGACCCATGATATGAGCTCCGGCAGCCAAAAGCACGACAGTGATCAAAGCTCCCGGGAGGACGCTGCCCTCCACGGCGTTTTTCACCGTATCAAAAAGATTTTGCATGACAAATGCCGTCAAAACATACCAGACGGGGCAAACAATCATAAAGAGAGTATCCAGAAACATAAAACCGGGGGTGGCCCTATACATTGAAGGAAGTATAGTTTTAACAGCCTGCCAATATGTAACTTTTTTCAATTTTGCCACCATAAACCACTCCCTCCTTCACACCCAATGTCAACAACTTAATAGCAAAACGGCTTGTTGTTACCTTCATTCCGGGCTTGACCAGGAATCCTTCGATCTGTTTGGAGGTCTACAGGGGATCCCGGGTCAAGCCCGGGATGACGGGGTTATACTCACGAGCGAAAACCTACCCGTTCTGGCCTACCTTGCCTTTACCTTCGGCAAAGACTAAGGTATGCACGTAGGTAAAACTCAAAATCAGAGATTTTGGCTTTACCTCTGTCCTCTGTCTTCCGGCCTCTGTCCTCTTGATTAGTACCAGCTTCTTTGCTGCAAAAACATCTCATGATACAGTCCATCTTTAGCCATCAATTGATCAAAATCCCCCTGTTCTATGATCCCGCCATCCTCAAAAACAAAAATTTCATCGGCGATTTTTGTGGAGCCCAGGCGATGGCTGATAAAAATAGTTAGTCTTTCGGAGCTGATTTGATCGAACAATTCATAAATTTTACTTTCGCTGACCGGATCCAAGGCGGCCGTGGGTTCATCCAGGATACGTACCGCAGCCGGGCTGATCAGGGCCCTGGCCATAGCCAGACGTTGCCATTGGCCCCCGGATAGATCCAAGCCTCCTGCATGGATTTTCCCCAGCAGGCTATCCATACCCTCTGGCAGCGCCTCTACCGACTCGTGCAAATCCATCAGGGCCAAAACCTGCCGCACCCGCTTATCCATGCTCTCACTATTAAAATTGGCAATATCACCCAGGGCACAGTTTTCCTTAATCGAAAAAGAATACTTGGCAAAATCCTGATAGACAGCTACAAACATGCCTTTGCGTTCTTCATCACTGTATAAGCGGATATCTTTGCCGTTGACCTTGATTTCCCCTTCATAGTCCAAATAAAGGCCTGTAAGTAATTTGACCGCCGTAGTTTTACCGGCTCCGTTAGCCCCCACAAATGCGTAATGCCTGCCTTTTTTCATTGATAGAAAAAGATTTTGCAGCACAAAACGCTCCGTACCCGGATAACGAAAGCTGACATCAACAAATTCAATGCTTTCGATATCTGCCAGGCTTTTGGGTTTTGCCAAAGCCCCGGTTGTTTCTTCCAGGGAGAGCAGTGAATCAATATCCCGGACAAGCTCCCCTGTTTTAAATATAGTGTCAATGTTGTTGCTAAGCCTCCAGGTAGTAGTGCCGGCCAAACTGAACACCCCGCTGATAATGGCGATAAAAAGGCCCACGCTGATTGCCCCGGCCAAAGTGGGTTGAAGCAAGGTCAGGATAACCGCAAGCCCTGCCAAAGCAGTCAAGACGCCGCCAAGTCTGGTTTTGATATGCCATTTAACAGCAGTTTTTAGTCGCAGTTTATAGGCCCGGTCATAATCAGCGGCAAAACGCCGGTTGATTTTATTGCCGAAGCCAAACAAAGTGCGCTCGTCCACATATTCACGGTCCAGCATGATTTCCCGCAGATAATTATAGCGCCGTTCGATCCCGGAAACCGTCCGGCTTACCTGGTAATTGGCCCTGCCGCTTTTAATGGAGAAATAGAATAAGGGCAACACAAAGAAAATGATCACCAAAACTGCCCACCAGGCGGCTGAAGCAATATAAGCCAGCACCCCGATGATATTGATGAAAATAGATATCAGGTTAAGAAAGGAATCAAACCCGTCAAAAATATTCTTTTCCAAATCATGGGTGACCCGCGCAATCAGATTCCAGGAATCGGCATCTTCGATATATCGGTAATTCAGCTTGGCGCATTTAGCAATGATTTGGATCCGGTATTTCTGGCGGATCAAGAGCAGGGATTTTTCCCGGATAAGCTGACCGAAAATCTCTGCCAGCCAGCTATATGTAATGGTCAGGATGATAAAAAATAGCTGCCAGTAGATTTCCGCTAGGATCACACCGGTATTGACCGCTTTGATTGCCAAGTCAATAAAGCGGGAGATAAAATAAATTTGGAGTACCGGAGCAAGGCCATAGACTAAATTGAGTATAGCCGCCAGAATACTATAGATAGGGGCGCATTGCATCGATACTTTTATTGTTTCCAGAAAATAAGCATGGTTTTTGTTCTTCATTGGCGAGTCCTTCTATATTCAAGTAAAAACTTCCAGTAATTAGTATAGCATGAAACTATTGGAGATTCAATAAAAATTATATTGCCCGCTCAGTTATGATTTTGGGGAGGAGTTTAATTAGCTGATTCTACCCATTTATCTTGATCAAGAAGAGCCTGCATTCATCAAACAGGAATGCAGGCTTAATCCATTTAGATAAGAACATCTTGTTGGCTATTCAATGCAATCTGCCGCCTGATCCTCTCTTTAACCTGATCCAAAAAGCCCTTCGGTCCCAGCACCTTTATCACCGGCCCGAAGCTGAGAATTCTGATCAAAAGCTCGGTTTCATCAGCGGGATCATACCAAATGCGGCAGGTATAGATATTACGTTCTTTATCATCATGGATCTTCATGGCACGCAATTACTCCTAAAAATATATTGACATGCTATAGCTAATAAATTGAAAAGGCCAGTAAAAACCATATGGGCTACATTTTTAG
>Ga0082212_10003957_pt1 | contig 20778 bp, 13 predicted proteins | sample TergutNt197P3_FD_71548 | JGI IMG/M metagenome (GOLD analysis project Ga0082212, IMG submission 71548) | Neocapritermes taracua P3 segment gut microbial communities from Petit-Saut dam, French Guiana - Nt197 P3 | ecosystem: Host-associated > Arthropoda: Insects > Digestive system > Gut ... | reverse complement strand
GATGATCAGCGCTTCAGTTTCGTCGCTAAGCGCGATGCGTATCTGCAAGGACTGTCCGCGACGGATATTATCGGGTACGACGCCTGCAAAAAGCATATCCACCGCAAAACGGCCGGAAGTCACCTGCGTATATACCTTCTGGATTTTCAGCGTATAGATGCTGTCGCCGCGACGGTACTGGCCTTCCAATCCGGCATACACGCGCGTAATGTAGTGTTCATCCACATCCACCCGCACCTTGAAACCGCTCAATACATCTATCTGACCGATACGTTGTCCTTTTCCTTTGCTCTCGCCAATTTCGGCGTCCAACGAAGTGAGTTGTCCTTCGACAGGAGCGCGGACAGTAAGGTCTGCAAATTTGCGATTCATCAGGTCTAATGAGTTTTTCGCCCTGATATACGATTCTCTTTGCTGCTCCATTTGCTGCGCTGTAGCAATTGAGTCCTGTTTCAGAATTTCCAACGCCAAAGCCCTCTTTTCCAAAAGATATTCATAACTGTTTTTTGCCTGAAGAAATTCCTGCTCTGCTATGGTTTTAGAGTTATATAATTTAACCTGCAAATCGTATACACGTTTGGCTTCTTTTAACTGATTATCCATATCCACCATCATGGTCTGTTTGTTGACGGTATTTTGCCTTGCATTGATTTGTGCAAGCTGCATCTGCATCAACATATTATACACAGCGGTTTCCTGATTGACGATACTCAACTCCATATCGGTATTTCCCAATTTCAGGATGGGTTGTCCTTCTTTGAGCACAGCGCCATCCTCTACAAATTTTTCTTCAACCCTGCCACCTTCCTGCAAATCGAGGAAAATAGTGGATATAGGCTGTACGATGCCGGTTACCGGAATAAACTCGCGGAACGTGGCAGTTTTGGCTTCGGCGATGGTTACCCGTTCGACGTCGACGTTCAGTTTTGACTTGCCCGAAGTACTTACAATTACAAACACGATAAGTGCCACTAAAGCGACTCCCCCACCGATCATGGCGATCTTTTTAGGCGTCCATTTTTTCTTTTTGATGATGCGGTCCATACTATTATTTTTTTGATTGTTGTGATTGGTTTGATTACTCTGATGGATGATTTTGATTATTTTGAATGGTCAAAGATAATACTTTTTAGATGGTTGATTAATTTTTTTGATATTCTATTCTTTACCAAAAAATAAACAAACGCCGTGCCAAAATTTTATTTATTTCAATGTCTGATAGTTGTATATTATGGCGTTTTCAAAAGTGTCCGTTTTCGGACACTTAGTGTCCGAAAACGGACACTTTTGAAAAAAAGAGTTAGAGATTTGGTGCATCAAAAAAACCGTCCTGAAAGACGGTAAATCTGAAACCTCAAACTTTAAACCTGAAACCTGAAACCCTCCATAGTCACTCCATAATCAATTTCAACAATTCATCCGTTGAAAGTTTTCCCGGCGTATCGGCGCCTTCGAGCAGATGGTCGGCAATGTCGCGTTTGGTGTGGTGCAGCCGTATGATTTTTTCTTCGATGGTATGTTGCGACACCAAACGGTAGATGGTGACGGGGCGTTTTTGTCCGATGCGATGTGCGCGGTCGGAGGCCTGATCTTCTATGGCGGGGTTCCACCACGGGTCGAGATGAATCACATAGTCGGCGGCGGTAAGGTTGATCCCAAGACCGCCTGCCTTCAGACTGATGAGAAACAATTCGCCCTCGCCCGACTGGAAATCACGGACATTGCGCTCGCGATCAGCCATGGTGGTTGTTCCGTCGAGATATTTATATCTGATTTTTCGTTTGTCCAATTCCTGACGTATGATGGTCAGATGTTTCACAAACTGACTGAATACTAATGCACGGTGGTTGTTGCTGCGCAGTTCGTCAACAATTTCCATGAAGGTAGCCAGCTTCGACGAGGAAATATCTACATCAGGTTCCACCAATGTTGGGTTGCAGCAAGCCAGACGCAAACGGGTAATTTCGGCCAGCGCCCTTACATGTTGCTGACCTGCGGGGCCGGTGGCGTTTTGCAGATTCTCGATGGCCTGCCGGCGGACGGCTTCGTAGAATATCCGTTCTTCGTCGGATAGCTCTACCTGCTTCACGATTTCCGTTTTGGGCGGCAACTCTTCGAGAACGCTGTTCTTTGTACGCCGCAGAATGAAGGGCGCAACTAACTTTTTGAGGCGTTTGCCGCCCTGTTCGCCGGTTTTCACAAAACGATCGTTGAATTGCTGCATGACGCCCAACAAACCGGGGTTGATGAAATGAAACAGGTTCCATACTTCGCCCAGATGGTTCTGTACGGGCGTTCCCGTCATTGCCAGCCGGAATCCGGCGTCCAGACTCATGGCCGCTTTGGAGGTTTTGGTATGGTAGTTTTTGATGGCGTGCGCTTCGTCGAGTACTACCGTTGCCCATTTTTCGCGGGCGAAAAGTTTGTCCTCCGATTGCATCAGCCCGTAGGTAGTGATGACCAGATCGAAAGCGCCTGCTTTCTGAAGGGTTTCCTTTCGGTTGTCCTGCGTGAGCAGCACTACATTCAGGGTGGGTGCAAAACGATTGGTTTCGTTCACCCAGTTGGGCACTACCGACGCCGGACAAACCACCAGCGCAGCGCCCATTTTTGCGCGGTACAACAATATGGCCAACGCCTGCACGGTTTTCCCCAATCCCATGTCGTCGGCTAAACAAGCGCCTGCGCCCCATTCGGAAAGCCGCACTAACCACCGGAATCCATCTTCCTGATAGGGACGCAGTTCTGCCTGCAACGTTTTGGGTATTGCGGGTTGGATTTCTTCAACTTCCTCCAATTGTTTCCGAAAAGCCGACCATTTCTGATCTCCTTTGAACGACCCCGCCTTACCGAACAGTTCCATGAGCGGCAGGGATGCAAAGCGGTTCATTTTAGCGTGTTCGCCGGAAATGTCGGTATAGCTTTGCAATTCGTCGAGGCGTTTTTTCAGGTCGGCGCTCAAAGCAAGAAATTCGCCTTCGCCTAATTCGATGAATCTGCCGTGCGAACGGGCATTCAGTTCAAGCAATTTTTTGAGCGACAGCACCGTATTTTCATCCACTTGCAGATTACCGTCCAGTTCAAACCAGTAATCGATTCCTTTCACTTCCATGTTCAGATTTCTCATGGACGCCGATCTGGATACTTTGAAACGCGCTCCTTCCGGCCATTCCACAATGGCAATATCCTGATGGCGCGAAAGGACTTCAAGTAAAAAGAGGCAATCGCGCGGATCGTCAAAAACAATGGGTTCCTGCGAGGCGTCAATTGCGGTGTTTTGCTGAATTTCCTGCAGAATAGCCTCCGCGTGGCGCGTTTCGGTTTTCAGATCGCGGTTCACGTGGCAACGTTCATTACCCACCATGCCGATGAGATTTTGCCCTCCGGCGCCCGGTTTACAGTATGGCGGAACAGTTCCGAACGGTTTCACGAACAGTTCCGCTTTCAGCGAGTTGCCCAGCGGCAGGAGCTGCACCCTGATACGCGGATCGCTCTCAATGGTGCGCGTTCCCTGACGGGTTTCCGGCATATCCGAATGGATGGTGAAAAATCCGCTCAAACTGCCAAGCGCTTGCGCTAATTTTTCTTTCCCTTCGGTAGGAATGACCATTTTCCCTCTGTTTATTGCCTGCAAAATAGCACGTTGTCTGGCGTCAATACTGATCAGTTTATAGCGCGTATTGGTTTCCTTCTGGATGACAAATTTTTCGTCGCCGGGGTCAATATCTGCTTTCAACACTAATCCCTTATCGGTTTCTTCGACGGTGACGGCAGGCTGCGCTTTTATCAACTCCAAAGGTATATCGGGATTGCTGGCCATGAACAGATACGGATGTCCCGCAAGGGCAGGCCATACATCATCGCAAAAATAGAGGGAGCTGTCGCCCCAGCCGTAATAATTGTCTATCTTGATAGTAGCGGCAATGCGATGATCCTGCTCGGTCATGCCTTCCACGTCCTGCGCTTTCAATCGCTTGAGCGCAATGTTCCGCCCTTTCGTCCAGTTGCCGGTTGATGCAGAGGTTTGCAGCGTAGGCTGAACCAATTTTCTTACAGGATCAATAAAATAAATGATGCGCGATTCCTTTCCGGCTTTCGGTTTACTGCCCGGAGTAACCATCGTCATCACACCCAACAGATTGTTCAATGCAAGTTCCCAGCTTTCGAGGCGCTGCCTGCGCGACAATACCGGAATCAGTTTCAGTTCCCTCGAAAGCGCCATGTAACGGTCTTCAAACTCTGGACTCTGGTAAATTTTTGCCAATGCAAAGGATAATTCGAGCGCAAGCAGCTTATAACCGTTGTTCACCGCCTTTTCGAGTAATGCTTCGCCCGTTTGCAAATGTCTGCTGTGGAGCTTCGTTTCGGTGAAACATGCGGCAATGTACATGAAAACCAAGTCTAAACTGCTGACGGAAGTGGAGAAATATTCGGCGCGCGACATGGCTTCCTCCGCATTTTTCTGATCGCCCAATGCGTGATACATCAGCGACGATGCAACAATGACAGAATAATTGAAACTTGTTCCCTTTTTGGCAAGCATCTTCTGAACTTCGGAAGTATATTGTTCCGCATCCATCCCCAACAGCGACAGGATGTAATACACAACGTAGAATATTTCGTAGTTGACAAACATTTCCGTCTTTTTCTTCGACGCCATCGTCTGGTGCATCATCCGGTACGCTTTTTCGGCGTCGCCCTTGTACAAAGCGTGGATAGCGGCGGCCATTGCTGTGCTTTGAAATTTTTCCGGAAACTTTGCAATGTACGTTTCCATTTGTTCAAATTGTGCATCGAGCATCAGGTTGTTGGCCAAAATCATGTTGCCCGAATTGCCTTCAACCACCAAACTGTGAATTTCTTTTAACTTTTTGTCAAACAGGAAGATGTTGTCTATTGGCAGCAAGTCGGCGTGAATGTTCAACAACTTCAGGTTGAGCATTCCATACAAAGCCCTTTCGCCAATGGTTTGAAACAACCATTCAAATTCTTCATCACCGATAACAGCCTCTAAATAATCGAAATAATCCACGATACGATAACGGATATCGGCAAGTGTGACGTTATCAAATTCCTTTTCATTATTGTGGTAGCGTTTTACAAAAAGATTCCTCAAAAGCCGGTATGAAGAATACATGTCATGTTCCTTTTCAAATTTTGAAATTTCAGGAATTAAAACTGTAAAATTCCTGTCTTTCAAGGCTTCTGCTAATGTGCGAAGAGTGAGATCCGGACGTATCGCCATGTCTTGCCCCTTTTTAATCAGAAATCCCTTGTCGCGCAGCGAATTGTATCCTTTTACGACATCAGCAATCTGCATTTTTTGTCCTAAAATTTTGATTACATCGCGCGAAGAAAGCGGCATACAACAATATGCCAATACTTTCAGTATTTTATTTTCGGTTTCGGTCAAATTCACGTTTCAAAATTTTCTTTAATATGATTTTTAGTGTGATGCCTGCTCAACTGCAGGAACATCTTCCGGATCGTTTGCCGGCGATCCGGCTGTGGTTGCGGTTACCTTTTCGAGGGTATAAGTTTGTTCGGTCGTGTTCCCAAAACGGTCGGAAGCCGTTATTATAATACGGGTTTTATTGTTGACGTCTACGATTGCCGAAAAAGCAGGATTTGCGGTCTCCTGATCAAAATCCACGACCTTTCCGTCCACTGTAATCGACGCAATGGCGCTTTCGTCGGTCACCCTGCCTTCAATGTAAAGTGTTGCATCGTTATTGGCTAATGTGATTACTCCGGTTTCCGAAGGTTTCGGGGTGATCAGTTCTATTTGCGGTTTTCCGGTTTCAGTTCTTACCAGGCGATAAGCTACGTTGGTGGTATTTTCGTATACGTCGGACGCTTCCATCTGTATTTCCTGTACATTTTCGAGGTTTACAACCGTCGCAAACTCATAATCACTGCCTACGGGAGTTACGGGAATATTTTGCCCGTTGACGGTCAGCGACCGGATGGGGCTTTCGTCGGTGATTTTCCCCTTGATAGTGATGGATGGCCGGTCATCGGGAACCTGTATGTTAAAATCCTCTGGTATCGGTTCAATCAATGCTAACGTTGGCGCGCGGTCTTCGCGGTTTAATTCAAAAATCTGCCGATTGGCCAATTGAGTAATCGTTTCTTTATCAGGATGGCTGACTGCTATATCCAATAATTTCCGGTAACCTTCCAAAGCTGTATTTTTATCTCCCGTTTTGGCGAAGGCGTCCGCCCGTCCGGCTATTGCCTGCCAGTTATCCGGCTGAAACTTAAGTACCGTATCGAAATCCTTAATGGCTTCCTGCGGTTTGTTGGTATCCCTGTAATATGTTCCCCGCCAGTAGTAAGCATTGACGTTGTTGGGGGCGAGTTTGATAGCATCCGAAACGTCGTCAATAGCATAGGGATAATTTTTTAAAAGGGCAAACCCCCTGCTTCGGGCAATAAGCGCTTCGTATGAATCCGGATTGATTCCAAGCGCTGCTTCGGCGGCTTCGAGCGTTTCACGCGCTTTGTTGGTATTTGCTGTGATATCGGCCAAAGCGATGTAAGCGTCAATATACCCCCTGTCAGTTTTGGTAGCCTCCTGATATGCCCATTCTGCCTTCTGCCATGATTTCATCCTGCGGTATACTTCGCCCAGCAGAAAATAGGTTTTAGCCGTTTCTATCATATTCAAAGTGGAATCGCTTACCGCCAGGGCAGCCTCAACCTGATCAAGCTCCAACAATATTTCTATCTTGGTATGAAAAGCGGGCAAATATTTACGGTTGAGGCTGATAGCGCGGTTGAGACTTTTCATTGCATCCTGTAACTGTCCGTTTTTGTATTGATTTCGTCCCAGCAAATACCAAAACAGTTCCTCATCGGGTTCTATTTGCGTCAATCGCATGTAATCGGTAACAGCCCTGTCGTATTGGTTCAGACTTTCATACGCATCAGCCCTTACTTTCAACAACTCTTCAGAATCGGGGTTGTCAGCCAATGCGCGGTTGACGATCTCCAGCGCCACTTCCGGAGGGATATTCAATGAGTCAGCGGTATTCAATATGGCGTCAACATCCTGTGCCCGTGCGACAGACACACAGACACACAACAGGATGATAATAACTGTAGATTTCATGAACCAACTGATAAATTAAATAGTCTTATCAAATATTGTGCCGTAACTTGTTGAAATCCTCATTTACGGCAGTAAACATACAATTTTTTTGAGATGCGGAATATAGTTTATACTTTTGTTTTCGCAGAGAACCGTAGTGAATAAATAATAGTAATGAAAACAGTAAGAACAAAGTATTTGGGAGGTCTTCGTACAGAAGCATAGCCTCAATCCTGCTTTGCAAATGTATTCAATCTTTCAGTCGAACAGGGGCTTTCTCCACCTTACTCTCGCTACTTGTCTCTAACATTTGGATCCCAGAAAAGACGTTCAAAATCTACCACTTTGTTGTTCTCCACCTGAATACCCTCCATTTCGAGCAATTGTTGCATGTTGTCGCCTTCAAACTGGTGCCTTCCCGTGAGCAGTCCCTGCCGGTTGACGACACGATGGGCAGGTACGTCCTGGCGGCAGGAATTCATCGCCCAACCCACCATCCGCGCCGATTGAGCCGAACCGAGATACCGTGCAACAGCGCCGTAGGTGGTCACCCTTCCGTAAGGCACAAGACAAACTACCTGATAAACATGCTCAAAACTAAACGATTCCAAAATTCAATTATTCAATTATTCTCAACTGATACTCACAGTCTGTCTGTTGCAGGATTCCTTCAATATGCTCGCGGCCGGTGTCGGTGATGAAAATCTGTCCGAACTGTTCGCCGGCAACCAACCGTATGATGCGACTCACGCGCTGGGCGTCAAATTTGTCGAAAACGTCGTCTAACAGGAGGATGGGAGTTATGCCGCAATGACGGCGAATAAACTCGTAATTGGCTAATTTCAGCGCAACAAGGAATGTTTTCTGCTGCCCCTGCGAACCGGATTTTTTGATGGCGTAACCGTCCATTTGCAGCAGGAGGTCGTCCTTGTGCGGCCCGGTGGTGGTGAATTGCAACAGACGGTCTTTTTCAGCCGATTCGCGAAGCAGCAACGGGAAATCCTTTTCCTGTAACTGCGAACGATACACTAATTCTACTTTTTCGCGTCCACCGGAAATCTCTTCGTAATATTCCTGAAAAACAGGAATCAGCTCCTGACAATATTTTGTACGGTATTCGTAAATCTTATTCCCGCAGGACGCCAATTGTCCGTTCCATACTTCGAGCACTTCGGCGTCGAAAGTACGGTTTTCGGCAAAGGTTTTTAACAGGGCGTTACGTTGTTCCAGCGCACGATTGTAATATATCATATCGAGCAGATAGTGGTAGTCGTATTGCGAAATTACTTCGTTCATCAACTTGCGCCGTTCTTCGCTGCCGCCGGCGATCAGACGTCCATCGGCCGGCGATACCATCACCACAGGCAACAGCCCGACATGCTCCGACAAGCGTTCATAATCTTTCCGGTTACGACGAAAAATCTTTTTTTGACCGCGTTTCACGCCGCAATAGATACATTCCTTCTCGCCTTTCCGGTCATATTCGCCCTGAATCACAAAAAAATCGGTATCGTAACGAATATTTTGCGTATCGGCAGGGTTGATGCAACTCTTGGTCATCGAGAGGTAATATATGGCGTCCAGCACATTGGTTTTACCCGTGCCGTTATTACCTGCCAGACAATTAATTTTCGGACAGAAACAAAAATCACCCTGGTCATAGTTCCTGAAATTGACCAGCGAAAGCGTATTCAAATGGCAATGGACGCTCACTGCGGTTTGTAATACTTCATTGCTTCGGGTATGTTTGCTTTTAGTTCGCTGATGCGTTTGGCGTCCGACGGATGGGTGGAAAGAAACTGCGGGGGAGCGCCGCCACCCGAAAGCGCCTGCATTCTTTCCCAGAATTTGGGCGCTTCGTTGGGATCGTATCCGGCCATAGACATGAAGAACAGTCCCAATTTGTCTGCTTCATATTCGTGCAGACGGCTATACGGCAGAATAGCGCCCACTTGCGAACCAACGCCGAAAACAGTCATGGCTAATTGTTGCGTTTGTTGCGGTTTTTCCTGCAAAAGAGTTGCAAGCGCCGTACCGCCCATTTGCACCATCATTTCCTGGCTCATTCGTTCGCTGCTATGGTTGGCTACTGCATGGGCTATCTCGTGCCCCATAACCACAGCTATTCCGGCATCATTCTGACAAACAGGCAGAATACCCGTGTAAAATGCCACTCTGCCGCCGGGCATACACCAGGCATTAATCGTGTTGGGTTCGTCGATCAGATTGAACTCCCACTGAAATCCGCTAAGGGCAGACGACAGATTCTTTTCCGCCATGTACTGTTCTACCGCTTTGCTGATGCGTTCGCCCGTGCGTTTGATCATGGCCGTCTGTTCGGCATTGGTCGAAAGTTTACTTGAAGAAAGCGTTTCCGTGTAGGACGTCGCCGCTAAAGAGTTCATTTCGGATGATGAAATAATCGACAGTTGTTTGCGGCCGGTGACCGGAACACTGCTGCATCCGTTCAGGAAAAAAAGGATAACTGTTATAAAAAAGATGTTTTTCATTATTTTTTATTTTGACGCAAAAATATGAAAATTTTTAGGTTTACATGCAAAAGAATATTTTAATGTATCCGTTAGCAAAATATTTTTTACTTTTGTGCGATTTATATACACAAAAAAGTTAAATGTTGATGTTCAGACGTATCTTATTTCTATTTGTTCTTTTGGCATGTGCTTTACACGCGCATGGAAATCCTAAAGCCGATGAGTTGCGAAAAAGCATGTATCAGGCGCCCGATTCTGCAAGGGCTGCCATATTGTTCACCATTGCCCAGCTGTTCCAGTATGAAAATGTGGACAGTTGTATATATTATGCGCAAAGCGCCTCCGAAAAAGGATACAGTTCGCGACAGTACCTGGCGGTATTAGACGCCCAAAAACTGATGAGCCAGATAGCAGTTGAAAAAAGGGATTTTACAAAAGCAACCGCGCACCAGACTACCATCCGCGATTTATCACTCCGCGAACAGCTTTGGGACAGGGCGATGGAAAATTTTAACGACATGGCGCAAACATGGCTGCTCAGAAATAACTATGCCGAAGCCGTCGAATTTCTCAAAAAAGGCTTGGAAATTGCAGTGGATCGCAATCATCTCGAACTGCAAAAATATTTCTATCAGGCACTGGTCGATTCGTACCGCAGACTCGGCAGAGTGAATGACGTTTACACCTATTATGCTCTTTTGATGGATGTACACCTGCAAATTTCTGCCAACTCGAACAACGACCTCGTCCTCGCCCTGCAAAAAGAACGTGAAGACCTGAGAATCGCTGCCGATGAAGCACAAAACCGGTGGCAACAACGGTCAACCATCTCAAAAGTCTTCTATGTCTTTGCCATAGTATGGGCAGTGCTGGTATCGGCGCTGTTAGTGATGGCATATATTTGGTTTACGTTCAAATATAAGCCCGACATGGTCAAAAAGCAAAATGAAATACGAATGAAGGCCGAAGAACATGATTTGCTGATAAGAAATCAGAAAAATGCCTTCAACTTTCTGACCAGTCAGATTCACACCGGTATCGGTTCATTGACGCAAAGTATCAGTCTTTTCGAAGCAGAACAGGGTAATCTTCCCATGGCTGCCGACAGTCCTTTGAACAGTATCACCAATAAAATTCGTGCACTGTATGGTTTTTTTCAGAACTTTTCGCTTTTACTGCAAGTACAGTCGGGGCAACTGAAACCTGTACTGACTGCGGTAAATATTCCACAACTGACGCATAATCTGCTTGTTGAGTACGAACCGTATGCGGTAACTAAAAATATCAGGCTGACCAACGATGTTCAAAACAATACGCTTGCCATAGCCGACGAAAGATTGATTGATATTGTGTTGCGTAATCTGATATCCAATGCTTTCAAATTCGCTCCCGCTGAAACGGGAAACATCTCTATAGGCGCAAAAATCGGCACTAAGGTTGAAGAAGAGGACGGTATCGCCGAAGACGTCGATTTTGTTGAAATATGGGTTACCGACGATGGTATCGGCTTATCACCCGAACAGGCAGAAATCCTGTTTGATCTGACAGATAATCTTCTCATACCGGGCGACCCTGATACCAAAGGCTACGGTGCAGGATTAGCAGTCTGCAAGGCTGTGATTGAATTATTGAGAGGGCGTATCTGGGTGGAAACAAAACCCGATGAAGGTTTCTGTATCAGATTCAATCTGCCCAGAACCAAAGACCTGGAAGTGAATACGCTCAGTCTGGTCGAAAATACTCATGAAGTGATAAGCGCTGAAGATACACCAACATTATTATTGTCAGAATGAAAAAATATTTTTTGATTATTGTTTGTATGTACATGAACTATTCGTGCCACAACGAAACCATCCGTCATAAACCATACCCGCAGACGCGAAAAGCAGATGTGACAGACGATTATTTCGGAACAAAAGTAGCAGACCCGTACAGATGGCTGGAAGATGATAACTCCCCCGAAACTGCCGGCTGGGTAAGAACCCAAAACGAAGTGACCGAAGATTATCTGTCGCAGATTCCGTTCAGAAACCAAATCAGGGAACGTCTTACGGAAATATGGAATTATCCCCGCTATTCGACGCCTTTCAAAGAAGGAGATTACTATTACTATTTCAAAAACGACGGGCTTCAAAACCAGTCGGTGCTGTACCGGCAAAAAAGTTTAGACAGCGATCCCGAAACGTTTCTCGACCCCAACACCCTGTCAGCCGATGGAACAGTGGCCTTGAGCGGCGTGTATTTCTCGAAAAACAGCCGTTACATGGCCTATGCTGTTTCGAGGGCAGGTTCGGACTGGACTGAATTTTATATCATGGATACCGAAACCGTGAAAAATCTGAACGATCACCTGCAATGGGTCAAGTTTTCGGGCGCTGCATGGAAAGGCGACGGTTTCTATTACAGCCGCTACGACGATCCGGGCGAAACAGGGCAATTCTCAAAACAAAACCAGTTTCACAAAGTCTTCTATCACACGGTCGGAACTCCGCAAAGCAGCGACAAACTGATTTATGAGGATAAGGATCATCCCCTGCGCTACGTGAACGCCGGCGTAACCGAAGACGAGGAATATTTAGTACTGTCGGTGTCTGAAGGCACTTCGGGAAACGAACTGTATTTCCAGCCGCTTGCAAAACCCTACGGAAAAATTACGCCTTTGATGAAAGGATTTAATTACAACAGTGCAGTGATTGACCATAACGATGGCCGGCTGCTGGTGCTTACCGACAAGGATGCCTCAAACTATCGGCTGACGTCTATCAGCGCCACCCAGCCCGATACTGCCCGGTGGACAGACATTATCCCCGAAACGACAGAACTTCTTGAAAGCGTATCCACCGGCGGAGGAAAACTCTTCGCTTTTTATCTGAAAGACGCCAGCGCCAGAATTATACAGACAGACTACCGAGGAATGATCGAAAAGGAAATTGCATTGCCGGCCATTGGTACGGTAAGCGGTTTGGACGGAAAACGCGAAGATAAAACGCTGTTCTATTCCTTTACAAGTTTTACCACGCCGGCTACTGTTTACCGCTATGATATAGAAAGCGGCCGGACGACACTGTTTCGTCAGCCGGAGCTGAAATTCAATCCCGACGATTATGAAATCCGTCAGGAGTTTTACGCAAGCAAAGACCAGACCCGTGTGCCAATGTTTATCGTTCACAGAAAAGGCATCAGGCTGGATGGTAAAAACCCTGCATTTCTGTACGCATACGGAGGATTTAATATCAGTATGACGCCCTCGTTCAGCGCATCGCGGATGCTGTTTCTCGAAAATGGCGGCGTATTTGCCTTACCCAACCTGCGCGGAGGCGGGGAATATGGCGAAGAATGGCACAAAGCCGGAATGTTCGGAAAGAAACAGAATGTGTTTGACGACTTCATTGCTGCTGCCGAATACCTGATCAGTAAAAAATATACCTCTTCCGAAAAACTTTCCATCAATGGCGGGTCAAATGGCGGGCTGCTGGTAGGCGCCGTTATGACGCAGCGCCCCGAATTGTTCAGGGCTGCGGTACCTGCCGTTGGCGTACTGGACATGCTCCGGTATCAGAAATTTACCATCGGCTGGGGCTGGGCGGTTGAATACGGACAGAGCGGCAATGAAAAAGATTTTGAATACCTTTACAAATATTCGCCTTTACACAACATTCAAAACGGCGTATCGTATCCGGCAACGCTGATCACCACAGCCGATCACGACGACCGCGTAGTACCCGCGCACTCGTTCAAATATGCCGCAACCCTTCAGGAACTGAACAGAGACAAAGGCGACAACCCGATACTGATCCGTATCGAATCAAATGCAGGACACGGCGCAGGAAAACCCTTATCAAAATCCATCGACGAAGCTGCCGATTTGTGGAGTTTTGTATTTTATCAACTGGGGATGAAAGTGCACGATAAATAATCGCAAAGCAGGTTTAAAATTAGGGAAAAAGCGGCGTTTAAAGCAACGGAAAGCGGGAAAATCAATTAATAATTAATAATTAATAAGGGGTGCAATTCAAAATCTCTCCAGCGACAATTTGAATTGCACCCTATCCATCGGATACAAATTGGCGTCATAGACAAAATTTGTGCTAATTTTTAAGTCATTTTGTTCAGGTAGACAAAGGTGCGGTAAATAAATCAACTCCTCGATTGAACAAGACCTGCCGTTAGGAAACTTCTCTTACAACGCTTTCCACCTTGCCATCATGCAATATGGTCTCTATCTGTTGTCCTTTTTTCAGTGTTTTGGCGTTGCGGATCACCTTTCCGCCGGCACGGGTGATCGAATAGCCTCTCCGCAGCAGGTTGGCAGGGTCGAGTAATTGCAATTTGCCTTCTAACCGGGCAATTTGATTTTTTTTCTGTAACCACAACAATTGCACTGCATTTGCCAATCTGACCTGTAATACATGTATTTCCCTGTCCTGCACGCGGACGTAGGAATGAATGATAGTTTGCAACCGCTGTGACAGATGTTGCAGCCTGTCGGCAGGACGCCGGATGGCAATCGTCGCCGCATCCGACAGTCGGAGGGCAAGTTCCTGCAACAGTTTATCGAGCGATATGGCCTGATGAATGAGAAACTCTGCAACAGCCGTTGGCGTTTTCAACGGAACGCACGCTACCAGATCGGCAACGGTTTCATCGCGATCGTGGCCGATACCGGTAATCACAGGTAAGGGAAACTGCGCGATGCAGCTTGCCAGCTGATAACTGTTGAAACAGTTCAAATCTGACTGCGAACCGCCCCCGCGTATCAAAACCACTGCGTCAAACTCGTCTTCGCGTTCAAACACCTGTTCCAGCGCACTGATGATGGAGTCTGCCGCATCGTTGCCCTGCATGACTGCCTGAAACAGCGTGTGATGAAAAACATATCCGTGGGGGTTGTGATGCAATTGATCAACAAAATCGCCATATCCTGCGGCTGTTTCGGATGAAATAACAGCGATTCGCTGCGGTACGGGCGGTAACTCCAATTCATGGTTCATGTCGAAAACTCCTTCATCCATAAGTTGCCGGATCACCGCTTGCCGTTGCATGGCCAGGTCGCCCACCGTAAAAGCGGGGTTGACGTCGGTTATTTGCAGGCTCATGCCGTACAGTTCGTGAAATTCGACGCTTGCCTGCAACATGACTTTCAATCCGGCAGACAGCCTTTGTCCGGTCATACTTTCAAAATAGGGAGACAGCATCCTGAACTGATACGCCCATATATTAGCGCGCGCCTTGGCTGTAATTTGTCCGCTTTGGTGCGCTTTTTCAACCAATTCCATGAAACAGTGACCGGCGCTGTTCACATGCAGTTCGTTGATTTCGGCAACCACCCAGTAAAGTCCGGGCATCGCGTTTTTCAACTGTTGGCTGATACGCCGGTTTAGCTCTAATAATGAATAAGATTCCATTCTTTATCCTCTCACGGTCTTACAGTCTTACGGTCTTTTGGATAATCAATGGTAAAATGCAGCCCGATGCTTTCGTGACGCGCCTGTGCGCTTTTGATCACCAGATAGGCGGCCATGATGATGTTGCGCAGTTCGCACAGCTGCAACGATAATGTTGTTTTTGCATACAATGCTTCCGTCTCCTCATAAATAATCTGCAAACGATCCAAAGCCCGTTTCAGACGGAGATTTGAGCGGACAATCCCCACATAATTGCTCATGATTTGCTGTAACTCCCTGTAATTTTGCGTGATGAGTACCATCTCTTCGGGATGTACAGTGCCTTCGGTGTTCCATTCAGGAATATTGACAGGGATGATGTATTCCGAAAAATGTTCGACAGCGTCATTGGCTGCATGGTTGGCATACACCACAGCTTCGAGGAGCGAGTTGGATGCAAGGCGGTTGGCGCCGTGTAATCCTGTAGAAGCGGTTTCGCCGGCTGCATATAAACGGTTGATGCTGCTGCGTCCGCGCGTATCGACCCTGATGCCTCCACATTGATAATGCGCTGCCGGAACGACGGGAATATAATCCTTTGTGATATCAATTCCGAGGCTCATACACTTTTCGTAAATATTCGGAAAATGATCTTTCAGCGCTTCGTGCGGAGTAGCCGTAGCGTCTAAATATACATGATCGTCGCCGCGTACTTTCATTTCGGAGTCGATAGCACGCGCTACCACATCCCTCGGAGCAAGCGAGCCGCGCGAATCGTATTTGTGCATGAACTCCTTACCGTCGATGGTGCGCAGTATGGCGCCGAATCCCCGCATGGCTTCCGAAATCAGGAATGAAGGCTTCTCTGCCGGGTTGTAAAGCGATGTGGGATGAAACTGTACAAACTCCATATTGTCGATGATGCCTTTTGCGCGATATACCATAGCAATGCCGTCGCCGGTAGCGATGCGCGGGTTGGTGGTGGTAGTGTACAGGTTTCCTGTTCCGCCGGTGGCCATTAACGTAACGCGCGACAGTACGGCAAAGGTTTTGTTGCTCCTGATGTCGAGCAGATAGGCGCCGTAACACTCGATGTCGGAATGGTAGCGTTTCACCAATTGTCCGAGATGGTGCTGGGTGATGACGTCCACCGCAAAGTGGTTTTCCAGTATCTCGATATTCGGGTGGCGTTGCGCCAAATCCGATAAAACCCGCTGTATTTCAAAACCTGTATTGTCTTTATGATGCAGTATGCGATGTTCACTGTGTCCGCCTTCGCGGGCAAGGTCGAAGACGCCGTCGCCGGTTCGGTCGAATTGCGTACCCCATTCAACGAGTTGAGTGATTTGCGCAGGCGCCTCGCGAACCACCATGCGAACCACCATCTCGTCGCAAAGACCGTCGCCGGCAATTAACGTATCGTTGATGTGCTTTTCGTACGAATCGCCAGCATCAAACACGGCTGCGATGCCACCCTGCGCGTAGCGGGTATTGGTCTCCTCCAGCGAGGATTTACTCACGATACAAACCTTACCGTAGGGCGCTACCTTTAAGGCAAAACTCAACCCGGCCAATCCCGACCCGATGACTAAAAAATCGACTTCACGTTTCATCTGAACTTAATTCCAATTGACTGCTGATTAATCTTCTTAATTCCTCTTTGTTAGGCAAATATAACTGATACTTTGATACAAACAACTGACTGCTAATGCCATAGGTAGCATATTCGACCAACAAATCATTTTTTTCCTTCGACATAATAATACCAATTGGAGGATGATCATCCTCACAATTTTCTTCTTTGGCAAAATAACCCATGTACATATTCATCTGACCAATATCGCCGTGTTTTACATTGTTAATCTTTAAATCAATAAGGACAAAGCAACGAAGAATACGATGATAAAACACCAAATCGACCCGATATGGTACATTATCTATCATCATCCGGTATTGCCGTCCGACAAAAGTAAAACCCTTACCTAATTCCAACAGGAAGGTTTGTAAATTGTCGAGCAATCTGGTTTCCAAGTCGGTTTCTGAATATATATGTAGTTCGGGAATTTTTAAAAATTCATAAACATAGACGTTTTTAACAATGTCTTCTGCTTTTTCTATTTTTTGTCCTTGACGGGATAATTTCAGGATTTCGTCTTTATCTTTTGATAAAGCAAGACGCATAAATAAGCCTGAATCCATCTGTCTTTTCAATTCATGTACACTCCAGTTTTCTAATAAATTCTGTTGAAAATAAAAAGAACGTTCTATATCGTCACTGATTTTTATCAGTTCACAATAATGCGACCAGCTCAATTTGTCAGAAAGCGTCTGACAAATTGGATAACGAAGATAAAACATCCTCATATTGTTAAGATTAGGTCGACTAAATCCTCGCCCATGCAACAATGTCAAATCATGTGAAAGATTTTCCAATAATTTGGAACCGTATTTGGCTTTTGGGTTACCCTCCTGTTCGTATTCAACAATGTGTTTTCCTATCTGCCAGTTGGTTTCAACCATTACCTCATTGACGGAACGTACAGCTTGTGCCTGTCCCTCAACATATCTTTGGGAAATGCGTTCCAACAATTCCCGATATGGCTTGGAATTGTATGTTTCTCTTATTTGTATTTCCATATAACAAAGGCGCCTTCACAAATAAGAGAAGGCGCTCAAAGCTAAAATTTAAAACTTCAAAAAGAAGTAATGATCTTGATAAACTTTTCGGCTACTAACGATGCACCGCCGATCAGACCTCCGTCGATGTCGGGGCAGGCAAACAGTCCGCGTGCGTTGTTTTCATTGCAACTGCCGCCATAGAGTATGGTGGTGTTTTCCGCAATCTCTTCGCCGTATTTGGCGGCAATCGTCTCGCGGATGAAAGCGTGTACTTCCTGCGCCTGTTCGTCAGTGGCGGTACGTCCGGTACCAATCGCCCATACGGGTTCGTAGGCGATCACTACCTGACTGAACCGGTCGGCCGGCAGGTGAAACAAACCGTTTTCAATTTGACTGCGCACCACCTCGAAAGTTATCCCGCTGTCGCGTTGCGACAGTTCTTCGCCGATGCAGAAAATGGGCTTCAGTCCGTTTGCTAACGCCTGATCTACTTTTCGGGCGAGGATTTCGTCGGTATCGCCGTAATAGGCGCGTCGCTCTGAATGTCCGATGATCGCGCAGGGGATTCCGGCGCTTGCAAGCATGGCCGCCGACACTTCGCCGGTGTATGCGCCCGATGCTTCGGCAGCGCAGTTTTGCGCCGATACGCTTACTTTATCTCCCGCTACTTTGCTCACTTCCGTGAGATGCAGAAAAGGCGGAGCGATCACTACATCGCATTTTAACGCGCCGGCAGATTCTACTGCGGCATTTACGTCTATGGCCAACTGTATTCCTTCGGCGAGGCTCTTGTTCATCTTCCAGTTGCCCGCAACTATTTTCTTTCTCATGATATGATTTTATATAAAAAAATGAAGTCCCAAAAGTATAAAAAAAACGAAAACGGTTAAGAAAAAGTCAAAAAACTGCCTCAAATCTTTTCTTAACCTTTAAACAGTTTCTGATCGCCTTTTCAACGCTTCGGCAATAATCAAGTCATTCGGGGTGGTAATTTTAATATTTTCGGTATTTCCTTCCGTCAGGTGAATGGTATGTCCTGCATTTTCAAATACGGATGCGTCGTCGGTAAAAGCTGGCATATACGCTTGTTCATATGCTTTTTTGAGAGCGGTAATTTCAAAAACCTGCGGCGTCTGTATCAGGCGTAATACGGAGCGATCAAGCATTCGGCCTGTCAGTCCCGATACCTCGCGTACCGAATCGGTTACCGGCAGCACAGGCACAGCGCATCCATAGCTGGCTGCTTCCCTGAAACAACCGGTGATGGTTTGCCGGCTCACCAACGGACGGACTCCATCGTGGATGGCGACCCAACCCTCGCCGGAAACCAGCGAAAGACCATTTTTCACCGAATGAAACCGCGTGTTGCCGCCTCCGACAGTCTCATGCTTCAACGTAAAACCATACCGGCTACACAATTCCCGCCAATATCCGATTTCTAACGGCGGCAAAACCACGATCACACGGATACCTTCGCAAGCATCGGCAAAGGCCATGATGGTATGCATCAGAACCGGCCTGCCGCAAAATTCAAGAAATTGTTTCGGCACATCTGTCTGCATCCGCGAACCCGATCCCCCCGCTACAATGATTGCACAGTTTTGATTCATTGCTTAATAATTAAAATTGTTCCCATCATTTACCTGTCCCGTATTTTTCTCACAATCCATACTGCAATTATCGCCAGTGCTATACGCGGCAGGGTAATCCAGCCCAATCCCACGCCAATAGCCAGATAAAGCGCAGTATCTTCGAGGAGGGAATGTGAAAGGGCAATATGATGGTTCAACAGATCGGCGTCTTTGGCAGAAATTTTGTTTTCTTTCCGGTGTTCGACAAGCACTGCCGACCCATAGGCTAAACCCACAACATTGGCCACAATCCACAGAAAGGCGGTGTTTGCGGGTAATCCCATCGGTCGGAGCAAAGGCGCTACCCAGCGGGAAAGAACATTCATTACGCCAAATTCATCCAGGATGCGTTGCAGGATATTGAGCGAAATAACAATACAAATTAATTTGAACGTTAGCCATAATGTACCCACGAGCCAGTTTTCCATTAATTGAAGAAAAGGCAGGTGATCGCTTTCCATACCATGCATCACCACTGCATCGTTTGCGGGAAGTACTGTGTGTAAAAACAGTCCGCCTGCCGCAGCTCCTGCAAGACGCAGACATACCATCCGCCATCCTTTGGAACCGGTTTTCATCTGCACAATGGTTTCAACTATCAGATTATGCGCCACGAGTCCCATTAAGGCCATGATACATATTTCACGCGCGGTGAACGGGATAGACTGTATCACGGCAATACCCGAATAAATGTTCATCAGGGCAGTTGTGACGATGACCAGTGCCGCTTCGCCGCGAAGTCCGAATAACCGGCACACCGGTTCAAGAACATGCGCAAGATAATCAAGCATGCCCCAATGTTGTAACAATGTCACGGCAAAAGATACCGGAACCATGATGCCGATCAGCCATAGCGCTGTCTTCAGGGCAGGTTTAACGGCACGACGTATCGGGTCGGATAGAGGCTTGTTCAATAGAATTAAGAGTTATGAAAACGCATTTCGTTCTTGCGGTACACGTATGAAATACCATATTCCGCCGCTTTTTTGCGCATCTGATCGTCCGGAAGATCGGCATAATATTTTTCTACTTCGTTTCATACATTCAAAATGATTTCATCGGCCTGCATTTGCAAATTGATTACATCATTCAGGATACGGATGTTGTTTTTCTGATTGATTTTTTTTAACCGGTAGGCGTCCATAAATTGCTCGAATCTGACTTTTACTACGGCAATGGTTGGATTAGTGACAGGGTTCATTCCTTTTTTCAACCGTTCTGTTTCACCTGCAATTATCTGTTCGCCCCATTTGATTATTTCAGACTCGGTATTCATTTCGGGCACCTTACCGTCCAACTCGTCGATTCCGTAAAATGCGCGAATCTTGCAGAGCATTTCGCCTCTGGTAATGGACATATTCATTACCTGTATGAAATGCGAAATATATAATTTGGCTTTTTTGTAAAGAAGCGGATATTCCTTGCTTTTTGCAATGGAAGTAGCGTATGTGTTCTTATACAGGCGTATCACGGCCTCGAAGTTGGTAAGGAAAGACTGTATCCTGTTAAAAGTGCTTTGTGAGAATGCAAGTTTGAACGGGGGCAGTTCTTTCCCTTTC
>Ga0082212_10003956_pt1 | contig 20778 bp, 13 predicted proteins | sample TergutNt197P3_FD_71548 | JGI IMG/M metagenome (GOLD analysis project Ga0082212, IMG submission 71548) | Neocapritermes taracua P3 segment gut microbial communities from Petit-Saut dam, French Guiana - Nt197 P3 | ecosystem: Host-associated > Arthropoda: Insects > Digestive system > Gut ... | reverse complement strand
GGGCGGCTGTATTTTTTTATTCCAGTACCCAGGGCGACGGCTTCGCCTTTGCCCTGGGCTGATATGCTACGGCCTTTCAGGCCGTCTAAAATGTACAAACTCCAGAGGGGCGAATAATTATTCGCCCCTACACGCAAATCATTGATTCCATCGCGTCGTCCAGTTTTGCCGGATCAAAGCCAAGCGAAACCAGGCGGACATTTTCAGGAATCATTTCGCCGTCGACTTCGAAATCGTCAATCGGTGCTATCAACGCGCATCCGAATTTCGGATTCAATATTTCCATATGCCTTTGGATGCGGCCAAAATTTTCTTCATAGCCGCCCCTGGCATCCATGTTCACAAATTCAACCAGCCAGTCGGGCGGCGTGCGGTTTCCGTCATAAATATCGGCGTAAACCGGAATATCCTTTTCACTCTTGATAAACGACAGCAGGAATGCGCGGGAGTCCAGCGCAAGAGACGTATCGCCCGTCCTTCTTTTTGGCCGCCCAGGCAGCCTTATATGCACAAGATATTCGTCTATTTCCATAGACACGGACATCTTGACGGCGACAAGCGAATTGAACCGGCGCGAACGGACGACAAGTTCAGGGATACGCATGGTAGGGTGATGACATTGACTGCCAAAAGAAACCGTTTCCAGTTCACACAGGCAAGGTTTGAGATCTTCATCAATACCTACAAAGAACGCCTCTTCGGGTTCGAGAAGTTTAATAAGTTCAAGACCGGCCCAGCGTTCATATCCAAGACGGAAGAGTTCATTTACATACGCGGAGGCGCTTTCTTCGGCGAGGCGTTCAAATTCCGCTTCGTCTATTTTTCCCTGAATCAGGTTAAACAGGCAGTTATAGACCGCCCTGATTAACCCTTCCTCGGGCTTGTGCAGAAATACATCCAGATCGACAGGCATGCCGATTTTTTCCACTCCCAGCAGTTTTGCCGCTTCTTTTTCTATACTGGTATAACGCTCGCTGAGCGTCCGCGCCTTTACGGGCAGAGCGTCCAGATGCTTCGCCGCGACAGCTCCGCGAATATCGTCAAATATGCGATAAAACTCATCGCGCACCGGCTGTGGGATGGAAATTTCATTTTTTGTGATAACGATTTCGGCATTAGCCGCGATATATTCCCGCAGCCGCGCGTATTCTTTTTTCCAGTCGGTTGATACCGTCATACATCCCCCGCTCCTTTACAGGTTTAAAATTTTTATTTTACAATAGCGGTAATTGCAAAACCATATTTGATTACTTCCTGCTATAATCAGGCATGTCAAATGCAGGAATGACGATATGAATAATTTGGAAAATTTTTCTCTGGAGATTGTTCACGATTATGGGAATTTGCGTCGCCAGGCAGCCGGTTTTTGATAAAGGCTTGAATATCTATGGTTATGAACTCATTTTTCATGATGATTCCGGGAAGGATGAAGTCACAGCCGAAGCCGATGGCATCGTAAGCGACAGACATTCTTCACGAACGATCATACACAGCTTTCATGATTTCGGCATTGCGCGCGTAACCAATAATAAGCGCGGCTTTGTCCGTTTCACGGAAAAATTGTTACTTGACATGGTGGCGACTATTCTGCCGCCGCAGATTCTTGTAATAGAACTGGCAAAAACGATTCTTCCGACTCCCGAAGTAGTCGACGCATGCCGCCAGTTGCGAAGTAAAGGATATTTGATCGCGCTGGATGGCTTCCGTTCACATGGAGACGCGCTGACGCCGTTGCTTGAAGCAGTGGACATAGTTAATGTTGAATTTGACCTTGAAAATCAGGATAAATTTGAAGCATTAGCCGTTGAATTACGAAAAAGTAATCCGCAAGTACAACTTCTTGCCAAAAACCTGGAAAGCCCGTCCGCATTCGAGCTGGCTAAAAAAAGTGATTTCACTTTGTTTCAGGGGAATTTTTTCAGCAAACCCACGATTGTAAAAAACAAGGCTATCCTGCCCGCGCCAAGGCGGATTCAAACATTACAGTTAATCAGGCTCGCTCTTGCTTCCGACATAGACTACAAAGCGATTTCCGACACCATCAAACAGGATATAACGCTTTCCTATCAATTGCTGCGCGTCGTTAATTCAGCGCATTTCGGTTTGCGTTACACCGTAAGCAATATCCGGCAAGCCCTTACCATTCTGGGAACAATGGGATTTAAAAAGTGGGTTACACTGATCTCACTGTACGGTCTTAGTGATAACAAACCGGCTGAACTTATTATGCTTTGCATGATAAGGGCGCGTTTTATGGAGCTGCTCGCGCCGGATGTCGGAATGGAAGATCACGCGGACGACCTGTTTCTAATGGGGTTAATGTCTCTCATGGACGCGATTATGGACATGCCCATGACGGCAATAGTGACGCAGACGAATATTTCGGCACATATCGCCACACCGCTTCTTACTCTGGAAGGGGAATTTGGAAATCTTTTAAAACTGATTGCATGCTACGAACAGGGCGACTGGAATCAGGCAAATATTATCGCCGCGCGGAACGCCGTTTCGCTTGAACGCATTTTCGACATTTACATACAGGCAATTGAGTGGGCGCAACGGCTATATGGCGGAGCGGAGTAGTACAACTTAAATTATTTTTTTAATTGACCAGCATAGGGAAACAATTAGATATTAAATATTGCGAAATTAATCACATACGATTAATCTATGTCGGTGTTTTAAGGCGTTCAGGCGATCTGATCCGTCATTACGAAATGTAAAATTAAGGAGATATAACCATGGCAGACCTTGCGGGTGTAAACGGACAGAGAAAAGAATTTAAAATTGTCGGAAAACCAAATGTTCCAGGCGCGGTATCCTGGTCTCAGGCGACGGGCGTCGCAAAATTCGGTATGGATTTTGTCGTTCCAAACATGCTCCACGCCAGGTATTTAAGGAGCCCTTACGCAAACGCCCGTGTAAAGTCTATAGACACCACTAAGGCCAAGGCTATTCCCGGAGTCGTCGATGTCGTTACATGGGAAGACCCCGATCTTAGAGGCACGGGAGGTATAACGGACTACGCAGACTATGAAAGCATGGAAGTCGGCGCGGTTGTCATCGCCGAAAGTGACGACGCCTGCGAAGAAGGTCTGCGCGCTCTGGTAATAGACTGGGAACAGTTTCCGCATTCCGTTGACATAATGGAAGGTCGAAAAGACGGCGCGCCGGTTGTTCGATCTTTCTACACTCCGGCGCCTAAAGCAGGCGCAGGCGGCGGAGCCGCAAAAGCAGGCGGAGCAGGTGGCGGAGCCGCAAAACCCGGCGGACCTGGAGGTGGAGCCGCAAAGCCCGGTGGACCTGGAGGACCTGGCGGTCCAGGCGGAGGCGCCGCGCCCGCGCCAAAACCCAATGACGGAATGGGCGGAATAATCACCAATCCACCAAAAAAGGGAAACGTCGCCTACTCGTTTACCTCAAACAATTCCGGAGACGTCCAGGTAGGTTTCAAGGAAGCCGATCAGATAATCGAATACGACATCAACACCGCCGCGTTTTGCGGACATATTCCAAGTCCGCTGGGTACGGTCGCGTGGTGGTTTGACGATCCTCTTAACGGGGAAGGAAAAAACCTGCAAATTGAAGGCGTTCCGTGGGGACACGGATCGGCGTCGGCAGTAGGCGTCTCGCTCCCGGCAAACAAGAAATTTCAGAGCTGCATGTTCACAGGCGGCAGATATTGCGACTGGGGCATCCGCAAAACGCAGCAGATCACGCCAACACTCGCGCGAAGGATGAACCGTCCGGTTAAATGCGTACAGAACCGCGCCGATCAGTACGATTTTAGTCTGAACGACCGCTATGTACACATGAAGCTCGGTTATAAAAACAACGGACTGATAACGGCCATCGAGGACTATTCGATAGCCGACAACGGATCGAACGGAAGCTCTCAATTCGGAACCACGATGGACCAGAACTATGGCCCCTACTACACGACCAAATGCAAAAACATCAAGCAGAACATGGAAACTGTTGACAGCAACCGCGGCAAAATGTATCTCAGCGGTCAGCACAACCCGATGGGCTGGGATACCCTGATGACCGGTCTGCATTTAATCTCTGAAAAACTGGGCAAAGATCCGATTGAGATCGCCACGCTGAACATTCATGGCCCCGCTTCTCAGGACGATACAAGTCCGCTTCCCAGTTACGAAGCCTGCGTCGCGGCTCTGAAAAAAGATCTTAATTGGAGCGCCTGGCACGCAGCGGGCACGAAAAAACTGCCCGACGGACGGTTGCACGGGTCAAGTTTCCGTTACAACCAGTGCCCGCGCCATTCAGTCGGAGGATACAATCCGAAACTTGAATATCGAAACGGCACAGTTTATCTGCCGACTTCCGGCACCATTATCGGTCATTACGGTCTTGAATGTAACGCCATGGTCATAGCCGAGGAACTTGGCATTGATTACAATAGCGTCCGCATCGTCCTCAACAACCAGGAATCCTACAAACCTTTCGGCGGCGGCGCAGACGGTTCGACGGCCTCTTCATGGGCGATAAAGGAATGCGCCAATAAGCTTAAACGGCTGATTCTGAGATCGGTGATTGAGGAAGCGGAAAATCCTCCAGCCGCAGGCGGAGGCGGAATGGGTGGCTTCGGTGGCGGCTTCGGCGGCGGCGCTGCAAAACCCGCCGTTAATCCGTTCAAGGGGTTGAAACCTGAAGATATCGACATAGTTGACGGCAGAGTTATAGTCAAGGCCGATCCGGAACAGGGCATGCCGCTTGCGCAAGCCTGCCGCGCGCCTCAGGTAGCGGCGGAATCCGGCATCAGGCCTCCGGGCGCGGTGTGGCAGACTCAGGGCAGAGAACTCGATGTCATGAATGTCGCGGCGTGTGAAGTCGCCGTTGACCCTGAAACCGGAGACGTGGAAATACTGCGGTACGCCGTAGCTGCCGATCCCGGCAAAATACTGCGTCAAACATCTCTCGAAGGTCAGATACATCAGGCGATGGATTTTACGACCGGCTGCCAGCACACCGAGGAATATGTCTATGACAAGACTACCGGAGTAAAACTCACGGCCAACATGATTGAGTATAAAAAAGTCGGCATGCTTGACATGCCGCCGGTTGATATCAAACTGCTTGAAACGCGGGCGAGCAACGCCTGTTACGGCGGAAGCGGCATCAGCCATTCGCTGACCAATACCCATCTTGTGATTATGGCAATCCATAACGCCATCGGCAAATGGGTGGAATCACCGGCGACGCCGGAAAAGGTGCTGAAAGCCTTGAACAAAGCTTAAAAGTTTATAAGTAAGGAGATATGGTTATGGCTGATCTTGAGGGTATAAACGGACAGAGAACGGATTTTAAAATTGTTGGGAAACCGAATGTTCCTGGAGCGGTGTCATGGGCGCATGCTACGGGCGTCGCTAAATTCGGCATTGATTATGTCGTTCCCAACATGCTCCACGCAAAATACCTTCGAAGTCCCTATGCAAACGCCCGTATCAGGTCGATAGATACTGCGAAGGCCAGGGCGGTTCCCGGAGTCGTCGACGTCATTACATGGGAAGACCCCGATCTTGGAAGCGCGCAAACGGGAGGAATAACAGATTACGCCGACTATGAAAGCATGGAAGTCGGAGCGATGGTTCTCGCCGAAAGCGAAGACGCCTGCGAAGAGGGGCTGCGCGCTCTGGTTATAGACTGGGAACAGTTTGCGCATTCCGTTGACATAATGGAAGGCAGGAAAGACGGCGCCCCGGTTGTTCGATCATTCTACACTCCGCCCGCTCCAAAAGCGGGCGGCGGCATGATGGGCGGCATGGGCGGTTTTGGCGGCCCGGGAGGCGCACCTGCGCCAAAACCCGATGGAATGGGAGGCGCCGCCCTCGATCCCCCAAAAAAAGGAAACGTTTCGTATTCCTTTGTGAACAACAATTCAGGGGATGTCCAGGCAGGTTTCAGGGAAGCCGACCAGATCATCGAATATGACATCAACACCGCCGCGTTTTGCGGACATATTCCAAGCCCGCTGGGCACGGTCGCCTGGTGGTTTGATGATCCCTTTAACGGAGAAGGGAAAAATCTGCAAATTGAAGGCGTTCCCTGGGGACACGGATCGGTGTCGGCAATCGGTGTTCGGCCTCCGGCCAATAAGATATTTCAGGATTGCATGTTCACCGGCGGCAGATACTGCGACTGGGGCATCCGCAAAACGCAGCAGATCACCCCGACGCTCGCAAGAAGAGCGGACCGTCCCGTCAAATGCGTCCAGGGCCGCGCCGAACAGTACGATTTCAACCTGAACGACCGTTATGTTCACATGAAACTCGGCTATAAGAACAACGGCCTGATCACAGCCATTGAAGACTATTCCATAGCAGATAACGGATCGACCGGAAGCTCCAATTTCGGAACGACGATGGACCAGAACTACGGCCCCTATTACACAACCAAATGCAAGAACATCAAACAGAACATGGAAACCGTAGACAGCAACCGCGGCAAAATGTATGTCAGCGGTCAGCACAACCCGATGGGCTGGGATACGCTGATGACCGGCATACATTTGATAGCCGACAAGCTTGGCAAGGATCCGATAGAAATCGCGACATTAAACCTTCACGGTCCGACATCACAGGACGATACAAATCCGGTGCCTAGCTATGAAGCCTGCGTCGCGGCTTTGAAAAAGGATCTTAACTGGAACTGGCATCCCACCGGCGCGAGAAAACTTCCCGACGGCCGTATGCACGGAATTAGCTTCCGTTACAACCAGTGCCCGCGCCATTCCTTTTCAGGGTACAACCCGAAACTTGAATACCGGAACGGCGTTGTTTATCTGCCTTCATCCGGGACGCATATCGGCCACTACGGTCTTGAGTGCAACGCCATGGTCATTGCGGAGGAACTTGGCATTGATTACAACAATGTTCGCATTGTTTGGAATAATCAGGAAGCTTACAAACCCTACGGCGGCGGCAGCGACGGATCGACGGCATCCTCATGGGCAATTAAGGAATGCGCGAACAAGCTGAAAAAGATGATTCTGCAAACGACGATTGAAGAAGCCGAAAATCCTCCCGCCGCCGGGGGCGGCATGGGCGGTTTCGGCGGCGGCTTCGGCCCTCCCGGAGCAAAGCCCGCCGTCAATCCGTTCAAGGGTTTGAAGCCGGAAGCCCTCGATATAGTAGACGGCAGGGTTATCATCAAGGCGGATCCGTCGCAGGGTATGCCGCTCGCGCAGGCATGCCGGGCGGGTCTTCTTGCGACTGAATCAGGCATTAGGCCTCCGTTCTCGGTATGGACGGAAGCGGGCAGAGTGCTGGACGCCATGAATGTCGCCATATGCGAAGTCGCCGTTGATACGGAAACCGGAGAAGTGGAAATCCTGCGGTATGGCGTGGCTGCCGATCCCGGTAAAATCCTGCGCCGCACATCGCTTGAAGGCCAGATACACCAGGCGATGGATTTCACAACCGGCTGCCAGCTCAAGGAAGAATATATCTACGACAGAAATACCGGAGTAAAACTCACCGCTAATATGATTGAGTATAAAAAAGTCAGCATGCTTGACATGCCGCCGGTAGATATGACGCTTCTGGAGACGCGGGTGAGCAATGCCTGTTATGGCGGAAGCGGCATCAGCCATTCGCTGACCAACACCCACCTTGTGATTATGGCTATCCAGAACGCCATCGGCAAATGGGTGGAATCGCCCGCTACGCCCGAAAAAGTTCTGAAAGCCCTGGGAACAGCGTAGGCGTTTTTCATGTATCATCGGTGGCGCGGAAAAAGTGCGCCACCGATGATACATGTTTCCCCTTTTTTTCTTTTCCAGGAATTAGCAGGCTTGGGCGAAACATGAGGTTTTTTAGCCGGATGAAATGTTTTTCGCTTAAGAAAATAATCGTAAATAGTCGCGCTGAAACGTCCTACCAAAATTTAAGTAATAATAATTACACCGCACAATCCCAATATTGTCAGGAACTATTATCCGGACCTGGCGGCGTTTTAAGATTTTTTCCACGCAGACGGCAAGCACTCGGATAAAGAGGGAAAAATGGAAGAGCAAAAAACCTGCATTTTTTTAGTAGACGACAATATTGTAAATTTAAATTCAGGTAAAAACGCCCTAAAACACAAATATTCCGTAATCACCATGCCGTCGGGCGAAAAGCTTTTGCTTTCACTTCAAAAAGCAAAGCCCGACCTTATATTGCTTGATATAGAAATGCCGGGGATGAGCGGATATGATGTAATAAAAATATTGAAGTCAAATCCTGAAACGGCTGAAATCCCCGTAATTTTCCTGACCGGAAAAACCGAGGTTGAAAATGAACTTTTAGGACTTTCGCTCGGCGCGGTAGATTACATAACCAAGCCCTTTTCCCCGCCTCTTTTAGTCAAAAGAGTTGAATTGCACTTATTGCTGCAGGCGCAAAAGAACGAGCTGCGCGAATTCAACGGAAATCTGGTTAAGATGGTCGACGAAAGGACGCGCGACGTATCAGCCCTGCAAAACGCCATTATTATGTGGGTGGCGGAAGTGATTGAATTCAGGGACGAAGAAACCGGCCAGCATGTGGATCGCGTTCAGAAATATCTGGAGATATTGCTGGACGAAATGAAAAAAACAAAGAAATACGCCGATGAGATAGCTGCATGGGATATAGAAGCGTTTTTAAAATCAACGCTTCTGCATGACGTCGGTAAAATAAAAATACGCGATGATATTTTGCTGAAAAAAGCGCGGCTTACGAATGAAGAGCTTGTGGACATGAAGCTACATTCACTTTATGGAAAAACGCTGATTGAAAGTTTACAGGATAAAGTGCCCAACCAGACATTTCTGGAATACGCAAAAATACTTGCACACAGGCATCACGAAAGATGGGACGGAACAGGTTACCCGGATCATTTGCGCGGTGAAGAAATTCCGCTGCAGGCGCGGATGATGGCCATTGCCGACGTATACGACGCGTTAATTTCAAAGCGTCCATATAAAAAAGCTTTATCGCACGATGACGCCATGCGGAAAATAGTCAAAGCTCGCGGCGTTCAATTTGATCCGGAATTGACGGATTTATTCATAAGCGTATCTGACAAAATTCAAAATATAAGCAGGGGAACCCGATATGAAAAAACGTAAACCTCATGAAATGTCGGAGTTGAGCGCAATCATCCTGGTTAATTTGACGGCAATCGCGTTTTTTTTCATCCTGATGATAATAATTTTATCGAAAATTTTATTTACACAGAGTATCGATAATGCAAAACGTGTGGATACCGAGGCCGCGCAGCATGTTACCGATTCATTGAAGAATAATTTTGACAGCATGACACAGTTGCTGCGGTTTCCTCAGCAATTGCTTGCGGAAGTCGATTTTAGATCGGGAACGGCGGACAAGGCGACCGACGACGTTTTGATGGCATTGATGAAAATAAACCCGGATATACACTGCGCGTGGCTGGTTCTTGAAAAAGGCGTGCATTATAAAGACAGGTTTTACATAAAAAGGTACACGAGGCGGAACGGCGCGGTTGTCGAAGCCGCCGTTTCGGCAATTGAAGAAAATCTGAAGGACCCGGCGACCGCGCCGTGGTACTACAGGCCGTTGGTAACAAAGGAAACCTACCTGGATGCGGTTAGCCTGCATGACGATTACGGTTCCAACGACAGGCTGCCTGAATATGCCGCGACACTCAGCGCGCCGATTCTGGTAGCAGGCGAAGTCATAGGAGTCTATACCGTTGGCTTACTGTACAAGGATGTCCTTGAACTGCATAACGACCCTCTAACGGGATATGATAAAGTCGCTATGCTGATGAGCCAGGACGCAACCATTATCCACTCGTTCAACCCCGAACTGAATGGGAAAAACCTTGCCCATCTTGGTTACGATGATATAGATAGTATTCGTGACGCGATGGAGCATGAAAGGGAATATGACAATGAAATAATGTCGCCGCTTATAGATAAAAAAATATTCCTGTACCTGCTGCCGATTTCCTTTAATTCCGGATCGGAACGGCAGGTGCTCTATCTGCTGATGGGCACGCCGCTCGACACGCTGTATAAAGACGCATATTTTATCGTTTTGATAATCACATCCATAAGTTTTGCGTGTATGGTTTTTATTGTCGGCATTATTTATTTCGCCGCGAACAGGGTTGTGCAACCCATCAGGGACCTTGCAAAAAAGGCGCTGCATGTCGCGTCCGGTGATTTCAATGTTGATATTTTTGATGTCCCGGATGATGCCCGGCGCGGGAAAAGCGAAGTCGCCGTATTGAGGCGCGCGTTTAATGAAATGCTGCGCGCGCTGCATGAAAATCTGCGCACGGTTGAAAAACGCGTTGACGAACGCACAAGCGAACTGACAAAACTCAACAATTATATAAATCTGCTCATAGAAAGCACATCCAATATTTCCATGCTTCTGGATAAGGATTTGAATATTCTGTATTACAGCAAACGCTTTCTAACCCTGCTATCCATAGATGATTCATCCGAACTCCTCCGCAAACCCTTAAATGTCATGCTGCATGATTTTTCGGATGCGGATTATGCCAAACGCAGCAAACGCAGGATGTCGCGTATCATTTCCGGAGAGGAAATGTTTAGCGAGGACGACGCCATAACCTGGCCGAATGGGGAAAAACGCATATATCGGATAATTTACAGGCGGGTGAAGGACGACAAAGACAATTTTGAAGGCATGGTCGTCGTTATGCACGACCTCACCGACGTTCGTATGGAGGAGGCGGAGCGCCGCATTAACGATATGCTGTATTCGACAGTGGTGCCGTGTTTCGTGTGGGATAAAGAAGGTTGCATTGTCAAATACAATAAAGCCGCGGCTGGTATTTTTGGCTTGCCGGAAGATTTGTCGCCGGAAGATTTCGACAAACGTTATTTTTCCATGCAGCCGGAACTCCAGCCGAATGGAATCAGCACGGAAACCGTCAAGATGGAACTCATTCGCGAAGCTCTGGAAAAAGGCTTTTCGCAGGTAGACGGCCAGCTTGTTAAAAGCGATGGGACGCCTTTATACGTCAACGTAATCGTTGCCCGCATTGCATGGTTATCCGGTTACCTTATGGTGGCTTATCATCATGACATAACCGACCTGAAATTAAAGGAAGCCGAAGCAAAAGAAACCGAAGAGCGCATTAAGTTGATGCTGGACGGCAACCCGATGATTTGCATGCTGGGGGATGAATATAACAATATCCTGGACTGCAATCAGGCTGCGTTAAACATTTTCGGCGTTTCTAAAAAAGCTGATTTTTGCAGGAATTTTTATAAATTTTACCCGGAGCTTCAGCCCGACGGATCCGATAGCTTTGAAAAACTCCATCAAATCGCGCGACAATTCCGCAGTTCCGCTTCAGATATTCATCAATACGAATGGATGTTCAGAACAGCAAAAAACGAACCGCTTCCTGTGGAAACCACGCTCGTTCGAATGAAATGGAAGGATACGGTTCGCGTATTGTCGTACGTACGCGATCTGCGTGAAATAAAAGCCAAAGAACAGGAAATGCTGCAAAGCGCTGAAAGGGAGCGAAAAGCGGATCTTCTAAGGGAAGCCGCGCAGGCTGCCAACGAGGCAAAAAGTCAATTCCTGGCAAATATGTCGCATGAAATCCGCACGCCTATGAACGCGGTTTTGGGAATGTCTGAACTGCTGCTTCATGAAAAACTGAACAAACGCCAGCAAAGGTACGCAAAAGATATAAAAGTATCCGCGGAAGCGCTTCTGGATATTATCAATGATATCCTGGATGTTTCCAAAATACAGTCCGGAAAACTAAGCCTTATGCCCGTGCATTTTGATTTTAATATGTTGATAGACAATATTGGTTCAATGATGCACTTCCTTGTCCATGGTAAAAACATAATATTCAGACTAATCATGCCGGAACAGGCGCCCGTATGCCTGTATGGAGACGATATAAGACTCAGGCAGATTCTTATAAACCTGCTGAATAATGCCATCAAATTCACTAATGAGGGCTATGTGGAATTGGCCATTGATTTTACGGATACTACCATAAAGATCGCAGTTAACGATACCGGCGCGGGCATACCGGAGGAAAGTATTTCGACGCTCTTTGAAGCTTTTGAACAGGCTGACACATTAATGAACCGTAACACAAAAGGAACGGGGCTTGGTTTAACAATCACTAAAGCTCTTGTCGAAATGATGGGCGGTCACATAACCGTGGAGAGTCAATACGGTCGGGGAACGTCCTTTTATGTTGAAATTCCAAAGGTTTTGGGCGATGAAACCCTGATACATCGCGTCGACGACAAAGGTATTGAAGTATACGCTCCGGAGGCGAAAATACTGGTGGTGGACGACAACAAAACAAATTTAAATGTCGCATGCGGGCTATTGCAGCTCTGCGCGATTAACGTGGAAACGGCTGAATCCGGCAGACAGGCTATCGAAATGGTTCAACAAAATCATTTCGATATTGTATTTATGGATCAAAGGATGCCGGAAATGAGCGGCGTTGAAGCGACGCAAGCCATACGTAAACTGGGTATAAACGTGCCGATTATCGCGCTGACGGCAAGCGCCGTAGCGGACGCAAAAGAAATGATGCTTGAAGCCGGAATGAGCGATTATCTGTGGAAACCTATAATAAAGGCGGAATTAATGCAAATCCTTAAAAAATGGATTCCCGCAGATAAACTTTTGACGCCGCAGCACGTCATGAATGCCCGCGAAGAATCTGAAAATGAAAGGCATAAAGATTTTTGGGAGAAAATTGGACAAATCGAAGGGCTTTCAATATCGACAGGTCTTGATAGAGTTGACGGACGGCGCGGCATGTACAAAAAGACCTTGCAGCTGATGGTACAGGAAATTGAAAAAAGCCTTAAAAATCTGCCGGATTATTTATCCGCCAATGATATGAACAATTTCCGCATTGAAGTACACGGCATAAAGGGCGCGCTCGCCAATATAGGAGCGATGGAGCTTTCCGGGAAGGCGTTTAGTCTCGAAACCGCGTCTGATAAAGCTGATATGGCTTTCTGCGTTTCTAACCTGCCGGGCTTTTTAGAAGGGCTAAACGATCTGAACGCAAAATTAAAAGGAGCGTTTGCATTAATCAGCCAAAGCGGCGGCATTATTGAAATTCCGCCGGAGCTGCCCCATATTTTTGAGAAATTGACATCCGCGTTTTATGAAATGGATTTAGCTGTTATAGACGAAGAGATTGAAAAACTGACCGCATTAAATCCGGACGGCGGACTAAAAGAGGAAATAGAGAAGATAAAGGACGCGGTATTGATGATGGACTACGACACGGCAGTGAAACAGATTCATATATTACTTGGCGACGCATGATGTTTCCGGGTTTACCGCAAAAATAAAGGCAGTGGGGTATAAAAATTTTGAGAAACGAAAGCAAACAAAACTTTGAAGTGTCCGCAAATAATAAAAATGCCGGCGATAAACCGTTGATTCTTGTTGTCGACGATTCACCGGTTATTCTTAAAACCGTATCATCTGTTTTGAGTAATAATTACAAGGTTTTCACGCTGCCAAAGCCGGCGCAGCTTGAAAAAATCCTGCAAAAATTAACGCCCGATCTGTTTTTGCTTGACTACCAGATGCCTGAAATCAACGGATTTGAGCTTATCCCTATAATTAGAAGTTTCGAGAAACACAAAGAAACTCCTGTTATTTTTCTCTCATCCGCCGGAACAATCGATCATGCCTCGACCGCTCTCTCGCTCGGAGCCTGCGAATATGTGGTAAAGCCATTTAATCCGGATATATTGCGCGAAAAAATCGCGAAGCACATTGTTTGATAAAAGATGTTTAAACAGATGGTAATTTATGTCGCGCACCCTAATTTATGAAGGCGCAGGCTTCGGCGTCCCTATGTCTGCTATAATGTAAAGTTGTAACTGATTTTACGAGGTGCAAAATGCCAAGAAAAGAAGACCGTCCCGTACAGATCGTGGCAGACCCGACGCTGACATCGCCGCGTATTTACGCAAATTATGTCCAGGTGAATACATCGCCCGTCGACTGCACGCTGACGTTTTGTGAAGTAGTAGGCCCGCAAAACGAAGATGAGGCTCGCCGTGTGCAGGAAACAGGATTGCTTCCCGCTCCCGTCAAGGCGGTGATTGCCATTCCCGTGCAGATTCTCGACGGCCTGATTCAGGCACTTGTCGCACAGCGCGACAAGCAGGCGAACCCCGGCCGTTCATTTACCGGCGCCGGGCCGACGGTACAGTAGGGGCGTAGCGCGATACGCCCTATTGAGTTTGTGCATTTGTGGCGGTTCGCGAACCGCCCGCTTCATACAAATTGGTGGAAGCAAAACATATGTCTGCTGAAAAAGAAGTAAACCGCAGGGAATTTGTAACCCGCTCGTTGCGCGCGGGTCTTGGCGCTGTCGGAGCGACGGGCGCAGGGCTGTGGCTGGCGTCGCGCAGCGAGCATCCACATAGCGTCGAGGCGGCAGCCTCGGTGCGTAATTACCAGATACCAATCGTCGGCGACGATACGCCGCCAATGGTGATAGTGGAGAATGGATCGCCCGAACAACTTGTCGATGCCGCAATGAAAGAACTCGGTGGCATGCAGCGTTTTATATCGCGCGGCGATGTCGTGGTGCTAAAGCCCAACATAGGCTGGGATCGCGTGCCACAGCAGGCGGCCAACACAAATCCCGACCTGGTAAAGCGCGTCGCGGAACTCTGTTTCGACGCGGGAGCGAAAAAAGTAATCGTCACGGATGTTTCCTGTAACGATCCGAGACGCTGTTTTCAACGCAGCGGCATTTCGGCAAGCGCTGGCGCAGCCGGCGCTGAAGTGATTCTGCCCGAGGAACACAGATTCCGAAATTACCGCCTCGGCGGCGAACTTCTATCAGTATGGCCGGTTCTGGTGCCGATGGTCGAAACAGACAAGATAATCAACCTTCCTATCGTAAAGCACCACAATCTTTGCCGCGCGACATTGGGTCTGAAAAACTGGTACGGGATGCTGGGCGGCAGGCGAAACCAGCTTCACCAGAATATCGAACTTGGAATTACCGACCTGGCCAATTTCATCCGTCCGACGCTGACAATACTTGACGCTTATCGGATACTGGTTTCCAACGGCCCACAGGGAGGAAATCTCGACGACGTCCGTACTGTAAAAATGCTCATAGCCGGAACGGATCCCGTCGCCATAGATTCTTTCGGAGCGACGCTGCTTGATGTTGAAATTGGAGATCTGGCGTACCTGAATGTAGCTGCAGCAAGAGGACTCGGAGAGGTTGACTTTACAAAACTGAATGTGAGAAATATCAGGTTATGAGCGAAACTAAAGAAAAAAACAATAGCGGGCGAGGACGCGTTTTGCAGTTGCTGCGCAGGATTTCCCAGATTGTTTTTCTGATTCTTTTTCTATTCCTCTTTTTCAAAACGGAATTTCACGGAACTTCTGAAACCGAGCTGATTGAAACCAACGCTCCGGTCAGCATATTCCTGGAAATGGATCCGCTGGTCGCTATTACGACTGCGCTGGCCACGCACACTATTTACGGCCGCGTGGTGTTCGCCCTGATTCTTATAGCAGGCGTAATTATCGTGGGACGCTTTTTCTGCGGCTGGATATGTCCGTTCGGCACAATCAACCATTTATTTTCCAGCTTCAAACCCGAGCGAAAAGGTATGAAGCGCATTGAGAGCAATCGCTTCAAAAAATGGATGCACGTAAAATATTACATCCTTTTCGCGATGCTGGCGCTGGCGCTGTTCACATCGCTGCAGGCCGGACTGCTCGACCCGATTCCATTTCTTGTGCGATCTCTTGCTACAGGAATTATGCCGGGAATTGATTACGCCGCCCGCAGCGCGATGGACGCATGCTATAACACGAATATCGGTATTCTTCATAGCGTCGCAAACGTTGGATATATGGCGCTCGGCGGCACGATCCTGAGTTACAAGCCGCAGTTTTTCAATTATGGCGTGATAATCGGCGTGATTTTTCTTTTTATCCTGATGATGAACCGTTTCATTACCCGCTTCTGGTGCCGCGGCATTTGCCCGCTCGGAGCGTTTCTGGGACTGATCTCGCGTTATTCGATTTTTGGCATGAGAAAAACGCATGTCAACTGCGACGACTGCAACCGCTGCCTTCTTCATTGCCAGGGCGGATGCGACCCGCAGGGACGCGTTTCGGTAAAGCAGGCTGATTGCCTACTTTGTTTTAACTGTGAAAGCGTCTGCCCGAAAGACGCCGTTAAATTTGAGTTCTTTCCAAAGCTGGACGCTGAATCAATACAGCCTCTGCCCGACCTGAAACGGCGGCGCGTTCTGGAAAGCGTCGCGGCCGGAGTAGCGGCGCTCCCGCTAATGCGATCCAGTCTGGGTCTCGAAAAAAATTTCAACGAGAGGCTTATCCGACCGCCGGGGTCGCTGGAGGAGAAGGAATTTCTGGCTCGCTGCATACGCTGCGGCCAGTGCATGAAGGCGTGTCCGACCAATTCAATTCAGCCGACTCTGCTTGACGCGGGCATTGAAGGACTCTGGACGCCGATGCTGGTCATGCGCGTCGGCTCGTGCGAATATAGCTGCGTTCAATGCAGCCAGGTATGCCCGACAGGCGCTATATGGAAGATGACCGAAGATGAAAAACTCGGAAACGCCGCGCGCCCGGGAATATCCGGAGAACCCAAACCAGTCAAGATAGGAACGGCGTTCTATAACCGCGGACGATGCCTTCCCTGGGCAATGGATATTCCCTGCATAGTCTGCGAGGAATTTTGTCCCGTCTCGCCGAAAGCAATCTGGGTAATCGAAGAACAGGTGACAAAATCCGACGGAAGTGTTATTACAGTGCAGCTTCCGCGTGTTGACGTGGATCGCTGCGTCGGCTGCGGATCATGTGAAAATGTTTGTCCCGTACAGGATAGTCCGGCAATTTATGTAACAAATATCGGAGAAACGCGCTCACGGACGAATCAGATTCGTCTTGAAAGCGGAACGTATAAATAAGCAATAAAAGGAAATGGCATGGGAGCGTAGGCGTCCCGCCTGCACATTTCTAAAAAATGCGTGTTGTAGAGACAAGGCATGCCTTGTCTCTACATTAGGTTTTGCACTTACCTAAACCAAAGGAGAGATATTATGAATTTCAGAAAGGCGCTTTCATTAACCGCCATACTTTTACTAATTTTCTGCGCGGCATGCGGCGGTGGAAATCAGTCTAAAACATCGGTATCGCTTTCGTCGGAAGACGCGCGGTTAAAGGCGCTGCTGCCGGGAAGCAATGAAGCGGCCGGATGGACGACGCTTGAAGATGAAATCCGTTTTTTTGACGATGATAATTTGTGGGAGTTTATCAATGGCGCAGCGGAAAATTTTCTGATTTACGGATTTGAAAAAGTCGTGACGGCGGATTACGACAACGCCGAGCATCCATCGCAGGTAGTGGTTGAAATTTACCAGATGGAAGATCCGCGCAATACCTTCGGCATTTACGCTTCTGAACGAAATCCGGACTCAATATTCAAACCGATCGGCGTGGAAGGTTATGTCGGCGGTACGGCGCTTAATTTCTGGTCCGGAAATTATTACGTCAAGATGACGGTTTTCCAGGAAAGCGAGGCTCTGCAGCGCGAGATGGAAAAGCTGGCCGATGTAATCAGCAGGAAGATCGGCAATACAGGCGCGCAGGCGCTGCCTGAAATAGCGCTTTTCCCGACGGAGAACCAGGTTACGCATTCCGTCCGGTATCTTGCGCAGGATGTCCTCGGCCAGAGGTATTTCCCAAATGGATTTGAATCGGTGTACAAATCCGGCGACAGGGAATCCAAAATTGTAATCGCGCTCCCCGGCGATGAAGAAGCCGCAAAGGAAGCCATCGACAGGTACAAGGCGTTTACGGCGTCGAGCGGCAAGGTTGAGCGTGACGTAAATGCTCCCGGGGACGGCGGATTTATCGGCACGGACAGTTATTATGGGAACATGGCCGCCATTCGCAGCGGCAGCCGGATTATTATTTCTCTTGGAGAAACTTCCGCGGACAAGGCGCTCGCCCAGGTCGCGGCCTGTATTAAATAATAAATGGAAAACGCGATTTCGCTGAATAACATTACCAAGACGTTCGGGCAGACAACAGCCGTCCGCAATTTTTACCTGGCTGTTCCGCGCGGTGCTTTGTACGGATTAATCGGCCCGAACGGAGCGGGGAAAACCACAATCATCCGCATGATCCTCGCGATTTTATTCCCGGATTCCGGGGAACTGTCTGTCTTTGGGCAAGCATCGATTGAAGCGGTTCGGCATAGAATAGGCTATCTGCCCGAGGAACGCGGCGTTTATCGAAAAATGCGCGTGGGAGAATTCCTTACGTTCATGGCGCGGCTCAAAGGCATTAACGACGCGGATATCCGCCGGCTTATTCCGGAATGGCTGAAAAAGACGGAGCTTGCGGGCGTTGTAAAAAAACGCTGCGAGGAGCTTTCAAAGGGAATGCAGCAGAAAATCCAGTTCATCACGGCTGTCATGCACAGGCCGGATATCCTGATTCTTGACGAGCCTTTCAGCGGTCTTGATCCGGTCAATCAAAGACTGCTCCGCGATCTTGTGCTTGAAGAACGGCGGCGCGGCGCGACAATCCTCTTTTCCACTCATGTCATGGAACACGCGGAACAACTGTGCGACAACATAGTCATGGTTCATCGCGGAAACAAGGTTCTGGATGGAACGCCCGCGGAAATTCTGAAAACTTCCGATTCCAGGCGCATCCTGTTTGAACCGCTTGATCCGGCAGCGGATATGGAAAAAATAAGGCGAATGCCGGGCGTGCTGGACATCCATGGCGAAAATGCGTCATGGGAAATCACACTTGACGAAAAAGCCGGCATGGCAGAAACCATTCCCGCGCTGGCAACGGCGATAGTTCCCGCGCATATTCAGATACGCCGGCCCACGCTTGAAGACATATTTGTTTCCATCGTAACGGGAAAAGACGACGATTCCGCCGGACTGCGGACGGCGCTGCGCGGCGATATAAATGGAATAATGGAATAATGGAATAAGAAGCGTGCCGTGACGGCACGCGTTCAAACGCCCTGAAGGGGCGTAGCATAACAGCCCAGGGTAAGGCGCAACGCGCCGCAGCCCTGGGTGCCTTCCAGGCACGCGTTCAAACGCCCTGAAGGGGCGTAGCATAACAGCCCAGGGTAAGGCGCAACGCGCCGCAGCCCTGGGTAGGAAATCGGAACCGGGACGGAGATCGGAAGAATGAAGAAAATTCTTGTGGTTGCAAAACGTGAATTTTTGGCGACGGTAACGGCAAAAGGATTTTTATTCGGCATTCTTCTGACGCCTGCCCTTGTTGTCCTGGTTTTATTGTTCGTGCCGCGATCTATTTCGCGGACGCCGCCGCGCATCGTCGGAGAAATCGCGGTGCTGGACGTATCCGGAGAAACTGTTCCAGCAATACGCAGCAGGCTTTCGCCGGAAAAATTCACCGAGCGGCGCGAGGCGGAACAGCGCCAGTTGAGGGAACTGACCGCTGCGCTGGCTGTGGGCGGCGCAACGGCTGAAGCGGCCATTGAAACCGTGACAAGGAGATCATTGGAAGAAGTTCCGCATATTATAGTTACGGCGCTGTCGGCAGCCGACATTGAAAAAGAAAAGGATTCGTTAAAACTTTCTCCGCCGAAACCTGGAAGCGGAGCGCGACTCGCCCTGGTTGTTATTAATAATGAAGCGCTGCGTCCGGAGGGCGAAAAAACTTCCGGCGGCGCTTACGACCTGTTTATTCGAAATAAACTGGACGACAGGTTAATCGGCGAAATTCAGACCGCCGTTGAAATCGCCGTCAGAACAGCCCGCCTGAGGCTTGCTGGTTTCGACCCCGAAAGGGTTGGCGCTCTTACACAGGTGGAACGTTCGCAGCCTCGCGTGGTATTGCCGGAAGGCGAGCAGAAATCCAGCCAGGCGTTAAACGCGGCTCTTCCCATAGTTTTCATGATGCTGCTGTTTATATCGGTGTTTACAAGCGCAAGCAGTCTAATGACGACAACGATTGAGGAGAAATCCAATCGTGTCGTGGAATTGCTGCTGTCAACGGTGAACGCGATGGAACTGATGACTGGAAAGATTCTTGGGCAAATGAGCGTCGGATTGTTGATATTGATTCTCTATACGGGTTTCGGTCTTGCAGCGCTGATGTCTTTCGCATTGAGCGGCCTGGTGGATTTTTCATTGCTCGTATACCTGCTTGTGTTTTTTGTTATTTTGTATATGACGATCGCCGCGCTGATGGCGACCATCGGCGCGGCCGTAAGCGATTTTCGCGATGCGCAGTCCCTGATGATGCCGGTGACATTGATTATCATGCTGCCGTGGCTGCTGATGGTTCCCATCAGCAATCAACCCAATTCCATCCTGGCGACGGTTCTGAGTTTTATTCCGCCGGTTGGAAATTTCGTTATGATGATGCGCCTGTCAACCAATACGCCTCCTCATGCATGGCAGGCGATCACGGCAATTCTGGTCAACGCGGCGGGCGCGTATTTCGCGCTGCGATTTGCCGCCAAAGTTTTTCGTATCGGCCTTTTGATGTTCGGCAAACCGCCTACGTTTGGAACGCTCATACGTTGGGTTAAAATGTCTAATTGACCTTAAAACATATGGGAAATAGGGTATTTATATGAAAAAAATAGTTCATACGGATAGCGAGCTATGTACCGGCTGCAACAGGTGCGTCAGAGAGTGTCCGATGGAGATGGCCAACATCACGTACCAGAATGAAGCCGGCAACATCAAGGTAA
>Ga0082212_10003955_pt1 | contig 20781 bp, 20 predicted proteins | sample TergutNt197P3_FD_71548 | JGI IMG/M metagenome (GOLD analysis project Ga0082212, IMG submission 71548) | Neocapritermes taracua P3 segment gut microbial communities from Petit-Saut dam, French Guiana - Nt197 P3 | ecosystem: Host-associated > Arthropoda: Insects > Digestive system > Gut ... | reverse complement strand
TCGCCTCATGCTGACCATTTCCCCCAACACTCGAATTTCCCTCTGCACCGCACCTGTTGACATGCGGAAAGGCTTCAACGGGCTCATCGGCATCGTTCGCAGCGAGCTCGTTGCCGATCCGTTGCGCCGTCTGCCGTGCTTGCCGCCAGGAAGAGTGGTAACGTAAACCTCGATCTGTGGACATTGTCACATAAACTCTTAAATGACTCGTCAGAAAAATCCGACAGAGACTTCGGGAAAACAAGAACGTTGTATCCTTCCAAGTAGTTGTTCGTGATTTTTGCCACATCATAATTTGAAAACGTAGGTTGAAAATTATTTTGAATTGAGACCAAGTCCCGATAATCCCAATCAACTAGATCAATGCCTTTATATGATATTGCAATGTCAGCTGTATCGCATATCTTACGAGCAAAATACAAGCCATAAAAATCAAGTCCACAACCACAACCAAACGATAGAACACTGAGATTTGCGATTCCCCTTTTTACTGCACGCCGGAAAATTTCTTGATACATTTTTGTATACTCATAAAGATAGGCAGGAAAATATTTAAGCATGTACAAATGTCGATTCATTGGAATGCCATAGTCTGGATATTTTCCGTGAAAACCAAAATCCGGTATAAGACAGTCCTGTGATTGTTGCATCGAACAAACCAAGTTTGACCACGCAAGGTTGATCGCAGTGTTAATTAGAGACGAGATTTCTTCCCCCACGTCTTGCGGAACAACGTTCGAGTAAAATTCTGAGTTATTCATATAGATTTTGTAATCTCAATGTTGATTGAATTTTGTACCATGTTGCCATTACTCATTTGTCTTTATATGCTGTATCTCAAAGCCTCGACTATATCTGAACATCATGAATATCAAAATCCCGCCATAAATTATTTGCCGCATGTTGGCGGCAATGGCGTTTGGCATACCGACAAAACGTAGGACTTCCGGTAGAAAGACAAGGAATGCCGCTGCAATAACACTACCCCATAAATTTTGCATTCCGCCGATAATTACAATCGACAAAATGAAAATCGACTCATCGACTGTAAAACTTGTCGGATCAATGTAACTAATATAATGGGCATAAAGTGCGCCGGGGATAGCGGCAAGCATAGCACTGATAGTGAATGCAACAACCTTCGACAAATAAACGTTCTTTCCCAATGATTGCGTAAAAATCTCGTCTTCGCTCAAAGCTCGCAAAGTCCGTCCGAAGGAAGAACCAGTAAGTTTTTGTAGGAAAAAGAATATAACGGTAGCGAAGGCGAGTGTTAACAGTAAAAAAGTCCATTTACTCTCGATTGCAAAGCCGAACAACGAAATGCTCGGAATACCCGGTATGCCTAATGGCCCCCTCGTGAGCGACATCCAATTGTTCATCAGCGAAAAGACGATGACCTGAATGCCTAACGTGCAAACGATAAAGTAATCGTCAATCGTGCGTAAGGCAATGGTGGACACAATCAACGCCAGAAATCCACAGAGCAACATTGCAACAGGCAACGCAAACAAAAACGGAACTTGATAATTGACCGCAAGTAAAGTGGCAGTGTATGCACCTACACCATAAAACCCAGCGTGTGCAAGCGAAATCATTCCGCCGAAGCCCGCCGAGAGATTCAAACTCTGTGCAAGCATCACATAAATGCCAACCAATATCAATAAGTGTAACAGGTACTCCACAATTCTATATCTCTATTTTTTTCAATCGTTTTCCGCTAAAGCCGAGCGGTCGGGCTATCAGGAACAAAATCAGGATAATATACGCAACTGCATCCATCCATTGACTGCCTATGTAGTAAGCCGCCAAGTGTTGTGCGGTTGCCAAGAACAATGCACCGCCGACCAATCCCCAGTTACTGCCCACGCCTCCGATAATCATTGCCACCACGCCGTACAACAGCCAACTGAAGCCCATTGTCGGTCGCATGTCCGTATCGAAAGCAATGAGAATACCGGCAACCGCCACCAAAGCCGAACCAATGCCGAATGCCCACAGGATAACCCTGTCGGAGTGAATACCGACGACATTGCTCAATTCGGGATTGCTTGCCACTGCCCGGATATTCCGTCCGATCCGACTATATCTCATAAAGAACACGCAGGCGATAAACAATGTTAAGCAAACTGCAATTGTGATAAATTGAATATCTGTGATGTACGCTCCGAGAAACTGGTGTCCGACTTTGACTTCGCCTGTTCGTACACTTTTGGTGTCATCACCCCAGAACAATGAAATCAGGTTTTGCAAGACGGTATAAAGTCCCAGTGAAGCAATCATCAGAATCATTGGCGAAGCATTGCGCCAGTGCAGAGGCTTGTACAAGACTATTTCGGGTGATATCCCAACGGCGGTGGCGCAAATGACGGCTAACAGTATGGATAGCCATACGGGACATTGGAGTTGAATAGAGAAAAGATATGCGAAGTAGGCGGAAAAAGTTAAAGTTGCTGCATGTGAAATGTGAAAAAATCGAGTGGGATAATAGATCAAAGTAAAAGAATAACCCACAATCAAGAAGATCACAAATGAAAGGATAATATTTATAAGCAACTGTAGCATCAAATCACGGACTTTACGATTTCTGACATAACAAGTAAAATGAAACAAAATAGAATTCCGTAAATCCCCAAGAATAAACAAAATGCTTTCATCATGCAAATTCGAGAACAAACAAATGATTGATTATTAATGTCATTAATGATTGTCTGATCTGAATACTGCGTTATAATGCTCATTTCTTTTGAATCTCTCATGTCAGCAATACTTCCATAAAATAAAATCGTATGTTGATTAATAGCACTTTTAGGCAATTTTCGATTCTTAATGCTAGGTTTGATACACAATACAAGACATACCGAGGTAACTAAATAGCAAATAAGGACTAATAAAAACAATATATTTAATAATCCTGTTTTTAGAGAATTCCAAACTTGTAAATTCCTTTCTTCAAAATATCCAGATGTAAATAGAATAGTACCAAATATTCCAATAAAAAATAATAGATAATATGCTTTTGCATCAAAGCTATTTAACCAAAAATTGACTCTATCAAGAGTCTTATAAGCGTCCTCTTTTCCATAGTTGGTCGTTGAGTTAGTGGTTTGAAGTTTAAGAACTTCTTCTGCTAAACTGCGATCAGTATTTTGTTTTCTACAAAACATAATTCCCCCTATAATCAACAATCACTCTCTTGCAAAACGATAAAATCATTTCTGTATAAAAAATTTAATAATTCATAAGCTACACCGGCAACTTCAGGAATATCTAAAAAAACAGAACAAGGGACACAACCCTGCACATTCTTCAATAAATTCCATATTGATCTTGACATACATATTTCGCATCCATTAGAGAGATTAAAAAGTGTATATTGAGATTGCTCAACTGAGAAGAGAACACAGCATTTAACTTGAAAAGAAAGCAGATAGAAGTTATCTTTTGTCAAGAGATACATTAGTTCAAGTTTCTTCTCGTCATAAAGGCTTTTTAGAATTAATTGATGAGTTTTATTGTATGGCGCAACTAGTTCTGAGTTGGCTTCTTGCTTTAAAAAATGCATCAATTCCTCTCTCCACCTTGCACTGTCGTCCATATGCGGGACAAATTCATATAATTCATCCAGATCTCCTCTACAGGGTTGTCCCAACTGAATATTATAGTTGATTTGATCGTGAAAAATAGGTGTATTGTCTCTTAATTCAAAAAGAGCAGTGGATACACTTGAAAAAGGCGTGTCAAATAAAACAATATTATTTACGACAGCATCAAATGTCTGTTTTGCGTCATCGCCTGTTTCAGAGGGAAAACCAAACATTAAATTAATTCTGACTGCTATACCTGCCCTTCTACACGTATCAAGAATTGGCAAATAATTGTTTGCTAATGTCCCTTTATGCATCTTATTCAGTACATTTTGATTAAACGTTTCAAAGCCAAAAAATAAAACACGGCATCCATTTGAATATAGCTGACCTACGAAAACATCATCTGTGAAGGCTTTTTCTCCTCGAACAAATGCTGACCAACTAATATCTAGCTGTTCCTTGTTAATATGATAACACAATATTTCAAGCTGTTCTACTGTAAGGTACTCATCAGAGAAACTAATATATCTAACACCATATTGTTTTCTAATTCTTTTTAAATCTTCAATAACTTCAAGCATTGGAGAACTGTGATATTTACTATATGATAAATGATGGGCACAAAAAACACATTTCCCCCATTTGCAACCATGGGCAATTAAGTAGGGGAAAACCGTCTGAGGTGATAGATATTGCTGCTGATCAAAATCTGAGAAATCGGGAGAAATGTGCTCGACGTATTGTTGCTCTAAGTCGAACATTTTTGCTATTGAAACAAATCCCTCATCAGGTTCTATGAAATCTACGATTTCCTGAATCCACTTGATATCACGAAATTTTTTGTAAAACCGTGCGACAAACGCTCCCCCAAATGCAATTTTTGCTTTTGGACAAAGTAATTTTATTTTTTTTGCAAAAATGAGAGAGGCAGGTAATTGTTCCAATATGGCTAGTGAAAAGAAATAGAAATCGCTGTCGTGATCTAGAATCATACTAGCATGATCATCAAAATACTCATGTATCAGACTGCCTGTACTATAGACAAAATCCTTAATTTTATCAGTTTCATATTTGTTTTCGATTTCGAAGTTACTAAGCAAAATTTGCATTCGCTCTGTTGAAATCACTTGAAGATATTCTTCAATAACACTAATTGCCCAACGATATGTATACAAATCAGTAATTTCGTTTTTTATATGCAGAACGGCTTGTTCAATATTGTCCAGCAAATACTTTTCTTGCTTGTCGTCCACTGACAAAAGTTTATGCTTAATTCTGAACAACCAATTGTAAAAATCAATATTACAATCAATACAAGTGGAACGTATTTTATACAGTCTCAATAATTCTTTCAAATATGGAAGTGAAAGGTATGGCTGAAACGGCTCAAACTGTGGGGCAAAAATAATTCTAACTTTTGTCACTGCGTATAGGGAAATTTATCGTTTTTCTTCAATATGAAAATAGAAGTGGGATAGCTAAGAGAATAGAAATTTTCTCCTGCCATTTTGCTCCCTAGCAACCCTTTTTGCTGTAAGGTATATGATAAAATTTCCTTTATTGCTTCTTCGAAAATCTTATCATGAGTACTGCTATCAGTAGTGCCTTTCAACTCATAGACTACGAAAGCGTCTAAAAGTCCAGTAAGAGTACCTCTTAATATAGGAGTGATTTTTTCATTGTCAATCTTCAGGTTATCTATGCTGTTGAAGTATTTATTGATAGATTCCATTTTATGGTTAAAAAAGAATCTATAAAACACCAGCAGAAAACAACCGCCATTGATGTTCTCTGTAAGAACATTCACAAAAACATTGTCACTAAAAATATCAATCGTTTGAGGTTCGATAAATTTTACCAGATTGCGACCTTCTGACTCATCTTTGAGTTCATAAAGCTCTCTGTTTAATTGAGAAGATGACCTCTTGTGATAAGAATCTATGATAACAGAAGCAAGCATATAATCTTGTTTTCCCTTTGTCTTCGAGAGGTTGACTATAGCATTTGTACTATCCTTTGGGGTTTCTATTGTAAGTTCGTAGGTTTGTCCTGTACATTTTTTGGACTTTAATAGTTTGTCCTTATCATCTTGCATTAATCGTAGAAAGTTGACATCTTGTAATTCAAAGTAATCTACAATATTCCAAAAACAAATTGTATAAAATTTAAAAGATTGTTGTCTCCCGTTTTTGTTTAGCAAATCAAGAACTTCATTATAGATTTCGGTAGAAATTTTGGAATCAGACAGTTGTTTACTACCCATTAACCGTGTTAATAGAATGCGGAATGATTGTTTTTCTCTATATTCTTGTGCAAGAATTGCTTCGGTATAACCATCAGATTTTGAAAAATGCCACACAAGATAAGGAGATTCAATAGAAATGTCCGTGAACCCCTTCAAGTGTGTAAGCGGTACAGGTGTATGGATATGATAATGTTTGTCGCCTACTGCAACATCCAACTTCCCGTTCGCTAGTATATGCGATTTCGCTTCGTCTTTTTCTTCGGACGAATAGCTCTCACACTGTTCTACAAATACATCTTGTACAACATCATTCGTCACCAATACAACCGCCTCTGTAGGTATGTCTAATATACGTGAAGCTCTGTTTACCTCTTTACCAAAAATGTCATTTTTCAGCGAATCTATTAAACGCTTGGCTTTTTTCATTATTCCACCATCAATATTCTTGGCTTCAATTGCCGCTACTACATCATTACCCATTCTATTTTGTTCTCCAAATTTTATTTTATGTATTACCGCCCTTATTTCTGTGTTATTTTTGCACTTAGAGCGATTCTGTGGGGAATGCTTCCGACAGGAAGACATCCGACACTTTTTACAGTTATTACATTCATGAAAGGCAATGTATACATTTTCTAAAATCGCAGTTATCTGACCTGAATTTTTCACTAATACGAATAGAGAATCTCCAATTGATTTTAACACAACATGCTCATTTGTTGAGAGTAAATGTTCCAACTGTGTACAGAATGAACACGCTCTCCATGCTGCTACACGGGCAGGGTCATCATCTTTGTGACAAGAGTCCTTTACATCTGTCAGTACGAGATACAATGTCTCGCCAAATTTCTCCGAATTATTTTTTCCTGATTTGGTGCCAGTATTATCTGTTCTACTTGCCATTGATATCGCTCGCTGTCCCCCCAAAAATGATCAATCACATTTATCAAAAACTATACACGCAACACAACCGCCGACTCCCATAGCTCACTACACATGAGAACCACAACTTGAATCCAGCATTCAAGTCCACAAATCCAGAAAACCAATACCAAGTCCTTCAAAATTTGTTTTAGAAACATGGCACTAATGCCACATCATTCCATATTCTGAAACTGCTTGTATTTTTTGGAATATCTCTTTATCGAGACATACTCTTTCAATTCTGGTTTCAGGATTCCGAATTCCTTCTCATTTTCGGATTTCTGCCTTGGTGTCTGAAATCGCTTGTTTTTCGGTTTTTCTTTCTTTAATGTTTCAAGCATAATTATGCTTAGAGGGTTACAGGGACAGACTCATCTTTCTCATTTATCTGGAATAGTCCCATATTTATGCCAGTATTGTCTCCATTTTGATCAAATCTAAATTGCCCCAATACACCATTGTATGATTTTTCGTATAAGAATGCCTTGATAGCATCCGCCTCATAGATTTTCTTATCTTCAATTGCGGCTTTTAACAAATATAGAGCATCATAACCAGTTGCGGAATACGCTGATGGTTTCTTATTATACTCACGCTGATAATTATTTGCGAAAGCATTCGCTTTAGTGCCTTCACTAGAAGTATCAAACAATAAATCTGAAAAATACAACAACTTTAAACCTTCCCTTCCAACCAACGGTGCTAACGCTCCATTCCAGCCATCTTCACCAACTATCGGCATATTCAGATCTAACTCTACCATTTGTTTTAAGATATTTGCGCCATCAACCCAGTATGCGCTGCAAAAAATCAAATCCGGCAGTGTATTTTTTATCTTCAACAATTGCGTCCTAAAATCGGTGTCGCCATCCTTGTACTGTTCCTTGTTAGTCACTCTAATGTTATTCGTCAATGCAACTTCTTCATAGACTTTTGCGGACTCCATTCCAACACCACTAATTGGATGCAATATCGCAACAGATTTCGGTGAAAACAATTTAATAGACTGCTCCGCTGTGAATTTTGCTCCAATTGTTGATGAAGGGTACAATCTAAAAACATAATCTCCAGCATTAGACAGTTCGGGGGTTGCGGCTAATGTCGATAGTTGAACAACTCTGTTTCTGATCGCCACTGGTGCTGTTGCCAAACATGACTGTGACGACAGTGGGCCGATTACGGCTTTGACCTTATCTGTGGTCGCTAATTTCTGAAAGGCAGAAACAGAATTTCTGGGTACTCCCCCATCGTCTTCAAAAATAAGCTCTATTCTCTTTCCATCAATACCACCAACAGCATTAATTTCCTTTTGTGCCAACAGCAGAGCCTCTTTTACGGGCGTTCCATACGCTGCAAAATCTCCTGTTTCAGGATTTATTGCCCCAATCCTGATAACTCCGTGTTGCTTTTCTGTGTTATTCAGATAGACAAACGCTCCGGCTACAATAATCGCAATCACGCTTGAAACCACCAATACTTTTTTATTCATGTCCTTACTCCTTAATAGCTCCCAATTCCAACGGAATCTCACTATTACAAAACTCACCCAACAAGTGCTTTTTATGTTCAACAATGACAAAAGTTACGCCATAGCCATACAGCATTCCAAAGCAATGTGCTAAGGTCTCCGAATTCCCCGCATCCACCCCCGCAAACGGCTCATCGAGCAGAGCCAGTTTCGGCGAATGGACTAAAATATTCCCAAAAGCCAACAACTGCCGCTCGCCACCGCTCATGTGAAAAGGAGTCCGTTTTCGCATCGTTTTGAGCACCGGGAGTGTCTCGTATACTCTCTGTACTCGTCCCTTCCCTTCCGCCTTCGGATAAACCACCGACGAAGTCAGCAGATTCTCTTCCACCGTAAAATCCTCAAACACATTCTTTTTCTGTGGCATATAAACGATGCCACGCCGCAACATTGTCGAAACAGGCGAGGCAGTTATGTCATGGTCTTCAAAAAATATCTTTCCTTCCGTATTCCAAGGCTTTAGCAAGCCGTAAATGGTTTTCAATACTGTACTCTTGCCCGATCCATTGCCGCCCGTCAGCAAAACGATTTCTCCTTTTGCTACTTCAAACGAAACATCGGTCAAAACCTGTTTTTTGCCATAGCCGGTGGTGATATGCTCCACTTTCAACATGCGAGCACGCCTTTCTCCATTTGAAAAATCTGGTCGCTTGTTGCGTTAATGTAGTCAGTGTTATGTTCGATTTGCAATATCGTTTTTCCATCTTGTTTTAACCGCCTTACCAAATCGGTGATTTTCAGCAAGTTGTCTTTGTCGATTCCCGCTACCGGCTCGTCGATTAACAGTAAACCGGCATTGTTGGCAATGCAACAACCGATGGTCAGCAGTTTTTGCTGCCCGTAACTGATTTCGCCAGCCAATTCATTCCGCTTTTCCGACAGGGACACTTTTTCGAGTATTTCGTCGACTCTGCTTTCCTGCTGGTGGGTTGGGAAGGCAAACATCCTTTTCTCCAATGCCAACAAAACGTTTTCACGAACCGTCATCTGTGTTGCCAAACGCAAGTCTTGAAATGTCCGCCCAATGCCCAAACGATTCAAGCGATAGGGGGCAAATTTTGCGACTTTCTTTCCCAAAAACTCGACAATGCCCTTGGTCGGTGTCAGAAAACCTGAAACAATGTTTATCAAAGTGGTTTTTCCAGAACCGTTGCCACCTTTGAGCGTGTACACCAACCCTTTCTCTAAACGAAGATTTATCCCGTTCAGAACTCGAACATCGCCGAAGGATTTGTGTATATCGTTTAGTACCAGCATACAAAACTATCTTTTCTCAACAATCTCCAACATCAATGACACTTCCCGCACTGCTCCCATGATTTTCATTTCAACGACGGCCTCCCGATTATGCCGGTTAATCTTCTTAATACGACTTTCTATACCCATCAATGCGCCGGATGTTACCCGTACCGTGTCACCGACAATAAAACCAACTGAGCCTTTGACGCAAAAACCTTCGTCAAACAAACGCTCCCAATGTAACCGCTCCTCCTCACGGACAACCACGTCGCTTTCGACGTCGCCGTAATGGAGTATCGAATAAACATCCTTGTTCTTCCTCCCAATACTTTTCAACGCCCCCTCCAACCTAACCGCAATCAAACCCGGCTCTATCCCGGTTTGAATGAAAACGTAACCCGGGAACAGCGGCTTACGCACTTCCTGAACAACGCCTTTGCGTCTATACGGCATCACTTTAACAGGGACAAAGGGTAGAAATTCGTCAGCATTCAGATTCTCTTCGAGTATGCCCCTCAATTTCTCCTCGGAACCCGTCCGAGCAAACAAAATTACCCAGTTTTTCATTGGGGCATACCTTCTCCGTAGTCGCCTGACCATATCAGAGCGACCGAAATTTTTACCAGTGCCCCTGCCGCCGAAAACGTAGCCACGCCAACGATTAGCATTGTGCAGGTGCTGTAAGACGTTAATTATATCCGGTTCGTTTGCCGATACAAGCCCCCGGAGTACCCCCGAATTTGGGAGTCAACGGGTGTGAACCCGCAAGTCCCGGATCGGCAATTCTGATATTTCCGGCTTTTGAGTCGCTGGCTCTGTCCGTCCTGCGACATGGCAGTCGCTACCGCTGCAACGGTTCTCATACCGAGACAGGAGTGTTTTTGATTCCGAAATACCTGACTAATTTTGAGCATTGCTGGCCTACGTGGAAGAAGAGCCACATAAATTATATCAGGGAGCTGTAGAACAATCAATTGCCGTCTTCATTGTCCTCATCGAAATAATCCTCATCTTTGTCTTTTCTCCGACGAAAATCTAATTTGTCCATTCTGCACACCTTCAAGTAAATTTGTTCACTGCCTCTCCAGGGGATATTGCGTTGCCCACGAAAACCGTCACTCCCGCACACCGTAAGCCCACTCATTCTACACGATTCTTTTAGTCTTGTCTACCCCCCGAAATATCCCGCCGACTTGGGAATCGGTGGCCGTGAAACCGCAAGTCCCAAATCGGCAATCCCGACATCTCCGGCTCAGTATCGCAGACTCTGTCCATCTTGCGATAGGGGGGCGCACACGCCGCCTCACACGGCGTTTTGATCACGGTTCGTGCTTTTGTCCGGTTGAGCGGTTAAATCGCAACAGGGCGGCAACACGGAGTCCACACGGGGACAGTGAGCGAACACACCGTGATCCATTTTGGAATGGCAGAGCAAGCAGTTTATCCGACCGTATAAGGAATAAGCCTCGTTCTGAAAACCCATATTTCCCATTTGCCGCAAAGGGTCGCAATCGGAATGCGACCCTTCGTTTGTCGGCAGTGTTGGGATTGAATTGCTATGAGAGTCTGCTCGTGCGATGATTGGTTGGGTAGTAAAGCAGATGGAGGAGGCGATGCAATCGGAAGTGGATCGAACATTGCGAATGAGTCGAGTGTTTAGCCTTTTTGCAAGTCTTCCGTCGAGGCGGACGGTACGGCTTCGGCACCTAACACGACACCAGCACCGCCTGTCGTCGCAAGGTATATTTTTTCGCCATTGATCTTTTCATGATGTTCGTCGGCAAGCAAGTCTTTGGGAATGGGAACGGTTTTGACTGTGGTGCCGACGATGCTTTTTCGTCCGAATCGTGTTTCGAGGCGATACCAATAGTTCTCATCTTTGCCGAAAAGATAGACCAATCCTTCGTAGGGCATCCCGTACTTCCGTGCATACAGGGCTTTGCTCACTTCTTTGGTGAAGCCGGTCATGTGGGGCATGACGAAACTAGGATGCACCGTCCAGACTTGTCCGTTGTGAAATTTGATTCGTCGAGTCCTCACGCCAGTTTTTTTTGATGTCTTATCATCATGGAATGTGTATGTTCCCTTAAAGGACGAGGGAAATAGTTCAGGATGCAGTCGATAGTGTTGGTCGATCCAGACTCGAATTTTTGGCGGAACGATTTGTGTGTATTCCTCTTGTCCGATGGGCAAAATGATGGTACGATCTTCGGGTGGGGCTGGCATCCGTGCCGGTTCTGGGGTCATGATTACCTCCTTGTTCAGCAAAAACAAAGTGAATTATGACCTTTTTTAGGCTGTGTGGGGAGACCTACTGCCTGTTTTCTAAGCAGAACCGCACACCACTCATTCCAGAATAATCAGAGAATTTTCGTGCGCACGTGTCAAGTCGTTAATGACTTCTTGTCCTTCAAGTAGGGAATAATCAATTTCTGCTCATCCTCACCAATGCATGGAATCATTACAACTCTGCCGACAATGTTACCTCACACCAACGTCCACGAATCCTCTCAAACCTTCCCAGAGTGCGTATGCGCTAATCCAGCAAAATCCTGCAATGGATCTACGCACACATCCTCATTGGAATTCTCATTTCGCTGGTCGCCACCATTGCGCTGGCAACCACCGGTTTCGTTTTCCTTAGTAGCGGAGTCGGGTGATTCCAACTCATCGAGCAATTTCTGACAATAGTCAACGAATTCGCTACCTCGGCAGATAAGTGCCGTCAGCATTTCCCGCAACTCTGCTTTCCTCCCCGTTCGGAATCCCTCTACATCACCGCTCTCATGATAGAGACTGCAAAACTCGTCCATGGAATAGTCAGTTGCATTCGCCGATCCTGCAATCGCATTCATCAGTTCATCACTGATGTCACTATGCTCAACGGTTGACAAACAGGGTTCTTGCCGGATTCTCCTCAACAAACTGAAACCAAATGCTGCAAGCGTTTCTCCATGATGTACTGCCAAGCCCGCTAACTTCCGCAACTCCTTCCGGGTGGCTTTGGATTTTGACCGCCTGTATTTTTCTTCGAGTAACCTTGGAATTGTGGCGTTTGCCTTTAGCACCGCCCGTATTCGCTCAACATTGCTATTGGAGGTTTTACGGTTGCTTTCGCCCTTCGGCGTAGGCATGCACATCATTTCCTCATTGTCGAATTCTGTATCATCGTCCTCGACAGTCTGCCGAGATTTCTGTGGAACTGTACCATCTACAGCCTCGCTGCATTTTTGACTCGGAGTAGGCGGTTGCTGTTCATCATCGTCGTCCTGATCAACGGACGACATACACCGCTCCAATGCCACTGCCAACGTGTTGTCGTTCTGCTGTTCAGACACGGAAGTAATGGTGGAATCTCCGCTAAATACGGTGAGCGTACTGGACTCCGGCATATCGGTGGCTGGTTCTGTCGGCTCAGTGACATTGACATTATCTTCCGAAGAGTCATTGTTACCCGGGTGCTCTGACTCTGGGAGCCTACACTCTTTCAATGCCTTGTGGAGACTTTTTTTGCCAGATGCAACTTCTTCAATGAGTTCAGGCGGGGCTACACGTAGCAATTTCGCTGCCATTTGCACCATTCTCCTCTTAACCCCCATGTCCTTTGCCGCCTTGACTTGGGTGAGCAAGGCGCAAATTTGCGCCTTTTCGTTCTTGCCACTTGTCTTCGTTGACATTCGGGCAGCAATCAATGCCTTCTGGCTGAGTGACATATGCCGCCGATCTGCATTCTTCATCAAGACGAATTCCAGCAAACCGCTGTCGCTGGTATCGCCATCATAGTCAACGAACGTCGGCTCAATGCCTGCTACTATGCAGGCTAAAAGACGATTTTTGCCGTCCAATATCAGCTCCAGATGCCTAACAATCCGTTCACGCAGCCCATTCCGAAGGATGGACTTTGCCATGGCTGTAATCTCTGGTTTCGACGCTTCGGGAAACAATGCACAAAATGGATGCAGTTGATAGTCTACGCTCATAATAAAATCTCCTCTTTGATTAAAGTGAAAAGCAAAACACGGTGAAGGTAAAACAAAACAAATAAAGTAGTGAAACAACCGGCGCACCTGAACGTGTGCCGGTTGTATCGTCAGTCTAATTGCTACCGCCAACCAAGTCGGCGTTTGCAATCTGCAACTGGCCATCTATCACTTCGAAACCGTGTTTATGCACGAAATCCATTGCCGCAACACGGTCACCGTCACAGAACGGTAAAATGTCTCTGTCAAAAGAGACAACACGCTTGTTCTGGTCGTTGGCAAGAATCCCCCGGATATACTTGGCAAAATTGGAAGGACTCTCCTTCAATACTGCTCCCGAGCCATCCATATCGCTCCCTGTAATGTCGGGTACAATGTCATCGCTTTCGGAGATGTCACCAGAGTCGTCGTTATCAGGTGAGATGGAAGTTATGCTTCCCGGCACAAACTCGGCACGTAACGCTTCAAGTTGGTCGGTAAAACGCTTGCTACACCTGATCTCCGAATCTAACAACTGTATCAGTGACTCTTTGTCTTCCTGACTCTTTTCCCAGCCGAGAGTTTCGAGGAATAAAGTTTGCAACTCTTTCATCGCAACATCCTTCGCCTCCGATGCCTTCGTTATCTTACGAATATGCTTTTTGCAATATTCGCTGTCATACTTGCCAACCCGTACAGCGTCATCGAACGATTTCGACCTACGGCGATTCTGTTCTGTCACCGCCTCCCCGTCGTGCTTGCCTTCCTCTATCCCTTTTTTAATCCGGTCGTTCAACTCAGCATCGGAGAGTTCGGCAAGGACGGCAGACATTGCCTCTTGTACCGTTGTAGCACCGCAATCGAGTATTTGTTTGGCAATACCTTCCTGATCCTCATGGTTTTTACGGGAGAGTTTCAACATATCCCGCTTCGGGGCTTTAATCATCTCAACCGCTTCTACCGCTTTCGGCACCAAAGCACGAGCGATTTGTTTGTCTTCCTGTAGCGCACGCTCTGATACGCCTGCTTCCTTGGCAATCACCTCAGTCGTTTTTAATGGTGCGGAGTCCGCACCATTTTTTGACGGTCTTCCTTGCCCGGCTTTTGCTCTCAATCCCTGCGCATCCAAAATTTCGTCCCGGCGAAGCGCAAGTTTGCCCCTACTGATTGGGTCGAGTTCTCGGCGTACCAAATTCTCGTCGATTTCGGCAAGTTCGATTTGCCACTCTTCACCGTCCAGTACGATGCAATCGATTTCGTCGAAACCTAAAAGTTTGCAGGCTTCAAACCTATGTAGCCCAGCAACTATCGTACCGTCCTTGCGGATGGTGATTGGATTGAGCAACCTGCCGACAATCTTAATCGATTCGGCGAGTTCGGATACCTTGACGTAATCAATGTTACGTCCATCAGGAACTGTAATTTCGGACAATGCCTTTCTGATAATCTTCGTCATGACAATAACTCCTATTGTTAAGGTGATGGACAACACCATAGCATTGCCCGGAATGTTTTTCTTGACTCCAAAGCCAACTCTGGTAAAATACACTGCGTTGACGTTCTCGACCGCTTACCGTGAAGTCATTCCGGTAGGTGGTCTCTGTTCAACAAAGCGGAACATGAAACAGACATTCCTCTGGGTTAGAACCGTCAGCGAGATATTTCACCCGCCGACTGTCTTACCTCACCGGGTTAGGCTGCAATCTCGGATTCCTCCACCGCAACCCAGTCATCCCAGTCGTCAAACGCCCACATTCCCTTCCAAACCGAGTCTTCGGTGAACGGAAAACGTATATCTGCGAAACAAAATGTCTCCGCAATATAACCACGGGACTCGCCCTGCCTTAGCATCGCATCAGCGCATTGACGGATACCTTCGCAGTAACCCTCCTCACGACCTTTGGCATAGTTTGTCCGTTCAACCACAACGCTTGCGGTTTTCTTAGCCGATTTGACGGCTCGTTTCTTTGCGGCACTCTGTGCGGCAACACTCGAACTCAATCTTGTTGACATAATGTCAATCTCCTTAGGTCGACTTTCTGCTAAACCGTTCCCTACGTGCGACCATAACGTCGGGACGGGGGATTTGTTACTACGCCACTGTGTTATTTCGGATACCAACCTGCAACAATAACACGCCACATTTTGTCTTTGTTCGCCTTCGTACCATCAGCATTGATAAACCATTTGCCGATAGAACAAATCTTGTCGAGTACACCAATCTCATTCCTCGGTCGAAATAAAATTGCCTGATCCCTAAACTTGTCGTACTTCAAAATGTACCGACACTTATGCTCGAACGTTATGCGGTCAGGAATCACCTCGTACACCACCTCAAACTCGTCCTTCACAAGACCAGCGTCAAGACAAGCACGATTGAAAATGTCACGGAGTTGACGTTCCGCTAAATCACTGTCCACTAAAATGTGATGGTGAACTCTATTAACGGGATAATCTTTAAAACTCCCATCAGAAAAAAACTGACGACGAGTAGTAACCTCAATCACAGCAAATGCAATAATGCCCCGCTGTTTCAACACGTCTTTTAGTCTCTTCCATGTTGCTCGTATCTCCTGCACAGAGAACTCTCGCAGATATTTCACCGTAACGAGATGATTCGCTTCCCGTGGATTCGCTAACAACAACTCATACTCACGTTTAGCCGAATTCTGATTCGTCTCACGTGAATCCGTCCAACTCCGCCGACTCGTCTGTCGATAGTAGGAATTACACCGCCTCGGTGATAGTTGATATAACAGATCAACCTGATCTACCGCTAATGTATGCTGCTCGATATGTGTCATAGTAATACCCTCGTTGTAGTAATAGTGTGTTCGTGGTAAATGTGCGAGCGAAGTCTTATATTTCTTGTGTTAGCGTTCGCTCATTGTTGCCGCTCAACTACTTGCCTAATCCGAACCACAGCCTTCTGGAAAAACTCCTCATTCAATTCAATCCCGATGAATCGCCGACGCTTGGTTGTCCTATCCCCTGCCATATCAAGCCTCATATTGAGGTTTTCGATTGCGACACCGGTCGAACCTGACCCCATGAACGGGTCAACAATAAGGTCACCCGGATTAGTGTAAGACTCGATCAACCACTCCATCAGGGCAACAGGCTTCTGCGTATTGTGCAAACGACCCGCATTCGGAACACTTCTGAAAGGAAGGACACTAGACGGATGCATAAAACCATCAGATATGCGAGCAACCTTATTTACCTTACGGTAAACGCTATTCCCACTGTCTCCGATAACCCCACCGCCAGATTTTTTACCAACGTAACGCTTGTTAAAAACCTTCTGCGGATTGTACGTTGCCCCTTTCTTATCACCCTGACTGAAAAGCAAGATTGACTCGTGATTACGCATTGGCATCAGGTTAGCGTTGAGAAATCCCACAGGTTTTGACTTACGCCAAATTAGGTCGTACCGATACTCGTCAAGATTGGAATATGCCAACTGGATGGTAAACTTGCCACAGCAGAACAAAACAATATTGGCATTTGGTCTTGTCGAACCATGGAGTACCGGCCACATTCGCTCCAAAACCGGCGCAATATCCCAGCCAGCACTGGTATTCCCAAAAGGTGGATCGGAGACTAGTGCATCCGCTTCCACGCCAAGCGATGGAAGCACTTCGAGATAATTGCCAAGGCATAAAATGCTACTGCCAGTCTCAACCATGGAAGTAGCTGTATGCCGTTCTGCTTCTGTATACTGCTCGTCGTTCTGGCACAGTTCATCGCTGTGGGTGGGTTTACATGTTCGATTTTCGGTGGTATAGTCCATGGCAGTTTGAGTTTGTTGTGCCACGCTGGTTGCATCTTCAATTCATCCGGCGTGGCGTGTTGTTCGTCAAAGGGAGGTAAATGTTGTCTCATTTGCAAAACTTGGCATTGGTTAGCCGTCGTTGGAGTTCCAACTTGTCCCAAATGAGTTGCCGTCCGTGGCGCAGTGGTTTCGGGAGTCGACCATCGGCGATCATCCTTGAGATGCTCTTCCGAGAGCGACCGAACATTTCGCAAACTTCGGCTACGCCGACATAACCACGGGGGACACCGGTCACTCCTTTTCGTTTTGGTTCGATTGCCATTGCTTTTCTCCTTCTTACTTGGTCAATAGGGGTTAAACGCACCCTCTACCTTATCCACGGAAAGTCAGTGCAATCGCAGAAAACGTCCAAAAATGGCCGAAAAGTCGTATGAGAAGAACCCCATCAAGAAGAGTGCAAAGATCGTCCAAGTATGGACTTATGAGAATTTGAGATTTTTTGAAAAAAAAGAATTTTCCGGCCAGTCATGGTCAGTCTTTTGGCTATTTTTACTGGCCACCGGCACCGCCCATCTCCTGTTCTGATTGAGCGGCCAGTATTTGCCAGGGTTCTTGTGATTGATCATCCCGTATCCTATGGAGATTTTCCAAAGAATTGGTTTTTTCCCTTCTGCGTAGTGGAGAGCAATATGTAACCCATGCATAAGTGCCTTTCACAGCACTTTTAGAGCATTTTTTTATCCCAAACCTCCTCCGTGATACCAAAATTTCTGCAAGTTCCTCCGCTGTTTTGTTCTTCATTTTCTCGTTTTCATGAAACAAAACGAGCAATGCGGCGTGGATTCTACCCCTTGTGGGAGCCTGTTTTGGTCGTGGGCCGCTTTTTGCCTTCGTTTTCCGTTTTCCCTCTGTTCCAGTAGCATCGGTGGGTGGCATTACCGGTGGTTCTTCCACGTTCTCAAGTCCGCTGTCATTCTCCCTCCTTACTTGTTTAGCAAGGTAGCGGGCATTATCAATCGCTTTTTTCTGGTCGGCTTCCAATCTATCGTAGTTACGCAATGGCACATAAAATTCATCAGAACCCGTTAACAACTCATCAGAATGGAATCCGACCCTGTACTGTCCATTGCATAGTTTTAAGCACTCCTTCCTGAAGTCGTGGAGTTGAAAAGAATCCATTTTGCCTACATCGACCGCACCTACCGGGCCGGATTCTGCCCCTTCCAAACCGTAAACAAGAAAAAAAACACGTTGCGGTGTTCCACCGAAAGTTGACTTTGACGTTGATTCTTCGCTCATAATAAGACCCTTGAGGGTTTGACGGGTTGCCTTACCGCTCGTAACAAGGGGAACGAGACAGACAAAACAAGTGGGAACAGCGAGTTCCCCACCCCAAAATCGGCAACCGTCGCCACCGATACACCCAATTATACATATCAGAACAGGCAAAAACAGTAGTGCGGTCAAAACATTGGCAATTTCGCCAACGCTTCCGTCATGTCTACCGGGTCAACATCAATGTACAATTTTGCGGTCAGGAGCGGTGAAGAGTGCCTCATCAGCCGCTGTACCGTCGTCAACGGAACGCCTTCTCTCGCCAACATTGTTCCAAACGTCTTGCGGAGCGAATGAACGTCAATGCTTCGTCCGTCCTCGCCGACCCGTTCGATTCCCGCTGCTTTCAAGTCCCCGTAGAACGACCGGCGGATTGAATTTTTGTTAGAACGGAAAATTCGTCCGTGCGGTTGTATGCTGTGCGACGCAACCCATTCTTTGACGAGCTGTACCAATTCAAGACGCATGGGCAGGACATCCGCCTTCTTATTTTTTGTCTTGGCGGCTTCGATGGTGAGCCGATTGCGTTCAAAGTCAATCTGATTCAGCGTGAGTAATGACAGTTCCGTTGACCGCAAGCCCGTGCCAAGAAGCAATTTGTAAATCAGAACTTGCTCATCGGATTTTTCCTTCTCCCGGTATTTCCTTGAAGCAGCCGCCTTCAGCAAACGTTCAATCTCCTCAGCGGTCATCGCTCGGCGTTTTTTCCGCTGTCCTATCTCTTGATTAAGTTTCCGAATGGACTTCAACGGGTTGCTCGATAGGAGTTCGGAATCTGTAAGGTACTGGGCAAACGATTTGATCGACGTGATATAGTGGTTGATCGTGCGTGGCGCAAGAGATCCTTTTTGGACTTCGTTCGCAATCCAGCGTTCGGCGGGCTCACGCCGAAGTTTTGCCAACGAGTCGATACCCGCTTCATTGCAAAACCGAGAAACTCGTTGCAAGGTTAGAGTGATGTGATCGGGAGTATTTCCGGCGGCTACCATTTTGGTGCGGAACTGCTCCAATGTGTTGCCCAGGGTAACATTCCGAGCCTGTACCTTTGCCAACTCTTCACGGGTAACAACGCCGGATTTGATCCGGTCTGCCTCCGCTTCGTGTTGGGCAAGAATCCTTGCCGCAACACTGCGGTTCTTTGTTTTGGTAGAAACACGCCGAACCTTGCCTGTCTCGTCGGTAAATTCTGCCGTCCACGTATCGACTTGGTGGCTCACTTTATTCATTCCCGACAGTTTTCCTGTTCTTTTTTTCCCCTTCACCGTCCACGTCACTGTTCTGTTTCGCCCCACCATCGCCCCCGTTGGGAGCGGACTTGTTTTCCAAACTCGGATTAAATTTCCCATTGCCTTGAAAAGTCGCAGTAAAAGTCGCAGTAGTTTTTGTCCTTATGCGTCCTAAAATGATACAAAATGTCCCCAAAGTATCAAGTGGGGGGCGGCAAAATTTAGGGCAAAACATAAAAAAAGCCCAAGAAAACGGGCGTTTTCTGGGCTTTTCATTTTCACTACCCCCTAGGGGAATCGAACCCCTGTTACCGGACTGAGAACCCGGTGTCCTGGGCCACTAGACGAAGGGGGCAACAAGACGAACAGAATTATCCCTCACCACACTCATTTTGTCAAGTGTCGATGAGCCAAAAGGGAACCTCGAATAACCCCATTTCATCCGCTTGCGGAGCGGAAGTCAAGCATTTTTCGGCAAGATTTCCGCCGCTTCGCCACTTTTCAGCCCGAAATCCCCTAAAATTCCCTCCAAAAACGCCAAAATCACGCCACCCGCGCGCACTCTCAGCGCACGCGGCAGGGTTTCGGACACTTCAAACTCACCAATCGACCCATATTGTAAACCAAATTCTTCATTCCAATCCCAAACTTCGCTCGCCCGATTCCAATCGTTCGCAATACCTCGTCCCGACAGCGACTCTTCATCGCTCCAAAAACATGTTCCACCCGGCAACGAACACTCGACTTCACCTTGTTAAACTTTTTCTGCTCGTCCGTCAACGGCTTGTTCCGATAATCCTTCTCGCAAATCAATGGTAAAAAACCGCGATTCTTTAGCTCCGTATCAATCTTCTCGCCGACATAAGCCGAATCCGCAAACGCTTCCTGATCCGCATACGCAGGCTCCTCCGGCATCACCTCCAAATACGGCTGACTGTCATGAACCGAGGCATCCGTGAC
>Ga0082212_10003954_pt1 | contig 20782 bp, 17 predicted proteins | sample TergutNt197P3_FD_71548 | JGI IMG/M metagenome (GOLD analysis project Ga0082212, IMG submission 71548) | Neocapritermes taracua P3 segment gut microbial communities from Petit-Saut dam, French Guiana - Nt197 P3 | ecosystem: Host-associated > Arthropoda: Insects > Digestive system > Gut ... | reverse complement strand
GCCGGTATCGGCATAGGCGCCAGAGGCGCATCCGACATCCGAGGATTCGCAACTCCGGACGTACAGATAGGTACACGTCAGGGAGGCGTTCAAACAAGGTTCTCTTTTCCATACGGAGGTATCCAGCAGCAGACTCAGGCAAGAGCTGCCACCGACGAAGCTGTAGCGCCAGCTCAAGCGGCTGAGGCCCCGCAATACAAACATGCCAATATCTATGCCCTTTGCGATGTCGATCTTGATTTTTCCGCACATGTGATGGCCGGATACCCCAAAGCCAAACAATATCAGGATTATCGCGAGATGCTGGATAAAGAGAAAGAGATAGATGCTGTAATGATCGGTACTCCTGATCATACACACGCCATCATCGCATCAGCGGCTATGAAAGCCGGCAAGCACGTATACGTTGAAAAACCGATGGTCAAGACCGTCTATGAAGTACGTTACTTGAGGGATTTGGCAAGGAACAATCCGCGCCTTGTAACACAAGTGGGCAACCAGGGCCACAACGTCGAAGGTACGATGAGGACCGTAGAGTGGATTCGCTCAGGCGTTATCGGAAATGTTACCGAAGTTCACATGTGGACAGGTCGTCCGGGATGGAAACAAGGCTGGCACGAACGTCCCGCAGGGGTTCCGGTTCCAAGTAGATTGAACTACGACGTATGGTTGGGGCCGGCTCCCGAAAAACCATACCATCCCGATGTCGTTCATTTCAACTGGCGTGGATTGTGGGATTACGGTACCGGCGCTATGGGTGATATGGGTGCACACACATTCGACTCTCCCATCTGGGCTCTTGATCTCGGCTATCCTACAAAGATACAGGCCACTTCAACTCCGTTCAACGACGTGTATCTGCCTCAAGGCGAGAGTGTCATGTACCAGTTCGCTGCACGCGGCAATATGCCTCCCGTTAAAGTTACCTGGACTGATGGTGGTCTGAAACCATATCGTCCCGACCTGTTAGAGCAAGACAGAGGGCTCAGTGCATGTCTCTACATTGGCGACAAGGGTATGATTATGCACGGAACGCACGGCGCGAATCCGGAATTGATTCCCCGCAGGGATTTCTCGGTACCCCAGACTCTCCCCCGCCCAAGTAACATTTACGTGGACTTTATCGAGGCAATCAAAGCAGGCCGCCAGTCTGCCAACAACTTTGAATTCGCTTCAAAGGTAAATGAGATCATGCTGCTTACAAACATAGCGCTTGTGTCTCAGCGCATCAACAGGACTCTTGAGTACGATGCCACCAATATGAAGATTACCAACCTTCCGGAAGCCAATAACTACTTCCATTACGAATATCGTAGAGGTTGGAGTTTGTAATTTTGAAGAATGATTACAAATCATATTTAATTATTTTTTAGGTATTTAATATATTCATTTGTTTAATATTTTCTTTATTTTCCAGTTAACGCAAAGAGGATAATGCTTAGGCATTCTCCTCTTTACTTTTTTTGGCAGTGTATCAAATCGACTGATGCCACAAATCAAATATGACTCTGTGTCCGGACACATAGTGCATTATGTGTTTATAGCTGTGTGTGACAAATCACTTGACAGTTGGAAGCGCGTTGGCGCTTGTGCGTTTATAGAACCCAAGTCTGCTATTCAAACAAAAACGGCTTTGTTTCAATGTTTCGTTTGTCTTCGAAGAAAAATTTTTCTTCCCCGAATGCAGGTTTGAGTTGGTCAAACCAGGTTGCTTTCGGATCGTACTTGGCGAAAAATGGTTTATGCACCCATTTAGGGTTACGCCCCTGAATAAAACGCAAAACAAAAACCTTTTCGCCCCTTACTTCCGAAACACCCAAAACCTGAATCTTGCCTGCATGGTCGCTCATGCTTGGGCCTCTTACCGTGCGGCATAGCCCGCTGACCTGACGATAGGCACGGCGAAAAATCTGCCAGCATTTTTCCAGCGGAAGCTCAAAATATGCTTTCGCTCCCGTATCACGCGCTATAAACATGTAGTAAGGGATCAGCGCGAGGTCAACCTGTTTGCGCCACATCTCCGACCAAATTTCAGGTTTGTCGTTGATGTTTCGCAATACAGGCGATTGGGTTCTTATCTGAGCGCCCGTCGAACGTATCCTCTTGATAGCCTGCCGCACAGATTCGGTCGAAAGTTCGCGGGGGTGGTTGAAATGCGCCTGAAAAGAAAGGTTTTTCCCGGCGTCCACAATTTTTTGAAACAGTTCAATAATACGATCGCTATCATCGTCGGTCAAAAATTTGTATGGCCAGTATGCAAGCGCCTTGCTACCGATGCGTAACGTATGAATATGCTCAAAATCAGGGCCGAGAAGAGGGATTATGTAACTTTCCAAAATGGCGGCGCTCATGATCATCGGATCGCCGCCGGTAAACAATACATCGGTTACCCCTTTTTTCAGTTTGAGGTAGTTGAATAGCTGATCGGCTTCTTTCATGGCAAACTTTAGCTCGTTCATGCCCGAAAACTGAGGCCAGCGGAAACAAAATGTACAGTAAGCATGGCACGACTGCCCCTGACTCGGAAAGAAAAGCACGGTTTCGGGATACTTGTGCTGGATACCTTTGAGTTTGATTGTACCCAAATAAGGCACATTATGGTCCTGTCCGGCAGGGTTCGGATTCAATGACAGGCGGATGTTTTCAATAACCTTATCAAATGTCTGATGGTCGGATTGTGAGTCGATCAGATTAGCAACAGTCTCATAATGATTTTTCGACAGCATACCACGTTGCGGAAAATTGAGTATAAATATCGGATCGGTTTCCACATTGTCCCAGTCGATTAATTCATTGATCACATAATTATTTGTCTTAAACGGCAAAACCCGACCTACAATTTCTATATCCCGTTTAATTGATTCGTTCACCAAATTCATTTGCGGTATCGAACGAAAATTCTGTAAAGTGTAAAAACTAATCATGTGCATGGTATGTTTGTTAATTCAATGATTCCACTAATTTGTCAAAGTCAGATCGGTAGATTAAGTCCTGAATGATTCTGTATTTTTCAAACTCGTTTTCGGCAAAGGTTTTTGCTACTTCGTGCGTTATTTTTCCAATGCCGTCGCCGATTTTTGCATCGTTGAAATTCAAAAAAGCATTGAGTTTGTTTTTCCAGTCGTTCATGGTCATGGGAATGAATTTTCCGGCCTGACGATGCGCATAATCAAGATACATGGTAACGATTTCGTTAAGTTCGGAGAGTTCCAATCGCGACAAATAATTTTTCGCGATGCTCACATCGGTTTTAATAATTTTTCCGTATGGGGCATTTTTCCAGTTTGTTAAGCCCATATTGTCCTTTTGGACATTGGCCCGTTTCATAATCAGTTCAGCTGCAGTGTTTTGGTGAATGGCAAAATGCAGCTTGTTCTGCACGTTGGCAAAAAAATCTTTGGTTGTCGGACTGCTCGAATCATAATCAACCGCAGTCGCATAAATATCAGTTATTTTTTGGTAAAACTTTCTTTCACTCGCCCTGATTTCCTGAATTTCGGCTATCAGTTCGTCAAAATACTGTTTTGAAAATACCTGGTCATTGATGAGGCGGTTTTTATCCAGCACGAAACCCTTTTTTGAAAATTCGCTCAACACCTTTGTTGCCCACTGCCGAAACTGAATGGCGCGTTGAGAATCGGCGCGATAGCCAACAGCAATAATGGCCTCCAGACTGTAATGCTTTACTTGATAGTTTTTGCCGTCGTCGGCAGTATGTAGGAATTTCCGACATACTGAATTTTCGTCTAATTCGCCGCTTGAAAAAATGTTTTTTAAGTGCTCGACAATAGTCGGACGTGTTTTTTCAAAAAGCGTTGCAATTGCCTCGCTCACAAGCCATACATTTTCGTCTTCCACACGCACTGCTATACCGTCTTCACCATTTTGCCTCGTGAAAATTAGAAAATCGGCAGTAGAGTTGCGGATTTGTATTTTATTGTTTTTCATAAGTTTTGAATAATTATGTCAAAGGTACGGACTATTTTCTTACATACAAAAAGAAAAAAGAAAAAATATTCAACATTTTTTAATTCTTTCCCCCATAAAAGGTTGATTGATGCGAAAAACTTAGTTGTTTCCTGAAAACTTTGTACCTTTGTCCTAATGAACATTGAAATTCAATTTTAAAATATAAACACTTTGTTATGAACAATAGAATGAGAAATTTTACATGCGTACAGGATATTGGCGATTTGGGTCAGGCTGTTAAGGATGCGTTGGAAATCAAGAAAGACCGTTTTCGTGATGCGGAACTTGGGAAAAACAAAACCCTGATGATGATTTTCTTTAATTCAAGCCTGCGCACACGCCTCAGCACACAAAAGGCGGCAATGAATTTGGGAATGAATACCATTGTCCTCGATGTGAATCAGGGAGCATGGAAGTTGGAAACCGAGCGGGGCGTCATTATGGATGGCGACAAGCCCGAACATATACTCGAAGCTATTCCGGTCATGGGTTGCTACTGCGATGTGATCGGGGTTCGTTCGTTTGCACGTTTCGAAAGCAAGGAAGACGACTATAACGAAAAGGTATTGAATCAGTTCATACAATATTCGGGCCGTCCGGTCTTTAGCATGGAAGCAGCGATCCGCCACCCACTTCAAAGTTATGCCGATCTGATTACCATCGAAGAATTTAAAAGGAAAGAACGGCCGAAAGTGGTTTTGACATGGGCGCCTCACCCGAATGCACTTCCGCAGGCTGTGCCCAACAGTTTTGCGGAATGGATGAATGCAGCAGGTTATGAATTAGTCATTACACACCCCGAAGGCTATGAACTTGATCCGATGTTTGTGGGCAATGCCTGTGTGGAATACGATCAACGCAAGGCATTTGAAGGGGCTGATTTTATTTATGCCAAAAACTGGGCAGCCTATATGGATCCGCACTATGGAAAGATATTGAGCAAAGATTGTGCATGGACAGTAGATACTGAGAAAATGGCCTTAACAGATAACGCTTATTTTATGCACTGCCTGCCTGTTCGCCGAAACATGATTGTAACGGACGACGTTATTGAAAGTCCTCAAAGCATTGTCATACAGGAAGCTGCGAATCGTGAAATCTCGGCGCAGGCGGTACTCGCCAAAATCTTGCAAGGAATGTAGAGTCATACGCATGTCATGTTGAGCGAAGTCGAAACATCTATGTGTCATGGTGTTATGATATTCTTCGACTGCGCTACCGATGACGTCCCGCATTTCCGTCATTGCGAGCCTGCGAAGCAATCCAGTGATAATCAATTTATTATGGTTCTTTCTGGATTGCTTCGTTCCTCGCAATGACGAGCGACTCAAAACGTCATTTCCGGCTGTTTGGCGGCACGCTATCCCCATTCAGAATGACAATTAAGGTAAAGACCGTTGATTCGACCGGCTCAGAATGACAGGGAAACGGTGCTTGTCATTGGCAGAAACGAAGTGGCGCGTTATTTGCGTACTTTATTGGGATTTTTGGAAATAAAATCTTTCCAGCCGGTATATGATTTTTTTATGGTTGGTCGGTTTGTTTGCATATAGTGGCAATAGGCTACGGCTAATCCGTCTGTCGCGTCCAACTGCGGGAGCATATTCTCGTCCGAGATATGCAGTATATATTGCAACATACTGGCCACTTGTTCTTTAGAAGCCCGTCCGTTGCCTGTAATAGCCATTTTAACTTTGAGTGGCGCATATTCGAAAATCGGAATATCGCGACTTAGCGCTGCGGCAATGGCGGCGCCCTGTGCCCTACCCAATTTGAGCATGCTTTGCACGTTTTTTCCGTAAAAAGGCGCTTCAATCGCCAATTCATCGGGAAGGTATTCGTCAATCAAAGACAGCACGCGCTCATGGATTCGCCGGATGCGCAGGTAATGGTCATCGAATTTATCAAGTTGCAATACCCCCATTGTTTCAAGCGACGGTTTACGATCTTCAATAACCAATATCCCGTAACCCATGATAATCGTTCCGGGGTCAATACCCAAAATAATACGGTTGGCAGTCATTGTACAGTTACGAGTTACGAGTTACGAGTTACGAATAATACAAAATTTGAACAAAGATAACCGAAGTTTTGGAAAAAACAATTACCTTTGGCGTCGAATTTCAACGAGAGGGGTATTAGCTCATCCGGCTAGAGCGTTAGACTGGCAGTCTAAAGGTGATCGGTTCGAGTCCGATATACTCCACAAAAAGAAAAGAGGCGGAAAATTTTCCGCCTCTTTCGGTTTTATTCTTCTGCAGGAGTTTCTGCCGGCTCTGCGATTGGCTCTGCTTCTGCAACCACTTCTGCTTCTGCAACCACCTCAATTTCGGTGGTTTCGGCAATTTCAGCCGCCTCAGCCGCTTCTGCGGCAGCAACTTCCGCTGCTTCATCTGCCGCTTTTTGCGCCGCCGAAACAGCTAATTCGGCTTTCTTTTTAGCCAAAATAGCCGCTTTGGTTTTATTTACTTCTTTTTCGGCTTCCAAAAGCGTTTTAGTTGTTGCTTTTGCTGCTTCTCTTTCCTTGTTTTTTACATCCTGTAAAGACATTTTTTTCTGTGTCAGCCATTGCTCGAATTTAGCTTCGGCGGCGGCTTCGTCAAAAGCGCCTTTCTTTACGCCTTCCAATAAATGTTTCTTCATATACACACCTTCGCGGGATAATATCATCCGTGCAGTGTCAGTAGGCAGTGCGCCCACTTGTAACCAATACAATGCTCTATCAAAATGCAAATCTATTGTAGCAGGATTAGTGTTCGGATTAAATGAACCTATCCTTTCAATAAATTTTCCATCTCGTGGAGCCCTGCTGTCTGCGACAACGACCTGGTAAAAAGCATACCCTTTACGACCGTGTCTTTGCAATCTGATTCTTGTTGCCATTTGTTTTTTTTAATTAATTATATTTTTTTAGCTTTAGCGGCTGCAAAATTAGTTATTTTTTTCTAATTATTGCATATATACAATCATATAATGTGTAATTTTGCCACGAATATATTTATGATTTAGATATTAGAGTTTAGAGTTTAGTTGAATTATGTAAATGAAAACAACTGTTTTATATGTGTGTTTTTTTGTCTTTGCTGGAAATTTGTGTGCACAAACGTATGAAGAGCTGATCAGCAAGAGCTATGATTATTTAGAAACAGACGATTTGCCGGCGGCCGAAGAATGTCTAAAAGCAGCCATGCGTTTAGAGCCTGCCAACAAATTAAATTTCACGCTGCTATCTAATTTGGGAACCATTCAACGTCGGTTAGGACATTTGGACGATGCACTTATTTCTTATACTGCCGCATTAAACCAACAGCCTAAAAATGAGCTGATTCTTGAAAACAGAGCCACTTTATATACCGAGATGGGTGAATCGGAATTGGCGATGGTTGATTATCAAACCTTGCTTGCTGTTAATCCGCTTCATGAGGAGGCGTTGTACCAGCGCGGATTGCTGTATATTCAATCGAATAATTCACTGCTTGCCGAAATTGATTTTGAGCGAATCCTCGAAATCAATCAAGAAAGCGTGAAAGGGCGTTTGGGATTTGCCATTTTGGAAAAAGTACAGCAAAACTATGTTGAATGTGAAGAGATACTTAACTATCTGATTAGTAAAAATCCCAATTACTTACTGCTTTATGAGGAACGGGCTGAATTGTTTTATTTGACAAATCGGAGAGGACGAGCCATGACCGATCTGAATAAGGTTTTTGCCGAAACGCCCAATCCTTCGGCAGAATTGTATGTATTACGAGGACGGATCAAATTAGCCCAGTATGAAAAAGAGTCGGCCGCCCTTGATTTCCGCAAAGCGCTGTCGCTCGGATATGATGCCGCAACAATTGAAACATTACTAAAGCAAACGTATTAGCGTAAGAGTGCAAGAAGATCGAAAAAAACACATCGCACGTTTAAAAAAAATGGTAATGTGCCTATAGGTTGTTTAAATTATTATTTTCAAAAGGGATATACTGAATTGTGGCTACTGACAGACACAAAATCCTCGACATCCGACGAAATCGATTCCTGAGCATTACCTTCCTGTGCACTGACCTTGGAAATATATTCACGTACAGGCATATCTTCATCTAAATTAATAAACTTCGCAAACTCACTCTTGAAACGCAGTTGCACATCGCCGGTCGCCCCATTCCGATGTTTTGCTACAATAATTTCTGCGGCGCCAAGCAATGAATTTCCTTTATTATCTTCAAAGATTTTATAAACTTCCGGACGATGAATAAAACAGACTATATCGGCGTCCTGTTCGATAGCACCCGACTCTCTTAAATCTGCCAAATGAGGTCTTTTCCCTTCGCCTTGTCGATCTTCGACCTTTCGATTCAATTGCGACAAAACAATAATCGGAATATTAAGTTCTTTAGCCAAACCTTTCAGTGAGCGTGAAATGAAACTTACCTCCTGCTCCCTGCTACCAAATTTCATACCACTGGCGTTCATTAATTGCAGATAGTCAATGAATATACATTTAATCCCATGCTCGCGTACAAGACGGCGGGCTTTTGTTCGAAGTTCTGAAACAGTAAGACTCGGTGTATCATCTACAAAAATCTTAACATCATACAAGTATTTAAGCATTGTGTCCAACTGTTCCCATTCATGTTTAAACAACTGGCCACTTTTAATTTTTTCACCCGAAATCTCACTTACATTCACAATAAGTCGATTTACCAACTGAATATTACTCATTTCGAGTGAAAATATTGCTACCGGAACAGCAAAATTAACTGCCATATTTTTAGCCATCGATAAAACAAATGCCGTTTTGCCCATAGCCGGACGGGCAGCAATAACAATCAAATCCGAATTTTGCCAACCGGATGTGATTTTGTCCAATCCTGTAAAGCCGGACCGCAAGCCTGTAAGTCCTTCTTTTTGTGCCGCAGCTTTATTCAATAAACTCATAGCATCCTTAATGATCGGATTGATTTGAATAGCTTCATTTTTGATATTGCGCTGGGATAGCTGAAACAATTCACCTTCAGCCTCTTGCATCAATTCCTCAATATCAACTGTTTCATCGAAAGCTTTCCCCTGAATTGTACCTGTATAGCGGATAAGTTCTCTAGCTAAAAATTTTTGTGCGATGACAGAGGCATGATGTTCCAAATGTACTGTACTGGCCACTTTTCCGGTTAGTTGGGTTATATAAAATGGACCTCCGATAGTTTCCAATTCACCTGATTTTCGAAGCTGCTCAGCAACCGTCAACATATCAATCGGACGCAGGCTGATTGCCAAATCTACAATCGCCTGATAGATCAATTGATGCGATTTTTCATAGAAACTCTCTGGCTTAAGCATTTCACTTACTACAGAATAGGCGTCTTTTTCAAGCATTAGCGCCCCTAATACAGCTTCTTCAAATTCTTTAGCCTGAGGCTGAAGCCTCCCTACATCAGATACTTGTACGATAACCGTTTTTTTCCTCCCTTGATTTATGTTTTGCCCTTCTGCCATATCTCAATTATTCAATTATTTAAAGATTTAAGAGTTTTTTTAATTAAAACCTTAAATACAGGCGTCAAAATTAACCAAATTCCGATTATTTCTATTTTGCGAACAGAAAAAACTTATCAAAATGTTTTAAACAACTCCCATGTTAAATAAATCATTTTTCGCTTGGTTGTCCTGCAAATTTTTTGTTACTTCGCTGCCTGAAAATGTATTATTAAGGATTGACTAATTATGTTGTATTTTTGTCCGGATATTTAAAACAGCGAATGATATCGGAAAAAGTGATAACAGTTGTGATGCCGGCATATAACGCAGAGCAAACATTGCGTCAGACGTATGCCGAAATACCTTTTGATATCGTTGACCATGTCATTTTGGTGGACGATGCAAGTTCGGACGAAACAACCGAAATTGCCGACGAATTAGGCATACGTCATATTATCAGGCATGAAGAAAACAAAGGCTATGGGGGTAATCAGAAAACCTGCTACCACAAAGCGCTCGAAATCGGCTCGGATATTGTTATTATGCTACACCCTGATTATCAGTACACCCCACTGCTCATACCTTCTATTTGCCATATAATTGCAAGCGGATTATATCCTGTGGTTATTGCCTCCCGCATCCTCGGAAAAGGAGCGCTCAAAGGAGGAATGCCGCTTTACAAGTATATCGCCAACAGGCTGTTAACGCTGATTCAGAACTTGTTAATGGCTCAAAAATTGAGCGAATACCATACAGGATACCGCGCTTTTGCCAAAGAGGTTTTACTGTCGGTTAACTTCAATGACAATTCAGACGATTTTGTGTTTGATAATCAGATGTTAGCACAAATTTTCCATAAAGGATTTACTGTTGGCGAAGTAAGCTGTCCTACCAAATATTTTAAGGAAGCGTCCTCGATTAACTTGCGAAGAAGCATCCGTTACGGATTCGGCGTTTTGGGCGTATCGTTTGCTTACCGTTTGCAAAAAATGAAATTAGCCAAGTTTAAAATCTTCGACTAAAAGATGAAAGGAAACGTAAACAAACAGCACAAAGCAACCAAAAAACAGCCCGAAGTTCCCTCCAAAGGCTTGTTTCGGAAAACAACCGATTTCTTTGAACGAAACCGTAAAGTATTGTTTATCCTATCAATGATTGCAGGTGTGCTGATGAGTATCCTGTTGTTTGACGTGAAAGTCAGTTTAAGCGGCGACGACAGCGATTATATCCTGTATGCGGATAATTTTTGGCGGCATTTCACTTTTCCCGGTTTTCGCGGGCCATTGTATCCGATTGTATTATCGCCTTTTATTGGCATATTCGGTATGAACCTGATCGTATTGAAATCGCTTTCCGCTATTTTCATACTGCTTTCGGTGTGGTTTTTATACAAAAGTTTTAGAGACAGCATACCTGCCATAGTTTTGATGCCCGCCTTATTTTTAGTCTGTATCTGCTCATTTGTCTTTTTTTATGCAAGTTATACCTATAGCGAGCCTTTCTTTATGTTCCTGCAAAGCGTATTTATCTTCTTCTTTGCTAAATACTTTTTGCATACGGAAGAAGTACAACATGATTTGCGACACGATTGGCATAAATATCTTATTTTTGGAGTTTTAGCATTATTGATGGGGTTGACCCGCAGCATTGGATACAGTGTTGTGGGTGTTGTGATACTTTATTGTGCCATCGACAAACGCCGGAAAGATTTGGCTTACATGCTTGCCGCTTCCATTTTGGTCTTTTGCCTGTTTCAACTTTTCAAAAACATTGTATGGCCTGATGCAGGGTCGGCTTATGATATTAAAAACTACTTAGCCAAAGATTATTATAACCCGATAGAACCGGAAAGTCTTTTGGGATTTGTGAATCGTTTGATTGAAAATTCCAACATATATCTTTCGGCCTTTTTGTGTCAGTTTATGGGCGTAATTCCTGAAACGCCAAACAATCACTTACAAACCAATTCCATACTCACGATACTGATTTATCTGCTGTTTTTCTGCTGTTTGTTTGCCGTATTCAAACAAAACAGAGCATTATTATTTATCGGCGTCTATACAGGAATTATGAATTTTGCAAGTTTTGTGATCCTGCAATCGACATGGGGTCAAGACCGTTTAATTGTAATCTATTATCCACTGATACTTATCTTTTTATTGGGAGGGATTTTTTATCTGTTTCAGTTCAAAGCGCTCCAAAAATTTTTTTTCGCCTATCCGCTGATACTGCTTATACTTTGTATCGGAACGCTTTCGATCACAACAAATAGAATCGGAAAGAACTTGCCTGTTTTGCAGGAAAATATGCTTGGCAATCAATTATACGGTTTGACTACGGATTGGCAAAATTTTATCAAGGGAAGCTGGTGGGCGGCTCAAAATTTAGATAAAGATGCAGTGATTGTCAGCCGCAAACCAAGTATATCCAAAGTTTATACAGGGCGCGATTTCGCCTGGGCGCCAACTGATATAACTGTTCCTTTTGATAGTTTGGCTAGATTGAATGATACGGAAAATCATACCATAGTAGTGGTAAATGGTTTTTTGGAAAATCCTAATCTCAAGTATCTTATCAGTTTCAACGATCGTTTTCCCTTCAACGACAAGACAACAAACGGCGCACAGGTTTATACAGTTCCCGACACTGATTTGGAAGAGTTTTTACTATCCGCACGAAATCAAAATCTGGAATATTTGTTTGATTACAAATCTTTTTTCGATAGTTTTGGAAATGCGGATTATCGTATCCACGACCCGGATATGATGCGCAATTATTTGATAGAAAACGATATTCGTTATATTTTACTGCCTCAACTACGTGTTGACCCTACCCGTAATACAGGGCTTTATATGAATAATGTGCATCGTTTTATTTGGTTTATTTCCTGCAAATATCCAAACAGTTTTCAAAGAATTTATGTGGATGGGAAAGAAGAACCGTGTGAGGTTGTGGAATTTATTAGGTAATATATAGTTTTTAGTTTTTAGTTTTTAGAAAAGTCGTATTTCTGAATTTTTAATTGAATATGCTATGTTTAAAATAGGTTGTCATTTATCGACGTCAAAAGGATTTCTCGGCATGGGAAAAGACGCCGTCAGTATCGGAGCGAACACATTTCAGTTTTTTACGCGCAACCCGCGTGGAGGAAGTGCCAAAGCGATTGACAAAAAAGATGTGGCCGACTTTTTGGCGTTGGCTCAGGCAAATCAAATATCGTCGCTTGTCGCTCATTCGCCCTACACACTCAATGCCTGTGCCGCCGATCCACAAATTCGCAAATTTGCCGAATTTACCATGACCGACGACTTGCAACGCATGGAATTTGTCCCCGGTAATTTTTATAATTTTCATCCCGGTAGCCACGTAGGTCAGGGAGTCGAAACAGGCATCAGCTTTATCGCAGGTATGTTAAATAAAATCCTGAAACCCGAACAATCGACCACCGTTCTGCTTGAAACAATGGCAGGCAAAGGGAGTGAAATAGGCGGCCGCTTTGAAGAATTACAAAACATTATCGAGCGTGTTGAACTGAATAGCCTGCTCGGTGTATGCCTTGATACCTGTCATGTATATGATGCAGGCTACGATGTGGTCAATCGTTTGGATGATGTGTTGGAACAATTTGATAAAATAATCGGGCTAAACAGATTGCATGCCATTCATTTGAATGACAGTATCTTCGGTTTCGAAAGTCATAAAGACAGGCATGCCAAAATCGGGGAAGGACGTATCGGTATTGAAGCGATTACGCGCATCATCAATCATCCATCTTTACGGCATTTACCTTTCAATCTCGAAACGCCCAACGAATTAGACGGCTACGCCACCGAAATCAAATTGCTGAAAGGGCTTTATGAATTGAGGATTGATAATTAATCCATAACTCATAAGCAATTCCAAACTAAACTCTGTAACTATTTTTCGCCTCAGTGGATGATATTATCTCTTTCATAAACCGTTAAATTTTCAATTACATATGCGGCATTATATAAAAGACTACCCGTTTTCCATTATCCTTTTTTTGGTAATAACCTATTTATCATTGATGACTCCTCCGAAAATCGGTATTCAACTTTTTCGGAATTGGGACAAGGTTGTTCATTTTTGCATGTATGGGGGACTTTCCGGCGTGTTTTGGATTGAATTTCTAATGAAACACAGGAATAAGAAAGCAAATTATATGTATGCCGTAATAGGAGCAATCGTATATCCGATTTTATTGGGAGGATTGCTTGAGTTATGTCAAATGTATTTCACAAAGTATCGCAGTGGTGACTGGATGGATTTTTTGGCAAACACATCAGGAGTGATTGTGGCATCGTTTATAGCTTGGTTTTGTCTAAGGCCTTGGATAATCAAAGAAAAAAACATATGAATAGTGGGCGTAGAAGTAAAAAAACAAAAAAAAACATTCTCATGCAACGTTTTTGGAGGTTTTCTCGTCTATATATAAACAATAACTATACATAATATCATTTAAAAAACTTATGGAAACAAGATGCTATTACATTAACACTTTTTTCAAAGCGACCTTTTATTCAGTTTTGATTTTGGCCCTTGGCGGTCTTACATCCTGCAACTCGGAATTGGATATTATGAATATTCAGGATGCCAAACCAATTGTTTTGGAACTAACGGAAAAGATTGAAACCGACAATTCTTTTGCGCTCGACTTGTTCAAAACAACGTACCGGTCTTCTGACGAATTAAATGTATTTGTATCGCCGCTCAGCGTTAATATGGCGCTCAGCATGACAATAAACGGCGCAACAGGCGAAACTTTGGATGAAATGAAAAAAGCGTTGAGAGCAAAAAACTACTCATTAGATGCTATCAACAATTATAATAAATCGTTTCGCGAAGCCTTAATAAAAGTCGATCCGACAACAACAATTTCCATTGCAAATTCTATTTGGTATCGTAATACTTTGACTGTTAAAAATGGTTTTATCTCGGTTAATAAAGACTATTACAATGCTGGAGTAAAGGCTTTGGACTTCAATTCCCCGAATGCTGTAAAGCAAATAAACAGTTGGGTATCGGATAAGACAAACAAAAAGATACCTGTAATTATACAAAACATATCCAATGATGATATGATGTTTCTTGTCAATGCCATTTATTTTAAAGGTATTTGGCAAGCAAAATTTAACAAAAGCCATACGAAGGAGGAAAATTTCTATCCCGAAGGTAACTTGAACATGTACAAAGTGAATATGATGCGACAAACGGAATTTTTCCCCTATACCGAAGACGATAATTGCAGATACTTGAAAATGACATACGGTAATAAGGCATTCAGTATGATTGTAATGCTTCCGCAAGACAACAAGACGGTTGATGACGTAATCGCAAATCTGAATAGCGAGTCATGGCATAAAGCCATGCAGATGGAATTGCACAAAGTAAATCTTGGCTTTCCCCGTTTCAAAGCTGAATGTGAATATGAAATGTCAGAATCCATATTGCCTGCAATGGGAATGAATATTCCTTTTACGTATTATGCGGATTTTAGCGGCATAACCAATGACACCCAATTATGTATTGCAAGGGTAGTTCATAAAACATTCGTCGAAGTAAATGAGGAAGGAACTGAAGCGGCAGCTGTTACGGCAGTTTGGATGATAAATACAGGGTCAACAACTATTGATTATGTCGTTGACAAACCATTTGCCTTTGCAATCCGCGAAAACAGTACGGGTGTTATTTTGTTTGCGGGAAAAATAGGTGAAATCCGCTAAGAAAAATCATTAGGGCATTTCAAAAACAAATAATATATATTTGGGCATAGTGTGCAAGTAAGCGAAAGCACGGTGGGTAACGGGAAAAAGAAATTGAGACGGAAAATTTTCCGTCTCAATTTCTTTTTTACAATCAAATTACCCCTTGTGCAATCATTGCCCGGGCAACCTTCATAAATCCGGCAATATTGGCGCCTTTCACATAATTGATATAATTATTTTCTTTCCCGTAAATCACACATTGTTCATGAATATTATTCATGATTTGATGCAACCTTGTATCCACTTCTTCGGGAGTCCATGAAATATGCATGGCGTTTTGTGTCATTTCAAGTCCAGATGTAGCAACACCGCCTGCATTGACTGCTTTTCCGGGGGCAAACAGGCATTTGTGTTCCGTAAATAAATCGACGGCTTCCGCAGTACAGCCCATATTGGATAACTCTGCTACACAAAGCGTCTTATTCTGAATCAATATGCGGGCATCGTCTGCATTCAATTCATTTTGCGTTGCACAAGGCAATGCAATATCTACTTTCTGTTCCCATGGACGTTTATTAGCAAAGAAAATCGCTTCGGGATATTTAGAAGCATAAGGTTCTACAATATCATCTCCGGTATTTCGCAACTCAAGCAGATAATCAATTTTTTCTCCTGAAACACCCGTTGGGTCATAAATATAACCATCCGGTCCCGATATCGTAACTACTTTCGCTCCCAATTGCGTTGCTTTCAGGGCTGCTCCCCAAGCTACATTTCCAAACCCCGAAAGGGCAACCGTTTTTCCCTTAATATCTATATTGTGCGTTTTAAGCATTTGATCTACAAAGTATAATCCTCCAAAACCGGTTGCCTCAGGACGCAAGATAGAACCTCCAAATTCCATTGCTTTTCCTGTGAATGTTCCGGTATGTTCGTGTGTCAATTTTTTGTACATACCAAACATATAACCTACCTCACGCGCTCCAACACCAATATCGCCAGCAGGAACATCCGTATCGGGGCCAAGGTTTTTCCACAGTTCCGTCATCAACGACTGGCAAAAACGCATGATCTCTGCATCACTTTTGCCGCGCGGTGCAAAATCAGATCCTCCTTTAGCGCCACCCATCGGCAGGGTGGTCAGCGCATTTTTCAGCGTTTGCTCAAATCCCAAAAATTTCAGAATGGACAGATTGACTGAAGGATGAAAACGCATCCCGCCTTTATATGGCCCAATGGCGTTATTGAATTGTACGCGATATCCTAAATTCACCTGAACCTCGCCTTGATCGTCAACCCAGGGAACTCTAAACATAAAAACCCGGTCAGGCTCTACCAAGCGTTCAATAATTTTTGATTTTTCAAATTCGGGATGCATGTTATATACATCCTCAATGGATACTAAAACCTCCTTAACTGCTTGTAAAAATTCCTTTTCACCGGGATGTTTGGCTTCTAATGCCGTTAAAATTGACTCTGACTTCATAACGTTTATTTTTAAAAATGTAACCTATAAGGGCACAAAAATACGAACTTCAATTGAAATATAATTAGGATATATTAAAAAAATAGTATTTTTGTAACATACCTCAGATGAAATGAACAAGGGGGATGGCTCAATGGACAACAAATATATTCACAAATACAATACATGGCTTAGGTTGGAAAAGGGATTATCGGCCAATACGATTGAGGCATATACAGACGATTTGAATAAGCTTATTCAATTCATTGAAAATGAGAATATAAATATCCTCCAAATACGTTATGCTGACTTGCAACAATTTATTGCGCAACTTTGTGATATCGGCATTTCTCCCCGCTCACAGGCACGTATCATTTCCGGAATCAAATCGTTTTACCGTTTTCTGCTGCTTGAAGATTATCTGCGCACCGACCCGACAGAGCTATTGGAATCACCAAAAATCGGAATGAAATTGCCGGAAGTTTTATCTGTTGAAGAAATCAACCGGATACTCGGCTCAATTGATTTATCCCTCCCTGCCGGACAGCGAAACCGCGCAATGCTCGAAGTGCTGTACAGTTGCGGATTGCGTGTTTCGGAACTGATTCGATTGAAATATTCGGATATCTATTTCGACGAAGAATTTATCCGCATCGAAGGTAAAGGAAAAAAACAACGGCTTGTTCCTATTTCGCAGACGGCTATTCACGAAATAAGGAACTACCTGTACATCCGCCGGCAAATTACCTCACAAAAGGGATTTGAAGATATACTCTTCCTCAATCAGCGAGGAAAGGGATTGTCGCGTGTGATGGTATTTTATATAATAAAGCAACATGCCGAATTGGCCGGTATCAAAAAAACGATTAGCCCACACACCTTTCGACATTCATTTGCAACCCACCTGCTTGAAGGAGGGGCAAATTTACGAGCGATTCAACTGATGCTCGGTCACGAAAAAATTACGACCACCGAACTTTATACCCATATCGACCGCGAATATTTGAGAAAAGAAATTCTGGCGCATCATCCGCGAAACAAATAGTGTTTCGGGTTTAGAGCCTGTTTGATTTTTTCCCGCCATATTGGCAGTCTTTTGTCATTTCTTTATTTTATCAAATGAGTGGAAAGCTGTTTTTTGGGTTTTGGCACACATTTTGAGAGAAGAAGAAATATAATTATTTTTTTTTGAATTTTTAAATTTTTAAATCTTTAAATTATATTTTTTGAATCATTGAATTTATAAAAAACTAAAATAAATATGGGAAAGATTATTGGAATTGATTTAGGAACCACCAACTCGTGCGTATCCGTACTCGAAGGCAACGAACCGATCGTCATAACAAACAGCGAAGGAAAACGTACCACTCCTTCCGTTGTGGCATTTGTTGATGGCGGCGAACGCAAAGTGGGCGACCCTGCCAAACGGCAGGCGATTACAAACCCTCAGAAAACGATTTTCTCTATCAAGCGTTTTATGGGCGAAACGTATGACCAGGTACAAAAAGAAATCTCACGCATACCGTATAAAGTAGCTCGTGGCGATAATAATACGCCTCGTGTTGATATTGACGGACGCCTGTATACGCCGCAGGAAATCTCGGCAATGGTACTTCAGAAAATGAAGAAAACAGCAGAAGACTATTTGGGACAAGAAGTTACCGATGCGGTTATTACCGTTCCTGCATACTTTAGCGATGCACAACGTCAGGCAACCAAAGAGGCCGGCGAAATTGCAGGCCTGAATGTAAAACGCATCGTCAACGAACCGACTGCGGCATCTTTGGCTTACGGCTTGGATAAAGCGTCGAAAGACATGAAGATTGCCGTATTCGACCTCGGAGGAGGAACATTTGATATCTCTATCCTTGAATTAGGCGGCGGTGTGTTTGAAGTAAAATCGACAAACGGTGATACGCACTTGGGCGGTGATGATTTCGACCATGTCATCATTGACTGGTTGGCCGAAGAATTTATCAAAGAAGAAGGCATTGATTTGAGGAAAGAGCCGATGGCGCTCCAAAGGTTGAAAGAAGCAGCCGAAAAGGCAAAAATCGAATTGTCGAGTACGGCAAGTACGGAAATCAATCTGCCTTATATCATGCCGGTTAACAATATTCCAAAACACCTTGTGAAAACATTGACACGGGCAAAATTTGAGCAATTAGCCGATTCGTTGATCCAGGCATGTACCGGCCCTTGTAAAAAAGCGCTTTCCGATGCAGGAATGACGCCTTCCGATATTGACGAAGTGATTTTGGTAGGAGGTTCGACACGTATTCCCGCCATCCAGGAAATGGTAGAAAAACTCTTTGGAAAAGCGCCGTCAAAAGGAGTCAATCCGGACGAAGTAGTCGCTGTTGGCGCTGCTATCCAAGGAGGTGTAATGAGCGGTGAAGTAAAAGATGTGGTATTGTTGGATGTGACACCACTGTCGCTGGGTATCGAAACGATGGGTAGCGTGATGACCCGTTTGATTGACGCCAACACAACGATTCCGACTAAAAAATCCGAAACATTTACGACGGCTGCAGATAACCAGCCCTCCGTTGAAATTCATATCTTGCAGGGCGAGCGCTCTATGGCAAGGGATAACAAATCAATCGGACGATTCCACTTAGACGGCATACCGCCAGCATTTCGTGGCACGCCACAGATCGAAGTAACATTCGATATCGACGCAAATGGAATACTGAATGTATCAGCAAAAGATAAGGGAACAGGCAAAACGCAAAGTATTCGTATCGAGGCATCAAGCGGTCTAAGTGATGATGAAATAAAACGAATGAAAGACGAAGCTGCTGCCAATGCCGAAGCCGATAAGAAAGAAAAAGAGCGCGTTGACAAGCTGAATTTAGCCGACAGTACGATTTTCCAGACCGAAAAGCAACTGAACGAGCTGGGCGACAAGATTCCCGCAGATAAGAAATCACAAATTGAGGCTGCATTAAACAAACTGAAAGAAGTGCATAAGGCACAGGATATTGAAGGAATCGACGTAGCAATGGCAGAAATCAATACTGTCTTCCAATCAGTCAGTCAGGACCTGTACAACGCCCAAGCCCAAGCCGGTGGCGGTAGCGCCCAAGGCAACCCGTTCAGCGGCGGCGCAGGCGACCCATTCTCAAACTTCCAAGGCGGCACTCCCAACGACAACAGCAACCCCAACAAACCAAATGACGGCGGCGTAACAGATGTCGATTTTGAGGAAGTCAAGTAAATAGCAATTATCAACGATAATCAATAATTAGCAAAATCGCAGTAAACATTTGTTTTACTGCGATTTTTTGTTTTTTTATTTTGTATTGATCTTTTCTTTCACTATATTTGCAATAAAATTTACAATCAGTGCAAAACGATGAATAGAGAACAACAGCGAGCGGAACTCCACCGTACAATATGGAAAATCGCTAACGACCTGCGCGGGTCGGTTGATGGTTGGGATTTTAAACAATACGTACTCGGATTTTTATTTTATCGCTTTATCAGCGAAAATATTACGAACTACCTCAATGAGAAAACCCGAAAGGCAATAAAAGACAATTTTTTCGATTATGCTAAACTATCGGACGAAGCAGCTGAAAATGCTCGCCATTCTACCACCGAAGAAAAGGGTTTTTATATCCTGCCGTCCGAACTTTTTGTAAATGTGCAGGCAAAGGCTAAAAATGACCAAAGTCTGAATGAAACGCTTGAACGGGCTTTCAAACATATTGAAAGTTCAGCAGTAGGTTTCGACAGCGAAAACGACTTGAAAGGACTCTTTGACGATGTTGATGTAAACAGTAATAAACTTGGCGGCACAGTTGTAAAGCGCAACGAACTGCTTGTAAAACTTCTTGATGCAATCGGCGAACTCAACCTCGGTAATTTTCAAAACAATTCAATTGATGCATTTGGCGATGCCTACGAGTTTTTGATGACGATGTATGCAAGCAACGCAGGTAAATCGGGCGGCGAGTTTTATACCCCGCAGGAAGTTTCCGAATTGTTGGCAAAAATAACATTGGTAGGTAAAACCGAAGTAAACAAGGTTTATGACCCTGCTTGCGGCAGCGGCGGACTGTTGTTGAAATTCGCCAAAATTCTCGGTAAAGAGAATGTACGGCAAGGCTTTTTCGGACAGGAAATCAACATTACCACCTATAACCTTTGTCGTATC
>Ga0082212_10003953_pt1 | contig 20782 bp, 15 predicted proteins | sample TergutNt197P3_FD_71548 | JGI IMG/M metagenome (GOLD analysis project Ga0082212, IMG submission 71548) | Neocapritermes taracua P3 segment gut microbial communities from Petit-Saut dam, French Guiana - Nt197 P3 | ecosystem: Host-associated > Arthropoda: Insects > Digestive system > Gut ... | reverse complement strand
AACTTTTCATACGATAATTGAAATTGAACAGCCAAAAATAAATTGACTAAATTCCCTCCAATTTAGTATTATGTCTTATAGACCGGAAAATTGCAATGGATTTGTAATGAATCCGGCTAATTTATAAAAGGAAATCATTTGAAATTCAAGTCAGTTATCATTTTTTTTAATATTTTAATGCTTGGGTTCCTGGGTGTTATGTTTATAATGCCCCTTGTAGTGCTTGGAAAAGACCTTTCTTTGCAATTTTGGCATTCCGGCTGGTTTTTAGCCCCCATGATTATAGCAGCGCTGACTGTTATTGACCTTTATTTTGTGCTGAATTACCGATTATATACTTTGCTTGAAAAAGAAGACTGGCCTGCTTTGGTTCAGGAGCTTGAAGGCAAAGTACTTCAAAAAAACCGGTATAGCCCGCGGCTGGTTAAATTGTTAATAAATAGTTACCTGGTATTGTCAGATGTTGCATCGGTAACAGAACTGGAAAAAAGGCTTTCCATTTCCAAAAAAAGCCTCCTAAACGAAAATTCCTTAAGTTTTTGCGCCGCACGTATTCTTCACAAGGATTATCAGGGTGCAGTTCAATTTCTTGAGCCGAGATGCACAGGCAGAATAAAAGTTAAAGGAAGCGATGCCGAATGGCTGCGCTGGTATTATGGATTTGCACTGCTTCTTTCCCGTAGTTTTGAAAAGTCGTCAGATGAATTTATCCTTTTGGCGCTGCATGGCCGTGAAAGTATTCCTGCAGGTCTGTCTGCTTATTTTCTCTATGATAATCTGTCGGCGTTTCTTCCGCTTCGATCACAGAATTTACGGGAGGCTGCAGATTCTGCAAAAGAACGGGTAAAAAGAAAACTGCGTACACGTAATGACTGGGAAAAGGATATTAAGCGGATGGATACGGAAGTATATGCGGCAGTTCTAAAAGCATATACCGGAAAGGCGGCGGATTATCTGTATAAACAATAAAGGGAAAGCGTAATTAATGAAAATATATAATAAATCTACCAAACTGGATAACGTTTGTTACGATATCCGGGGTCCTGTACTCCAGGAGGCAAAACGACTGGAAGCGGAAGGCTTTAACCTGATAAAGCTGAATATAGGGAACACAGCACCTTTTGGGTTTAATACCCCTGATGGAATTGTCCATGACATCATTTTGAATATGAAAGATGCCCAGGGTTATGGAGACTCCCATGGTCTTTTTTCGGCCCGTAATGCAATTATGCTCGACCTGCATACAAAGGGGATAATGGATGTTGGGATAGACGATATTTATATAGGCAATGGAGTAAGTGAACTTATTACCATTACCATGCAGGGTTTGCTGAATTCCGGCGATGAGGTGCTGATCCCCATGCCCGATTACCCCTTGTGGACAGCTGTAGTAACTCTGGCCGGGGGGAAACCTGTTCATTACCGCTGCGATGAAGCATCTGACTGGAACCCTGATTTGTCCGATATTCGTTCCAAGGTAACGTCCAGGACCAGGGCGATTGTGGTAATTAATCCCAACAACCCTACCGGGGCAGTATACGAACGGGATGTTTTGCAGGGCATAGCCGCCATAGCCGCTGAACATGATCTAATTGTTTATGCCGATGAGATTTACAGCCGCATAACCTATGATGGCGCACAATACATCCCCATGGCTTCGATAAACCCTGATAATTTTACAATAAGTTTTGACGGTCTTTCCAAAGCATACCGGGCCCCGGGGCTGCGTTCCGGGTGGATGAGCCTTTCGGGTAACAAAAAGAATGCCGCCGGTTATATTGAAGGCCTGAATATGCTTTCCAATATGCGCCTTTGTGCCAATATGCCCGCTCAATTCGGTATTCAAACTGCCCTGGGGGGGTATCAAAGTATCAACGACTACCTTCTTCCCGGAGGAAGGCTTAAAGAACAACGTGATATTTCTGTAGAAATGGTTAATAATATTTCCGGCCTTTCGGTAACGAAACCAAAAGGCGCATTATACTGTTTCCCCAAAATTGACACAAAGCGGTTTAATATCACCGATGACGAACGGTTTGTAATTGATTTGCTCCGGGAAAAACACCTCCTCTTGGTTCAGGGGACAGGTTTTAACTGGGATAAACCGGATCATTTCCGCATTGTTTTTTTACCGGAAAGAGAAACCCTGAAAGAGGCTATTGCCCGGCTGGAGGGTTTTTTGGCAGGCTACCAACAGCAAAATTAAAAAAAAGACGATGCACCTGGACGTCGAGGCTTTTTGGCCTGCTGTGCACCGTCTTTTACTTTCAATGTATCAATTATCGGCAGCTTTCCATCCTTTCTTAAGCCGAAAAATCGTGGAAAATTGTTTTTAGAAACTATATTTTCTCTACAATAACCTGCTAAGCAGCTTTTCCAGTGCTGTTTTATCCAGCATATTGGCGGCGTATTGTTTAGCCAATAATTTAGGAGGCAGGAGATAATCGTACTTGTCGGTGCAGGGAAGATCTTTTCCTTGCAACAGATCTGTCTGTCCTGTGCTGCTATCAAAAGATCCAATGGCTTTATGCAAAACTTCGATTAAGGCAGGGCAGAATTTGTCCTGGGTTAGTTTTGTGTTAATAGTAAAATAAATTTCGCTATCCTTGATAGAAACAATACGAAGGCTTTTTTTATACTGATCATTTCCAAGCGCTGTTGCAATGGTTCTCATCCCGGCGCTTCCTGTCCAGGGGAATACATACGCCGTAGTGGTAGTTTTTCCCTTGCCTGAATTATTTTCGCAGTCATCAAAAATCAATGGATACTCTGTTATTCCACTGAATCTGGCAATACTGCACCCTTTTTTCAGTGTTTTGCAGGCGTTTATACTTAAATACGGGTATTTTTCCCGCGCGGGCAAACTATAAGATGCCATTGCTGAACTATCTTCTTCTGCAAGGATTTGTTTCATTTTTTCTATTACACGGTTATGCGTCCCTCCGCCCCTGCCGCGCCAAAGCCGCTCATTCCCTTCGTCTTCGGTTTCGGTAACCCAGATTTCCCGTTTTTGCCTGTCAATACTTTTAACGGTCCATCGCTGCCCGCCGACAATAAGCACTGACATGGGATCCGGCATATAGTTAATGCTGCCGATTTCCCGGCCATCCAGTACAACCCTGTATGTTTCATCTCCGGGAAAGATCTGATAAAAACTGTGCCGGTTTACAATGCGTTCACCTTCTATGCCTAGTATCAGTGTTCCTTCTTCGGTAGTTCCAATAATACCGCAGTCTGTAAGCCAGGCAATAAGTATGCGATAATCTTCAATAGATATTCCTGCAAAAGGCGGGAATGAAAGAATCTGCCTGATTAACCTGTCTGCACTGTGTTCTCCCAGGGAGGCAAGTATAGCCAGGCTCTGATGAATCAGGAGGCTGAAAGGGAGTGTTTTTTCTACCGGCGGCTCTATCCATTTTTCTTCTAAATACAACTGGATTACAGCAATTGCCCGCAGCAGTTCCCAGGGCATGGCAGCGAGTTTTTTTGCAGTACTATTCAGCGCCGTTTCTTTTACGGCAGTGCCAAAAATACTAAAGTACATTTCTGCTTTGCCGTTTCTCCGCCCGGAGCGTCCCACGCGCTGTACAAAGGCCGATACCGACCAGGGCGGCCCTAATTGAATAATTCGATCAAGATCGCCTATATCAATTCCCAGTTCTAATGTAGCTGTGGCGCAAATTACCTGGGGGCCTTCGCCGAATTTTAAAAATTCTTCCGCTTCGTCCCGGAACATGGCGGAAACGCTTCCATGGTGTATTTGAAAAATGTCCGGCGCACCATTTGCCTTTGCAAGCGATCCAAGTGATGCAGAACATTCCTCTGCTTCAAGGCGGCTGTTAGTAAAGATAATTGCCCGTTTATTGCTGCACTGGTTATACAGCGACTGGTAAAACGCCGTACTTTTTTTATGTGCGGATTTAATTGCAGTGTAATCCAGGGCAAGGCTTAGTTCTTTTCCTGCACCCCTGTCATCATTAACCAGGGTTGTATGTAAATCAGTTCCCCGGGACAGCCAATTGCATCCGGCTTTATAATCACCCAGCGTTGCGGATAGTCCTATACGTCTGCAACTAACAGCATTGTAGAATGCGGATGTATCATTAATATTTTGTTGATTAACAAAGTCTCTTTTTGCCTGTCCGATACGCTCAATCTGGCAGATAAGCTGGGAACCGCGGTCGCTCCCCATAAAAACATGAATCTCATCAATTACTGCAAAAAGCAAACCGTTAAAAATACGGCCCAATTCCCGCGATCTGTGCAACAGCAGCGATTCCAGTGATTCGGGAGTAATAAGCAGTATACCTGACGGGTTTTCTGCAAAACGGTTTTTTTTACTGCTGTCCACATCCCCATGCCAGCGCCAAACCGGTATTATTGTTTCTGCCGAATCCTGCCCAGCTGTAAGCAGATATTCAAGTCTTTTAGCCTGATCGTTAATCAGCGCTTTAAGCGGACTGATATACAGTACAAGAGCTTTTTCTCCCCTGCGGTAAACGGTATCCAATATCGAAAGGATTGGAAAAAATGCTGCTTCTGTTTTCCCCCCGGCTGTCCCCGCTGCGATCAGTACATGATCTTTGGTGTCAAAAATTGCTGCCGCCGCTTTTTCCTGTATGGAATGCAGGGTATCCCACCGTTCACGGTAAATATATTCGCGGATAAAAGGGGCAAGGCGGGGGTAGATGGCAGTATTATTCACTTGTATCTAAACCTGAAACTGTGCATATAATTCTTCCGGACTGGCTGCTTTTACCCGGCGGTCTTCCCGTTGTATTAATTCAAAAAAGTCCGCTTCGCTTTCGTCCTTTAGTATGTTTAACAGTGCAAGATAGTCCCTTGTTATTTCGCGGGGAGTTATAAATTCTGCGGCACCCGGGGAAGACAGTGCAAGTTCCAGAAAGGCGGTTATTTCTTCCCCGCCAATCCATGGATCATAACTGTAATGAAGGGCGTGTATTTCGGTAAGCCGCTCCAGCAGTATAAAAATTTCTTCGCTGGAAAGTGTAGAAAGGCGGATTACAGGGCTTCCCGAATTAACATGGCCTGAGCGGACAAAACGGCTTTCTTCGAGCCGGCTTTTTAGAGCAGGATAACTTGCAAGGCCACGCCGTTCGTCTTCCAGAAATTGTGGGGTTCCTCCCATATAGAAACCCATCCACTGGGTTTTTCCCTGCATAATGTCGTTAAAAATAGAAAGGAGTTTTTCGTAGTTGTTTTCACGGGAACGGCGGTTTGCAATTTTATAAAGGTTTACCCCCTCATCTACAAAAACCAGCAGACCCTTGTAGCCAAGCCTTACACAAAAGACAGCAAATAGTTTTAGATAATCGTACCAGGAATCGTCTGTTATAATTTCTCCGGCAGGAAGCAGCCGTTTTGCTTCTGTACGTGTTGCATATTCTCCGCGTATCCAGCGAAGAGCTGAGTTTTTCTTTTCGTCGTCTCCAGTTGTAAATCCTTTATAATAATGTGATAAAACAGAGGCAAAATCAAAACCATGTATATATTCTTTTAAACTGCCAAGAGTTTCATGAATTTTCCATTCTACACGGGATGCAAAATCGCTTTCTTCCTGTGAATAACCGGATTGGATCATTTCGGTCTGGATTTTATTAATCCACCGCTGAATTATTGGTTCCAGAGCTCCGCCGTCCGGTCTGAGTTTGGTAGACAACCGCTGCATCAATTCACGGTAGGCAGCCCGTCCTGTTCCCGAAGATCCGGTGAGTTTTTTATCCGGCGAAAGATCAACATCTGCACAGATATAATCCCTGTCCAGCGCATAGTTTCGCAGGGCCTGAAGGAAAAATGTTTTGCCGCTTCCGTAACGGCCTATAATAAAACGAAATGCCGCTGCGCCTTCACTAAGATTTTCAAAATCATCCAGCGCAGTTTCTATTTCCCTCTTGCGTCCAACAGCAATGTATTCCAGTCCTATCCTGGGCACAACCCCGGCAGAAAGTGAGTTGAGTAATGCCTGGCTGATTCGTTTCGGGATAGTTATTCCCATCCTTCCAGTATAGCAGCATATTCGGCATAAATCGAGGGCGCCGTCAGTTTATGGAGGTTAGGTGCGGTTTCTATTAACAGATCGCCGAACTGTCCGAAAAATGCCGAATTAATAATGTCGATGGCGGTATCCGGCACTGGGTGATGTGTCCCTTGCATAATGCTTTTTATTAAATTCCGATCTGTATCATTCAGGGTTCCCATAAATTCCAAAAGCGTTCTTTTATTTACAGGGGAATATGCAGTGTCAGAATGATGTGCTTCTTTCTGTTTGTATTCGATGCGCGCCTGTCTGTATAAAACCGGGGTTTGTCTTTCGCATAAGTTATCTTCCGGTGTTAGCATTTCCCTGACTTCGTTAGATTCCCTTCGCAGTTCTTCAATCAGCTCATTTTCCAGGCTTAGGGGATAGAGCCGGGTTTTTATGCCGGGAAGGGGGTTTTTTTCAGGTTCAAGCGCCAGGGCAGCAAGGATAGTCAGCAGCGGCTGGTGAGATAAAAAACCTGGTCTAAGTACAGTGTAAGAAGAATCCCCCATAGACCGGGAATTCTCAAAAGCGGTAATACAGGATTTCTTAAACAGGGGCGGTAAGAAAAAGGCAAAAAAACTCCTGTTCCATTCACGCCGTAGTTGAGTGTCGAGTATTGTCAGGGTACGGCAAAATTGTACCGGAAGATCCCTGTCATTGCCTTTTCGTGCAAGTATTCTGGGCAGGATTAGGTTTTTTATCAGTGGCCAGTGTTTTTTTGCATCAAACTCCGGTTTTTCTTGAATAAAAAAATGGCAGAGAGCGCAATCAACAAGTAAATCTTCCGTATCACCGATTTCACGGTGTGTTTCGTTAAACCAGCCATTGTTGTGCAGTTCGTCTAATAGAATGGGAAATGCTTCGGAGGTGATATCATAGATAACAGCAAAATCAACACAGTATTTGCACAGGTGGACCGCCGTTTCCGGGTAATGTTCACCGCAGGCATGAAAAAGCTGCATTAAGGCGGTAAAATGCTGTAGTGGGCCTTCTTTTCCCATACACAGCGCCAGTTCTTTCGCATAAAGCCAAATATATGTTTCGATATACATTGAATCCGGCATAATCCGTATATAGCCTCGGCGGCATTCATTGCGCCAGTGTATAAAATACTTCAATTGGGTTTCGTTAAGGCCGGTATAAAAAGTATTGTTTCTAACCGGAGGGGGATCCGGTTTTATTGACGGTTTATAATGCAGCTTTTCCGGTTGTGCATAAAACAAGGCCTGTTCTTCCTTAAAGTCTGCTGCATGCAGTCCTGAAAACTTCGAGTTTACCGTGAAAAAACAGACAGCTGTTTTTTCCACGCTGCCGGGTTCCCATTGCGGTACCAGTTCCCTGGCTGCGGCAGTTTTCCTGTTGATGAAAATTTCCGGCCATATGGCGGTTTCAATATGAATGCGTTTTAAATCATCCTTTGCGTCAATTTGTACCGGTTTACTACGAATTCCTTTTAATTCCGGCCGGAAATCTACAGTTGCCGGTCCATAGCCTGCCTTAAAATTTGCCGGGAATTGTAAGCTCTCGCTGCAATTACGGAACATATAGCTGTTAAGTGTTTGCCCCTTTTTTTCCTTTTCCCGACCGGCTGTGCTGACCGTTAATTTTATTTGTGCCGTAATTTCTTCGGCGTATGCGGTGTAGCTGCGTTGATTTTTTTGTGAACCGGTATTAACTGCAACAAGTATATCGCAACGGGCTTTTTGCACACGGAGCATGGAGGCAAGATCTTCGTAAAGGGCAATTCCCAATCCGCAGCTGTTCTGGCTTAAAACCGGGACATTGCCTGCATTGTAATTAACAGGGATTTCTCCGGCGGTTATATCGGCTGAAATTTTTGCCATGGGCAATTTCTGGTTAAGCTGTGTTTCAAAAAAATGCCTGGATACAAGAACGATGATCTTGGATTTTTCGCAGGCAGTGTTTTTTTGTAAAAAGTGTATGTAATTAATTATTTGCGGGGCAAGCGCTGCTTCATCAATACTAACACCGCCTGTAAAACCCCATGTTCGCAAGAATTCCAGATGGCCATGAAAAATTTCCGGTGCGGCACCTTCTGTAACCCAATGTGTATCTTTAAATTCCAGCGCGGTACAGAATAGTTCCGCTGTGTTTGCGGTATTAGTCTTTTCTGCCCGGTCATTTATTTTCCGGCGGTTTACAGATACAAAAAAATCTTCAGGGAAAAGCCTTATTGGTTTAATTGGCTCCCCGCCCAGGTATCTTCCAAGCGGGCCAATTCCCAGGGTTTCCAGTTCACGAAGGTGTTCTTCGCTAAACGGATCAGTGCCAAAAGAAACAATCCCCGGCGCCTGTAATTTTTCCGACAGGGAAAGGGCTGACATGCGTTCTTTGCCGGCAGCAACAACTGGAAGCCCCCAGGCAGATCCCACACCTTTTTCCATGAATGAGACACAGTGAAGTATAAGGCTTTTTTGGCTTAATTTTGGCTGCAAGCTCACTGATATAGTGTAATGGCACAGGGGAAAACATGGAAGTTAAGATTTTTCAGGATTCTATGTTATATATCACATTGAAAAAGGACCAAAAATAATTTACCATAAAAATATGAGAGGCGTTGAATATCGCGGCTTAACCCGTATAGAAGGCCCGGTGGTTATTACCGGGCGGGGCGCAAACGTTAGCTTTAACGAGGTTGTAGCGGTTTACGACAGGAACGAAGGCCGCCGTCTTGGCCGTGTGGTGGATATGAGCACGGACTGGACTGCTGTTCAGATCTTCGGGAGTACAACAGGTCTTTCTGCCGATGATGCACGTGTTGAATTTCTTGGTAAGCCAATGGAACTTCGTGTGGGGCCCGGACTTTTAGGCAGGGTGTTTAATGGTCTTGGTGAACCCATAGACGGATACGGGAATATTCTTTCTTCTGTATGCCTTGATGTAAACGGCCTTCCCATTAATCCTTATGCACGAATTTATCCCAGGGATTTTATTCAGACAGGAGTTTCTGCCATTGATGGAATGAATACACTTATCAGGGGCCAGAAACTTCCAATTTTTTCAGGTAACGGTCTTCCCCATAACCGGCTTGCAGCACAAATAGTCAGGCAGGCAAAGATACTTTCTTCCGGGGCAGAAGAACAATTTGTTGTGGTTTTTTGCGCCATGGGGGTTAAATACGATGTGGCCCGTTTCTTTCTGGATGATTTTGAAAAGTCCGGGGTGCTGGCAAATGTCGTTGTGTTCCTTTCCCTGGCGGACGCTCCCAGCCTTGAACGGCTCGTAGCGCCCCGCTGCGCCCTTACCGCTGCGGAATACCTGGCATACGACCGCAATATGCATGTACTTGTAGTTATGACCGATATGACCAACTATTGCGAGGCGCTGCGGGAAGTTTCTTCGATACGGGGGGAGGTCCCAAGCCGCAAAGGGTACCCTGGGTATCTTTATTCCGATTTATCAAGCCTCTATGAACGGGCGGGAAAAATCGAAGGCTCAACCGGTTCCATTACCCAGCTTCCCATTTTAACCATGCCCAGCGATGATATCAGCCATCCCATACCGGACCTGTCGGGATATATCACCGAAGGGCAAATCGTCCTGGACAGGGAGCTGTACCAAAGGGGCGTCTATCCGCCTGTTGCAGGGCTTCCCAGCCTTTCCCGCCTTATGAAGGACGGAATTGGGCCGGGGATGACAAGGGACGATCACAAAGACCTTTCCAGCCAGCTTTTTGCCGCTTATTCAAAGGTCAGGCAAGTGCGTAACCTTTCGTCGATAATCGGGGAAGAGGAGCTGTCGGAAAACGATAAGAAGTACCTGAAATTCGGCGAACAATTTGAACAGGTTTTTTTAAGCCAGGGGGAATACGAAAATCGCAGTATAGACAAAACGCTTGATTTGGGCTGGCAGGTTGTGGGTTCCCTTCCAAAAGAAGACCTTTTAAGGATCAACAAAGAGTATATCGAAAAATATATAAATCCGGCGGCGGTAACTTAAACGGCCTACGGTTTTTTAAATAATGAATATTTAAGTATATAAGGAATGATGCATGAAAATTAACATTGTGCCGAAAATTGTGTGCCTGGCTGCCATCATCGGCTTACTGCCGGTAAGCGGTTTTGCCCTTTCGCTGGAAAGCCTTTTGCCGGATCATCTGGTAACCCAGCTTCTCCAGTCGGGGGCAATTAACCGGGAACGCTTTGATCAGGTCGGTTTTACCATGATCCCCCGCTTTGATGCCCTGGAAAAAATTATTGAGGCAAACCGGCGCACTATCGATCCCAACATCACCATAGAATCCCTGCGTTTATATAAAAAGCCCGCTTCGCAGGAAAACTGGACAGCTTCGGAACGTATGGAACTGTACAATGGGATTGCGGCTGTCAGCACCCTGAAAGGGCTGGAATATTATTCCAGGAGCAGGAAGGCCATGCGGCTTCTTTACGAGTCATCCATGGTAATTGACGGGCCTGCCGGAAAAACCCCCCTGCCGGACCCGGTATACAGGGTTCCGCCGGCCGAGGTTAGTTTTTATGTACGCCAGAAAGATTTAACCTTTGGTGATAATGTTTTTCAGTTTACCTATTATGCACAGGAATCCAGTTTTATCGTGGTTATAGAAAACATCACCAACATGACATACGGCCCAATAACGGTATTAGGCAAAAACAAGCTTGTTTCCGTTGTGGGCGTTATAGACTGCGGCCCATACCTGCTTGTATATGCCGCTTCGATAGCAAAGGCTTCCATGCTTCCCGGCATGAAACAGCGGGCAGGCGAATCGATCCTTAACCGGGCAGACGCCCTGCTGGGGTGGTTTAACCGGAAAGCGGACAGGGCTTTTATACATTAAGGGTTTCCGATGATTTTTGGAGCGCGATATGGCGCGTGAACAGGCAGCGCCGACAAAGAGCAACCTTATCCGGGTAAAAGAGCGCCTTGCCACCGCTATGGAAGGGTACGATCTCCTGGAGCAAAAGCGGGAAATCCTTGTTATGGAGCTAATGCAGAAGGTGGAGCAGGTAAAGCTTCTGGAAAAGGAAATGGATGCCTGCGTAGAGACCGCATACCCCGCCCTTAAGCGTATGCTTATCGCAATGGGCAGGGAACGGGCGGATCGCCTTTCCCGCGGGATAAAATATCATTTCCAGTTGGAAGAAAAGCGGGTAACTTGCGCCGGGATGAAGCTTCCCAGCCTGGAAATAACCCTTCCGGGGGCGGAATTAAAGTATTCTCCTGCGAATTCATTTGCGGAATGTGATGAAACTGTGCTAGAATTCTTTAAACTGCTAAAAGTTTTAACAGAATTGGCGGCAGTCCGGACTATTGCCTGGACGCTTGCCAGGGAAGTCCGAAAAACCCAGCGGCGGGTTAATGCACTGGAAAAAATGGTTATTCCCACCGCACGGGACACCAAAACATACATAGAAGCTGCGCTTGAAGAGAGGGACAGGGATTCGTTCTTTACAAGCAAACTTTTAAAAAGGAAGGCTGGCAGGGAATGATAAAAGGGCTTTTTTCGAACATTGTAGTAGCTGTCTCCGGATCGGACGCCTCCATTTTAGCGGCAAAATATGCCGTTGTTTTGGCGAAACTATACCATTGCAGGCTTTCTGCGGTCTATGTAATCGATACGGCTACCATCAAACAGCTTACCCTGAGCAAGATTTTTATTCAGGAAGAAAGCCAGGAATACGAAAAAAGCCTGGAGGCCAACGGGGAACGGTACCTGTCTTTTGTGGAAGAACTGGCCCGTGCAAAGGGAGTTAAGATAGAGCGGGAAGTGCGCCGAGGGGCTGTGTATACGGAAATCCTGGGCGCAGCCGATGAGCGTAAAGCGGACCTAATAATACTGGGAGGATGGGAAAAGGATCGCAATGCCAGGGACATCATTACCCATGCCCACAGGGAAATCATGATTAGTTCAAAATGCTCAGTGCTGCTCGTAAAAGAACCGTCAATTGATGTAATATATAAACAGGCATAAACCGCATAACTATGGACAACTATTATTCGCTTCTTGGCGTCGAAAAAAACGCATCGCCCAGGGAAATAAAAAAAGCATTCAGGGAGCGCGCAAAACGGCTTCACCCTGACATCGCAGGCAAAACAGGCGAAGGGGCAATGCGCCAGCTCCTTTCCGCCTACGAAGCGCTGTCGAACCAGGAGCGGCGTTTTGAATACGACCGCGCCCTTAACCGTTTTGCCAGCCAGTTTGATTATCCGACATTCCTGCGGGATAGAAAAACCGACCCGGTAAGCCAGGCAAAACTGCTGTTTTATTTGCTGCTGCGTCCCGGTAACCAGCAATTCGACCCGGTTGAAATTTGGGAAGAAAATGGGGGGATTAATTTTCTCCTGGAAAAATATCTGGAACGGGAAGACTGGATGGATTGCAGTTTCCTTTTGGCGGAAGAACTGGACAGGCGGGAGCGGGTATACGAAGCTTTTTCTTTAATGTTAAAAGTAACAAACGAAGAAAAGCAGCGGCCGTATTTTAAACATTTTATGGAAGATGTAAATATTTTTTTTAAAAAACTCAACAGAAAACTAAAATCCCAGGGAAAAAAGGCAAGGGCATTTTGATCCGTCTGAAAAACGAACGGCAGATAGAAGGGATACGGCAGTCGTGCAAGATGCTTTCCGCCATGTTTCGGGAACTTGTGCCCCTTGTTAAACCCGGCGTTGCTGCGCTGGATTTGGATATGTGGGCGCGGCAGTGGATACAACAACATGGGGGGACGCCTGCCTTTCTTGGCTATGGGGATAAAAAAAACCCGTTTCCCGGTGCATTGTGTATTTCTTTTAATGATACGGTAATTCACGGAATCCCCACCAAAAGAAAGATTGCCCCGGGGGACTTGGTGTCCATTGACTGCGGGATTAACCTTGGGGGCTTTATCAGCGACCAGGCGCTTACCATAGAAGCGGGGAAGGTGAGCGAGACGGCCCATCGCCTGAATGTAACGACAAAAGAATGCCTTAACAAAGGCATCGCCGCTGCAAAGGCAGGGGAACGGCTCCTTGTTATCTCCCGTGCAGTAGAAGCGCATGCCAGGGCCGCTGGTTATGGGATCGTTACCCGTTACTGCGGCCATGGGGTGGGCTTTGAACTTCACGAAGACCCCCATGTGCCCAATGTAGCCAAGGGATCAAACCCGCGCCTTTCCCGCGGCCTGGTATTTGCCCTGGAGCCGATGATCAATATCGGAAAAGGTGATGTTGATGTGCTGGACGATCAGTGGACGGTTGTTACTTCCGATGGCAGCCTTTCCGCCCATTGGGAGCATACCCTTGCGGTTACCGGGGACAGGGTAGAAGTGCTTACGGAAGAAATATTGTAGCGAACCCCAATTTATAAGATATGATGGCTGTAACTTTTCCTTAATAACAAGTATTATACTAGGTATAGAGGAGTTCTAAAGATGGATCTGCTAAAAAGGCTTTCAAGCAAGCATTTTTTTGTTTTTAACCTGGTGCTTTTGGGTACGTTATTCGGTTTTACGGCTGCTTTTATTACTTTTGCCTGTGCAAAGGGCGGCAAGGCTCAGGCTCAGGAGGGTATTGCAACGCCGGTACCCCAGGAAGCCCTGGCTGTGGCGGAAAACCTCCAAACGGCCTTTCGATCAATTTCGGACAGGGTACTACCCACAGTTGTTGAGCTAAAAACTGTTTCGATCCGCCGCCAGCAGGTCCCCAATTTTAACGGTATCCCCTGGGATTTTTTCTTCGGCACCCCCAATGACGGGGAGGGCAGGGAAAGGGAATTCCGTTCACCGGCTATTGGTTCGGGGATCATTGTCCGCAAGGTAAATGGAACCGGTTCAAAGCCGTCGGTCTACTATGTGCTTACCAATTACCATGTTGTCGAGGACGCAAATGAAATTTCCATAGCGTTGAGCAACGGCAATGAATTTACTGCCGAACTTGTCGGAAAAGACGAGAGGAAAGACCTGGCAATGGTTTCTTTTGAATGTAATGATGACCTTCCACTGGCGGTGCTGGGAGATTCCGATACCGTTCAGGTCGGCGATTGGGCTATTGCCATTGGAAACCCGATGGGCTATATGTCGTCCATGACCATGGGCATCGTCAGCGCCCTTGGCCGTACCGGAGGTCCAGCCGGTAATATCAATGATTTTATCCAAACCGATACTTCCATTAATCAGGGCAATTCAGGCGGGGCATTGGTAAATATCCGGGGCGAAGTAATCGGGATTAATACCTGGATTGCCAGCAGATCCGGCGGCGGCTCCATGGGCCTTGGTTTTGCCATTCCCATTAATAATGCCAAGCGCTCTATCGACGAGTTTATTAATAAGGGCGAAATTACATACGGCTGGCTCGGCGTATCGTTAACCGATCCCGACAGGGATATTTTACAGGCGTTGAATTTAGTCGGAAAACGGGGCGCCATGGCAACACAAATCTTCCTGGGCTCCCCTGCGGAAAAAGGCGGTATCAATCCCGGCGATTTTATTACCGGCCTTAATGGCAAGGAAGTGCGCAATACAAATCAACTAACCTTAATGGTGGGCGATCTTAGGGCGGGCGAGCGTGCAGATTTTACTGTTATCCGTGACAACGCGGAACGGAGTATACAGGTACGTATTGAAGCGAGAAATAATGAGGTGGCGGCAGAAAATTCCAAACTGTGGCCGGGGGTTATTGTTGTACCGATTACCGATTCAATCAGGCAAAGCCTCCAGCTCGATGCAAAAATAGAAGGCATTTATGTCGGGCAGATAATTGCCAGAAGCCCGGCTGCCGTTGTGGGACTCCAAAGGCAGGATATTATTACCGGCGTTAATGGCGAAAAAATAAAAGACCTTGCTGCGTTTTACAAAGTGATGCGGGAAAAAGCAGGCAGGGAAATCTGGTTTAATGTTCAGCGGGGAGAATCTGCTATAGAAACGCCGAAATTCAAGCGATAATGGAAAAACTGTACCGCCATCCCTGGATTATTGTACTTGTAGTTGCGGTAATAACGGTTTTCTTTGCTTTACAGCTTCCCCGTCTTGAACTGGATAACAATAATTTTCGCTTTGTTTCCGAAAACGATCCGGCACGGAAAGTTTTAAATGACATAGACGATACTTTTGGCAGTTCTATCTTTATTCTGGTTGCCTTTCAGCGGAATTCAGGAGACGTTTTTGATCCTGCATTTCTTACGCTGGTTCGTGAGTATGTAGAAAAAATCGAAGACATACCGATTATCGATCCGGTTACGTCAATAGTAAATGCAGACTATATAACCGGGGACAGCGAATCCATTGTGGTGGAAAAGCTGCTTGCCGATGATTTTTCGGGGACGCAGGAAGAAATAGCCCGGTTAAAGGAAAAGCTGCTGTCCTGGGACATGTATAAACGCGCCCTTATTTCCGATGATTTTTCTTCGACACAAATCCTGGTGCCGCTGAACGTTAAGGCCGATGAAGCGGGAGATCCCGAAGTAATGGACAGTTTTATTAAAGTCAGGGACATTGCGCGGGAAATGTTTGCGGGCATTGCCGAAGTGTATGTAACGGGGATACCGGTAATAAGTTCCACCATTAATGAGGCGATCCGTTCCGACCTTGCCCTGCTGGTGCCACTGGTAATTATCGTAGTGCTTTGTATCCTGTTTTTTTCGCTTCGCCGTATCAGCGGCGTGGTGCTTCCTCTCTTAACTGTTGTCATTGCCGTCGTGTGGTCTATGGGGGCAATGCCCATCTTTAACGTTAAGCTTTCTGTCATTTCTACCGTGCTGCCGGTAATCCTTGTGGCAGTGGGGAGCGCATACGGCATTCATGTAATTACCCATCATTTTGAAGAATTAAAAGCGGATGGGCAAATTGAAAGGGAGCGGTACCGGGATTTTGTTGCCGGTTCTGTAAAAATAGTCGTTAAGCCGGTTTTTCTTGCGGCGCTGACCACGCTTGCCGGTTTTCTTTCTTTTTGTTTTACAACGGTTCTGCCTATACGGGAATTCGGCTTTTTTGCCGGTTTTGGCGTACTGGGATCTTTTATAATTGCAATTACCCTTATACCCGCGCTCCTTATTATTGCCGGCCCGCCCAAAAAAACTTGTTTCTCCGATGCGGATACCAAAAACAAGGTTCCCGATCGTTTTAGCGCTGCTGTTAACGGTTTCTTTACAGAAATTGCCATGCACAAAAACGCAGTGCTGTTTGCAGCGGTACTTGTCCTTGTTTTTGCATTAATAGGCGCTTCCAAACTTGTTATTGACAATGTATTTATCGAATATTTTAAACCCACAACGGATATTGCACAATCTGATCGTTTTATACGGGAACAGTTCGGCGGTTCAAAAATTGTCAGCGTAGTGGCAGAAGCGGAAAACAGTGAAACCCTCCTTCACCCTGCAAGCCTTGTTGCAATGGACAGCCTAAGCAGGCACCTGGAAACAAAAATAGAAGAAGTAGGAAAGAGCTATGGGTTTACCGATTTGGTAAAAAGGGTAAACCAGGTTTTTAATGCGGATGAAAGCCCGGAAGGGATCAAACCTTCATCGGTTTTTTTGGCAGATGATGATGACTTTGGATTCTCCGAAGATTTTGGTTTTGGCGAAGAAGGCATGGATTTTGGGTTCGGCAGCTTTTGGCTTGATTCGGAAGACGATTATGCTGCAAGTGAATCAGGCGGCCTATTTGAAAAAGATGCAGCGGATCATGTTTTAATTGAACAGGCCGATACGCCGCAGTTCACAGTACATGATGTTATCGGTATGTTAAGCAAAGCTGCCCATTCCGGAAACAGTGCGGAACTCAGCGTTAATGAACTGGTAAACGAAATTAAAAAACTTGTTAATTATGAAGGGGCATCTTACTACGAGATCCCTTCCAACCCTGCCAAATACGGCAAGACAAGGCCGGAAGAATTGGCAGGCCTTGTTTCCAACTACCTAATCCTCCTTACCGGCAATATCAGTTCGTATGCAAACGATCCTCTGGAACCTACCGCCATTAAGACAACGGTACAGCTCCGTACCCTGGGTGAATCCGACACAAGCCGGGCTGTGGCGGCAATCGATGATTTTGTTAAGTATAACTTCCCTGACAATATCAAGGTAACGGTAGGCGGGAGCGCCATGGTAGAATCATCCTTAAACAGGCAGGTGGTAAAATCTCAGCTTATTTCCCTTTTTATTTCTTTGGCAATGGTGTTTTTAATTGTTGCTTTTTCCAACCGTTCTGCTTTTGCCGGGTTAGTCGGCATTGTCCCCCTGTCAATTTCTATTTTGGTTAACTTTGCCGTAATGGGTTTTTTTGGGATAAAATTAAACCTGGGAACTTCGATGATTGCAAGCCTTGCCATAGGTATCGGGATTGATTATACAATTCATTACATGGAATCATTCAAGCGCGAGAATTATGATCCTGCATTTGCCGTCCTGCGTTCCGGTGAACAGCGCGCTTTTTTAACCAGGACATTTGCCGTCTCCGGCAAGGCGATAATCATAAATGCGCTTTCGGTGGGCGCAGGGTTTGCCGTCCTTATCCTTTCCAATTTTATTATGTTGGGGAATTTTGGCCTTTTAATCGCGGTAACCATGGTGGTCAGCGCCCTTGTCAGCCTTACCGTAATACCAGCCCTTTTATTAACCTTTAAACCTGCTTTTGCCGCTTCCGCAAGGCAGGCAAATCAAAAAGGAGAAAACCAATGAAACGATTTTTCTGTTGTTTTTTTGTTATTGCTGCAATGTGTGCCGTGTTACCCCTGTCCGCCCAGCAGGCCGCAGCCATTGTACGTGAATCCAGGGATCGCATTAAAGCCAATACAACCCAAAACCGTTCCAAATGGGTTATCACTGCAAAAAACGGTTCAGCCACCGAACGGCTTATCGATCAGTTTTCCAAGGATGATGCGGCAGGTTTGTCCAGGGTGGTGCTGGAATTCCGTTCGCCTGCCAGCGTTGCCGGCACCCGTTTTCTTTCAATGGATACCGGCAAGGGAGGAAGCAATCAGTGGATATACCTTCCGTCTTTGGACAAATCAAGGCGTATAGCAGGTTCCGAAGGCTCAGGTAGTTTTATGGGTACAGACTTTTCCTACGACGACATTGCTTCTGCCGACCGGGACACAGACCTCGACACCCACACAATTCTTCGGGAAGAAAACTTTAACGGCAAAGCCTGCTATGTCATTGAATCCAGACCCAAAGACAATTCATATCAATATTCAAAAATGGTTCTGTGGATAGACAAAGCAAACAAGGTAACACACAAGATTGAACTTTACGACAAAAAAGGCGTACATATTAAGACGCTGGAAATTCTTGAACTTAAAGACATACAGGGACGGCTCAGCGCCGTTAAAACCAGGATGACAACAATTGGCGGGGGGAACACAACCATCAATGTAGAAATCCTTAAATATGACGATCCGATTCCAGAATCGGTTTTTAGCACAACGTATCTGGAAACGGGGCGGGCGCGATAAGATGTACATGGAGCCTGCGATGAATCGTACGTTCCCTAATCCGCTGTTTCTCCGTTCAATCGTACTGATTTTTCTTTTACTGCTTGTTCCGTTTTTTATTTTTTCCCAGGACTTTGGCTTTGGCGATACAGACGATCCTGAAACACAGGAAACTACGGCAAGGGTCAGCGGGGAAATCGCCGCAGGCCTGATTGGTTTTTTTAACGACTTTAACCCTTCCGCATTAATCGACGACAACAAGCCGGAGGATATTTTTGAGGCAAAATTTAATTTTTCCCTGTCCGGAAGGTTTGCCGACTGGTTCGTTAACCTGAAAGTCCGCCTGGAGCCGTCGCCCATCGCAATAGACGAAGCATTTGTCCGCCTTTACCTTGGGCCCGTTGATCTGGAAGCGGGGGTGAGGAAACTTACCTGGGGCAGGGCGGACAGCTTTGGCCCGCTGGATGTCATTAACCCTATAGATTATTCGGACTTAACCGCATTGGGCAGCCCGCGAAACATAAAAATCGCCCGGCCCATGCTTCATGCAAGCTGGAATATCAATACGTTTTCCAAACTGGAAGGTGTTTTTGTCCCCTGGTTTGCCGGAAACGAATATGCAATGGAAGGCAGATGGGCGCCGGTACAGATAACGGGATTACCGGGAATGATACGCTCAGGTTTAGTTGCCAATTTAAGCAGTATGCTATTACTGCCAGACGATGCATTAGAGTCGATTATTGAGAAAGGTTTTGCCGATTGGAAATATAATCCGGCAAGCTTTTATCCAAATACCAATAAGCTTCGATACGCCCAGGGGGGGCTGCGTTTTACTACTACTATTGGGGAAACAGATGTGGGCGCGCAGTATTTTTTTGGCAGGTTACCGCGGCCGGCCTTTAATGCTGAGACAACTGGTTTATTTACTTTGTCGCCGTCGCCTGTGGTTAATCCGAATAATGTCCGAGTCTTTGTTGACTACAACTACTACCACCATTTTGGCGTTGACTGTGCACTGGTAATTGCCGGTTTTAACATCCGCGCCGAAGCGGGGGTTAATATTACCGGCGATTTAAAAGGCGATGACGGGGCGGTGTATAACCCTCAGGTTGTATGGTCGCTTGGTTTTGACAGAGATTTGTTGTGGGGGATTAACCTGAACCTCCAGGGGAACGGCCTGGTGCGGCTGATGTACGATAAAATAGGCACTAACCCCCTAACGGATACCGAGGCAGGGGCAAGCCGTAGTTCCACCCGCATTACGGCAATCCTTTCCAGAAAATTCTTTCAGGATGAACTAACACTTAAGGCTACCGCCCTTTGGGGTATCGAAGACAGGGATTTTTATATTATCCCTGCAATTACCTGGTCAAAGAACGATATTACCGCGGAGCTTTCCGTAGGCCTTTTCGGCGGGGACAAGGCCGGAGAGCTCGGGCAATACCGGGACAATTGCTATTTAAAAACCGTTGTCAGTTATAGTTTTTAACCTGACTATAATCGCAGTCCGGCAATATAGTCGTCCAGTTCCTTCTGTGTGCTGCGGACAAGTTCGGTGGCTTTTTCCTGCTCTTTTTTAAGAGCATCGATTTCGTTGTCAATATCCGTCATGCGCCGCATGTACTCTTTCCCAAGGTCGCTGCCTGTCCCGACGGCGGTAAGGTTTTGCCGGATCCTGTCCTGTTCCGCAACAAGCCGTGCCTGCCGGGTTTGCAGTTCATTCTGCGCCTGCACCGCCGCTTCGTTCCTGCGCCGTATTTCCACTGCCCGTGTCAGCGCCGCCCTTACGTTGTTTGGGATTTCCTGGTTTGTGCTGTACGACAAAAGGCTGTCTGTCCTTTGTGTACTCAGTGTAACCCGTTCTGCTATGGGGAGTTCTTCTTTAACTTTAAATACAAGTTCGCCGTTGGCGCGGAGTGTCTGTTCAAAGCGGTACAGGGAATCGGTTTTTTCAAGATATTGTGCCGGTTCAATCAGGGTTGCGTTGTTTAGTATTGGATGTTCGATAATCAGCCGTTTTGATTCTGACGAGGTGTTTTTAACGGTGTATGTCCTTTCGTAAACCTGGCGGCGGTTAATTGTCATAACCCCGCCTGATACGGTAACGGTGTTAATCACCCTTGTCCCCGAATCAAGGGCGGCTGTCCCGGTAACGGAAAGGTCTTCGCCGTACTTGATAAGCCGCTTGTCGTTTTCGCCGAAGAATTCAATCAGCGCATCTCCCGCATAGCTGCCGCCGTCAAAAACGGTAATGGGCCCTGCGGGAAGTTTCATCCCCGTGGTGTTGGTTAATTCTGCGGCAAGGTCGGGATGAATGCTCCTGTTAAGCGCATTGTTTCCGGTAAGCACAAGCGT
>Ga0082212_10003952_pt1 | contig 20782 bp, 12 predicted proteins | sample TergutNt197P3_FD_71548 | JGI IMG/M metagenome (GOLD analysis project Ga0082212, IMG submission 71548) | Neocapritermes taracua P3 segment gut microbial communities from Petit-Saut dam, French Guiana - Nt197 P3 | ecosystem: Host-associated > Arthropoda: Insects > Digestive system > Gut ... | reverse complement strand
TGTCGAAACGAAGCGGCGGCGGAATCAACAGACCATCGGCGTTGCGTGTACATTGCTCCGGTTTGAATTTACAGCGGCCGTGACTTGTGCCGATTGAAATCGCAAGCGAATCAACGCCTGTTTTACTCACAAAATCCTGAACTTCCTCGGGTTGGGTGTAGTGAGACTGCTCGGAAGAAACATCGTCTTCAACTCCGGCAAGCACTCCCAGTTCGCCTTCCACCGTCACGTCATGCGCGTGGGCATATTCGACGACTTTTTTAGTCAGTTCAACGTTTTTTTCGTAGGGATGGTGGCTGCCGTCTATCATAACGGAGCTGAAACCCGTGTCAATGCAGTCTTTGGCAAGTTCAAAGGTATCGCCGTGGTCAAGGTGCAACGCAATTGGAATGCTGCATCCGAGTTCCATCGCGTATTCCACCGCGCCTTTTGCCATGTTTTTCAGTAGATTCTGGTTTGCGTATTTACGCGCGCCGCTTGAAACCTGCAAAATAACGGGGCTTCTGGTTTCCACACAAGCCTGTATTATCGCCTGTATCTGTTCCATGTTGTTGAAATTGTATGCCGGAACGGCATAGCCGCCCTTGATCGCATCCGCGAACATTGCGCTGGTATTTACCAAACCAAGTTCTTTGTACGATACTGCCATAATTCTGAATTCTCCTTTTTATTTTGAAAACACCCTGAAAGAATGAGGCGGAAGTGTAACTGTGAAGACATTTGTTTTTTCGTCCGACCTGAACCCGTACCTGAAGGATCCGGCCGATTTGTTCGGCGGCGTTTTTTCTATAACGGCCCCGCTCAGCATGTCGGTTATCCTTTCAATACCTTCCCTGGCATTGATTCTGATAGCAACAGGCTCGTCGAGAAAAGACTCCACAATAAACGTTCCGTTGTCGTAAATGAAAAGGCTGACTTTAGCGGGAGCGTCTATCCGTATGTCAAGGTCTTTGCTTAAAACCTGGCGAAAGCCGTTCAGAATACCTTCGGGAAGGTCATAGAGGTTGCCGAAGTCGTCTGGAATAGTCATTACATAGAGGTTCCCTTTTGAGTATGGTGCCCGGAGCAGCATTGGATACCCGCTCACACCTCCGGTCAGGGGACGTCCCGCACTGAACATTTCCCATGCGTCGTTTGTCTGATATCGCACCTGGGTAATCAATATGTCTTTATTCGATTTGCCGGCCATACCGAAGTCATTCACTAGCGCCTTCAGATCGGAAGTGCGAAGCTCGGCTATATCGGCAATCTTTTCGGGGATGGCCTTAAGCAGACCGCTGGTGATTACAATGTCGCCGCCTTTTGTCAATTGCCCCTTTATCTTCGTGATAATGTCGGGATCATACTTTGCCTGTTCCGTAAGCAGCACCACTTTTTGGTCGGTGGGAAACTCTGGATACATATCCATTGGCAGGCCAATCATGCCCAGGTAGTTTTGCAGGAAATCGTCGCCAAGGGAATGGAAAGGCTTGTAGGACTTGATTCCCACGGGCTTGCCAAGTTTTGAAACGAAGGCGCTGAGTTGTTCCAGAGAATAACCCGCGGCGCGCGCTATCGTGGTGTGGCTGATCGTTTGCCCGCTCTGATTGACGGTCTTTACCATTTCGTCATAGTTAAAACTTGTACCTTGTCCCTGCCATGGAGTGCGATGCATGTCGGGGTTCAGACGCACGTTTAACAGTTGGCTGTAGTCAAACAGCGCGATCTCGGGAGCCTTGGCAAAGAACGTAAGCCAGATTTGTTCCGCATAGCGATCCATGCCCATGTTGGAGCCGCCACTGTCAACCCATCCGCCGAGGTTATGGCCGGGACGCAGATTATCCAGGTAGCGGACTATGTTATAGCCAAGGTAATGCTGTAGATGCTGGTCGCCTGACGGGTCACGGGTTTCGGTTCCCGTCCAGACGCCGGCAAAAATTTTAGGGCCGGTGGACAGGTCGAAACCTAAACCCTGAAAATGGTCATACCAGTTGGGGTACTTGATAATGACCTTCACTTTTGGATTAACCTTTTTGGCAGGTTCCACCACCAGGCTGACTCCCGCTTCGGTCAACAGCTCGGTGCGGTATTGCGTCCAGTTCCTGTCGCCTTTCGCCGCGATTTCAATATCCGACTTGCAGCTTGTAAAGAAGAAGTCGTCGAGAATAAAGTCGTCGAAATGCCTGGCCGTGTGCTCCGCTATTTCACGTACCTGTTTCCTGTGCTCCGGATCGGAATAGCAGAAGGTCTCGAAACTGTTGGCTTCATTTATCGTGTAGGTAATGCCTCCGCCCGTTTCGATGCCTTTGTCGTGAAAAAACTTCTTTGCCTGTTCGAGCGTCGCGGCGGGTACTATCAGCATGTCACGGTGCGTTTCTAGGTAGATCTTGTCGACTTTCACCTGGCTTGAAATGGTATTCCAGGTAGACTCCAGCCATTCGAGGTCTTTCATCCTTTCCACTTCCTGTGCGCGGGTGTAAACCGACACCTTGAACCCGTCGTAATGACCGGCGAAAGCGGATGCGCTCATAAACAACACAACTACAAGGAAGCAAATAAGGAAGCGCTGAATATGTTTTGCTTTCATGCCCGACCTTTCAAGATGAGTACGGTCATTCGGAATGCGGATGTTTTCCCGCATTCCGAATGATCGTACTCAGAACAAATCAGTATTTGAAATACTTAGGGCTGATTTTACGGATCTCGTCGTCAATCGTGTCGTCCACGCCCGGGAAAATCGCGCCATTGCGCAGTCCGGAAGGCAGGCAGGGAATGAACGATCCTCCGGGAACATATTTTTCACAAGCCTTGCGGACTTCGGCGCGTCTCGTTTCCTCGGAAGCGTCGCCTCTGTCGACAATCGCCGAATCAATGCCGCCCATGAATAGTATTTTGCCACCGAATTCCTTTTGCAGTTTCACAATATCGTTCTGCGGCAAAACGCCCTGCCAGACGTCGATACAAACATCAATCATGTCTCCGGCGATGGGTTCGCAAAAGCTGTCGGCGTGGTGAAGCGATATGACGTTGTTGTCACGGAACAGTTTGTAAAACTTGTAATAACGTTCTTTAAAAAACTTGCGCCAAACTTCGGGGCGCATGAACATACGGTCTTTCGCGCCCCAGTCGTCGTGTGAACAAATCGCATCCGGGTGGAGGTTGTCGATCAGCAGTTTCGCGTAGGTATAGCGGAACTGAAAAATCGCCTCGATCAGTTCATCCATACATTCCGGTTCTTCCAAAAGGTTCATGAGGGTATCTTCAAAACCCATCAGGTAATGGAGCTGCTCAAATATGCCGGTACCCATAAAGCACATTGAGAAAAACTGTTCTTTATCAATAGCCGCTATGGAAGCCTTCGCCTCTGCCCAATCCGTGCAGTTGGCAACCAGATCGGGAACCTTCACCTGCTCCCGCCACTTGGTGACGTCTGTCAAAACCTTGGTTTCCGGCGTAATATGCGGCATTGCCGCCGGCTGCTCTTGCGGCCAGACAATGGTGGTTCCCCATTGATCGATACTGGTCGTTCCCTTGAGTCTGTTGCCGCGCGTATATTTCTGCACGGGATCGTTCATAACCGGAATGAACGGCCCCCATTGCGCAATAAGATGATCGGGCCCCTCGCCCCGCATTGTTCTAAAAAAGTTTTCTCTTTCCGAGTACATTCACAAACCTCCTGTGTATGGAACTGTTATTGATTAGCGCCTGCCTGCAGCGGCAGAGGCAGTGCCGCCGCGTCGTCGCTCCTGATATAAAACAAGACACCGTCCTGCGGAAAAATTTCGAATTCCGCGCCGAAAGGAATGCGGTTTTGTATAATTGCCTCCGCAAGAGGGTCTTCTATGTACTTTTGAATGGCCCGGCGCAGCGGTCGCGCCCCGTAGGAGCGGTCGCCGCCACAGGTCTTTTGCACTATCCATTTTTTCGCTTCCGGCGTCAGCGACATGAGTACGCGCCGCCGCGACATCGCTTCGTTTATCTCGCCGGTCAGTAGACCGACGATTTCTTCCAGGTTGTTATCCGTTAGCGAATCAAAGAAAATGATTTCATCTAGCCGGTTCAGAAATTCCGGATTGAAAGTATGCTTAACTTCGTTGCGAATCAGGTCTTCTAGCCTTTGCGCGTCGGCATCCGCGCCTCCCTGAAAGCCTAGCGTTCCGCGCTTTTCAAGGAATCGCGCCCCGATGTTCGACGTCATGATGATAATGGCGTTTTTAAAATCGACGGCGTTGCCGAGAGAATCGGTTAACTGCCCGTCCTCGAATACCTGCAACAGAATGTTGTAGACATCCGTGTGCGCTTTTTCAATTTCATCCAGGAGCAGCACGGAGTATGGATTTCGCCGGATTTTTTCAGTTAGCTGCCCGCCTTCTTCGTGGCCGATATAGCCGGGTGGCGACCCGATCAGACGGGAAACAGAATGTTTTTCCATGTATTCAGACATGTCGAGCCTTAGCAGGGCGCTGTCGCTGCCGAAAAGAAAAGATGCGAGCGAGCGGGCCGTTTCCGTTTTACCGACCCCGGTCGGGCCGAGAAAAAGAAAGGAGCCGACCGGGCGTTTATGGGATGTCAGACCGACCCGAGAGCGGCGTATGGCTTTGCAGAGAGAACTGATGGCGCGATTCTGGCCGACAAGCCGTCTGTGCAGTTCTTCATCCATGCGAAGCAGCCTTGCGCCTTCCTCACCTTCAAGAGATGCCATCGGTATTCCGGTCCACTTGGCTATAACTTCCTCAATATCTTTTCCGACAACCTCGACTGGTTGGGGTTCCGGATCGCGCCAGGCTGATCTCCTGAAAAAATCGTAGTCTTCGTACTCTTCATCGTTTGCGGTAAACCCGTAATACGACGATTGCCGACCGTATTCCTGCGCGGCGCCGACGCCCGCAAATCGTCGGTTTTCACTCCGGTCGTCCATACCGGCATCGGTTGCTTCACGCAGCTTCACGCACGCTCCGGCTTCATCAAGAACGTCTATGGCCTTGTCGGGAAGAAAGCGATCCGAAATATATCGATTGGACAGGCGGACAGCTGCCTGAAGGGCTTCATCCGCGTATCGTACGGCGTGAAACCGTTCATATTTTTCGCGAATTCCTTCCATTATGGCGATGCTTTCCTCTTCCGAAGGCGGAACTACGCGCACGGACTGAAAGCGTCTTTCCAGCGATCGGTCTTTTTCGATTGAACGCCGATATTCCCGTGGAGTGGACGCGCCGATACACTGAATATCTCCTCGTGCGAGCGCCGGTTTAAGAATGTTGGCGGCATCCAGCGAACCTTCGGCGGAACCTGCACCGATAAGCGTATGCAGTTCATCGATAAAAACGATGTACTGCCGATTTTCGGTCAGTTCTCGAATGATCAGCTTCATCCGTTCTTCAAATTGACCGCGGTATTTTGTTCCAGCGACAAGCAGCGAAAGATTGAGCGCAAGAACGTGTTTGCCCAGCATTTGCCGCGGTGCGGTGCCGGATGCGATTTTCTGTGCCAACCCCTCAACGATGGCGGTTTTTCCGACTCCCGGCTCGCCGATGAGAACGGGATTGTTCTTTGTGCGCCTGCAAAGAATCTGGGTAAGACGCTCGATTTCGTTTTTACGGCCGACCAGCGGGTCAAGCTCGTCGTTAGCGGCCATTTCCGTCAGGTCTTTGGAAAATTCCAGCAAATTAATGGAATTTTTCGCTTGCGCCGGACAGCGTTTTTCGGACGCGGCGTGCATCATCTCATCGCGTATCACGGCCGTGCTGACGCCATAATCACGCAGTATTTCCGCGGCAATCGATTTTTCCTCGCGAAGAAGCCCAAGCAGAAGATGCTCGGCGCCGATGAACCTGTGATTCATCCGGATGGCCTCATCTACCGCGCTTGCAAGCACATGCTTGCTTTCCTCGGAAAAAGGGATGTCTATGGATATTGGAATCCGTTCGCGCGCGGGCGTAAGTTTCTCGATGTCTTTACGGAGGTTATGAATCGAGGCATTGGAACCTGGAAAAAAGCGGGCGGTAAGGCTGCGATCTTCACGAATAAGGCCGAGAAGAATGTGCTCGGTTTCTATCCGCGGACTGCCAAACTGGCTGGCTTCATATCGCGCGAAAAATATGACGCGGCGGGCTCTTTCCGTATACTTTTCGAACATATGCGTTGTCGTTCTCCCTTCCCCGAACGCGATAGTTCATTATATAGACTGTGCGCGACGTCTGCAAAGACGCAATGCGAGAAAGTGTAGTCGGCTGTCGTTTTCCCACCCTTAAATCGCGTATTTTGTAAAAAATACAAGGCAAATATGGCGAGTATTTGCAAAAAATACAAGCCTGAGATTATTTGCAGGGTAAGATTGCCGGGCTAAACCACCGCAACCAGGACAAGTTCGGAACAAATGGAAGATCTATCCATTTGGGTGACAGCGTGAAATTGATCGGAATGGTTGATATACTCAATGCCGGTACAGGCTTCACGTGTTCGTGCTGTAAAACGGAGGCGGGTGGCGAGTTGCGCAACAGCTTGTTTATGGAATGGTCGGATTGACAAGCCTGCCGTTTTCCAGGCGGAAAACACGTGTGCATTGCGAGGCGAGTTTTTCGCTGTGGGTGACTATGATCGACGTCAGTCCATGCTTTTCGTGCATTGAACGAATGAGCGTGGCGACCGTTTCGCCGGTTCGCGGGTCGAGGTTGCCGGTCGGCTCGTCGGCAAGAAGCAGACGCGGCTGACCAGCCAGAGCGCGGGCAAGCGCTGTTCGCTGCTGTTCGCCGCCGGACATTTCACCTGGACGATGCCCTGTGCGGTCTAAAAGGCCGGTTTCGTTCAGCAGTTCTTTCGCGGCTGCGGCGGCTTCATGCGGCGGAATTCCACGCAATAGCAGCGGCATCATAACGTTTTCCAGTGCCGTGAACTCCGGCAGCAAATGATGAAACTGGAAAAGGAAGCCGATTGTTTTATTACGAAACACGGCTAGATCTTCGGCGCTGAATTCCGAAAGCTTGCGCCCCAAAATTGTTATGGAACCTGCGCTCGGGCTGTCCATACCCCCGACCAGGTGTAATAAAGTACTTTTTCCGCATCCGGAAACTCCTGTGATCCCGATCATTTCTCCCGCGTCCGCTTCCAGCGAAAGACTGGATAGAATTTCCAGGCGCCCGTCGCCTGACGCATAGCTTTTTTCCAGATCGTGAATTTCGAGAAGTCTATTCATAGCGCAGCGTTTCGACAGGATTGAGTTTCGCCGCGCCGCGTGACGGGTAGATCGTGGCCATATAACTGATCAGAATTGCCGTCGCGGAAATCAGCAGCACATCGCCTGCGTGTACGTGAAACGGAATATAAGGAATACTGTAAACTTCCGCTTCAATTTTTATGATCTTGTAATGGTTGAGAAACCAGCTTATGGAAACGCCTAGAATGTCGCCTATCAGCGTTCCAACGATTCCCAAAATCAACCCCTGATACATGAAAACGCGCCGGATCGTCGCCGCCGTCGCTCCCATTGCCATAAAAATAGCGATGGAACCCTGTTTTTCCACGACCATCATAATAAGCGTGGTCAGGATATTGAGTGAGGCCACAAAGACGATGAGTCCAATGGTTATGAAAAGCGCGATCTTTTCAAACTTGAGCGCTGAAAAAAGCGGCCCGTTCAGTTCTATCCAGGTCGTGGTGATGAAATCCGGCCCCGCTTTTTCGCGCAGCGATGTGGCGACTTCCGCGGCACGGTAAAGATCTTTTATATTGAATTGCAGGATGAGCGCGGAATTTTCAGGAAAGGAAAAAACGCGGCGCGCGGTTTCTATGTTGACGTAGGCCCAGTTCGTGTCAATGTCCCAAAGACCGGAGTCGAAAACGCCCGAAACGCGGGCTGTTTTTACAGAGGGTATCATGCTGAACGGCGTCAGCCTTCCCGTGGTCGGATTAAAAATCTTGATCGTATCCCCGACGGCAACGCCGAGCACTCGCGCCATTTCCTTTCCGATCAAAATATTGTCGATCGGCGGCGGCGCGTAATAATCGTCATCTTCGTCTTCTTCCTCATCTGTTTGCCATGTTTGCGATTCTTCCATAAGGGGCGGAATATAACGAGGCGGAACGTCAAGTACGTGCGGATTTTCTTCGATAATACGGGAGAAAAAATCGGAGACGGCAGCCTCCCATTCCGGATATACACCTTTTAGCGCTACTCCCTGACTGGCGCGGGCGCTATAGAGAATAACCTGTTTGAGAATCGCTGGAGCGCTTGCGACAACATGCGGATTGCTGGAGATTTTTTCAAGCAATGTTTCGGGATCACTGATGGGTATCGTGTCAACATGGAAAAGATTGACCGCCGGCGTAGCTCCCAGAATTTTGGCCTGCACGTCTTCCCTGAATCCGGTCGAAAGCGCAAGGGCGATTATCAGCGCCATGACCCCGGCGGCAATACCGGCGACGGCGAGCATGGATATTACAGATACCATCATCCGCTTGCGCTTTTCACGCAGGTAGCGGAATGCCACGAAAAGTTCAAATTTCATGGTTTACGGCTTCCGGGCGCAGCAGCGGAAACAGAATAACGTCGCGTATGGACTGCGAATTTGTGAGCACCATCGTCAGCCGGTCGATGCCGATTCCTTCTCCCGCCGTCGGCGGCATACCGTAGCTGAGCGCCCGTATGTAGTCATAATCCATATCGTGCGCTTCCGCGTCCCCACGATCACGCGCCGCGAGCTGTTCTTCAAAGCGAACCTTCTGCTCGGCCGGATCGTTCAATTCCGAGTATGCGTTGGCGATTTCCATTCCGGCAATATACAGCTCGAAACGCTCCGCCATTGAAGGATCGTCCGCCTTCTTTTTTGAAAGCGGCGAGGTTTCCGCAGGATGATCGTAAATAATTGTCGGCTGAATCAGTTGATCCTCGGCTATGGTTTCAAAAATGAGTGAAAGGATTTTCCCTGGTCCATCCGCCGGATCAAATTTCGTATGAGTCAGTCCGGCAAGTTCCTTCAATCGGTCATGGGAAACCAGATCGTCCGCCGTGATCGCTGGAAGCGAATCAGTCCAGAATTTTAAAACGGCTTCCTTCATGGTCAGCCGCTGCCAGTGATCGAAATCGAGAACGTGTTCTCCGTACGCAACCTGCCGGCTTCCCGTAACCGCTTCGGCGATCTTTGTAATCATCTCCTCGGAAAGATCCATCAGGTCTTTGTAGTCGCTGTAGGCCTGATAAAACTCAATCATTGTAAATTCCGGATTGTGGCGCGTCGAAACACCCTCGTTGCGGAATATGCGCCCAAGTTCGTAAACACGGGGAATTCCTCCTACGATAAGCCGTTTAAGATAAAGTTCGAGCGCGATGCGCATGTAAAGATTTATGTCCAGCGCGTTGTGTTTAGTAGTAAACGGCCGGGCCAGCGCGCCGCCGGCAATGGACTGCAATACCGGTGTTTCAACTTCAGTGTAGCCCCGCGCGTCTAGAAAATTACGAATCTCACGAATAATGCGGCTGCGCCTGGTAAAAATGTCGCGCACTTCAGGATTTATGATGAGATCGACGTATCGCTGCCGGAATCGTGTTTCGACATCGGTAAGCCCGTGCCATTTTTCGGGCAGAGGAAGCAGGTTTTTTGAAAGATGGAAAACTTTGGTTGCCGAAATCGTCAACTCGCCTGTACGTGTGCGAAAAATCGCCCCCTCCGAGCCTACGATGTCGCCGAGATCAAAAAGTTTGAAAAGATCGAAATTTTCCTCACCGACGAAGTCGCGGCGGACGTAAACCTGCAGACGGTTTTCTCCGTCGGAAAGATCAAGAAATCCCGCTTTGCCCTGCGGACGGAGCGAAAGAATACGGCCGCAGACGCGAATGTTTTCCTTCTTTTCTTCCAGCGCCGCGGCGTCAAACGGGGCGAATACCGTACGCGCCTCGCTTATCGTGTGCGTGTAGCCAAATTTGTGCGGATACGGATCGTAGCCAAGCCGCCGGAGTTCGGCAAGCTTGAAGCGGCGCTGTTCCGTAAGATTCGTCTGATTTTCCATATTCTTTCCTGTTCGGTTTGCCGCGCTGATATTTTCGGAAATTATAATTATTGTTTTCCCGGCAGGCCTTTCCGGATGCTGTCCAGAATACCGTTTACGAACTGCGCGGAATCCTGCGTGGAAAATTTCCGGGCGAGTTCGATCGCTTCATTGATAATCGCCGAATCCGGACTTTTTTCGCCGGATAGGAGTTCAAAAGCCGCGAGGCGCAGGACGTTGCGATCCACGGCGGCCATACGGCCGAGCCGCCAGTTTTGCGCATTACTCTGAATAAGCTTGTCGAGTTCGTCCAGTCGAGCAACGACGCCCGTGAACAATTGTTCGGCAAATTCACGAACCCGCGGTACGAGTTCATCCATTTCCCTGTAGGCTCGTAGAATTTCGTCTTCTGAAATTCCACCGACGTCCCGTCCGTAAAGCATCTGGAGCGCGCACTCACGCCCTGCCCGCCGATGTCCCGTCATTATAACTGTTTGAATACCTGCGCCATTTCGATGGCGGTTACGGCCGCGTCGAATCCCTTATTGCCTGTTTTGAGTCCGGCGCGGTCAACCGCCTGCTCCATCGTGTTGCAGGTCAGGATGCCGTTAATGATCGGTATGTCGGCCACAAGGCTGATGCTTCCCAATTCCTTGGTGACCGTCGACGAAAGATGATCAAAATGCGGAGTCTCGCCGCGGATAAGCGTACCAAGACAGATAATGGCGTCGAATTTCTTTGAAAGCGCCAGCTTGCGGGCAACCGGCGGTATTTCAAAGCTTCCCGGCACCCATGCGACCGTGGTTTCATCCATCTTTGCGCCGTGACGCTCCAGTGCGTCGAGCGCACCGGCAAGAAGCCTTTCGCCGATAAAAGTATTAAAACGACCGATCACTATTGCGAAACGGACGTTTTTAGCGTCCAGCGAACCCTTTATAGTTTTAACCATCACGCTGCCTCCCATTCAGTTTAAACTATTGATTTTGCAAGAGCGCGCGGGTTATTACAAGAGGCATTAGTTTTCCTAACTGGCTAATTTTTCCTGATACCGGCGGAAATCAACGCTCACAACTTTGGTTACGCCCGGTTCCTCCATTGCGACCCCAAAGAACATGTCCGCCGCTTCCATGGTGTTCTTGTTGTGGGTGATGATAATAAATTGCGTATTATTGCTCATTTCCGTAAGCATCCTCGCAAAACGCCCCACGTTGGCTTCGTCAAGCGGGGCATCCACTTCGTCAAGAATACAGACCGGGCTGGGCCGGTAACGGAAGATTGCAATAAGCAACGCAAGCGCGGTCAACGCCCTTTCACCGCCCGAAAGAAGCAGAACGTTTTGCAGTTTTTTGCCGGGAGGCTGCGCGGTTATATCCAAGCCGCTTTCCAGTACGTCGTTTTCATCCAGCAGGCTGATATCGCAATGCCCGCCGCCGAAAAGCGTCTGAAAGACATCCTGAAAATTCCGCCTGATAGCCGTATACGCCTCTTTAAATTGTTCCGCGGAACGCTGGTTGATTTCGGCAATCGCCGCCTGGATATCGGCGATTGATTTTTCGATGTCAAGACGCTGGCCGTTGGTGAACTGATACCTCTGTTCCTGCTCCTGATAGTCTTCCAGTGCGCGGAAATTTATCTGGCCGGCGGATTTTTCAGCCTTTTCACGCAGACCTTCGTAATCCCGTGCCACATCTTCGTAATTACGTCCCCAGTCTTCATCGGGAATGTCGGGAATCAGCTCGACGACCGGAACGTGGAATTCGTCCGCACAATTCCGTTCAAGATGTTCAAGGTTGCTTTCGAGGCGCGTCTTTTCTATTTGTACCATGCCGCGCATTTCCAGGGCATCTTCCCGCCTGGAGTGAAACCGCTTTATATTTTCTTCAGAAGCTCCAAGCGCGGCGCGCAGTTCCGCGTAACTTTCCTGCTTTTTTTCAAACTCCTCCGCCGCTTCCGAAAGTGTTCGATCGTATTCGATGATGCGTTCTTCAATTTCCCCGCGAGCGGTTTCCAGTTCGTGGATTCTTTCGGCAGTTGCGGCGCTTTCTGCACGGATCTCGCCATCGCGGCGGCGCATGTTTTCCGCTTCCTGTTTGAGGCGGGAAATCTCCGCCTCCATTCCGGATTTGCGTTCTTTACTCACGGCGTAAGCGGCGGAAAGATCGCCCAGTTTTTTTACAACCGCAGCGTTTTCCGTCCTCAACTCTTGCAACCGCGCGTTCATCTCGCGCAGTTCCTCGTCGCCTGTGCCTCTGCGCGTTTCTATTTCGGCAATACTGCCGGCGGCTTCTTCGAGTTTCACCTCATACCGGGTCTTTTCTTCCGCCAGCTGTTCCAGTTCCGCGGCGGCGGCGGCTTCCGCCTGTTCAATCACGGCAAGTTCACGCTCAAGGTGACTGATCTTCTGTCCGGCGAGCGCAATGTCGGTATCAAGTTTCCGAATCTCTGCCGCCAGCGTTTTCAGCGTTTCATCGGCGGCGGCCTGCGTCTGCTTCAGATCGGCAAGCTCCGCACGCAATGTTTCGATTTTTCCTTTAATCAGAACCAGTTTCTTTTCAAGTTCCCGCTTTTCGCGTTTTGTAGCCAGAAATCCCGCCATGGATTTTTTTTCACCCACAGCCGAAAGCATGCCGCGCGGCGAGTACGATTCCCCCGAAAGGGTAAGATAACTGCTGCCGCCGCCCGATATTTCGGCGACACGAAACGCCGTGTCGAGATCGTTGACCATTATGGTCGAAGCGTATTCCGGCAGGGCGCGCTCAAACGCCTGCCGAACATCGGTGTTCATGCGGATCAGATCGTCCAGATAACCGATGACGCCGTCACTGCCGCCGAGAGAAAGCTTCAGTTTCTCGCCGGATGGCGCGTGAGAGGAATATCCGTTTTGAAGCGTCATAAATGTGCATTTGCCCGCGCCGATACGACGAAGCCGCTCCACGCTGTTTACCGCGTCGGCACGGCTGTCAACGATAATGTATTGAAGCTGCGAATTTAGATAATCTTCCAGTGCGGCCTCATACGTCGGATCGGCGTCAACATAATCCGCCAGCGTTCTGGCACGACATTCGTCTTCTCCCGGCAGGCGCGTGGAAAGAAATTTTTGTACGCCTTCGGAATAATTGCTGCGCCGCCGCTCGATTTCCTCAAGCGAATCGAAACGGTGCCGCATATTACCGTATTCCGCCTCCGCCGCGGAAAGCTCGGCGGAAAGCTCCTCCATGCGCGCCGCGCACCGCGCATATTCCGCTTCAAGTTCCGCGTGTTCGCCCGCAAGGGTTTCCCGGCGAAGCTTCTGTTTCTCAAGCTCATGCCGCGCAACATCGAGTTCCGCCGCGCGCGCATGGTTTTCTTCTGCTTTCAACTCACGTTCACGTGTAAGCCTGTCTGTACGTTCGGTTATACGGCGCAAACCTTCCTGACAACGTGCCTGCTGATTTTTGAGATCGGCCAAATCTCCCGCGCCCCGCGCGAGAAAAGAACGAATTTCATCAATCCGATTTTCCATCTGACGGATGCTTTCCTGCTGTTTTTCGCTTTTGGCCTGTTCGGCATCCACCGCGAGTTTTTCACCGGCGATCTGTTCATCAATAGCGCGGGAATTTTCAATAAGGCGTTCCGTTTCAAGTTCAATCGTCCGGCCGCGCCCGGCAATTGATTCCCATTCGCGTTCGAGTTCATCCGCCCGACGTTCATGATTCTGCCGCTGGATGTCCTGATTTTCCTGCATACTCCGGGCGCTTTGAGCTTCCATTTTTATTACGGAAAGCCGTTCGCGTAGTTGGTTAACCGTTTCTTCCTGATCCGTGCAGGTGTTCCGCGCCTCATCGCGCGCGGTTTCGGCGGCGGCCAGTTCCGTTAGCAACGTTTGTTCACGTTCCCCTGCGGCACTGAAACGTGAATCACATTCTGTCAATTTTTCCCGAAGCGTCCGGTCTTCAAGACAGATTTTAAGTTTATGAACGGCGCGCAGATTGTCTCTAAGCTGGCTGTACGCCCGCGCTCTGGCGGCCTGACGGCGCAGTGAATTCAACTGATGCACCAGTTCCTGTTCCGTGTCCTGCACACGCAGAAGATTCTGCTTTGCGCGCTCCAGTTGCGTTTCTGCCGCGACCCGGCGGCTTTTGAAAAGGGTAATACGCGCCGCTTCTTCAATCAGGCTGCGCCGTTCGGCGGGTTTTGAGCTCAAAATCTGTCCTACGCGCCCCTGCTCCAGAATCGCGTATGAATTAGGGCCGAGGCCGGTTCCTTCCAAAAGTGTTTGCAAATCGCGAAGGCGGCAGCGGTGACCGTCGAGGTAATATTCGCTTTCGCCCGAACGGTAAAGTCTACGGGCCACGGTAAATTTGCCGTGATCGAAGTCCGGAAAATCCGGCGCTTCAATATATGTATCCAGCGAGAGGGTAAGTACGACTTCCGCGTAATTTGTTGCTTTACGTTTCTCCGTGCCGTTGAAAATCACTTCTTCCATTTTGCCGGTTCTTAACGCTTTGGCACTCTGCGCGCCGACAACCCAGCTTATGGCGTCGGCAATATTGCTTTTACCGCAGCCGTTAGGCCCGATGATTGCCGTAATACCTTCCTGAAACGGAAGAACCGTGCGGTCGCAGAAAGATTTGAACCCTATCACTTCCAACTTTTTTATCTGATTCATGACGGCCTTAAGTCTCCAAACTCACTTTGAAAAATGCAACGGGGACTATACCACACCTGCCGCGTGTGAAAAGTAAAAAAACGCAATATATCGAGGATATTTATATCGATAACTACTATATGTAGGGAGCCGCCCGCTCAGCGAATTAATCGGCGTTTCTCTTGAAACCAGCATAAGTCATCCGGCGTATTGATGTTGACGAGATCTTCGTCCACAAATTCCCCATCGCCGGAATCCATCCAGCGGACGCGAAGGGTGTCACCTGGAAAGGCGTCTATAAACCTGTTTGCTTTTTTCTTAAGGGCGTCTTCTATGACGGGAAGGCAGGTGCGGCGATATACGGCCGCGAGCGGATGCGCCATGCCGTCCAGTGTTCGCGGAATGACGGCGTCAAAACCGTCCGAAACGTCAAGCATACGTCGGATTAACGAAACGGGCATATCGGGAAGGTCGCAGGCCAGTGTGATGTAAAGCGTATAAATATGTTTGTTCATGACCGCGTGAAGTCCGGACAAGGGTCCCTGATCCGGCAGCAAATCCGGGACGATTGGAAATGGCAGAAAACTAAAAAGTTCCGGATCGTTTGCGGAGACAAACACTTTGTCAGCCAGAGGCGTCACGCGTTTTGCCATAATCTCAACGAGCGGACTGCCGCCGACATTAATAAGCGCTTTGTTTTGACCCATGCGGCGGCTTTGTCCACCGGCCAGAATGACCGCGCAAATTTCACAGATTTCCATGGCAATCATGAAATGAAGTTAGGTTAATACTAAACGTTTGGCAACTATTTAAGCCCAGATGAGGTTATCCGGACAGTTTTTCAGCAATCTCCGCGATTTCGTCGAACTCGCTGTGCAGCAGTAGCTTTGATATATTGTTCAATACTTCTTTTGTTGGCTGCGACCACGTTTTAAGCCGCAACTCCGCCAGGATCTTTTCTGCGGCGCTCTCGTCATATTCTTCGCAGGCCGCCTTGATCGCGCTCATCTTTTCGCGCAGGAAAGCCGGATCCTCGTCCGTGGCCACATCGCCGCCTTCATCTTCTTTAGGCGTGATCTCGTCGACGTAAGCCCTGAGAGAATCGAGGAAAGCCGGAGTTTCGGCGGTTATGGTGTCAAACTTTCCCTCGCGCCCCGCGGCCTCCAGTTTCAGCGCGACCGCCGAAAGCTCCGCGTTTCCGACATTTGCCAGCGCGCTCTTTATCCCGTGTACATTAATAATATAAGTGATTAAATCAGCTTCATTTTTGTAATCACCATCATCAACAAGGGTTCTTAACGTTTCCAACGCTTTTTCAGCGTCTCGCGCGAATATCTTTGCAAAACCGGGATCGATTGCCGGTTTTGAAGAGATTTCAGCGGGCCGCACATTTTCATCCGGCACAGACATTCTTGCCGCCTCGATGACCTTGGGGAATTGTTTGTCGCGCACGTGTTTGTTCAAAACGGCGTTTAACTGCCGCACGTCAATAGGCTTCGATATGAAATCGTCAAATCCGTTATTAAGGAACACTTCCGCCTGCCCCGCCACAGCGTTAGCTGTCAGCGCGACGATGGGCTGGTCGTATCCTGTGCTGCGGATTATTTGCGTAGTTTCTATACCGTCCATTTGGGGCATCATGTGATCCATGAAAATGATATCGTATACCTCGCCGCTCTTGACTTTTTCAATTGCCGCGAACCCGCTGTCAGCCGAATCGATTTTCAGCTTGTACGGAGTCATCAGCCCCGTGGCGACGTAAATATTCGTCTCAACGTCGTCCACGATCAACACGCTGCCGTACGGCATGGGTTCGCGCGTTATTTGGACTCTCTCCATCTTCGCGTTGCTGTCCGTGCGGAAGAGGCGCAGGTTTTCCGCCATCTCATTGCCTAAAACCTTATCGTCGACCCATCCCTGCGGAATACGCACTGTAAATGTGGAACCCTTACCCGGCTCGCTGTCTATCAGTATCTCGCCGTTCATCATACGGATCAGATTTCGCGTGATGCTCATCCCCAGACCGGTGCCTTCGGTCGTGCGGTTGGCTTCCATGTTGAAGCGGGAATACTCGTCAAACAGTTTTTCGACCTGCTCTTCCGTCATGCCTTGCCCCGTATCGCTAACGCTGACCACCAATACGATCTCATCTTTATTAGCGCCGTTTGTTTCAGACGAGATAGAGAGCTTGACCGTTCCTTCCGCGGTGTACTTAAAGGCGTTGGAAAGAATATTGTTGAGTATTTGCTTCACCCGAAGCTCATCGCCCAAAAGAACCCGCGGCAGATACGCCGCCACCTCGAGCTCGAATTCTATAGGCTTGTTGCCGATCCTCATCATATTGAGCTGCGCGGTGTCGCTGATGAAACTCGTGATCTCGTAATTAGCGATTATCAGCTCAAGTTTTCCGGCTTCTATTTTTGAAAGATCGAGGATATCGTTTATGATGCCCAGAAGCAAATCACCCGACGCGTAGATCTTACCGAGCGCTTTTTTCAGGTCTATGTCAAGAGAGTCGTTTTGCAGCTGGATCTCCGTAATGCCCAGTATCGCGTTCATGGGTGTGCGTATTTCGTGGCTCATAGTGCTCAGAAACGCGCTTTTCGCCTGATTAGCTGCTTCGGCCCGGATATTGGCTTCATGTATTTCGGTATTGTCATGCGCAAGGACGACGACGCCGATATGCTCCCCCTTGTTATCAAGAGCAGGTGAAAGTGTGATCGAGAAGAACGATTTCTTTTCGCCGCCTGATTCGACGTGCAGTTCATACGAGCTTGCGAGTGAGGAAATCTTAAAATTGTTCAGCATTCTATAGAGCGCTGTTTCCACTTCGCTTGCATAATTGTCGCCGAAACGTTCCCTTGTCACCGGCAGGAAGAATTCGCCCGTGACGTCGCGGCCTAACGCTTTTTTGACCGATGAGGTGCATAAGAGGATGCTCAGGTCAAGGTCCAACAGTAAAATGTCGTCGGGGCTGTTGTCGCGTAACAACTGGTTATACCGCATTTGGGTCTCTTTTTCTTTTTCGTTGAAATCCCGAAGAGACGCGGCCTGTTTGTACAGGTGAGTCACGTTTTCATTTTCTTTTTGGAGCCTTGCGTATTTACGCTTCAAGGCATTAAGTTCGTTCTGAATGCTTTTCAGTGAGGGGGCCTTTTGATTATCCTGCATATCGTTTTGCTGCTCGTCCATGGAGGTAAGTTCCCTTCATAACAACATTGAGTTGCGGGGGGAGCCCGGCGTCATATCCCGCAAACAGTAAACGTCGCGTTGTGGAAACGGTTGACCGCTTTACCGTCCGTGACGCTGGTAGGCGCTATTTCCCCAAACGCGTAAAGACCTGAAACAACCAGGTTATTCGGGATCAGTTTCTTGATCAGGTCGCCCTCGGTCGATTTCATATCGGCAAGGAACATATTACGAAGGCTGCATGTGGCTATGATCACAGTCGAGTATTCGTAATCGCCGCTTGTAGCGTTGATTTTATTCAGAAAATCTTTGATGCCGGCTTCGCTTGTAACAGCCACGTCGTTGCCGGTACAATATAGCAGCCCGATATTCGACCCTTCAGGGACATTCGCGAAGCATGTGACCTCGCCGGTGGATTTATCATACGTGTTCAGCGCGCGGGATACGGGGATGCTATCGTTATTGATATCGTCCGGCATCTCAGTGAAAAATTGATAATTGAACAGTACTGTTGTCTCGTCGTCGATAAACGGGAATTCTTTTATGTATTCATAGGCGGGCATCCCGTCTATTTCGCAAATGATATTATCATGCGCCTTTGTGACGAGCTTCTTTTCTAGGGCCTTCTTGCCGGCAAGGTTGGCTGTCTGGAATATAGGCTTTACGTTGCCGGACAGAATGAGAAGCGCCATTCTATCACCCCCGGTCTCGCCGTCAAGATAGACCTGCTGTTTGCGAAATTCAAAATCATCTCCGGCGATATAACCAAAGACAGGCACGCTCCCGCATAATTCCGATATTTTCTCCAGCATGTTGTCGGAGGCGATGCTTGGCACGAGAGACGCTACGCAAATGACTGTTTTTGGTTCGGCGCCGGCGTCCTGTTCTTTAAGGTTCGCGTACGCTTTCTGGTACGTGTCGGTTATTTTGCTCAGCGGATCGGATGCCATCGATTCGCTGATAGCAGTCCCAAAAATAACATCATCATCGGTAAGTACAAGCAGAGAAAGGGCTAATTCATGATATCCCTCATTTGTCAGCATGGCTCCGGCCGCAGTGGTACCGCCGATGACGCGGCAGCCTAATTCGCTGCCTACCGCGGCCGACAACTCGCCGATCTCCATGTCGGGTTGCCCGTGCAGTATTGCGACTTTGTTTTTTCTCAGGGCGAGCTTGTCTTTAATTTGAGTCGTCAACTCCTTTGCCGCCAGAGCGATATCGTCCAGTTCATAACTTACGGCTGTTGCTGATTTCATGTTCTTACCTCTTTCCTTAATGAAAGTATCCCGAACCAGATTTCGACCTGATTGAACGTTTCCCTGAAGAACTACGTAAATACTACCTAAAAATGGGCCAATACAGATATTTTATTTAAACTTCAGCGAACACTTCTGGAAGGTTGATTTCACAATCTTCCAACACATGCACGGGAATCGTATCAGCTTCGCCGTAACTTGTTGTAAAGTATCGTCCGTTTTCCAATATGTGTACCTGTTCCGTTAACACGGTGTAAGGCAAACGGAAGCTCTGCCTGCCATACCGCAGTTTTTTCAAAAAACAGCTTCCAGTATACGGATTTCGGCGATAAAATCAATTTTTTGCGTGATGGCAACAGCTTTAAAAACGCCTCGAAGGGATTATTCCCGCTCTCGAATCAGCCCATGCGCTTGGCATTTTGGGGAGGAAAAAGTTTGATCGACAAGACCTTATCGTACTCACGCTTTCGGGTTGCAACGATAAAGATGAAGACACTTTCTGTAAAACATTATGATCAAAAATAAGATGAAAACAAAAATTACAGCAAATAAAACGAGCCTACTGGCTGATTTACAAACGCCGGTTGCTATCTATCTGAAAGTAAGAGATATGTTCCCGCAATCAGTATTACTGGAGAGTTCCGACTACCATTCGTCCGAGAATAGTTTTTCGTATATCGGTGTCGAACCTATTGCGCGGTTTTCGGTACGCGGCGGCAAAGCGACAATGCAGTATCCTGATGGCAGCATATCAATCAAAGAGGTTAAAACTCCTGGACAACTTGCGACTATATTAAACGATTACATCCGTGATTTCGATGTAACGGGAGAAACCGACGGAAATAACGGATTCTTCGGATATATGGCTTATGACGCCATACAATATATCGAAAATATTAAAACAGGAGAAAACGCCGGCGAGTTGTCGGGGATACCGGAACTGACCTATATATTATACAGATTCGTCATTGTCGTTAATCATCTGCGCAACGAAATGACAATCATTGAAAATCTGACGGGAGAAACTAACGGCCGTATAGACGAACTTATTTCGATAATAGACAGTCGCAATTTTCCGACATACGATTTCAGCGCGCGCGGAGAGGCTTCTTCTGCGATAACCGATGATGAGTTCAGGGATATGGTACGGCAGGGAATCAAACACTGTTTGCAGGAGGATGTTTCCCAAATAGTTCTCTCACGCCGTTTCGAGCAACCCTTCATTGGAGATGATTTTAAGGTTTATCGCGCATTAAGGTCAATCAATCCATCGCCCTACCTCTTCTATTTTGACTTCGGTTCCTACCGCGTATTTGGCTCTTCGCCCGAAACCCACCTTAAAATACAGGGCAACACGGCAACAATCGATCCCATTGCGGGAACTTTCAAGCGTACCGGCAACGACGAAAAAGACAGAGAATTGGCTCGCAACCTCTTAAACGATACCAAAGAACATGCAGAGCATACCATGCTAGTCGATTTGGCTAAATATGACCTGAGCCGAAACGCCGAAAAGGTGGAGGTCAAAAGTTATAAAGAAATACAGTTCTATTCCCATGTCATTCACATGGTTTCGCGGGTATGCGGCGAAATAACGCCCAAAACTAACCGCATGAAAATTTTCGGGGACACATTTCCGGCAGGCACGGTTTCCGGCGCTCCCAAAGTACGCGCCATGCAGCTTATTGAAGAGATTGAGAAACATCCTCGCGGCATTTACGGAGGATGTATAGGTCATATCGGATTCGAT
>Ga0082212_10003951_pt1 | contig 20788 bp, 18 predicted proteins | sample TergutNt197P3_FD_71548 | JGI IMG/M metagenome (GOLD analysis project Ga0082212, IMG submission 71548) | Neocapritermes taracua P3 segment gut microbial communities from Petit-Saut dam, French Guiana - Nt197 P3 | ecosystem: Host-associated > Arthropoda: Insects > Digestive system > Gut ... | reverse complement strand
GTGCGCGTTTAATGTAATTACTGTAATCCCTGTAAGGATTGATGAAATTATTAACACAGGTTATCAGCTTAGTTCTGACCGTTTTTTCACCGTTTTCAATTCCTCTTTCAACCACGGTATACAGTCCGTCCTGCTTTTCTAAAAGCTCGACTTTGCCCTCCGGAATCGGCTGAACAACCGTTACGCTTCCGCCGAAAAGACCTTTCTGATTCATTTCTTCAAAAGTAAGACAGGCAAAAGCGCGTAAAAACGCGCCCTCACCGAACATCAGCACTTTTTCGGGAAAATCCTGCTCGAATTTGATTAACGGTAAACGCCTGTTCAGTTGTTCCATAATGTTTAATTTCCTTTTATTTTTGACTCTGCCGAACGATTTATATCGGGCAATGTAGGGGCGACCCTTGCGGTCGCCCGCTAAATACTTCGAAACTATCGGGCGGAGGCAAGCCCCGCCCCTGCATTGTTGATGTTCCGTTGTAGGGAACGCATTAATGCGTTCCGAAACGATATGCGGGGTAGCGTTAATCACGGAACGGATAAATCCGTTCCCTACAATATTTTTATACCCTGCGGAATTTCCTCCGCTTCAAGGAAAACCGTGCGTTCATCAGGGGTTTTATTAGGTGTGTGAAGCGTTAGAATTAACCTGCCGTTAAATTCCCGGAAAAGCATACCGTGACCGCCGTCACTGTCAAAAAGCACTTCTCCCTGTGTCCACTTCCCGTCAATTTCGCCGTTATCAGAAACCGCGTAACACTGGCAGTAACCCGCGTCTGTAAAGCATGACCATAACATGATTAATTCGCCGTTTTTATTTCTGTGCAGAAAACAGCCGTCCGTGACATAACCCTCAATATTATTGCTCGGCGAATGTACCGTTTTGCTCCACGGCGCGTCCGACGACTTGAATAATACAACAGGTTTGCCAATTGCTTTTTTTAAGTCCCTGCTTAGCTTTACGGCGCAAATCGTACCGTCCCCGATTTGCACCCACTCATGGCAGTAAACAAGCCACGGCTCGCCGCTTTGAGAAATATACAACGTCCCGTCAAGACACATATGCTCTGCCGGTGTAATTGCTACATCACTCCACGGTTGAAATTCACCGAGCGGAGAGCTTGCTTTTAAAACCGCTGTACCCCTGTTATACCCGTCGCCGATAAAAGACGCAAACATGTAGAATTCGTTTTTATAAATATGCACCTCAGGCGCCCAAAAGTTACGCGTCCCCCAGTAGTTTTCGGGCGGTGTAAAAACCTTGTAAGGTCCGTCCCAATCTTGTAAATCATTACTGACATAAGCGTTGAACCCCTGCCCTACCGAATTCCAAATATCGGTATCGGTTGAACCGTAAAGGTAATATTTATTCTCAAAAAAAACGATAAAAGGGTCGCGGATTTGGATTTCTTTCAGATTCATATCCAACCCTCCGGTAAAAATTTCATTGTATTTTTGAGCATATCGTTAATCAGTTTTTCGTTGCTTTTCCCTTTTGAAAGCGGGTCGGTTTTAAACGCTTTATAAACCTTTTTTATATCGCAGTCAAGCGCGGCGCAAAGCACTCTTTTTTGATTTTTAATGTGCGGTTTCATTAATTTCATTACATTTTCCGGTACATTCCCCGCGTAAAGCGGACGAACATCATTGTAAGAGAAAACGGCGTTAGTTTCCGCAATTGTATCTTTAGGGAAGTTCCCTATTTGCCGGTTTCTGTTCGGCAGATTGACATTGCTGACAACACGGGTAAGTCCGCATAATGCCTTAATCAGCAGGATTCCTTCCTCACCGGACGGCTTTAATGTCACGCTTTCTTCCCCCGAAACAAGACGCTTGCTTCTTTCTAATTTTTGCTTTAAATCCTCAATGCGCCAGTCAACAGTCGTTAGATAAAAGCCCCAACTTTCCGCTGTTTCCGGATTTTTTAAGTAAATATTACCCGGCATAAATTCCGCCAAATGCCTGTCCCCTGCCGCCGCGATTAATCCGTAATTTCTGAATAAATCAAACTTTACGCGGTTCACGCTGGTGAAACATTTAGCGGGCATTTCGCTGTCGTCGTTTCCGAAGCCGCTTTCGTAAAACTCATCGGTAAAACCTTTATACATTTTCATTAAATCGTAATTTTTCCATGAAGCCTTATCAAACCATGTAAAATGATTAAGCCCTAAAACATTAACATGAATATCGCTTCTTTGCACATCGTCAACGCCTAATCTCAGCTTCACCATAGACGCTAAAAGTTCCTGCGCCCCGAAAACCTCATGGCAGCACCCGAAAGCTTTAATTTTCGGAAAGGCGTTGTAAAGCGCACGAACGCAAAGACTCATGGGGTTTGTATAATTAATCACCCACGCTTCGGGGCAGATTTGTTTTATAAGTTTTGCGAAATAATTAAAAATCGGAATTGTACGCAGTGCGCGGATAATGCCGCCCGGTCCCGCCGTGTCGCCGACTGACTGATAAATCCCGTTTCTTTCAGGTAAATGCACATCGGAGTGCATTTCCTCAAACGTTCCGGGCAGTATGGATATAATCACAAAATCCGCGCCGTCAAGTGCTTTTTCTATTCTTTTAACGGCTTTGTATTTCCATTTTCCTGAAGCTTCCGGCATGGCGGAAATATTGTTACCGATAACTTCATTGTCGTTTGCAGCTTGGCTGTCAATGTCGTAAAGCCTGATTTCCCCGCCAAGTTCTTCTTCAAGCGCCAAATCTGTCATAAACACCCGCGCCCACGCACGCGAACCGCCGCCTATGTAAGCGATTTTTAAGTTTTTGCAATCTTTGAATTTCATGTTTTTTCTCCCTTTTATGTTAATATGATAGGGGCATAATCCCCTCAGCTTGAATCCCGTTCCATTTCCCGTTCTCGGGAAAGCCGATAATACCTTTTTTCTCACCGTAACCCGCGAGCATTAACGCAAGCGCGAAAAGCAACGAACCGTTACCGGGCAGATACAGCGGTAAATCTTCGCGCCCTTTTTGGAAGTTATTCCCGCTTGCAACATAGCTATTTTTCGGGGTGTTTTTCAGCAGAATATCAACCGCTTCTTCTGCTCTGCCGAGCCTTGCAAGCGTCATTGCCATCAACGCAAAATCCCAGCCCCACATCGTTTTAAAATCCCAGCAATCAAGCACTTTATCAATAGTCTTTGACATCATTACAGGATTTATATTGCCGTCGTCTTCAAGCGGTCTTAAACCGCTGTAGTCGATAAACCCGTATCCGAACAGCATAGACGGGTGGTCTTTATTGAAATTCTCAAAAGTATCGGGGCAGTTTTGATGTGCGGTGTATAAACCGTTTTGAACAGGAAAATCTGCCATATTATCACCGACTTTTTTAAAATCGGTAATATATTTCCATTTATCGGAGCCTTCAAATATTTCACATGCCCATTCAGCCGCGGCAGCTAAACCGAAACGCCAGTAGCAAAGCTCGAAAGCGGGGTTTAACACAACTTCCGGTTTATGCTCCTCCTGCGCGGGAATCAGCGGCGGCGGGAGGTCATACATTCCGGTTATTTCATTATACTGCACGAAATCGCACATAAATTCCGCTGTCAGCTTGACCAAATTCCAATACCGTTTCATAAAATCAAGGCGTTCGTTTTCGGGTTTAGCGTGCGCGATTAAATCAAGCATATAAATTATATGCGGCTGCTGCCAAATCAAAAGCGTTGCAATTCTCGACGGGCTGTCAACGCCCTCCGGTCCTGTCATCTTAACCCACCGCGCACCTTTATAACCGTTTCTTGCGGCATTTTGCACGGCGTTGTCCAAAACACTTTCATACCATGCAAGACTTTTTTCGAGCAGTTCAGGCTTCCCCCAAAGCGGAAGCCACGCGCTGTGCAGGGGGTGCATTTCAAGATGAAATTTCCCGTACCAGCTGTTGCAAAGCAAGCCTGTTTCCTGAGGAGGTATGCTCCCCGTGCTGTTGATTGCAAGCTGATACTGCGAAAGCACAACCCGCCTTTCAAGCTCATCTGCGCGTTCGTCCGTACAACGTGAAAAGTCAACCGCACCGCCGTTCTCCCAAAAATTCCGCCAGCTTTTTTTGCTGTCTTTTAAAACTTCATTAAAACCCCAAAAAGAAAAAGCGTTATCCTTTGAAAAAGCAACTGTAAATTCAACGGGATTGTTTAATATAAATTCATGTTTACCCGCTCTTTTAAAATTTTTAATACCTGTTATTTTTATGTAATAAACATCGTTATCAAGTATGCGTTTAAGCGTGTTTTCATTCATCTGCTCCGTTTCGTGGCGGTTTTCGTTTTCCCAGTCGCTCGCGCTTTTTTTGTGCGAGCCGTAAGGAAATGAAATTGAAATTTTTAAATTCTCGGAAAGCGCGGTTGAACTAATTTTAAACCCGATTACATCAGCTTTTTTCGCACAAACGGTCATAACGCTGACTTCCTGCCCGAAAAGTTTAAATTTGCTGTGCAGAACCCCGGTGTAAAGCTCTAATTCCTGTTTTATATCCGTTATATCAGCGGAAGTGATTTTGCGGTTTTCCCAAACAGGTGAGATTTTCGTAAGGTTTAGTCTGTGGGGATTATGCCGAAGCCAGTTGTAGATTTCCTCATTGCCCTTTTGCTCCTCAACGGCGTATTCATATATTCTGCCGTTTATGTCATAATGCGTCATTTCAACATCGTCAAGCGTATAATATTTCCCGTTTTTATCGGGCATGGTATGCCAGCCCCAATTACTCATTGTGCATAAGGGCAATATTTCATATTCATTGTAAAGCGTTTGCAGTCCTGTGATGTCGGCGGTAAAAGCGAAATCGCCGTTCCCGACCGAAAGCGGGCTTTCTGTGTCGGCGCGGGTTAAAACAGGGTTGTGGCGGGTTACGAGTTCTTTTCTATTAATCATAGGAAAAGTATAACATGTTCTGAGGGAAAAAGCAAGCCGTCCTTTTACCGGACAGCTTTACTCTTTTTCTTTTTATCCCATTCAATCGTTTCGTTGGCAACCCTGCCCGCTCGGACTCGAACCGAGAATCTCAAGAGTCGGAGTCTTGCATGTTATCCATTACACTACGGGCAGTTATAGTTCTTAAACTTTAAAACTGCCATGCATTTTTAAAAGTTTAAGGGGTTTCCGCAATCTGCGGACTGCGGGCACTGTCGCAACAGCGCAATCCATATTTTATTTCAATTTGCAAGCAGAATTTCAACACTTGCTAATTTCACGCTTGCACAGAAAATCTCCATCGCACTGTTCAGCTCGTCTACAGGCGGAAATGTCGGCGCGATTCTGATATTCTTATCGTCGGGGTCAAGCCCGTAAGGATACGTTGCACCCGCACCCGTCAGCACAACACCCGCTTCTTTACAAAGCGCAACCGTTCGTTTCGCTGTGCCTTTCAAACCGTTAAAGGAGATAAAATACCCCCCTCGCGGAATGTTCCACTCGCCTAAGCCGTTCGGCGTTAATTTTTTATCAAGCATTTCATTCACTGCGTCAAACTTAGGTGCGATAATGTCACGGTGCTTTTTCATATGCTCCGCAATACCGTCCATGTTTTTGAAGAATCTTGCGTGCCTGAGCTGATTGATTCTTTCAAAGCTAATCGTTTGTATGCTTAATTGCTTCCTGATAAAATCAACATTCTTCGGGCTTGACGCAAACCCGCTGATTCCGCCGCCTGCAAAGGAAATTTTTGACGTTGACACAAAAATATAAACCCTGTCCTCCGTCCCCGCTTTTTTGCACTCTTCATAAATATTCAAAAGCGTGTCGGGCGTATCGGTCAAATGATGTACGCAATAAGCGTTGTCCCATAAAATCCTGAAGTCGCTTACCGCCGTTTTCATGGAAGCAAAACGCCTTACGGTTTCATCGGAGTAGGTAAACCCGTCGGGATTGGAATACATCGGTACGCAGAAAATCCCTTTAATGCTTTCATCTTCTGCCGCAAGCTTTTCAACCGTGTCCATGTCAGGACCGTCAGCGTTTACGGCAACAGGGAGCATTTCAATTCCGAAAGCATCAAGAATGGCAAAATGCCTGTCATATCCGGGGGAAGGACAAAGGAATTTAATTTTTTCGCATTTAACCCACGGCTTCGCGTTTTCCGCAACACCAAGAAGCATAGCTTTTGCAAGCATGTCGTACATAAGCTGTAAACTGGAGTTCCCGCCGACAATCACGCACTCTTCTTCAACGCCGAGCATAGGCATAAGCAACCGCTTTGCTTCGTTAATCCCGTCAAGCGCGCCGTAGTTCCGGCAGTCAAAGCCTACGTCGGTTTTGAAGTTTCCAAGGTCATAAGTCATCATCGCATTTGATAAATCAAGCTGTTCACTGCACGGTTTCCCGCGGGACATATCAAGCTTCAGCCCTTTTGATTTTAACGCTTCATATTCTTTTTCAAGCGTGGTTTTAAGTGCCGAAAGTTCTTCTTTGGATAAATTCTGATACATTTATAAAGCTCCTTATTGCAGAAATTTCTGTAGGAACATGCCCCTACAATCTATTATATTATATCAGAAATAACTAAAAAATGCAAGTTGTTTTCTTTTGACTTGCATTTTTTAGTTTATAATTTACAATTCGTTCATATTTGTTTTGGATTAGTTACTTTCAGATATTTCAAAACTGCGTTTAAATTTTTGAAATTCCTCCGCCGGAATCGGTTTTGCGTAATAGAAGCCCTGCACGGAGTTACATTCGGTATCTTTCAGAAATTCAACCTGTTCGAGTGTTTCCACGCCTTCGCAGATGACGCTGATTTTCATTTGGTTTGCCATGTCTATGATGCTTGTGACGACGATTGCGTTGTTTTCCTTCAAATCGTTGTTGCCGAAAAAGGTTCTGTCAAGTTTAAGAATATCAACCGGCAATGTTTTAAGCAGATTAAGCGAGCTGTACCCCGAGCCGAAATCGTCAATCGAAACCAAAAACCCTTTATCGCGGAGTTCTTTTAAAATCTGAACCGCTCTCTGCTCATCATCAAAGAACGCGTTCTCGGTCAGTTCAAATTCAAGATACTGCTGCGGAATCTGATACCGCCCGACTATTTCGGATACCCTGCTAATAAAATCATCATCTTTTAAATGTAGACGCGAAACATTAACCGAAATCGGGATTACCTTTTCACCGTTGTCAAGCTCGTTTCTGATAAAGCGGCAGACCTCGTCGTATACATAAAAATCCACTTCTTTTATAAATGAGCTTCTTTCAAGATACGGCAGGAACATTCCCGGCGGTACGATTGTCCCGTCCGGCTTCAGCCAGCGGACAAGCGCTTCCGCGCCTACAATGTATTCGCCTTTCAGTGATATTTTCGGCTGATAATAAACAATAAACTCCCTGTTATAAATAGCGCGTTCCGCTTCCGCCGTGATTTGCATGGCGCGGCTAAGCTCGGTTTTCATTTCTTCTTCATATACCACGCAAAAGTTTTCCTGCGCGTTTTGTGCGGTTTTAGCGTTTTTACGGGCAATATTGGCTTTATCAATGGCTATTGTGATGTCAACCTGCTCCGGGTTTTCAATAAAGTAAATCCCGACTGAAATGCTGAAATTGCAATTATCAAATTCATTCCGTCTTTTTGCCGTGTATTTCTCAATTAACTTTTCAGTGTTTACTTTTATATCCTCTTCTTTTTCATATTTAACAAAAACAATATATTTATCTGAAAAAATCCGGCAGCAGCAGCCCCTGTTTTTAACGGCAGAATCAAGTTCTATGCCCAGCTCTGTCAAAACCTTGTCACCTTTTTCCGCGCCGATTTTTTCATTAATTAACTTAAAATTGTTCAGGTCTAACGAAATAACGGCAAATTTATCATCTTCGTCCGCATTATTCATATAACTCATGGCGACTGTATTGAATATATGTATTTTAGGCAATCCGGTCAGCTTGTCATAATTGGTCAGGCGGTTTACAATCCAGTCAATGCCGTACGCGCACGCGTCATATATAAACGTTCCGTCTTTTTCTTCGGCGAGTCTTGCGTTTATTCCGATATAGATAGCTTCCTTATTTTTATTTCTTGCTCTGAAATAAAAGGAAATTTCTTCCTCCGGTTCGGCTTCCTTTTTTATAATATCCGCCATTGAATCAATATTTTCCGTTACATTTGAAGCAAACACAATCTGGAAGCCCTGCTCGTCCGGTTTAAGCGAAAAATATTCTTCTTCGGTCATGCCGAAAAGCCCGTAATAATATTCATTCGCGCTGATAATGCTTACATTCGTTCCGTTGTAGCCGAAACGTATAAGCCCTAAAGGGAAAGTATTCTTTTCAGCCATAAAATCACCCGCTTGCGTCTGCATAGGAATACCTCCGGAAATATTTATTGATTCTTACGTTTATACTTTAGTTCAATTATATATCATTTCTCCTTTCAAGTCAACCGGATTCAATAAATATTTTGTAAAAATCTTCATTTACAGTTGATTTTTTCATAATTTTCTGGTATAATATAAGCAAATCAAATTTTTACATACGGGGGTTATTATGAAAACTGTAAGAAAACCGTTCAGTATCGTTATTTCTTTCGCGGTGATTATCAACATCATAGCGTTTATGCCGGTTGCTTCATCCGCCGCCGTTCAATTAAGCTTTGACGAATATATTATATCCTGCCTTGAAAATTACACGCAAGGTTCAATCGATGTTATCGCTTACGTTAAAAAAATCGGACCTTTTTCGTCCCAAACCGAAGCACAGGCGGCGGTTAAAAAGGAAAGCGACCGCTTATTAAACGAGTTCGTACGTGTATTGAACGAAAACCCGCAGCTCTTCCATGTAAAAACCTACGGGGTGGTGGGAAAAACACATTCCCCGTTTACATACAATACCGCAACCGGCGAAGTAAAATTTACAGAATTCACAATACATAGTTATTCCTACAATATGACGAAAACGCAGTACACAAACGAAGTCAAGAAATTTAACAACGAAACGCAAAAGGCGTTAGCGTATGCGAAAACCGCGCAGACTGATTTTGAAAAAGCACTTGCCGTGTATGATTATTTAGTTCTGACCACCGCTTATGACAAGGAAAACCTTGACCACGCCATAAAATCCGGTACGCTCAACAACCCCCTGCGCCCGCTTTCCCATTCCTCTTACGGTTCGCTTGTCAGCAAGCTTGCCATCTGCGAAGGCTACGCGAAAGCGTATATGCACGTGATGAACCTGCTCGGCGTGGAATGTAAATTAATCACAGGCGTTGCAGCCGGGAACGGCGCGAAAACCAATCACATGTGGAATCAAATTAAAATTAACGGAAAATGGTATCATGTTGATGTAACATGGGGTGACCCGCTCTTCACCGATAACGAAACCAAAAAGCAGGTTGACCTGTACGGCTTTATAGACCATTCTTACTTCCTGCTTTCAGACACAGCTTTGAAAAATATTAAATCCCACGAATGGACGGGCGGTATACAAGCGTCTTCAACAACTTATGATAAGGATTTCGCCAAAAACGCCGGAACAGCCGTCATAAAACTTGGTGATTCATTCTACTGGATAGAATCCGACAAGGTGACATCGCAAAGAAACCGCGGTTATAATAATAATTACATAAAAAGATATACTATTAGTACCAAAAAAATCACGACTGTTTACAGTTATGAAGCGATTTGGTATATCGGCGGAACAGAAAACGAAAACAGAATCAGCTTTTACAGCGGCTCATACTCATCGCTGGCGGCTTATAACGGGAAACTGTATTTCAACACCGCTAAACAAATTTTCACCTTTGACCCTAAAACGAATACAGCCACCGCTGTTTCAAGCTCCGCCGGGCTTGGCGGCAAAGAAAACAAGTTCATTTACGGGCTGACGATGTCGGGAAATAAAATCACGTACACCGTAAAAACAAGACCGGGCATGACAGATACTTTTAAAAGCGTTACAGTTGCGGCGGCGAAAACAACTTCTGTAAGCCTTGACAAAACCGCTCTTACATTAAACGTGAAAGAAACCGCTGTTTTAAAAGCAACTTTAAATCCGGCGAATTCAGGGGATTATATTTACTGGATTTCTTCCGCACCCGAAATTGCTTCCGTTGATGAAAACGGGAAAGTAACAGCGGTGAAAAAAGGTACCGCAACCATTACGGCGTTCACCGCAAACGACAAGCAGAAAACCTGCGCTGTAACAGTAAAATAAATTATAAAAAGAAGGGCATGTATGAAAAAAGTTTTACTTGTAACATTAGCATTGATTTTACTTTTAAGCGGCTGTGAATCGGACGGTAATACAAACGGCGAAAGCAACGCCGCCGCGCTTGAATCCGTTTCCCCTCAAACCATTGCGGAAAGTATTTTTGAAAGTATTGAAATCCCCGCATCCGTGCAGAAAACCAAAGAAGAATTACCTGATTTCATCGGTGGCTTGGATATTTCAAATATTCATCAAATTGCTTATTTTATCTGCGCTTCCGGCGCTTCACCTGACGAACTTTTAATTATTAAATTTAATCACGCAGACGACGCGGCGAACGCGAAAAGCCATGTTCAAACCCGTCTTGACAGCAGGAAAAAGGATTTTCAGGATTACAGACCTGATGAAATGGTGAAGTTTAACGGCGCATTGGTGCAGATTAACGCAAATTGGCTGTTCTTTTATATAACAGAGGATAATGCGAAAGTAAAAGAAATCATCAGTTCTTATATAAACGGTTAGATAAAACCTTGCAGAAAATCTCTGCAAGGTTTTATTTTCAAGTTAATTTACTATATATGTAATCAGATTTTAAAATCGAATACATTTCTAAATCGACAATCCCTTTGCCTGTCCAGTGCTTGCATTGCCGTAAAGTTCCTTCATGCACGAACCCACAGCGTTTTAAAACATTGCATGATTTAACATTTTCCGGCATGGGCATTGCTTGTATGCTGTTCACGCCGATTTTGTTAAAAAGATAATCCAGCATCAGTTTTGTTGCGCTTGTTGCAAACCCTTTGCCCCAAAAATGCTCATTTAACGTATACCCGACTTCAACGCGGTTCGCCATATAATCAAACCCGAAAATTTCGCCGATTCCGATGAGCTTATTCTTTGTGTTTTTATCATAAATACCGAGAAATATTGTTTTATGCTTATTAAAATCCCGCTCGTAATGCCCGATTACTTTCGTTACCGCGTCAAGGGATTTTAGCGGATTGCCCGGTTTGTACCGGTATAAATTCACATTTGTCAGGATTTCATATAAATCCTCAGCGTCGCAGGGTTCAACTTTTTTCAGGTTAAGCTCTTCGGATTCTAAAATTGGAAAATTTTTAAACAGCAGTTCTTTATTCATTTTATTAACCGTCCTTTTAAAAATTATAGCACAGTAAAATTAATTAGTCAATCATATCAATGAAAAACTATAGACATTTGTTATCTTTTATGCTATACTTTTTTTAAATAAATAAAACAGGAGGCAAAAGTTTGAAAGATAAATCTTTCAAACGCCGAATTTTTGCCTTTGCGGTCAAGCAACGACCGCAATTTGGTTACGCCAAACCGGCAAAAAATCGGAGAAAGGAATGGTCATATTTATGATTATAGGAATCCCGAAAGAAATAAAAGCACAGGAAAACAGAGTTGCTGTTCTGCCGTCCGGCGTTGTCAGCTTTGTCAGCGAGGGGCATACGGTTTTAATCGAAAAAAACGCGGGTTTTTCCAGCGGCTTTACAGATGAGGAATACATCAGCGCGGGCGCGAAAATTATAAACAGCGCAGAGGAAGTTTACGCGGCTTCTGATATGATTTACAAGGTAAAAGAACCGCTTGCGCCGGAATATAAATTAATGCGCGAAGGACAGATTATTTTCACCTATTTGCACCTTGCGCCCGACCCCGAACAATTAAAAGCGTTGGTTGACTCCAAGGTGATTGCAATCGCTTATGAAACCGTGCAGTTAGAGGACGGCTCTCTGCCGCTTCTCGCGCCGATGAGCGCGATTGCCGGGCGTATGTCTGTGCAGGTGGGTGCATATCTGCTGCAAAAATCCAACGAGGGCAGCGGGGTTCTGCTCGGCGGCGTGCCCGGCGTTGAGCCCGGTCATGTTGTGATTGTCGGCGCGGGCATGGTGGGCATGGAAGCAACTAAAATCGCAGTAGGCTTAGGTGCACGGGTCACTGTTTTGGATATTTCAATTGACCGGCTTGCCTACATCAGCGATATATTATCCAGTCGCGTGGTAACTTTAATGTCTAACAAGAGCAATATCTCCAAAGCCGTATCGGAAGCTGATTTAGTTATAGGCGCGGTATTGATTCCGGGTGCGAAAGCCCCGAAGGTTGTTACCGAGGAAATGATAAAAACCATGCGTACAGGCTCTGTGGTGGTTGACGTGGCGATTGACCAAGGGGGTTCTATTGAAACTATTAATAAAATCACCAACCATGATAATCCCTATTATGTAAGTCACGGCGTTGTGCATTATTCTGTCCCGAATATTCCCGGGGCTGTACCGCGAACCGCTTCCTTCGCGCTCACCAACGCCACGCTTCCCTACGCGCTCAAAATCGCAAACAAAGGTGTTGAAACCGCTGTTAAGGAAGATAAGGCTCTGATGAAGGGCTTAAACGTCTATAAAGGCACTGTCGTGAATAAAACCGTTGCGGACGCGCAAGGGGTTAATCACGCAAACGTCGGTTTCTGATTACTTTATAAAATAAAAACCGGATGCAGATTTAAAATGCATCCGGTTTATTTTGTTACTTCTTCTGCTTCTTATAAATAATATTTTCAAGCATGGCTTTTTCATAATACCCCACATAATACCCCAATCTGCATGCAACCGGAATCAACGCAAAAATTCCTATGAAAACCAAAGGCGTCCAGAACGGGATTGAACTGCTTCCGAAAAATAAAGAAAACGCCATCATGGAAGCAACCGAAAGTCTGAAAGCAAGGAGAAATCCGGCTTGCGGATTGAAGATTAAAAGCACGCAGGGTATGCAGATTAAAACCCAAATTATCACACCTACCATTATCCATCTGTTCGGGTCAGGTTCTTCTAAAACCTTGCGCCGCTGAAGCTTTCTTTCATATTCGCCGTCCTTGTGAGCCGCGCTGAACACGCAAGCGAAAAAAAGCGTGATTGAACAGAACGCAGATATGCCGAGCGCAATATTACCGTTAAAAGCACCCAAAGATATAGTTACGACTAACGCCAGTAAATTTCCTGCAAGCACGTACCCGAGCGTTTCCAAAAACACTCTCAGGAAAGATTTTTTTTGCATGTTTAACCACCGCCTTTTTGGGGATAATAGAATTATTATATTACATGTAAAAGAGGTTAATTTTATGAACGATAAAAAGTTTATTCACGGGAACAAAGCCCGCGTAAACATTGATAAAAACTTTATACCGCGCTTTACGAACTACGTTGTAAACGATTATACAACCGCGGACGGCAATGTTTACTATAACCGGCTTGACGACGATGCGGATTTTTGCCGGAACGAAGTAAACGAAAACCAAAAATAAATTTTTGTAGGGTCGGGCTTTCATGCCCGACCGTTTATATTGTTTATTATCAATTTTAAAGCATCAGCCGTTTTTATTTTTGATTAACAACCCTGCCGTACACAATATTATCCAAAACTTCAAGCGTGCGTTCATGTGCAAGGTCAGCGGCGGGTTTGCCTAAATTTATTTTCAGAACCGCTATATACATATCTTCCGGAAAGAAATTATCTATCCCTACGGCTTCTTCAAACGCGCTGTCCTTGAGCCTGAAAAATAATTTTTCCTCAATATTTTCGTTATCCCTGTAACGCTCGCTTAAATCAAGAAAAACATCATCAAGCGTATAATTTACGCTTTCAGCGGCAATCCGGTCAAAGGCTTCTCTGTTTCCTATAATCATTCTTGTCGTTCCCATACGTATTTCCGCGAACAGTTTTGTTTGGTTCGCAACAAGCATATCAGAATTGTATTCGTTGAAAAAATTAATAATGAACGGCTGCGCGTAAATATAACTGTTCCCGTTAAAATTGGGGCAGAAGCTTTCAAGTGCCTCCTGTACATCCCGGTCATAAACCGTAACCATGGTGCTTGCTTCTCCGCTTGAAGCTACAATCATAAAATCTATATCCGGCTTCTTTTTGGTAAGTGCTTCAACCGTAAAAAACCCGATTAAAACCGTAAAAAACAACACCATAAGCAAATGGATTTTATAATGGTAAAAGAAGTTTTCAACCGCTTTTTTACCTTTTAGTTTTTCTTTTACGGTTTCTTCTTTTTTGATGACATCGCTGTCTTCAATCAAGCCCTGCCTGATTTTCAAAAGCTCTCGTCTGTCATTATCTATCGACATACTTTCCTTTCTGCCGCTTCTTAAAAAAGAGCGGACAATTAAGTATTTTAATACGCAGTTTTACGGTTTAATGTATTTAACAACCGTTAAAACTACGGGCGCATTGTCGGAAACAGCAGAACATCACGTATAGACGCGCTGTCGGTCAAAAGCATAACCAACCTGTCTAACCCGAATCCCAGTCCCCCCGTCGGCGGTAAGCCGTATTCCAAAGCGGTTAAGAAATCCTCGTCAAGCTGTGCGTTGATTCCTTGCTTTTTACGTTCCTCAACCTGCTTCACAAACCGTTCACGCTGGTCTATAGGATCGTTCAGTTCAGAGAACGCATTGCCGAATTCGCAGGCGTTTATAAAAAATTCAAAGCGTTCGGTGAAATCAGGCTCATCCGGTTTTCTTTTGGCAAGCGGTGAATTTTCCACCGGATAATCGTAAATAATTGTAGGCTGAATTAATTCCGGCTCGGCAAATTCTTCAAACAATTCAATAAGTTCATTGCCTTTAACGCCGCTTTTTCCGGTGTATTTCTCCACCGCTTCACGCATGGTCATGCGTTTCCACGGCTTGCCGAGTTCAATTTGATTACCTTTGTAAGGCACAGTATCCGAACCGCAGATTTTTAAGCATAAATGCCGGTACATGTTTTCAACCAAGTCCATAATCCCGAAATAATCGGTATACGCCTGATATAATTCAATTGACGTGAATTCGGGGTTATGGGTGGAATCCATACCCTCGTTACGGAAAATCCGCCCGACTTCATAAACCTTATCAAACCCGCCCACAATCAGCTTTTTGAGATACAATTCCGTTTCAATCCGCAGAAACATTTTTATATCCAATGTATTATGATGCGTGATGAACGGTCTTGCCGCCGCGCCGATTTCAAGCGTATGAAGCACCGGCGTGTCCACTTCCGTGAATCCCAGATTATCAAGATAATTTCTGATTTCCCGCAGAATCCTTGAACGCGTGATAAACACGTCTTTGACGTCCGGGTTTGCAATTAGGTCAAGATAACGTTTTCTGTAGCGTTCTTCCTTGTCGCGCAGACCGTGCCACTTTTCGGGAAGCGGCAGCAATGATTTTGAAAGCAAGGTTATTTCCTTTGCATGTACGGAAATTTCACCGCGCTTCGTTTTGAACACAAAACCCTTAACACCCGCAATATCGCCTAAATCCCAGTATTTCTTAAAGTTTCTGAAATTTTCTTCGCCGATGTCGTCGATTTTTACATAGATTTGCATACGTCCCGAAGCGTCACGAATATCAATGAAATTCGCTTTTCCCATATCGCGCCAGCTTGTTATTCTTCCGGCGATGCAAACGTCCTTATTCTCAAATTCTTCAAAATTTCCGGCTATATCGCTGTTTTTTGTATCAACCGGAAACTTTGTAATTTCGTAAGGATTCATGCCCGTTTCTTTAAGCTCCGCTAATTTTTCAAGGCGAAAACGGTTCTGCTCGCTTAAATCGGCGTTTATTTCCTCTAAGGTTAATTCTTTTTCGTTGTTATTATCTGTCATTTTTTTATCCTTTGTATTATTTTTGCCCCCGTCGAAGACGGGTATTGCCCGCGCCGGCAGGCGTTATTTAGAAATTTCCAAAATTTCGTAAGATACAAGTCCGGCGGGGGCTTCGGCTGTGATTATATCGCCTACTTTATGACCGATACATGCTTTTCCGATTGGTGATTCGTCGGATATTTTCCCTTTTTTCATATCAACTTCCTTTGAACCCACAATATAAAGGTTTATATCTTCTGATGTATTTTTATTTTTAAGCTTTATTTTATTACCGAGCTGAACCTGTTCAGTCGTAAGGCTTTCCGAATCAAGAATTTCCACATTCATCAGTGTGGCTTCTATTTCGGCAATGCGCGCCTCAACAATACCCTGCTCGTTTTTGGCTTCGTCGTATTCTGAGTTTTCGGAAAGGTCACCGAATGAAAGCGCGGTTTTAATTTTATCAGCAATTTCGCGGCGTTTCACGGTTTTTAAAAGGTCAAGTTCCTCCTCTAATTTGTTTAATCCTTCCTGTGTTAAAATCGTTTGTTTTGCCATTTTAAAATGTCCTCCTGTTAATTATTATTGTTATTAATTCTTGTTTCGGTTACTTCGATTGCTTTTCTGATTTGCGTATCAAGCGTGATTTCAAGGGCTTCAAGATTGGTTTCGGGTGGGGTTGCCGCTTCCACGATAAAATCAGGCTTGATTCCCTCTCCGTCGAAGCTTGTGCCGCCCGCCGAACGCACCCTCATCAGTGAAAGGATTAACGCGCTTTTATCACGAAGCGTATGCGTTACGGTAAAAACCGCGTCCCCTTTTGTGTTCACACCGACGATTTGCGCTGACGCCAAATCACCGAGCACTGCCGCTAAAAGTTCCCCGTTTTCCGCCGTACCGCTATCGGTTATCACTGTAATGGGTAAATGAATATATGAATCATCGCCTATTTCAATAATATTATTGACATTCCCGTTTTTATATTCCCCCACCGCCGCAACGCCGCGCGGAAGCAGTTTGTCAAAAATTTGTTTCAGCGGTGCAATTAAACAGCCGTCCGTTCCTCTTACGTCTATGATTAACCCTTTTGCTTCATTTTCAATGATTCTGCTCAGAACCGCTTCAAACTGGTCGCCTGTATTCTCCGCAAACCCCGAAATTCTGATATAACCTAACTCTTCATAATTTACGCCTTTAACGGTTATCAGTTCGATTGACTGTCTGAAAAGCGTTACACGCCTTGATTCGCCGTCCCGCTGTGTCCTGATTATCAGGCGTGTTCCTTCTTCGCCGTTCAACCTTCTGATTGCTTCCTCCGCGCCGATTTCGAGCACCTGCACGCCGTCAATCTGCGTAATAATATCATCTGCTTCAATGCCCTGAAGCATTGCCGAAGAGCCTTCATAAACCTCTTTAATGATAATATAACCGCTTTCATCACGAACCGCTTCAATCCCCGCCGTGACAATTCTTCCGCTTATTCTCTGCTCGAGCTCACGGTATTCCGCGGCGGTTATGTATTTTGCCTTATTATCGCCGATACCCGCCATGTATCCGTTCATAATACCGGCTACAAGCTTTTCTTCATCAATCGAGCCGAGAAAATTGTTTCTGACATAAGAATCAATATCCTGCAATTTTGTGTAAATTGCCTCGCGCTGTTCTACACCCGCAACCTTTTCGTTGTAAATATTCAGTGAAAGGTTCATTGTCAAGACAAATGTCACCGCGCACGCAATCGCAATTAAACTTATACAAACGCCGAGCGAAAATTTCTTATTCATTATTTCCCCTTTTTGATTCTTTTATTCTAATCGGTGCTATACTTTTAGGTGCTTGCCCATGCTGAACACCGTTCCGACCGCGCCGAGAAAAGCACCCGCAAGACAGTTCGCTCCCAGCACAAGCCAGTTGATTTCATAAAAGCCTATAATATTATTAATCCCCAAAACATCAAGCAGCATAATATCGCTTGCGAAAAGCGTTACGACAGATTCATAAGTAATTTTCGTCAGATACCATGAAACCGCACCCGCAATCACACCGATAAACATTCCTTCAATAAAGAACGGAAACCGGATAAACGCATTGGTCGCGCCCACGTGCTTCATAATACTGATATGCGTTCTGCGCGCGAAAACGCTTGTCCGTGCGGTGTTGTAAATAATCACGATACAAACCGCAACCAACGCGATTAAAATAGCAATACCGATAACGGTGAAAGTAGTGCGTATGCTGATTAGAAAATTGACGAAATCAAACGGTGTATTAACTTTTTCAACATAGTTAATGATTCTGAACCGTTCAGCGGCTTCCGCGGTTTTGGTTATATCGTTCAGCGAAACGGTAAATGTATGCGGCATCATATGCTCGTCAATCGCATCAAACACTCCCGCAATACTTTCATTAAATTCATCCTGCATCATTTCCCATGCTTTATCCGGTGTGATATAATCAACGCTTGCCGTATAGTCAAAGCTGTCTAAAACATCACGGATATGCGCTAACTCCGGTTCGGGCGTTTCTTTTTCCACAAAAACGATAATTTGGTTCGTATCTTCAATATTACCGATAATAATGCCGATGTCAAGCGAAAAAAGCACGGCAAGGCAAATAAACAGAAGGCTCACCATTAAAATACAAAAACTCGCAAAAGACATCATGCGGTTATGCCAGACCGAAACAACGCCCTGCTTCACCAAATACGAAAAATTACTGCCCTTCATTGCTTCCCCCTATATAATCATCGAAGTCAACGCTTCCTTTTTTCAGGTTGATGATTCTTCCGCCGAAATATTTAACCAAATCATGCTCATGCGTTACCATAATCACGGTTGTTCCGCATTTATTAATATCTTTTAATAATTCGACGATTTCATACGAAAGCTCAGGGTCAATGTTTCCGGTAGGCTCGTCCGCTATAATCAATCCGGGGTCGGACGCAAAGGCACGCGCGATTGCCACGCGCTGCTGTTCCCCGCCCGAAAGCTGTGTGGGATATGCGCGCGCTTTTTCATTAAGACGCACTAAATTTAAAACATACGGCACTCTCTGCCGGATATAACGGCTGGAGCGGTCGGTTACGCGCAGAACAAAGGCAACATTTTCATAAACCGTCAAATTCGGAATCAGCCTGAAATCTTGAAATATCATACCGATAGAGCGGCGGAAAATCGGGATTTTACCGCTTCTCAGTCCCGAAAGATTATAACCGTTGACAAAAACGCGCCCGCTCGTCGGCACTTTTTCGCGTGTTAAAAGCTTCAGGAGCGTGCTTTTGCCCGCGCCGGAGCTTCCCACGATGAAAACGAATTCGCCGTCGTATATTTTTAAATTGACGTCGTTGAGGGCGTCAACGCCGCCCTCTTTATAATGCACATCGACGTTTTTTAATTCTACCATTAAAACACCTGTTTTATTAATATTTCGGGACGCCGCGGACGCCGTCCCCTACGTTAGCTTTCTAAAACTTCACGGGGTCTGCGGAGAGATATTTTTTAACCATAAGCGCGATTTTAAATATAATCGCGTGGTCAAATTCCCGCAGGTCTAAACCTGTCAATTTACGGATTTTATCAAGGCGGTACACCAATGTATTCCTATGTACAAAAAGTTTTCTCGATGTTTCGGAAACATTCAGATTATTCTCAAAAAACCGTTGAATCGTAAATAACGTTTCATGGTCAAGGGATTCAATCGAGCCTTTCTTGAATACTTCTTTTAAGAATGTATCGCAGAGTGTAATCGGCAGATGATAAATCAAACGTGCAATGCCGAGATTATCGTAGCTGACAATGGTTTTGTCTGTATCGAAAACCTTACCGACTTCAAGGGCGATTTGCGCTTCCTTGAAGCTTCTTGCTAAATCCTTCACGCCCATTATCGGCGTGCCGATACCCACGTTCACGCGGGTGAAAAATTCGCTCGAAAGCGTGTCGGAAATGGAACGCGCAAGCTTTTCAAGGTCTTTCACGTCTATATTCTGCTTAATTTCCTTGACAAGCACGATGTCGGTTTCAGTGATATTAAACACAAAATCCTTGTTTTTATCGGGGAAAAGGTTCTGAATGACATCATATGCCGAAACATCGTTGGACGAAATAATGCTGATGAGGAAAACCACACGGTTAATATCTGCATTGAAGTGCAGTTCGCGGGATTTTATACTGATGTCGCCCGGCAGAACATTGTCAAGGATAATATTCTTGATAAAGTTGTTGCGGTCATATTTTTCGTCGTAATATTGCTTAATGCTTGAAAGCGTAACGGATAAAATGGATGCGTATTTGCTCGCCGATTCATCAACGCCCTCGACAAACACAGCGTAATCGGGCTTTGAATGAATCCCGAAGGGCTTGTACGTGTAACCGTCCCTGATGAAAATATCATGGGATTCGCCGATTTCGATGGAGAAAAAGTCTGTACTCGTGCCGAGCTTCGGGGTTTCACTGCAGGCAACTACGGTTGCGTTCTCGTCAATCACGCCGATAACCCTGCCGACCGCGTCCTTCATCTGATGAATGACCCCTTGAAATAATCTGTTTGACATAATCTGTCTCCTTTTCCGTGCTTTTTAAGCACTGTGCTTCTCTAAGCACAAAGCTCACAATCGTTTATTGCTCTCCCGTATGAATTAATTTTGCTCTCAGGCGAAATTAATTCATACATGGCGCCGGTTGGATTGGAGTTTATTTAAACATAATATATATATTTTACAAGAAAATAACGAAAAAATCAAGTCTATTTTATGAAAAATGTAAATTTTTCATCTATTTTTTTTGTTATATTGCCAAAAACAGAATAAAATGGTATACTATTACTACTGCACTAAGTAATATTGCTCCCCCAATTAAACCTTGCCAAAATTGTCACGCAGGATTATTATCGTCAGACAAGGCAATTTTGACGCGAATATCCGTTGATATTTAAGGAAAAATTAACGCAGTATGGCGGTAATAAAACAAGTGAAAATGGCAAGGTTTAATTGGGGGAGCAATA
>Ga0082212_10003950_pt1 | contig 20792 bp, 19 predicted proteins | sample TergutNt197P3_FD_71548 | JGI IMG/M metagenome (GOLD analysis project Ga0082212, IMG submission 71548) | Neocapritermes taracua P3 segment gut microbial communities from Petit-Saut dam, French Guiana - Nt197 P3 | ecosystem: Host-associated > Arthropoda: Insects > Digestive system > Gut ... | reverse complement strand
TTTTTTCTTACAAAAATAGGAGTTCTTACCCCCGATTTTATGAGACAGTACAGAAAGCATGCTGTTGTGGTTATACTTATAGTAGCCATGATAATAACTCCTCCCGATGTTTTTTCTCAAATCCTTGTGGCAATTCCGCTTTTAATTCTGTATGAGGTAAGTATCTTTATTTCTGCAAGAATTGTAAATAAAAGAGAAAAAGAGAGTGCAGAGTTTATGAGCAACGATGATACAAAATTAAAGAACGATAAAGCATTGACGCATAACGATAAAAAATCTTTAGCGAATGAGGCTACACACTGATAATCTGGTTAAAAAATATCGCAGTCGGGCAGTTGTCAATCAGGTATCTGTTGAAGTCCGGCAGGGCGAAATAGTTGGTTTGCTGGGACCAAACGGAGCCGGTAAAACAACAACTTTCTATATGATTGTAGGTCTTATAAAACCCGGCGAAGGTCGCATTCTTCTTGATGATGAAGACATTACAGCGCTTCCCGTATATAAGCGTGCACGAAAAGGAATTGGCTATCTTGCACAGGAAGCATCGGTTTTCAGGAATATGTCGGTTGAAGACAATATTAAAGCCGTTTTGGAACTGTCGAAACTTTCGAAAACAGAACAGGCAGAACGATTGGAGTCATTATTAACCGAATTTGGTCTTCACAGAATACGCAAAAGCAAGGGCATACAACTTTCGGGCGGCGAAAGGCGCAGAACCGAAATAGCCAGAGCGCTTGCACTTAATCCGAGTTTCATACTTCTCGATGAGCCGTTTGCAGGAGTTGACCCCATTGCCGTTGAGGATATTCAGGAAATAGTTTCAAAACTCAAAGAAAAAAACATAGGCATATTGATTACCGACCACAACGTTCACGAAACTCTTTCCATAACCGACAGAGCATATCTTCTTTTCGAAGGGAAGATACTGCAACAGGGTACTGCCGCTAAACTTGCCGAAGATGAGCACGTTAGAAAAGTATATCTCGGAAAAAACTTTGAATTGAGACAAACAAAAGATGTTGACACCGAAGTAAAAGAATACGAAAACATTGAAAAAGTTGAAAACATTGAAAATTATGAAAACAATTAGAAACATAATGCTAACGGCATTTTTTCTAATGGTTGCATCAACCGCAGGAAACGCTGTTTATGCGCAGGACTTTTTAACATTGAGAGGGCGAATTGTTGATGCTCAAACCAGAACACCTTTAATATTTGCAACAGTAATTGTTAAAGACTCAAATGTTGGGATAGTAACAAATATTGATGGCGAATTTTCTCTTAAAGTAAGTCCTGAGGCAGAAGAACTTGAGATTTCGTATCTTGGTTACAGGAATAAAACTGTGGCAATAAGTTCATTAAACAATAATAATAACATAAATGTTATTACGCTTGAGTCGGCTCCAATACCAATAAAAGAGGTAATTGTGAAACCGATTAATCCGCAATTTATTGTAGAACAGGCAATAAGTCGTATCTCATCAAATTATGAAACGGTTCCAAATCAAATGACTGCGTTTTATCGCGAAACCATAAAGAAAAACAGAAACTATGTGTCGATTGCAGAGGCTGTGGTTCACATATTTAAAGCCCCATACAGCAACGATGCCCGTTTCGATGTGGTTAAAATATATAAAGGCAGGCAAAGTTCAGATGTGGAACGAATGGACACACTGCTTTTTAAACTTCAAGGCGGTCCGGTAAGTTCTCTTCAATTAGATGTGCTGAAAAACACAACGTTAATTCTCACAAGAGACGATATGCAACTCTACGACTACTCCCTTTCGGGAGTTATTGAGATTGACGATAAACCCCACTGGATTATTGATTTTGTGCAAAAGCCATACATTGAGCAACCATTGCTTATGGGCAGTTTTTTCATCAATACCGAAACTTATGCAATAAGCGAAGTTGAATTTGGTTTCAATCTTTCGAACAGAGAAGCAGCAGCGGCTATTTTCATTAAAAGAAAGCCTTTTGGCGTGCAGGTATATCCCGAAGTTGCAACATATAGAGCCAAATACCTTGAACAAGACGGCAAACTCCATTTCATATATTCACGTGCAGAAGTGCGGTTTAAACTCGACTGGCGCAGAAGATTGTTCCACACATTCTATACAACAATGATAGAAATTGCCATAACAGACAGAACCGACCAAGATGTTGTTCGTTTCCCAAATGACGAAAGAGTGCGCCCCAATGATGTTTTTATAGAAAAAGTCAGCGCCTTTACCGATAGAGAATTTTGGGGCGATTACAACGTGATAGAACCCGACCAAAGCATTGAAACGGCAATAAGAAGATTGAGCCGAAGGTTGAGATTTAACGAAAGAGAATAACAGCCAAATCAGCAATAAAACTATCCGCAATGATAGTATTTGCGTACTAATTCCATCATCTTATTGGGATTGCTTTCCAATTCCTTACGAATATCTTTATCTTCGAATTTCTTTAAATCTTTTATAATGCCGTCAATGATATGTGCCGGAAATACGCTGTTGCGTTCATATATTTCACGCTGTTTGTCAAGCATTTCAGCCGACTCCCAACAGGAAGCGGGTAAACTGTTCAGCGAGGCAACTTTATCTTTATGTTCGGCATGAAAAATATTAACGTTCACGTAGGTTTTTTGAGCAAGTTCAAGTGCGTCTTGCATTTCAAAACCGCTGCGTGCGGCTACGGTAAGTCCTGCCAATAGCAGATACACGTTTGCCGAGCCATCGGGACAACGAAATTCTACCGTTTGCTTTTGCGAGCCGTCCATTTCTACGGGCGTTTCAAGCGGATTTTCATTGGCAACCATATCGTCTTTTGTTGTCCAGCCCAGAGGTACGCGAACAAGTACGGAACGGTTTCTGTCGCCCCAGCATACCGTTGTAGGTGCTTCCTGATGAGGCACTAAGCGAAAATATGAGGTAGGATTTGTGTTTCCGAATGCCGTTAAAGATGGTGCGCACTGCATATATCCGGCAATTGCGGTTTTGGCAATATTATTCAGTTTTCCGTCTGTAACGTATTGATTTTTATCATCTTTCACAATGCGGGTGTGAATGTGCATTCCGCTACCTGCCTTGCCTGTTGTTATTTTAGGGGCAAATGTAATGTCGAAACCATATTGGTATGCTAATTTGCGAATAATCCATTTTGCAATAATAAGCTGATTTGCAGCATCTTCTACGTCTGTTACTAAAAATTCTATTTCATTTTGTTCGTAAATTTTATTTTCCAGAGTAAAGTTTCCTACTTCCGAATGTCCGTATTTTACCATACAGCCAGCACAGGCAAGTAGATGCATGGTTTCCATTCTAAAATCTTCAAATTTTGCAAAAGGCGCTGCTTCGTGATAACCTTTTTGGTCGGTTGCTTCAAAGAAATCTTCCTTATCTCCAATTACATAGTATTCCAATTCGCCCATTGCCTGAAATTCCATTCCGGTAGTCTCTTTGAACGATTTTGCCGCTTTTTTCAAAATATATTCGGGCGAAACTTCCAGCGGTTTTCCATCTTTTGTATAGTACGAACACAGCAAACAAAGTGTAGGCAATTCGGCAAAAGGGTCAATAAATGCGCTTCTAAATCTGGGAATTACATACAAATCGCTCGAACCTGTTTCTACAAACGAGAAGAGACTTGAGCCGTCAATGCGTTCGCCGTGCGATAAAATCTGCTCTAAATAATCGGTATCGCTTATCACAAAATTCAGTGCTTTTAATCTGCCATCGCCTCCAACATAACGAAAATTAAGCATCTTAATATCATTATTCTCAATAAATTGAATAATATCTTTTTTTGTAAAATCTTTGGGAGCCTTATTTAATTGCTTGACCAATGGATTCAAACTTGTTGAAAATTGTTTGTTGCTCATATTTTTGTATTATTATAATTGTATATCTTGTTTGGTTGCAAAATTTGCATCAAAAGTCCAGACGTTGGCAATACCGTTTTTCATTCGGAAAACCCTGATACTGTCGTAAAACTCCTCAATGGGTGAGTTCTCACGCAGTTTTTTGAGAAATGCTCGGGTAGGGTGATTTGATATTTCATCTTTCAGCGACCTGTCCATAACTTCCTCCAATGCGCCGCGCACTCGCACCTGAATGCCTTTTGTCGTGTCGTTAAAACACATTTGTACATTTGGGTTAGCAATTATCTGTCTGTAAACGTCTTTAAACGAACCAGTGTGAAACACAATGCCTGTTTCGTCTGCCTTGTAAAGCATCATAGCACGAACTCGGGGCTCGCCGTTTTCAATCGTGGCGAGATGAAAACCTAAATTACCGTTCATCAACTCAAAGATTTGTTCTTTTGTCATATTTTTATAAATTAGGCTGCAAAGATATATGATTTTTTACTCTGTTTGCACAAAAATAATAGCAGGGAAATATTCAATGCGAATTTTTTATATCTTTATCAAAATATTAGGGAAAGGATTATTGATGAATTACCTTAATTTTTCGAATGATATAATTTAACAATATAATTGTGATATGGAAATAACAAGTTTAGCAGCAGGGTTTTTGGCAGGAATAATAATTGCCTACATTGTTTTTTATTTGCTCAACAAGGGCAATATTATTTCATCGAAATTGAATGAAGAGCGGGCAAATTCATTTTCCGTGCTTAATAAGGAATTGACCGAAAAGTTAGATTCAAAAGAAAATTCTATCAATATTCATTTGCAAAAAATAGCCGAACTCACTGCAAACAACACATTTTTGTCGGAAAAACTGACAAGTCAAAAGACTGAATTTGAAGAACTTCAAAAGACGGCTCACTTACAATTTGAAAAAATTGCAAACAGACTGTTTGACGAAAAATCTTCAAAGTTTACCGAAACTAACAAGCAAAACATTGAAACATTGTTAAATCCTTTAAAAGAGGATATTACCAAATTTAAAACCAAGGTTGAAGAGACATACGACAAGGAGTCGAAACAACGATTTTCATTGGAAGGAAAAGTGAAAGACCTTATAGAACAGACTAATAAGGTGAGCGCCGAAGCAAATAATTTGGCAACTGCGCTTAAAGGAAAACCTCAAAAAAGAGGAAACTGGGGCGAAATGATTTTAGAGCGGATACTTGAAGCATCGGGATTGACGAAAGACAGGGAATATTTTATTCAGCAATCGATGAAAGACGATGAGGGCAATATTTTAAGACCTGATGTAAAGGTAATTCTGCCCGATGAAAGAATAATTATCATAGACTCAAAGGTTTCGCTGATTGGTTACGACAGGTTTATTGCAACCGAAAATGCCGACGAACAAAAAATATTTCTTGCCGAGCACCTGAAATCAACGTATGACCATATTGACCAGTTGAGTTCAAAAAAATATGACAACCTTGAAACATCGTTAGATTTTACAATGATGTTTATCCCAATTGAACCTGCGTATTTAGTTGCTGTTCAGGGCGATACGGATTTATGGGCATACGCTTATTCAAAAAGAATAATATTGATTAGCCCAACCAACTTAATTGCCTGTCTTAAACTGATTTCCGACCTGTGGAAACGCGAATGGCAAAGCAAAAACGCAATGGAAATTGCAAAAAAAGGGAAAGCCCTTTATGAAAAATTTACAGGCTTTGCCGAAACATTTGAAGAAATAGGAAAAAGCATAAACGAAAGTCAAAAACGATACGACAAGGCTCTTGGACAACTGAAAAGCGGCAGAGGAAATTTAATTAATCAAGCAATTCAACTGAATGACTTGGGTTTAAAATCCGACAAAAAAGTACCGCCCAATATGCTCCCATCGGGTTTCGACAGTGCTGATATTGAAACCGAAGAACAATAATAACTGCTATTCAAACAGCAGGTTGCCGAATTTGGAGTAATCGTGAAAATTTCTTCCGGTCAAGCACCATGACCAATTCATACCCCTGCTATTGTTGTCATAATCCACGCGGTAAAGATTTGCTCTCCACATTGTTCCCGATTTTGGCGGAACATTACGAAGCGGTTTTAACAATTTATAAGGAATAAAAAATTCTGCCGTCCAACCCGAAATTGCTGCATTTGGGCTTCTCATGCCGCCACGTATAGTTGTTGCATGTTGTGTGTGTCTGTTTTCGTCATAATGAAAAGGTTGCCATCTTAGCAAATCCCAATTATCGTTCATTATCATAATAGGCAACTCATAATTTAAAGGCGAAATTTCGTATTCAAAATAAAATGGAATTGACTCGTCGGTCCAAAAGAATATTTCAACCACATCTTGAGTCCAAAGGTCCATAAAGTCGGCTTGCATATCGGCGGTTATTTTTTTATCCAAGCAATCGAAAAGGCAATAAATTCCTGTTTCCGAATACATTATCTTTGCTTTGGTGGCGCGCGATTCGTCTATTTCTTCAGGTCGGCGTTGAGTGAGGTGCAGCCATTCGGCTTTTTCCCAGTTAGCGTTATTTCCAATGCCGTTAATAGTAAAATCGGCGGTTTTTGCAACTCTATATTCACTTCTTTGAAAATCAGCATCTTTTGTAAGAATATAATTTTGCGCCAAATTGCCGGTAATTATATTCCCCGACATATCTAACTGAATCAGTTGATTTTCGCCCACTTTATATTGCACAGGATATTTATCTTTATCAATATTTCCAAGTGTTATGGTACTGCTGTCGGCATCCCACCGGAATGTTCCGACATCTTGATTCGCAAAATTTTCTCTTTCTATGTATTTCCAACTTATATAATATGTTTCGTTGGCATTCAAAGTAATAAGTGTTTCAATACCCGGACAGTTGGCACATGGAATAACTCCGGAGTAAGAGCCTACCCAATTGAGGCTGTTTTGGGAGTTGTCGTTCATTTTACCTGCTGAATTACAGCCGTTTAATAATAAGCAAATAATGCTCAAAATAAAAATAAGTTTTTTCATACACACATTTTTAAATATTTATTCAATTTTTAATTCGATACTAAATTACATCATTTTTCGAATATCAAAATATAGAAACCTGCAAATTATCATTATTTTTGCAGTATATTTTACAGATAATGACAACCGCTTTTGTTCAGGATACAATACCATTTCAATTTGTGCAGGGAAATAACGAAACGATATTCTCAAAGAATGAGTACATTGAGGAAAGTCTGAAAAATGGCGAAGCAATGCCTGTATCGCCATTTCACAACGATTGGACAATTGGAATTATTATTTTTTCCGTAATGCTTTTTTCTGTTGTTTACGCTTCGGGCAAAATACATTTATCCGGCATTGTCAGTTTTTTTTTATTCAGAGGGACAAAAAAAGAAAAACAGGAAACAACAGAATTATTCCGTTGGGAATCGGCGATTTTAAATGTATCGGCAATTTTTCTTATATCAATTTTTGCACATTTTGCCATTTCGTATAGCGGCATTATTTTATTCAATTTAACAGGGATTCAAATTTGGTTGTTTGCGACAGGAATTATTGTTGTTGCGCTTATTTTGCGACATTTCATTTGCATGGCAGTTGGACTGATTAGCAACACAATAGAGGTATTTAACGGCTATATTTTTACGGTATATCAAGCATACAAATTTGCCGGTTTTTCCCTCCTTATTGTAATGATTTTATTCTTTTACACTCCGCTGATTGATGCAAAAAATTGCTTTATTATCGGCTGTACAGTTGTTGCAATAATCTACTTAATAAGAATTATTCGATTATTTTTATTATTTATAACCCATAAAATTTCAATTTTCTATTTGATTTTGTATCTTTGCGCCCTTGAAATTTTACCCGTTTTAATATTGATAAAATATTTTTCAGGATTAATGTAGGATTGGCAATATAAAACCGTAAAGAATTGAAAATAAAAAAGATTTTAGTCTCGCAACCCGAACCGACAGATCCGAAATCACCATATTTCGATTTGGCAAAAAAATATAACCTTAAAATTGATTTTAAGCCTTTTAATCATGTTGAAGGTATTTCGGCAAAAGATTTTAGGCAACAAAGAATTAATATCCTCGATTTTTCGGCGATTATTTTTACAAGTAAAACAGGCATCGACCATTTTTTCAGAATATGCACCGAATTGCGTATTGAAGTTCCCGATTCCATGAAATATTTTTGCATATCCGAAAACGTAGCATTTTACCTTCAAAAATATATAATTTACCGAAAACGTAAAATTTTTCACGGGAAGACAAAGTTTCAAGATCTTATTAATGTTATACTTATAAAACACGGCGATAATAATTTCTTTGTACCGCTTTCCGAGCCTCACAACGCCGAGATACCCGAACTGCTCGATAAGCACAACCTTAAATACGCCAAAGGCACAATGTATAAAACCATCAATGCCGATTTTTCAGACCTGAAAGATTTTGATTATGATATACTTGTGTTCTACAGTCCATCGGGAATTAAATCGCTGAAAGAAAATTTTCCCGAATTTGTGCAGGGCGATATAAAAATTGCGGCTTTTGGTCCCACAACCGCCTGCGCCGTTGAAAACGAAGGTTTTAGGCTCGATATAAGCGCTCCTAACATCAAGTCGCCATCAATGACAATGGCTCTTGACGAATATTTGAAAGCGCACTATAAAAATTGTAAATAGCACAATTATTTTAGCATCAAATTAAACGCCATAAGGCTAATTTTGTTGAACTTTGCAAAATGGATATTGCAGGAAAACGATTTGGCAAAGAAGAAAAACTGTGCAGTCAAAAAGCAATAGATTCGCTTTTTGAAAACGGCAATGTTTTCTATTCCGGAGTTTTAAAAATTATTTGGAAAGCCGACAGCGGCAATACACCAATAAAAGCGGCTTTTAGCGCACCCAAGAAACTGTTTAAACTCGCCGTAACCCGCAATCTTATAAAAAGAAGAATGCGCGAAGCATACCGAAACAATAAACACGTTTTGTACAGCCACATTGCCGAAAAAAATATTTCGCTCGCTATCTTTTTCATAATAAGAGCCGGAAACACACCCGACTACAAAACAATAGAGAAATCGACAAAAGATGCTTTAAATAAAATTATTGATTTTCAAAAAGTATAAAACTTCGTCATTGCGAGGGCGATAGCCCGAAGTAATCCATAAAACGACTTGCTGGATTGCTTCACTACGTTCGCAATGACGAAATTATAAATCACTCTTTCGGGTTTGCACCATATTCGTTTTCGCCGGGCTGACTGTCAGTACAAAACCAAATAAGTAAAATAATTCCACCGACAACCGGAATAAAAGCAATAAAATAATACCAACCGCTTTTACCAATGTCATGCAAACGCCGCACGCAAACTGACAAACTCGGCAAAATCATTGCAAAAGCAAAAAGCAGGTACATCCAACCATAAGGTGCACTTACTCCGGCAAATTTAAACGTTGTTCCTAACAGGTTGTCAAGAATCGCTGCCACAATAAAAAAAATCAAGCAGAACAAGGTGAACATCCAATACTCTTTTCGTCTTGCTCTTCCGTTGAAATCAGCGTACTGTTTTAAGCATTTAATAAACCATTCCATTTTCTTTCTTTTTTATGCCCCTTGCGGAGCGGTTAATAGCAATATTTTATCGGGTAAAGATATGAAATTATTTACACAGGTTAATAAAATTTAAACGATTTTGGAAATCATCTGTTAAAATTTTCATAATAGTTTCTTTATCAATTAAACTATAAATTTTCTTGTTATTTTTGCATCTTTTTAAAATTAATTCAATATGAAAAGGCGCACAGGTTTAGTTCTTATCGCGGCAGTTGTGCTTACGGCAACCGTAACGACAGGATTTTTTATCACTCAGGAATCGAAAGATTTCAGGCTTGCAAAAAATCTGGATATTTTTTATTCGCTTATAAGAGAGATAAATACGTTTTATGTTGATGACATAAATCCCGATAAAATTATCAAAACCGGTATTGACAATATGCTTAAAACGCTCGACCCATATACGGTGTATTATCCCGAATCGAACGTTGATGAACTTTCACTTATGACTACTGGTAAATACGGCGGAATAGGTTCGATTGTCGGGGATAACGGCGATTATGCAATTATCCGCGAGGTTTATAAAGGATTTCCTGCCGATATTGCAGGAATACGTGCCGGCGATATTCTGAAATCGGTTGACGGCGAATCATTAAAAGGATATACTATCGAAAAAGTAACCGAAAAACTGAAAGGAACTCCCGGTTCGGAAATTACGGTAACAATTGAAAGGGGCGGCAAAGACATTGATTTTAAGTTTAAAAGAGAAAGAATTACAATCCACCCTGTACCGTATTACGGAATGCTCGATTCGAAAACAGGATATATAAGATATTTATCTTTTACCGAAGACGGCATTGATGAAGTGAAAGCAGCCCTCACTTCTTTGAAAAACCAAAATGCAGAACAGATTATCCTCGACCTCAGAAGCAACCCAGGTGGTCTTCTCCCCGAAGCGGTAAGTGTTGTCAATCTTTTTGTAGGTCCCGGCAACGATGTTGTTTCAACAAAAGGAAAAGTAAAACAACTTGACGAAGATTATAAAACCGAAAAGCCTGCTATTGACGAAGATATACCCTTGGTTGTGCTTATCAACAGAGGCTCGGCATCGGCTTCCGAAATAGTAGCCGGAGCCATTCAAGACCTCGACCGTGGGGTAATAGTCGGTCAGCGGTCGTATGGTAAAGGGCTGGTTCAGGTAACGCGCCCGCTCAGTTACAACACGCAACTTAAAGTTACAACCTCCAAATATTATATCCCTTCGGGAAGAAGCATTCAGGCAAGAGACTTTTCGAACCCCAACGAAGACGGCAGCGTGGGCGTTATTCCCGACTCGCTGATGAAAGAGTTTCAAACACGAAACGGCAGAACCGTAAAAGACGGCGGAGGCATTGCTCCCGATATTGAAATACGCGCCGAAGAGTTAAGTCAAATTGCAACAGAGTTATACATAGGAAATTACATTTTCGATTTTGCCACCGAATATTACTGGTCAAATCAAAATATAACCTCGCCCGAAATGTTCAGTTTTACGAATAAAGATTATACCGATTTCAGAAATTTCCTCAAAAAACGTGAATTCAGTTATCAGAATCCTCTTGAAGAATCGTTTAACGAACTTGTTGAAGTTGCCAAAAAAGAAAATTCTTACGACCGCCACAAAGAAATTTTTGATGCTCTCGAAAAAAACTTCTCAAACAATATTGACAACGATTTGGATTTATACAGAGATGAAATCACAGAATTGCTTGAAGATGAAATAATAAAACGTTATTTTTACGAATCGGGCTCAATAGCATATTCAATCCACAGAGACGAGCAGGTAAAAAAGGCTGTTGAAATACTGAACAATAAAGAATTATACAAATCTATACTGAAAGGCTCGGAAGCATCGATTATAAGTCGAATAGATTGATAATTAATCGAATGGGCACGCCTGAAGAAGATAAATTTTACAAAAAAAAGGTACTTTTAAGTGCACTTATCCCGTTTATTTTTATATTTTTTATGTGGACAACAAAAGTTGTTGAAAAACTTCTTGATATGGATTTCGGTTTTCTCGGCATACACCCTCTTGCCGCCGATGGATTAGCCGGTATCCTCTTTTCTCCGTTTGTTCATTCCGATTTTAACCATCTGTTAAATAATACAATATCACTGTTTCTGCTGTCTCTTGCACTATTTTTTTTCTATTCCGAAGTTGCCCTTAAAGTGTTTTTGTACATCTGGATTTTTTCCGGCATTCTTCTCTGGACAGGCGGCAGAGAGGTGTGGCACATAGGCGCAAGCGGCATTGTTTACGGACTTGCGGCGTTCCTTTTTTTCAGTGGAATTATTCGAAAATATTTCCGCCTTGTAGCCCTGTCGCTGCTTATTGTATTTCTATATGGCTCAATGGTTTGGGGAATATTTCCCGGAGTATATGAACACGTTTCGTGGGAGTCGCACATGTTGGGATTTTTTTCGGGAATAGCGTTGGCAGTATATTATCGCAAAGAAGGTCCGCAAGCGCCTGTGTATGAATGGTTACAGGAAGAAGAAGCCGATTTGCCCGAACATTTGGACGAAAATGATGAAACCGACCAAGATAGAAACTTATAAAAAGTTAAAAACCTCCAAAAATTTCAATCTCAAACTTTTCATTGAATTTTTATTCGCTTAAAAATTTGTTAATTAAAAAAATAGTTGTATCTTTGTCGCAACTATTATGGGGAGTTATTCCTGTGGGGGGACGAGAGCCCCCTATTTTATTATGATTGAGAAAAATAAAATAGAAGAAGTTGTAAGAGACCTGATTTCGGGGTCGGATATTTTTCCGGTTTCGGTTAAGGTAAGCGGCTCGAACAAAATAGTTGTCCTTGTTGATAAAAACAACGGGATAACAATTGATGAGTGTGCCGATTTGCATCGTGGTATAGAACAGCGTTTTAACCGCGATGAAGAGGATTACGAACTTCAGGTTTCGTCGCCGGGGCTTAGCACGCCGTTTATTGTTATTGAACAGTATTTTAAAAACGAAGGCAAAGAGGTTGAGGTTCTTGACAACGATGGTAAAAAATATTCCGGATTGCTGAAAAATATAACTTCCGGAGGTTTTGAATTGGAAACAGAGGTCAAAACGAAAGGAAAACCTAAAGAAACGGTTCAACTTTCATTTAATTTTGACCAAGTGAAATATACAAAAATAATTTTAACAGTTAAATAATACTAAGAGGTTTACGCCAAATGGAAAACGTTAATTTGATAGACACTTTCTCTGAATTTAAAGAGTTAAAGAGTATTGACAGACCTACAATGATGAGCGTTCTTGAAGATGTTTTTAGAGGTATGCTTGCAAAAAAATATGGCACTGCCGATAATTTTGATATAATAGTTAATATTGACAAAGGCGACTTTGAGATTTGGCGAAACAGAATTGTGGTAGCCGATGATGAACTTACCGACCCCGTAACGCAGATACCGCTTTCGGAAGCAAAAGCAATAGACGAAGATTATGAAATAGACGAAGAGGTTTCGGACGAAGTTAAGTTTCTCGACTTTGGCAGAAGAGCAATACTCTCGCTTCGGCAAAATCTTACCGCAAGAATTCTCGACCTTGAAAAAAATAACATTTATATTAAATATAAAGACCGTATAGGCGAGATAGTTACAGGCGAAGTTTATCAGGTTTGGAAAAGGGAAATCATGGTGCTCGACGACGACGGCAACGAACTGATATTGCCAAAAACCGAGCAAATACCGTCAGACCATTTCCGCAAAGGCGATACATTAAGGGCAGTTGTTATAAAAGTTGAAATGCGAAACAACACACCTTTCATTATACTCAGCCGCACCTCGCCGGTATTCCTCGAAAGACTTTTTGAACTTGAAGTTCCCGAAATATTCGACGGACTTATCACAATAAAAAATATAGTAAGAACACCCGGCGAAAGAGCAAAAGTTGCAGTTGAATCATACGACGAAAGGATAGACCCCGTGGGAGCCTGCGTTGGTATGAAAGGCTCGAGAATACATGGCATTGTTCGCGAATTGCGCAACGAAAATATAGACGTAATAAACTATACTACAAACACCCAACTCTATATTCAGCGAGCACTTAGCCCTGCAAAAATTACAACCATCAAACTGAATGAAGGAGGTAAACGGGCTGAAATATACCTCAAGCCCAACGAAGTATCGCTTGCCATAGGAAAAGGCGGTCTCAACATAAAATTAGCAAGTCAGTTGACAGGCTACGAAATTGACGTTTACAGAGAGCCGGGAGGCGAAGACGAAGAAGACGTTAATCTTGAAGAATTTAAAGACGAAATAGAAGACTGGATAATTGAAGAACTCAAATCGATTGGTTGCGACACTGCAAGAAGCGTTTTAAACCTGTCGGTAAGCGACCTTGTGAAAAGAACCGACCTTGAAGAAGAAACAGTAAAAGAAGTAGTAAACATACTTCGCGCCGAGTTTGAATAGAAATAAAACTATGGATAGAAACGTTTGAGTATTAATAAGGTAAAGAATATTTATGACAGAAGACGTTAAAGCAACCAGATTAAGTAAAGCAGCCCGCGAATTTAACGTGGGAATTTCAACAATTGTGGAATTTCTGCATAAAAAGGGCTTTGACCTCGATTCCAACCCAAATACCAAACTGCCAAGCGAGGCATACATGTTGCTTGTAAAAGAATACAGCACAGACATAAGCGTAAAAAAAGAATCGGAAAAACTGATTATAAAAGACCTGAACAGAAAAAAGGAATCTTTATCCATTGACGATGTGCCGGAAACAGAAGATGAAGAAAATGAAGAAAACGAGCAGGATATTATTGTAAAAGACACAACAGCCTCGAAGTCAGTTGTGCCCAACATTAAATTAGTTGGTAAAATTGACCTCGAAAATGCGTCGAAATCAAAAGCAGAAAAGTCAAAAGACAAGCCTAAAACAGAGGTGCCTGATGCAAAAATAATTTCATCGCCTGTAAAAGAAGTAAAAGCAAATATCGATTTGCACGTTGTTGGGAAGATTGACTTGGAAACTCTGCCGAAAGAAAGCAAAATAACAGGTAGAGAACATAAAAAAATAAAAGGAGCAAAAAAATCTTTCGAAACTCCTGTTCACCAGCCGAAACACGATATTCCGAGAGTTCATACCAAAGACAATAGAGGCGATATTGTTAAAAAACCAACTCAACAGCCTGTTGACAATGCTATTTTTAAAACCGACATTAAAAAACTTGAAGGACCAAGAGTTGTAGGCAAAATTGACCTTCCTGTTGAAGAAAAGAAAAAACCGCCTCAACATCAGCCTGTTAATGCCGGCAGCGGAACCGATTTCAAGAGAAAAAAGAGAAGAAAAAGAATATCGAAAGAAAAAACGGTTGTTCCGCTTTCAAATCAAAATCCTGCCGATAAAAAGGAAAAACCCATCACGAAAAAGCCGCCGCTCGGCAGAAAAAGACCTCTACGCGCTGAAGTAAACGAAGAGGAAATTCAAAAGCAGATAAAAGAAACACTTGCGCGATTAACAACAAAAGGAAAATCGAAAGGCTCGCGTTACAGGCGCGACAAAAGAGAAGCAATAAGCCAGAAACAGCAGGAACACGAGGACAGACTTGAACAGGAAAAAAATATTTTGAAAGTTACGGAATTTGTTTCCGCCAACGAATTGGCATCGATGATGGACATTCCCGTTACAAAAATTATTTCAACCTGTATGAGTCTTGGATTGTTTGTGTCTATAAATCAAAGACTTGATGCGGAAACAATGGCAATACTTGCCGATGAATTTGGTTATGAAATTGAATTTGTAAGCGCCGAACTTCTGGAAGCCGTAAAAGAAGTTGAAGACGATGAGGAAGATTTGAAACCGCGACCACCGATTGTTACCGTAATGGGACACGTTGACCACGGTAAAACGAAACTGCTTGATTATATTAGAAATGCCAATGTTATAGCCGGCGAAGCGGGAGGAATAACTCAACACATTGGAGCCTACGCCGTTATTTTGGAAGACGGCAGGCAAATAACATTTCTTGATACTCCCGGACACGAAGCCTTTACCGCAATGCGCGCCCGCGGAGCCCAAACAACCGATATTGCAATTATAGTTGTTGCAGCCGATGACGGAGTTATGCCGCAAACAAAAGAAGCGATAAATCACGCATCAGCGGCAGGCGTACCTATTGTGTTTGCAATCAATAAGGTAGATAAGCAGACTGCCAATCCCGAAAAGATAAAAGAGGCTCTTGCAGGAATGAATTATCTTGTTGAAGACTGGGGCGGAAAATATCAGTCGCAGGAAATATCTGCAAAAACAGGTCTTAATATAAGTCATCTTCTCGATAAGGTTCTTCTTGAGGCAGAGATGCTTGAACTGAAAGCAAATCCCAACAAATCGGCAATAGGAACAATAATTGAGTCGTCTCTTGATAAAGGAAGAGGATTTACCGCCACCGTTTTGGTAAAAGCCGGAACACTGCGGGTTGGCGACATAATGCTTGCAGGAAGTTGTTACGGACATATAAAAGCCCTTTATAATGAGCGCGGTAACAAAATAGATGAGGTAGGTCCTGCCACGCCTGCGCTTATACTCGGTTTGAACGGAGCGCCCCAAGCCGGCGACAAATTTAACATTATGGAAAGCGACCGCGAAGCAAAAGACATTGCAACGAAAAGGGCTCAACTTCAACGCGAACAGGGATTGCGTACACAAAAACATATTACCCTTGATGAAATTGGAAGACGTATTGCCATTGGTAACTTCCAAGAACTCAATATTATAGTTAAGGGCGATGTGGACGGTTCCGTAGAAGCGTTGAGCGATTCGCTTATCAAACTTTCGACTCCCGAAATTCAACTTAATATTATCCACAAGGCTGTGGGACAAATTTCCGAATCGGATATTCTGCTTGCCGCCGCTTCAAATGCAATTATTGTTGGTTTCCAAGTACGACCTTCGTTGAGTGCGAGGAAGTTAGCCGAAAAAGAAGAGATAGACATAAGGCTGTATTCAATTATTTACAACGCCATTGAAGAGATAAAATCGGCTATGGAAGGAATGCTTTCGCCCGAGGTTAAAGAAGAAATAACGGCAACGCTCGAAATACGCGAAGTGTTTAAAGTAACCAAAGTCGGCACAGTAGCAGGCTGTTATGTAAAAGAGGGAAAAGTTACAAGGAATACAAAAGTGAGGATAATACGCGATGGAATTGTAATTTACACCGGCGAACTCGGCTCATTGAAACGCTTTAAAGATGATGTAAAAGAAGTATCCGTAGGATACGAATGCGGACTTAACATAACCAATTTCAACGACATAAAAGTAGGCGACATCATTGAAGGCTATCAGGAAATCGAAGTAAAAAAGACACTGTAGGGTTTAAACTTGCCATTTTTGCGTTAGCGCTTATTCCCATTCTGTTAAAAATTTTCGTATATGCAAGTGTTTAATACCTTCGTAAGTATTGCCTATAAATTCGTCCATTGAAACTACAATTTTCGGATAATTATCATTGATTTTCAGCAAATTGCCAAATTCTCGGTCAACTGTTTTCTCGTCTTGCAAAAGATATGTAACTTGCACATAAAGTTTTTCACCGCCACGTTCACATACAAAATCTACTTCCAAATTGTTGATTTGTCCAATTTTTACATCATACCCGCAATACAGCAAATGTTCAAACACCGCATTTTCAAGAATTTTAGCGATATCGTTGGGTTTGTATCCATTTATTGTATGTCGCAAACCTAAATCTTGAAAGTAAAATTTTTCGCCAATTTCAAAAATTTTCTTGCCTGCAATGTCCATTCGTTTTACTTTTTGAATTAAAAACGTATTTGCAAGATAATCAAGATAATTGATAATTTGCGAAACGGATATATTGATTTGTTGAGACTTGAGGTAATCACTGATTTTTTTTGCCGAAAAAAGTTGTCCTATATTATCTGCCAAAAAACGCACAAGGCTTTCTAAAAAGGCAGTATTCCGAATTTCGTAACGTTGAATTAAATCCCTGTAAATAACTGTATTATAAACTCCTTTCAGATAGTTGAAAACAATTTCGTCTTCTAATTTCAAGTGTTTTAAATATGGAAGTCCGCCATATTTAAGATATTTCCGTAAGGTTTCGTTGTTGTTTTCCAAGTTTTGAAACTCACAAAATTCGTTGTAGGATAAACTATAAATGGGAATTTCAATAAATCTGCCACTTAAAAAAGTTGCAAGTTCGCCCGAAAGAATATGAGCGTTACTGCCGGTGCAATACAAATCGTAAATCGGATTGAGCAACAAACTTCGTAACGCTTTTTCAAACTCTGCGATTTCCTGTATTTCGTCAATAAAAACGTAGTTTTTTACTTTACCATTTGTATTTTTCTGCACATATTCATACAAATCGTTTGCAGTTTTGATTTTGTCAAATTGCAAGTCTTCTTTGTTGATATACAGAATATTTGCCGTAGTATCTTGTGCTTTTATTTCTTCTATTGTTTGTAATAGAATATAACTTTTACCCACACGGCGTTGCCCGATTAAAATCTTAATAATTTGTTGCCCGATATAAGGTTTAATCGCCTCTAAATATTTTTGACGTATAATAAACTTATTCAAATTTGTCAATTATTTTGTTTATAAACTAAATTTATGCAAAAAAACAAAAAACTTTTTATATACGCAAATTTTGAGAAATGTTTGTTATTACTTGCGTCCAAATTTAAAAACGAAAAAGACTACACATAAAACTGCTGCATAAACGAATGGTTCCCAAGATGACATCAATATGGACGTAAAACTTAAAAATGCCAAAATAAAGATGACAATAATTACTGAACAAATGATGATGATAAGTCTCATTATCAATATCTTTCCTTCAAATATTTTTTCAAATCGGCATATTTGTTCGGGTCAATTTTTGCCAATAAATCTTTGGGCGAAATGATTTTGTATTTGCTTTGGTCTTGTAAACATTCTCGCCAAGTTGTTTCCATATTTTTACCACTACTGCAAGGATATTTTTTATTCAACAAATTGCTGTTTTCCTGTGGAATAATATGAGCGTGAATAAAATCTTCTGCCGAAATTTTCTCTGAATTTCTATTAGCAATCATTTGTTCTGCCCACAAAGTTTGACGCATTAGTTGATAAAACGGCTCAAAGAAATAAACAGAACTTTTATAATTATCTAATGTTTTGAGTTGCTTTGAATTATCAATCAGTCGTTCTTTTTTATTGTAACAATATCTGCCCAATCGTTCCTGTCCTTTTCCGTTAGTACCTTCGGGTTCGCTTTTTCTGGGTTCAACCGATTTATCTTCATTTCTGTAATGCTCTGTATATTTCCATTCTATTGGAAGAATATATTTTTTACCTTTTTCATTTTTGGCATAAATCAACGCATCAATAGAAGTGCAAAGACTGCCGCGAGTCGGTTTTTGTCCGTTGCATTCGTTGAGATAATCTTTTTCGCTAACAGCCTCAAATGCAATATATGCAGGATTTTTATCAGTAGTAATTTCCAAAACGTCAGTTATATCTTCACAAATTATTTGTGCAATTTTCAAAACTTCGTTTTTGTCATTTCTGATTGGAAACAAATGATTTAAACAGGCTATTTGAGACGATAAAACGTGTCCTGTTGGTTCTTTACCACCGCCCCACCACGAAATATTATTGCCAGCCTTTTTATCAAAATAATCTAAAATACCTTGCTCTAAAACTGATTTGTGAAAATTGTTTTTCCAATCTAAAAGAACAAAATCACGTGGGGAGCGCATAAAATACTTACCGCCTTTTCCGCCATAAAAAATCTCACTTTCAGATATGAGTTTAATGGCTTTTTTTCTTTCATTTTCTTGATATTTGCTAATTGTTGTTCGCCGTGTTGCCATTGTGTCTCCTAATTCCCAAATCAAACAATACTTCCGTATTTTTCGGCAGACAGAAGTTCGGAAAGTTCGGCGGTGTCGGAAATTTTTATTTTAATCAGCCAGCCATTGCCGTAAGGGTCTTTATTAACCAAAGCAGGAGTATTTTCCAGTTCGGGATTTACCTCAATCACTTCGCCGCTAACCGGCATAAACAGGTCGGATACGGTTTTTACGGCTTCAACTGTGCCAAAAGTTTCTTCTTTTTTCAGTGTTTCGCCAACTGTTTCAATTTCAATAAATACCACATCGCCAAGTTCGCCTTGTGCAAAATCGGTAATTCCTATAATTCCAATTCCGTCTTCTACGCGTATCCATTCGTGGTCTTTTGTGTACAATAAATCTGTGGGTATGTTCATAATATTTATGTTTTTAAGTGTTTTTATAAATTTCAAAGTTACAGTTTCTTAGGGATAATCTACAAATCTTTAAGCGCTTTCTTTATGATTGCTTCAACCGTCAGGTTTTTTTCTTCTCTAACAATCTTGTCAAGTATCTTAGAAACAGTGGTTTTGGCAAATCCGAGCATTACCAAAGCCGACAGCGCTTCTTCGCGGTTTTTATTGTCGAAAGATGTAAATATCTCAGCAGTTTCGCTGTTTTTTCCAAGTTTTTCTTTCAAATCGACAATAATTCGCTGGGCAGTTTTAAGTCCTATGCCTTTAACATTTTTCAGAATATTGACATCTGAACCGATTATTGCAAGTTCAAGTTCAGCCGGCGAAAGCGATGAAAGCATCATTCGCGCCGTATTTGCGCCCACTCCCGTTACGGAAATAAGATGACGAAATATATCCCTTTCCTTATCGGTTGCAAATCCGAAAAGTTGATGGGCATCTTCTCTAATAATCTCGTGCACAAGAATTTTAGCCTCCGATTTTTTTTCAAGTTCCGAGAAAGTTGTAAGAGAAATGTTCACGAAATAGCCCACGCCCGATGTTTCAACAACAACGCAGGCGGGCGTAATTTTTGCGATAGTACCTTTAATGTAGTCAATCATAACTTATTCTGCGTGAATTATTTCGGGCGGCAACTCATCTGCTTTGTCGTTGCGCAAATTTATTTCCTGATGTTGAAGCGGATTTTTTGTTATTTCAGCATACAACTGTCTGTTTCTAAACACATCACAAGCAAGATACATCGCTTGCCGGAAAGAATCTTCGGAAGCCTCGCCTCTGCCTGTTATGTTAAATGCAGTGCCGTGAGACGGCGAAGTTCTGATAAACGGCAGTCCTGCTGAAAAATTTACTCCGGTATCGAACGACAACGCTTTGAAAGGCGTTAATCCTTGGTCGTGATACATTGCCAAAATTGCATCATATTTTCCAAACTCGCCTGCGCCAAAAAAACCATCGGCGGGAAAAGGTCCAAAGGCAAGTATCCCTTCCTCCTCCGCTTTTTTTAGTGCCGGAATAATAATTTCGGCTTCCTCACTGCCAAGCAGCGAATTATCGCCG
>Ga0082212_10003949_pt1 | contig 20792 bp, 19 predicted proteins | sample TergutNt197P3_FD_71548 | JGI IMG/M metagenome (GOLD analysis project Ga0082212, IMG submission 71548) | Neocapritermes taracua P3 segment gut microbial communities from Petit-Saut dam, French Guiana - Nt197 P3 | ecosystem: Host-associated > Arthropoda: Insects > Digestive system > Gut ... | reverse complement strand
TACGTTCAGCGGCGCGGTTTCGGGGCTCATGCTATGCGGAAGTTCAATCCCGATTGGCTATATACCAACCGGGACTGCAAATGACATAGCTACCACGCTCTCATTACCTAAAGACCCGACCGCTGCCGTAAAAAAGTTATTGAATGGTAAAATGCGCAAACTTGACATCGGTTTGTTTGCGGGGAGATACTTCACATATATAGCCGCGTTCGGGGCATTCACAAGCGTTTCTTACTCGACGCCGCAAAACGCGAAGAAAGCGCTTGGGCACTTTGCGTACGTCCTGGGGGGATTGGCCGAAGTGCCGGCGATAAAGGCCAGGCACACCGTAGTTATACATGATGACGGGACGATCGAAGGGCAGTTTATTTTTGGCGGCGTAGCGAACTCGACGTCTGTCGCAGGGTTTTTGAAGCTCGATCCTATGCAGGTCGATCTCGACGACGGGGTATTCGAAATCATTCTTGTCAAGCAGCCGGTAAGCCCCGCTGACTTCCTGGTTATTCTGGCGGGAATAATGACGAGGACATATGATGGGGATAATGTACAGCTTCTGCACTCTTCCAAAGTGAAGTTCATTTTTGATGAGGATGTGCCATGGACAATCGATGGTGAAAACGGCGGGATCCACAGAGAAGTTGATATTTCAAACTGTCACAGCGCGATAGACATCATCGTATGATTTGAGGTTATTTTTATGGCCGTCAATATTTTTGCCGTCGGAGACGTCGCGGGGCAAGCGGGCGTCGGGATCCTCTCTGAGAAGCTTCAAGGCATCAAGAAATGGGGGGAAGTCGCGTTCACAGTAATAAATGGTGAGAACGCCGCCGGTCTGGGATTGACGCCGAATCAAGCGCGCGGACTGCTGGACGCAGGCGCCGATGTTATCACGCTTGGAAACCACACATGGGCGAGGCAGGAGATATGCCCTTTCCTCAACGACAGCGACCTGATACTGCGACCGGCGAATTTCGCGCCCAAAGCGCCCGGACGAGGATGGGGGGTCTACGAGACGGCGTTCGGCGATATTTGCGTAATCAATCTGATTGGCCGCGTTGGAATGCATGAGCCCTACGAGAACCCTTTTTTCGAAGCCGACAGGATATTGGGGAGGGTTGACGCAAGCGTAATTCTGGTGGATTTCCATGCAGAAGCGACGAGCGAGAAGCAAGCGATGGCGTATTATCTCGACGGGCGCGTATCAGCGCTCTGGGGCACCCATACGCATGTCCAGACTTCGGACTGCCGGATCTTCCCGGGAGGTATGGGCTACATCACGGATTTGGGTATGACCGGGCCTTGCGACTCAGTTATCGGGATGAAACCCGACCAGCCTGTTTCGCGGTTTCTGGGGAATCCGCCCGCGCGCTTTGAGCAGGCGACAGGCCCCGCGAAGGTTGAAGGCGCGATTTTTGAAATTGATTTCGATACAGGGAAGTGTGTGAATGTTGAGGCGATAAGGATATCGTGACAAATACTTTTATTGCTTTTTGCCGCTTTTATGCTAAAATCAGTGAAGCGAAACACATTACATATTATCTAATATTATTTGGGGGGTATTCAAATGCAGGAAGTTTTAGATTTTTTGAAGAAGACGGGGACATATTTCCTGGCGACGGCCGAGGGTGACCAACCGCGCCTGCGCCCGTTCGGGACGGCGCACGTCTATGAAGGTAAGCTGTATATCCAGACCGGGAAGATAAAGCCATGCTCAAAGCAGATGGCTGACAACCCAAAGGTCGAGATTTGCGCGCTGGACGGTGATGTATGGGTCCGGATTGCGGCGACGGCTGTCAATGACGACAGCAAAGCTGCAAAGCAGAGTATGCTTGACGCCTACCCGATGCTCCAGGGCAGGTATTCTGCCGACGATGACAACACGCAAGTGCTGTACCTGAAGGATGCAACGGCTACATTCTGGTCCTTTACAGGTGAACCGAGAGTTGTGAAGTTCTAGGCAGACGCTGTGATGGGATATAATCAGCGCACGCCCGGTAGGGGGCAGAGGTCGATGTTCGATTCCCCGGAACCGCAAGGACCCCTCGCGAGCCGTTTGAGGCCGCGTGATTTGCCGGAGTTCGTCGGGCAGGGCCATCTGTTGGGGGAGGGGAAGCTCCTTCGCCAGATGATCGATCGCGATATGGTTTCGTCGATGATATTCTGGGGGCCGCCCGGCGTCGGGAAAACGACCCTTGCGCGGATTATCGCAGGCAGGACAAAAGCGGAGTTCGTCAACTTCAGCGCTGTCACAAGCGGGATAAAAGAAATCAAGGAAGTCATGAACCGGGCCGAGAGCATGAACCTCATGGGCGATCGGACAATACTGTTCATCGACGAGATACACCGCTTCAACAAGGCCCAGCAGGATGCGTTCCTTCCGTTCGTTGAGAAGGGGAGCATCATACTCATAGGCGCGACGACAGAAAACCCGTCTTTCGAGATCAACTCGGCTTTATTGTCGCGCTGCCGTGTCTTCGTCCTCCATGCCCTCGGGCGGGAGGACTTGTTTTCGCTGCTGAAACAGGCGTTATCCGACCCAAGGGGTTTCGGCGGGCAGGAGGTGCGGATAACCGGTGATATGCTCCAAATCATAGCCGGGTTTGCGAATGGCGATGCGCGTATTGCGCTTAGCACGTTGGAGATGGTCGTCATAAACGGGGATAAGGACGGGAATGCGACGACGGTCACTAACGAAATAATAGAGCAGTGTATCAGCAAGAAATCACTGCTCTACGATAAAGGCGGGGAGGAGCACTACAACATTATCTCCGCTTTGCACAAATCCATGCGCAACAGCGACGCCCAGGCGTCGGTCTACTGGCTGGCGAGGATGCTTGAAGCAGGGGAGGACCCACTCTATATTGCGCGCAGGGTGGTGAGGTTCGCCAGCGAAGACGTCGGGATGGCGGACAGCCGTGCCCTCCAGATCGCTGTCTCCGCCTACCAGGCCTGTCATTTCATCGGGATGCCTGAATGCAGCGTCCACCTCACACATGCAGTCGTTTACATGTCGCTTGCGCCAAAGTCGAACGCGCTCTACCTCGCTTATGGCGCTGCCGCAGGGGATGCGCAGAGTATGCTGGCGGAACCGGTCCCGCTCCATCTACGCAACGCCACGACAAAGTTGATGAAGGGCCTTGGTTACGGCGATGGGTATATTTATGCGCATGACACGGAGGATAAACTGAGCGCGATGCAGTGCCTCCCGGATTCGCTCATGGGGAGGAAATATTACGAGCCGACGTCGCAGGGTCTGGAGTCGCGGGTCAGGGAGGTCATGGAGCAAATCGAGGAGTGGCGAAAAAAGCAAGGTTGAAGTTCGTTTGCCGGTGAACAGGGTATGGTAATAAATGTAATAGTTCAGAGGCAAGCGGGATAACGCCATTTCACGCAAGTAAGAGCGCAATCCCGGCTGCCTCTGAATGTAATCCTTAATCTTTATCCGCCGCAGCGCAAGATCAGTTCCTCGCCCGTCCATTCGCTTCCGGCGTTAATACGGTACAGCCCGCGCAGGGACATGGGGTCGCCCCTCCTGATATAGCCTATCCGGTCGCCTGTGAGCACTGACACCCGGTAGCCCATCTCGCTGACAATCGCTTCCGCCAGAATATCAGCCTTGCCCAGCGGGTATATCAGCACGCTTGGGGTTATCCCAAGCGCGGCAGAGTACTCGCCGGTGAACATCGCGTTGTCATCCCGAAGCAAGCGCGCGTAGGCGGCGCTTGCTTCGCCATTCAGGCGCCGTATGTCAAGCCTCCCGCCCTCCACGCCGTCGTGAAGCATGTAGGTGTGGCTCTGGATGTCGATGAGCCCGCTGCGCTGCATCAAGGCTGCTTCATCCCAGCTCATGTACGAAAGCCCCCCGGGTGTATCCTTGACACCTTCCAATCCCCCTATGACCGATATGGTTGCCCTGATACCCAGCTCCTCCAGAATCGGGAAGGCGAGCGTATAGTTGCTTTCGTAACCGTCGTCAAATGTAATAAGCACGGGCTTTTCGGGAAGTACGGACGTCCCGTCGACATAATCCGCCAAATCCCGGAAAAAGAGCGCTGTATACCCGGCGTCCTTTAGCGCTGTCATCTGGGCCCTGAATGTGGACTCATTGATCACGATGTAGGAAGACGGTTCGGAATCGGGCACGATATGGTGATACAGTAGAATAGGGATAGGTATAAACGGGTTCTCATTCCCCGGTGCGCGGCGCAGATGCATTTCGGAAAGCTCCGCCACGTTCTCAGCGGTGAAATAGCTCCCGAACCCTTCGGGGCGGTAGACATCCGGGTCGTCGTACACAGTCCCCAGCACGAACTCGCCGGTTATCGTGCGGAAATGCATATAGTCGTAAAAATACCTTGGGTCGTAACTGACGTTAGTATAACCCGAGAAATTCCAGAAGCTTTGAATGTCCGCAAGACCTGTCCAGTATGCCCTGAGGGCGTCCGCGCTGAACGTGTAGGCGTCCGACTCATAGTTCGGCGTTATAAAGAACTCAAACGTGACGCCTCTTTCGTCGCAGTACTCCTTCATCCGCCTTACTATGGAGACGGCAAAATCAATATCAATAAGATTTGCGACGTAGTAGTCGTTATCAAACCCGAAATTGGCCGGGCTGTACGTGTTCTTATAGCCTTCTATGTTGACTGTCATTTCCGCGTCGTCGCGGGACCTGTCGTAGACCCCTGTTTCAAGCTCAAACACATCGACCGAAGTGGGTTTTGGCTTCATGTCGTCTGAAAGGGAACTGATAAACTTGCCTAAACCATACGAGGGGTTGAGGAACAGGTATTTCGCGTAAAATGGGATCAGCGGGTCGCCGGAAACCTCCGCGTGGAACTGCTGTTTTTCGTCCGACGTCTCGTACCCATACTCAAGTAGCTCGCTCAATCCAAGGCTCAGGACAATATGCCTGGCGCCGTAGTTGTCGATTACGTAGTACATGCTCTCTTCCATGTGCGCGAAGTTTGCGCCGTACATCATGAGGTTATAGAAGCTGGCACCCTCGTAATACCGGTTCAATTGGTCCGGTGAAATGGAACTCGATTTTGAGCTGCCCAGGATGTAGCCGTTGTACTGTTCGTAATTCCCGTCAAGATAGCCGAACTTCGCAACCCTCGGGTTGTTAGTGATGTTGTAGCCATACCAGTCCATTACGCGGTCGCCGAACACACCGAAAGGGTCGGTGAGGAAGTTCAGCGCGGCGACTACGGCGAAAGCCGCCAGGACTCCCGCAATCGTTAAAATCCACCATTTTCTTGTAGTCATTATCAAGCTCCCGGATGTAGTTAAAAAGCAAAGTATAAAAACGTGGAGGTCGTGCCCATTTTAAACAGCGATACTACCAGCAAAAGAGCTGTCAGGAATACGTACCCTTTACTGTTCAGGCGCCGCGCGGCGAGTTCCTTCGTTGTTTTTGCGAAAAAAACCACAATGGCGCCGACAGCGAGCATGAGTAAACCGAACGCGTTGTTCAGGGCGAACATTTTCAGGCTGGACAATACCTCCGACGCATCTGCCGTAAAGTAGGACCGGAACGCGGCGAGGCCTTTGAGTAAAGACAAAAATTCGCCGATATTAGCGCAAGCGTAGAGCGACGCACTTATGAGCAGGAATCCAAATGTCAGGACCTGCGCCAGTTTCCTGGGCAGCAGGTGCTTCTTTGGATAATGCACTGCAATTACCCCGACGATGCACATCCCCGCCCCATGCATCAAGCCCCAGAGTATGTAGTTATACCCGGCGCCGTGCCACAATCCTGAAATAAGGAACGTAATCATCGACGCGAGGCAGAACGAGGACAGGCCTTTTGCCGGGCTGTATATCTTGTTGAAAACATAACGTGTGAGGAAGCCCGTGAGGGTGATGTGCCATCTTTTCCAGTAATCCTGGATATTTCTGGCGCGGTAAGGCATGTTGAAGTTTTCAGGCAGCTTAATATTGAAAAAGTAACCAATGCCGATAGCCATATCGGTATAGCCGGAGAAGTCGAAGTAGAACGCGAAAAGATTCGCAAACAGGCCGAATAGCAGCTCTACAGGCGTGGACGAGGTGATGTTTGAAAACGTATACAACGAAGCGCTGAGCAGGGTGTTGGCTATCCAGACTTTTTTCGCGCATCCTATCGCGAACACGAACAGGCCCTTGCGTATGTTCTCGAAGTTGAAGGTATAGGCTTCGGGCTTGAGAAACTGCGACATGAGGTCTTTGTAGCCTACTATGGGGCCTATTATGATTTTCGGGAAGAACGTGATAAACAAGAGGTAGTCAAGGACTTCGACGTCTTTTATCGAGCCTTCATAACTATCCACGAGATATGATATTGCCTGAAATGTGAAAAATGAGATGCCAATGGGGAGGACGATGTTAAGCGAGGGTATTTCGAGGGCAAAGAAGTTGTTGGCGCTGTATATGGCGAAGTTTAGATACTTGTAGTAGCATAGAAGCCCGATGTTCCACACCAGGCCGACGATCAGCCAAATCTTCCCGTTCCCGGTTTTCGCGTTTTTCGACAGATGCGCGCCTATTATATAGTTGACCGCAATGGTGAGTAAAAAATACGGCAGGAACCACCTGCTGCCTTGCGAGAAAAAGAACAAAGAGCACACAATGAGCCAAATCCTTGCCAGTTGGGTGTGTTTCGTTTTGCACAGCAGCCAATAGCCCGCGAAAACCACAGGCAAAAACGCGAACACAAACTCATAGGATGTAAACAGCATTTAACTCAAAATCCTTTTCTTTAGCAGGCGGTGTACGAGTAGGCGGCGCGGCTTAATCAGTAGTCCCCCTGGAGGTGACGAAATCCACGATCTCATTGACGGAGTTAAGGGGGTTTTCAATCAAATCGTCCGGTTCGACCGTGACTTTGAACGTTTTCTCAAGGAAAGTCAGCAATACAAGAGAGTCCAGCGAGTCAATGTTGCCGCTTTCAAACAGGTTTGTGTCATCGTCGAGCTCGGGATCTTCACCGAATGGGATTTCCATGCGGTCCATCATAAATCTCACGAGGGAATCCCTTACTTCTGTTCTGGTCATATCAGCACCCCCGTCCTTGAAGGATTTTATTCATGCAGGTGTAACCCGGCGCAAACCCGCTGCTTTCGTATAGTGACGCAGCGGCCCGGTTCCCGGGTATTACCTCGACCTGGACGCGGCGTATACCCAATGAGTCAAAATAATCCCCGGCTGCTGAAAGCAGCATTCTGGCATAGGACTTGCCCCGGTGCGACGGGTCAATGTACAGCTCTGAAATCATGCCGATGAGTTTTGCATCCCCGGTGACGAACTTCCTGTTGATTTTCTGCGCGGATACGCAGATGAAGCCGGCAACTTCGCCGTTTGAGACCAGCGTGAAAATGCGCCCGAGTTTTGTATCGAGCATCATCGGCAGGTAGTCGGAAAGCCAATCGTTATTTAGCCTCAACAATGAGCCAAGTTCATGCAGGTACTCGTACAGGGCGGTAAACATCCCCGAAACTGCGGATATATCCGGTTCTTCCATGGGGCGTACAAAGACATCTTCCAAACCAGGCCCTCCTCCGGTCTATTCAGTCTGCATCATCACCTTTAGCAACGGCCGGTCGATTTTGCCGTTCGGGTTAAGGGGGAAATCCTCGAGAAAGACAGTCCTTCCGGGAAGCATATATAACGGCACTAGTTTGAGCAGCTCCTTGTTGATCCGCCGGTCTGTCAGTTCCGCGTCATTGCATACGGCAAACAAAACGATCTCCTGCTTGTCGCTGTCATATAACGCGCATGCGTTTATTACGCCATCGATGCTTTTGGCCGCCGTTTCAATTTCGCCCATTTCGATGCGGTTGCCTTTGTGCTTGATTTGCGAATCCATGCGTCCCATAAAAATGATTAGGCCCTCGTCGTTTACGTAAACCAAATCGCCTGTGCGATACATTTTCTCCTCGTAGTGGGGATTGAGCGGGTTTTGGGTAAAGACTTTGCTTGTTGCTTCAGGATTGTTCCAGTATCCAAGGGCAAGCCCGCTCCCTAATATGCATAACTCGCCAATCTCATTTACGGCCGCCGCCATATTGTTTTCATTCAGCACCAGTACATTCATGTTCCTGCACGGCCCGCCTATCGGCAACGGGTCTGAATCGGCGTACTCCCTGTCTACTATGTAATAGGTGCACACATCTGTGATTTCCGTTGGGCCGTAGAGGTTGGCGTATAATGGTCCCGGGAACCGCCGCCGCCATGTATTGAGCGCTTTGTTCGGCATTTCCTCGCCGCAGAACAACACACGTTTCAGGCATGGTAAGACCAGTTCCCCGTTGTCGAAAGCCCCGGAGTTGGCGACGTTTATCATCACGGTCGGAACCCAGAAAATAGTGTCAATGCCATGTTGCTCAATGAATTGGGGCAGTTTTGCGGGGAACTGGAACAACTGCTCCGGGATAAGGACGAATTTAGCGCCGGTTAGCAGGCAGGAGTAAATGTCGAGTATTGAGTTGTCAAAATGGAATGGCGCCTGGTTCCCGAAAACAGACCCGCTGCTGACGCCGAACGTCTCAACGACCCAGTGGGCATAGTCCAGAACACCCCTGTGCGTTATTACGACGCCTTTGGGGACGCCCGTAGAACCGGACGTGAACATTATATATATGGGGTCTGTGTCGATTACCTTGCCAACGCGGGCAAGCGCCGCGCCTGCATCCGGGGGGTGCTTGACGATTTCTTCAAAAAGCAGCGTCTTCTCTTCATCTATGCCAAGCGAGATTAGGGCCGCTTTATTTTTCTCATTTGTAATGATGTACTCCGGCGACAGGTTTTCCAGCAGTTTCCCGAGGCGGGGCAACGGCATGCTTGCGTCGATGGGGACATAGGCGTTCCCGCTGTACAGTATCCCCATAAATGAAACCAGGCACTCATAACCTTTGGGCAGGTAGACGGCAATAGGCACGGTGCGCGTCCAAAACTGCTGCGAGGAAATCAGGTAAGCCCCCACCGATAAAGCGGAGTTGTTGTACTGCTCGTATGTCAGTGAGTTGCGCCTGTCTTCGATTGCAATGCGCCCTGGGGCTTTACGTGATATCCCGTCCAGCAGCAGGACTGCGGAGTTGTGCATATCATCACCTCGGAGTGCGAATGTTGTGTGAGTAAGCCTGTAAGCCGGATTCTGTCAAAACCATCACTTATCCGATTGCGGATATTTGATGGCCCTGGGCAGCCATCTATCTAGGCCCAACGTTGCCGATGGGCTCAAGCCACCTCCTGAGAGCGGCCGGGCAAGCCTTGAGGAACTATAAAGTTCCTCCGCTCTCCCACGGTGTTGCTCCGGATAGAGTTTACAGCGGCGGTCTGTCCCCAGCCGCCGGGTGAGCTCTTACCTCGCCTTTCCACCCTTACCTTCGTCGTCGCAAAGTCCGCGTACTCCGCTTCCGCCTGACGGTGAAAGTCGCGTCCGCTCCCTTGCGCCTCCTCTCAAAACACGACCCGTTTCACTGGGTTCGCGTTTTGTTTGTGAAGAGGGACGAGGCGGTATATCTCTGTTGCACTGGTCCTGAAGTCGCCTTCGGCGGGCGTTACCCGTTATCCTTGCCCTACGGAGCCCGGACTTTCCTCGGAAGAGGCCTTTCGGCCTTCTTACGCGACTGCCCGGCTTACTCACTTCCCGATTCTACAACAGATATGGCAAGGTGTCAAACAGCATAATATTTCAATTTGCCTTGAGCTTCAGGACCGACAGCTCTGAGACGTCGCAGTACCCGAGTTTGTGGTACAGCTTGCGGGACGCCGGGTTACCGGCGTCTGCAAACAGGCAGCAAAAGCTACTGCCGCGCCCAAGCAGCAGCGAGGTCAGCTCCGCGACGGTCGAAGTGGCATAACCCCTGCCCCGGAAGTGGGGAGGCGTATACACGCCGTTTATCACCGCGCCGTTTGGCGTGTCGCGCCCGTGCACAGCTTGCGAGACAGGCATGCCGTCCTCCCAAATGAGATGCGCGCCTTTCCCGAGCCGTGTCCCGATTCGCCTGGTGTTCTCCGGGATGGAGAACACTTTTGTCCGGCAATCCTCGCTGAATGCGCGTTCCCAGTACGGCGCGTAGAACATGTCGCGCGGTTCGAGCATCCGGGGCGCCCCCGGCGCTTTTGTGTATTCCGATAAGGCGTCCAGCTTCATCGCGGCGATTGTCATGTGCGATCTGCTCATACCGGCGCCAAAGAAGGTATCGGCAAAGCGCGCGGCGAGTCCGCTTTCCGCCATTATCCCCGATGGGGTGCAGCCAATCCGGCGCAACTCGGCCGAGAGCAGTTCCAGACTGCCATCATGCCTTGCGTTGCCGGTTTCGTATAACAGGAGGTCGAATGGTTCGATATAGATGGCGGTCAGGCAGATTCCGCCGCTGTCGGTGATTGTCGCGAGCAGCCAGTTCCCGGCGCCGCTTTTTTTTCTGTTTGATATCAGTCCTATGAGAAGGTTGTTCTGGACTTCGTTTTTAAGTAGTGTTTCGAATGTGTCATGCTTAAAAGCAGTGATATCGTCGTATCGCTGAAACCGCACTTTGGCCACCTTCCTGCAGTGTGAAATAGGTATCCCGGACCGTGTGAACTGTAACACTGTAGTAGCTCAGTAAGGGTAGCATTTAAAAAGGGTGATTGTCAATGAGAGGTCTTGTGTGGTAAAATGCGGTCACGGGGAGTATTTACAGGCTGGTGGTGGTGTTGGGTGAAGAATAGGATCTTGGCGATGGCGGTGGTGCTTTGCCTCATGATCGTTTTTGAACCGGCGGTCTCGTATGCGGAGGTGAAACCGGGATTCATTTCAGTCGACGACGTTTTGATACCGTTTACCGATGAGTTTATGCCGTTTATCATCGGCGGGATGATTTGGGTGCCTGTGCGTGTGTTTGAAAGCCTCAATATTTGGTCCGTTCCTTCGGAGGAAGAGGAACGGGTATTGCTTTACGCTGAAAACAGGTATATAGACTTTTCCACAAGACCGGGCGCATCCAGCACGCGGGATAATGAGAATAGAATTCTGAACTGGCCGTCCGCAAGAAGGATCGGCCGGGTATTTTACGTTCCCGTGCAGCAGGTCTGCGAGTTTTTCGGGTTGTCCGTCGAGCTGGAGGAAATCAGCAGGGACATCATCCAGCAACAGGAGATGTCTATAATAATGATCATGTCGAGGGCTGTTACGAACAAACAGTCATTCAAGCAGGATTTTATGTATAAGAACAGGAATGCGCTGAGGATTGCATATAACAGGTATTTCTCACCACCTGCGCCGCCATCGCCCCCGGCGCCCCCGGAGCCCCCGGAGGTCGTCGATCCGCCACCGGTGGAAGAACCGCCGGTTGATTTCAGCGGGGTGAGCATCTTCTTGAGTTTTTACAACACCTCGGCCGGCGGTGCGGAGTGGATTATGGATATGCTCGATATTAAAGAGGTCTTTGGCAATCACTCATGCTTCTTTGTGACCGCTGACGATATACTGGATAACCCCGGGCTTATCCGCAGGATATCGGGCGCGGGGCATACAATCGGGATACGGCTTCTCACCGGCACGATCGACGAGTATGACAGGACGTCGGCTTTACTGTTCGAGGCGGCGAAGATCAGGACTGTGCTTGTGTCGGTCGCTGATGAAGCGCTTGAGGAAGGGGAGGGGCTCGACTTGCCGGGACTGGTCATCTGGGGCGATTCGCAAGGTTCGATAACCGTTGACGAACATCCTTTGTCCGATATCATCGATATGATTCCAAGGGAAACAGGCGAGCGGTACAGCATTATGCTGCCTTGTTCAGAGACGGCGGCGAATCTCTTGCCCGGCATTATTTCATTCCTTTTTGAGTTTGAGTTTAGCCTTGGGAAGATTACCGAAACAGTAGCCCCCATAGGAAATGGATATGAAGCTTAAGGTTATCGTTCTTGCAGCCGGAAAGGGCACCCGATTACAGACGGGCGATAGCGATGCGCCGAAGGTCATGCGTCTCGCATGCGGCAAGCCGCTGCTTTGGTATGTTCTTGAAGCCCTGGCATTCGTCGACAAGAAAGACGTCATCATTGTAGTAGGGTACGAGAAAGACCAGATTGTCAGGTGTTTCGACGGGTATGCTTTCGCGGTGCAGGCCGAGCAAATGGGGACAGGGCACGCCGTCATGGCGGCGGCTGGCGAGCTTGAGGGCTACGACGGCGCTGTGCTGATTTGCTATGGCGATATGCCCGCAGTCAGGCGGGAGACATATCTGACTTTTTTACGCGAGCATAACAAGCAGAAAAATAGTTGCACAATCCTCACAGGCGAGTCCTCGATACCGTTACCGTACGGGAGGATCCTCCGCGACCCTGATGGTCTTTTCCTGCGGGTCGTGGAGGACAGGGACTGCACTGAGCAGGAGCGTCGGATTGCCGAGCTCAACAGCGGTGTGTACCTGTTCGACGCCACAATGCTGCAAAACGCGCTGGGGAGCCTGAAAAACGACAACGCCCAGGGCGAGTACTATCTGACCGATGTGCCTGAGATAATCAGCGCAAGCGGCGGTAGGGTGGGGACATGCAGGCTTGGGCTCGGGGACGAGATTATCGGGGTGAACACACTAGAGCAGCTTGAACTCGTCAGTGGCATACTGGGTAAACGCTGACCAGTCAGCGGTTGCCTGTCGAAAAGGCTCCCGGGGTGAGCTGGACATTATATATTTATATGGTCATTATTGTGTCAATTATGAAGAGGCGCGGTGTTACAGGTTGATAAGAAAACCAGTGAAATGGCTGGTTTTCGGAGAATGGCTCACCGGAATATGGTTATTGACAAAAAAGAGCATTCATGTATAATCATGTAGCGCGCAAAGATGAATAATGCTCCATTCCTTGCTCCCGGCCAGGACCGGGGGCCGACTAAGACCCATCGTGATAAATGCCGGGACTTTGGCATGAATGTAATTTGGGTCGAGACCAGAAGGAGGTGTGAAAAATGGCGAAGACGTCCGCCAATTACGAACTCATGTATATTATCGACGCCGAACTCGGCGAAGAGAAACTCGCCGCGACGATTGATAAGTTTAAGACGCTTATTGAAGAAAATGGTACGGTGAATGAGTTCGAAGAAATGGGTAAAAGGAAGCTAGCGTATCTGATTGACGATAAGCCTGAGGGTTATTATGTGCTTGTCAAGTTCACTTCAGGACCGCAATTCCCGGCGGAGCTTGACCGTGTACTGAAGATAACCGAAGGCATCATGCGGTCACTCATTACCGTCATAGGTGAATAGGAGGTCACTGATGAACCAGATTGTTCTTATGGGCAGGTTGACCCGCGACCCGGAGCTCCGGCATACACAGAGCGGGACGGCCGTTACATCGTTTTCACTTGCGGTAGACAGGAGATATGTATCTAAAGACGGCGGGGAGAGGCAGACGGATTTCATAGATATCGTCGCATGGCAGAATCTGGGCGAGTTCGTTTCGAAATACTTCGTCAAAGGGCAAATGGCCGCGGTCACCGGCCGCCTGCAAATCCGCGATTGGACAGATAAAGATGGTAACAAACGCAGGAGCGCCGAAGTCGTTGCGGACAATGTTTACTTCACCGAGAGCAAGAAGAGCAGGGAGGCCAGCTTTGGGCCTGTCGAATCAAGAAACGATTATGGCGCGGGCGCGCCGGCGCCTGTTATGAGCTCTGAATTCTCAGAGCTGGATATGGATGATGGCGAGCTTCCGTTTTAGCCGAGGGTTTCGCCCGGCGCTCGATGGGGCTCAGCTATGAGTAGTACTTTTTGAGATTACATGATTTGATGTTATGAGAGAACTTGGAGGTTTGGGTTTTGGCAAATGACAGGGAAAACAGGCCGCATGGCCGCAAGCGCAGGAAGGTGTGCCAATTTTGCGTAGACAAATGTCAGGACATCGATTATAAGGACGCAGCAAAGCTCCGCCGGTATATTTCCGAGCGCAGCAAGATTCTGCCGCGCAGGACGACCGGTGTGTGCTCGCAGCACCAGAGGCGGCTTATGATCGCGATCAAGCGCGCGCGCCAGGTGGCGCTGCTGCCGTACGTGACGGATTAGTCGGCTATTTTATGCAACATATAGAAAGGGCGGCAGGCGCCGCTCTTTCTATTGGGGTGACCTTGTGAAGTGTATCGCGATGTTACACTTCACAAGGTCACTTGCGGTTACACTTCACAAGGCCACTTGCGTCAGGCGTTGCACTGATTTGCCACATCAATATTGACCCCCGGCCTGGCTTGCTGTATAGTTTGAGTTAGCCGGGAGTCGGATTCGACTCCCGACGATATGGGCAAAAGAGGACAAAACGCCGGAAATGAAAGGGAAGCCTGTGAAAGCGGACAAAATATGGAGCAAAGGGTTTACGATCCTCATCATAGCTAACACGCTTTACTGGACCGGGATATATATGCTGGTGCCCTGTATCCCGCTGTACCTTGTCAAGCTCGGGGCGGCGGAAACGCAGGTGGGCGTCGTGGCGACGATATATTTTGCATCTTCCATCGTAACCCGCCTGCTTGTGAATGTTCTGCTCCAACGGGTCGGGAAAAAACTCATGATGGTCGTGGGCGTTTTGATTAACACGATTATCATGGTTTTATACAGTTTTGCGGGGTCGATAGGTGTTATCGCCGTTTTACGTGTCATTCAGGGCCTGGGATTTGGGACTACCACAACTATAATCATGGCTATGGCGGCGGACACCCTGCCGGACTCCCGCAGGGGGCAGGGTATAGGGTACTTCGGGCTGGGTACGGTGGTGGCTATGTCAGTGGCGCCTGCACTTGCCATATTCCTGAAGGATAATTTTGGGTTTCAACCTATGTTTTTTACCTCGGCGGGTATTCTACTGATGACCACAGTGATCATTTCATTTGTCGAGGAGCCCCGGGTCGTCATTGCGGACGGTGGGGGCCGGGGGAAAACCGTCGAATGGCGGAACCTGTTCGATGTTAAGTTGATAGTCCCGTCTATCTTGCTTCTTTTGATCGGGGTGAGCCGCAGCGCGGATATGCAGTTCATCGCGATTTTTGCCGGGGAAAAGAAATTGGAACATTTGTCCTTGTATTTCGTGATACAAACCGCTGCAATGTTTTGTATAAGGTTCATCTCCGGCAGGTTTGCAGACAGGAAAGGGCGAAACTGGGTCTTGATTCCCGGCGGGGCCGCCTTGTTTATTATGGGCATGACGCTATCTTTCGCTGATAGGAGCTGGATAATGCTGATTGGGGCCGTTTTCAGTGGCCTGGGTGTTGGCGTGCTTTCTCCCGGCATGCAGTTATGGATGTTTAACAGCGTCGCGCCGGAAAAGCGGAACGTAGCCAGCGCAACCTACTTCAACTTCACTGATATAGGCATCAGCGCCGGAGCGTTGATGATGGGTTTTACGGCGGAAAACTTCGGTTATCCGATTATGTTCAGGATTGCGGCACTTGCAGCCCTGCTGCACATCATAGGTTGCGTTACCGTCGGCAGGGAGAAAAAACGGTAAGCACCATTACCGTGTGGAATAGTTTGGACTCCAATAAGGAGGGTTTGCTTGGAGAAGGAAAGGATTTGGACTAAGAACTTCATATCCCTTATGTCGGCTTGCGCGCTTTACAATATGGCAACTCAAATGATAATGCCGATAATACCGCTTTTTATTGTCGCGATGGGAGCGACAGAGACGCAGGTTGGATTACTGGCGACAGCTTTTTTCGTGTCATCAATAATAACGCGCCTTCTTGTAAACATACTGATCAGGTGGATCAGGAGGTTGCACCTGGCGTATATTGGGATGTTTTTGGCTGTCATCGTGATAGCGCTTTACTGCCTCGCGGAAACGGCGGGGGTGACGGCTATCCTGCGCATAGCCCAGGGTGTGGGGTTTGGGATTATCACTACGCTCCTGACCGCTATGGGCGCTGACGTCCTGCCTGATTCCAAAAGAGGGGAAGGAATCGGGTATTTCGGGATGGGAATCGTGCTTGCTATGACCATCGCACCGATATTAAGCATTTCTTTGATGGAGTCATTCGGTTTCAACCACGTTTTTCTTGTCTCGGCAGGAGTCCCGCTCATCGCGGCAGCCATCTTGAGCCTATACAAACCGCCTCCGTATGTCAAAGAGCCAACGCAGGAAGTAAGAACGAAAGAGCCTGTTTTGCAGCAATTATTTGAACCAAAAGCCTCGTTTCAGGCTGCTTTAGTGATTCTTACCGGGTTGTGCCGAAGCGCGGACATGAATTTTATTGCGATTTTTGCTGAGCTCCGCAAGCTGGAATACCTTGCCTTGTATTTTTCTGTCCAGACCGTGGCGTCCTTCCTGATCAGACTTTTCGCAGGAAGGGTATCCGACAGGAAAGGGAGAAGCTGGGTATTGATACCGGGAGGGGTTGCTGTACTCGTCGCGATGGTGGTCCTGTCTGTCGCCCAGAGCGGTGAAGTCATGCTGTTGGCGGGTTTTTTCAACGGGATAGGCATCGGGGTCCTTGTCCCCGGCATGCAGGTGTGGCTGTTCGAAATCGTTTCGCCTGATAAGCGTAATGTGGCAAGCTCGATGTATTTCAACTTCTACGACATCGGCGTCAGCGTTGGGGCGATACTTCTTGGGGTGATCGCTGAGAACCTTGGGTATGGCTGGATGTGGCAGGCTACCGCATTTGCCGCTTTTTTGTTTCTTGTTTTGTATATTTGCTTCGGCAGGAAACGCGCAGGCGTCGGGAGCCAGGGCTGAGGTGGCCGTCACAGCCGCTGCACTCCCGGCTACCCCTGAACTGCAGCGGGTTAACTGTGTCAAGCGCTACAGAGTACTATTTGTGTTGACATACATATACCGGTGTGATATTTTTTTCCAAGAATAAGACTGATTAGTTTGAGTCAGGCACATTGAAAATAAGGAGGAGAATATGAGTACAGATATTAAGGGAGTAGCCGTGACAGGCGTCATCGGCGAGGACGTCCATGTGGTAGGCATAAGGGTAATAGAGCGCGCGCTGAGCGACAGTGGGTTCAAGATCCACTCACTGGGCGCGCAGGTTTCTCAGGAGGAGTTCATCCAGGCGGCGCTGGAGACGAACGCGGACGCGATCCTTGTCTCATCGCTGAGCGGGCACGCAGAGATACTGGTCAGCTCATTCAGGGACAAATGCGTCGAGGCGGGGCTAGGCGAAATCATCCTCTACATCGGCGGGAACCTCGTGCTCAGCGAGGCACAGATGGCTAACGCGGAGAAGATATTCAAGGACCTGGGCTTTGACAGGGTCTACCTGCCGGGCACGACGCCTTATCAGGTCATCGGGGATCTTACCGCTGACGTCGCCGCCAAGGGGGGGAAATAGGCATAATGATAAAAAACAAGAGGCTGGACGACAGTGTTTTTTTTGAACAAAGAAAAGAAGTCCTCTCGCTGTGGCACACAGGCAAAGAAGTAGACCTCGACGAAGCGGTCGAGTATCATAAGAAACAGCCGGCCGAGAAGAATACCATGCGAAAGCTGAGGCGTGCGAAAGAAAACAACGAGATTTTCACGACGACCGGAATGGGTAAGTCCACTGTCGAGGAACAGATAGAGCTGCTGCAGTATGTGGAAAAAGAGGGGAATGCCCAAATACTGGCAATCTCCCCCGACAGCCTTACCAGGTACAACAGGTTCGAGGAAGTCCAGAAGCACATGGAGGAAAGCGAAAGGACGGGAGAGTCGAAGCTGAACGGGGTCCCGGTCGTCAATATAGGGGTATCAGGCGTCAGACGCATCATGGAGTCTGTCAAATCCCCGATCTCCCTTCGCGGCGGGATGCCCGACGGGAGGCTGCTTGCCGAAATCCTGTTTGCGGGGGGCGGTAGCCAGAACGGACCCGACTTGTTGATGGATTTCTGGCAGCATTCCGCTAAAACGCCTTATGAGTACGTGGTTGACACTCATCAGTATGTAGGCAGGTTGATGGGTTACTATGAGGAGCATGGCATTCCGATGGTGGCCGGCGTCCAGGGCTTTTACGGGGCCGGTATACCACCGTCGCTGCAAGCCGCGTCTATCGTGGTTTCTGCCCTGATGCTTGCGGAACAGGGGCTTAAGAATATCAGTTTCATTTGCGTAGCGCATGGGAATCTTACCCAGGACGTCGCTTCCAGCAGGGCGCGCGAGAGTGTCCTCCGCTATTACCTCGATAAATTCGGGTACAATGACGTCGAGCTGAACAAATCGCTTTCTTTCAGCCTTATGCAGTATCCTGCCGATCTGGCGCCCAGCCTGGTTGTAACGTTTATGAACACGGTAATGGTCAGGTTGGTCGGCGCCGTCACCAATGACGTCAGGACGATGGCGGAAGCCAAAGCGATCCCGACCATAGAAAACATAGGCGACACATATAAAATCGCCGAGGTTATTCAGAATTTTGTTAAGAATCAAAAGATCCAAATAAACCAAAAAGACCTTGAGCCTGAAATCCAAATGGAAGAGAAAGAGACTAAGGCGATTATTGATAAGGTGTTGGAATTCGGCGACGGCGACATATTAGTAGGCGCCGCAAAGGCTATTGAGTCGGGCGTGCTTGACAATCCGTTCGCCGCTAACCGGGCAGCCGCCGGTAAAGTGCTTGGAGTAAAAGACTGCGAGGGCGCCGTCCGTTACTTCGACACCGGGAATCTTCCGTTTTCAAAGGAAATCATAGACTACCACAAAGAGAAGATAACGGAGAGGGAGAGGAAGCAAGGCATAAAAGTCGGTTATGACACACTTGTGGACGATCTCTATGCGGTTAGCAAAGGCTATCTGGTTTAGAAGGTTTTAAGGGCTTTGAGGGTTTAGGGGGATTCTAAATGGGATTGGTTCTGGCCGTGGATTTTGGAAGTACATATACCAAAGTGGCGGCGTTCGACCTTGATAATGGATCGCTTGTCGGGGTAGCAAAATCAGCGACAACCGTTGATACGGACATCACAGTTGGATTGGAAAAGGCGCTGGAAGCGCTCAGGGAGGCGACGGGCCTTAGTAACTTGACGGCGGAGCGCATCTTTTCGAGTAGCAGCGCCGCCGGCGGGCTGAGAATGGTTGTCACCGGGTTTACAAGCGATCTCACTACAAAAGCGGCCAGGGAAGCGGCGCTGGGGGCCGGGGCTAAGGTGGTAGGCACATATCCCAACGGAATCAGCGCTGAAGACTGCAGGGATATCGAAAAGATTGCGCCGGATCTGATTCTACTGACAGGCGGGACCGACGGGGGGAACAAGCAGGTCGTATTGCAGAATGCCGCTGTTCTTTCGCAGTCCCGGATGGACGTCCCCTTTATCATTGCAGGGAACAAAATGGCTTCCGGTGAAGCGTTGAAAATCCTTACGGACGCGGGAAAATACGCGGTCATAGCGGAGAATGTCCTGCCCGAGCTGTCAGTATTGAATATTGAACCGACACGCAGCGCTATTAGGGAAGTTTTCATGCGGCGGATAATCAACGCCAAAGGGCTTGAAAAGGCTCAGGCCATTGTCAGCGGACCAATAATCCCGACGCCCCTTGCGGTCCTGAAAGGCGCCACATTATTGTCTACCGGGGCGGAAGGCGAGGAGGGCCTCGGCGATATTATGGTCGTTGACGTCGGGGGTGCGACAACTGATGTGATTTCAATCGCGCACGGACGCCCGACTGTCATGAACACAGTTGTAAAAGGTATTGCGGAACCTTATGATAAGAGAACGGTTGAAGGCGATCTCGGGATCCGGTATAACGCCGTATCAATACTCGAGGTCGCGGGATTGGATATGGTCGGCAGGAAGATGCGCCGGATAAGCGAGGAAGTTCCTGAACCGGCGCTGCTGCAAGAGATGGCGGAAAACCTCTCGGAGAATGTCAATCGCATACCGGAAAACGATACCGATTATCTGGTGGATGCCGGGCTTGCTTCAGCGGCGGTTGACATCGCCACAAGAAGACATGCCGGAGCTTTTGAGGAAGCATACTATCCGTCAGGGTCGGTCAGGATACAGCGCGGCAAGGACTTGACAGAAGTCAAGTGCGTTATTGGCACCGGGGGGATTTTCGCTTTTAACGACCGGCATCGCCATATACTCAGTTCCTCGTGCTTTGACGGGGGATTCCCGGAATCACTCAGGCCTGTCTCCCCCGATTGCTACATAGATAAGTCCTATATCCTATATGCGTTGGGACTCCTCGCTGATTTTGCCCCTTTGCAAGCCCTTAGAATAATGAAGAAGCATCTAGAAAGAGTTTAGTCAGTGGCTACATGAACGCGACTTTCCCGTAGTACTTTTACTACTGCAAAATAATAATTAAAGGATTGGTGAGATTTATGCAGGATTACAATAGTATATTATCCCCGTTCCGTTTTGGAAATGTTGAAGTAAAAAACCGGATTGAGCTTGCCCCCGCTTGCCACTGTCTAGCTTCGCCCGACGGTTTTGCGACAAAGGAGATGATCGCATATTACCAGTCGATTGCCAGAGGCGGCGCGGGAATAATAACGATTGGCGAAACGCCCGTTGACTATCATTTCGCAAGGCGCCATGATTATCAGATTAACATCAGCGATGAACGGGTTTTGGCCGGTTTGTATACCTTGGTCGAAGCCGTCCAGAGGTACGGAGCAAAGCTTTCAATAGAACTCTGTCATGCCGGCGGGTCGCAACTCGGTCACCCGGAAGGAATCTCGCCGTCGCCCGGCGTATGCAAACTGGAGGAGGTCCTTGCCAAAGTTGAAGGAAGAAAGAAAACCAGAAACACTGTAATGACACAGGATATGATAGACGACGTCATAGATAGTTTTGCAACTGCTGCTGAGCGGTGCCTGAGGGCGGGTTTTGAAATGATTATGCTCCATGGCGGGCACGGACACTTACT
>Ga0082212_10003948_pt1 | contig 20793 bp, 13 predicted proteins | sample TergutNt197P3_FD_71548 | JGI IMG/M metagenome (GOLD analysis project Ga0082212, IMG submission 71548) | Neocapritermes taracua P3 segment gut microbial communities from Petit-Saut dam, French Guiana - Nt197 P3 | ecosystem: Host-associated > Arthropoda: Insects > Digestive system > Gut ... | reverse complement strand
TTATTTTTGGTATAGCCTTTTGCTGAATGGGTGTAGGTTCGGTAAAACCAATTTCATCGAGTGCGCGCAAAATAACCTTCGATATTTTTAAAGCTTCAAATGACTGTTTCATTATTCAAAATTCTTCTATTCGCTTTTTATCACATGCGCAGGGTTTTCGATGCTTGACTTGTAAACCCGCCAACCTACACAGAGAACGATTACTAATGCCAGCACGCATATAATCGACAAATATATCCATGCCGCAATGCTCGTTTGTTTTACATAGTTCTCTAACCAGCGATGCATTATGAGATAACCTGCAGGAAAAGCAATAACCGCCCCGATAACAAGCAAGAAGGAATATTCTTTTGCAAAAATATAAATAATATCGTTGACAGTTGCGCCATGAATCTTGCGAATGGCAATCTCTTTGCGGCGTTCTTCGCAGGCAAGCGAAACTAACGAAACAAAACCAAACACACAAATAAGTACGCAAATTGCCGAAACAAAGGTTAATAATTTAAGTAAGGCATTTTCCGATTTCAGGAATTTATCGTACTCTTCTTCGCCATTATATATAGTTTTACTGGTAAATAAATCGGCATATTCTTCATTAAGCATTTCTTCTATTTTTTTCTTACACGATTTCCACATTCCTTCCCTATATGTAAACAGGATTAAGTCGGCATAAATCATTTGTTGGTCTTGGCTACTCCTTATATAATAAATCGGTTTAGCCTCTACAGTAGGTGCAAAATTGTAGATATTTTTGATTACACCTTTTACCGTATATTTACTTGTAGCTGTAGATCTGCTGTTCGAGAACTGTTTGCCGACAGGTTCGTGCCAGCCAAATGCTTTAACTGCGCTTTCGTTAAGCAAAACCGTAAGCTCAGGATCGCCGTCTGCAAGCATTTCGCCCTCCAATAACTGTAAGTCATAAAAAGCAATATATTCCGGCGAAACATACATCTGCTCAAAACTTATACTTTCAGCGGCGGCAGGTTTATCATCCCATAAATCAATATTTGTACCAATGCGCATCCTGAGAGGAAGTAAATTCGTCATTCCTGCCGCATAAACAATTTCCGTAATTTCCGGTATCTGGTTCAACTGATTGGCCAATATATCGCTACTTTTTCCAGATGTACTAATCGCTCCTTTGTTTCGAAACGAAAAGCCCAAATCGGCGGAATTATGCAGAAAATACATTTGTTTCAGAATAACGATGGAGCAAAAGGCAAAACCAATACTTATTAACAGCTGAAAAACCACCGATGCTTTACGAAACAGATTTTTATTGCTCCTGCGAATAGAAACATTCAGAGTTCTGCGCCGGAAAATGAACAATATAAGCCAGAATACAGGCAGCGAAATCAAAATTATCCCCCCGATGTACATAAGCAATTCGCCGTAAATGGCAGGCAAACCTATTTTAATTGCCGACAGCGCCAGAAAAGGTTTGTGTGTTAATTGAGTAAAACAGCACCCCAATACTACGGCAAACAGTAGTGTGAGCAAAAACTCGACCGACAGCATTGCCATAAGCGAACGCCCGGTAGCGCCCACTACCACGCGCAAAGCCAGTTCTTTTTGTCGCATTCTTAAACGGCTTATAAACAGGGTTAGGTAATTAAACAGCGAACACAAAATAGCCAGCAAACCTGATAAGGCAAAAATTAAAATATGCTGAAATTTGACTTCTCTTATTACATCCGGATCGAGATAACGCAATTTTGTCAAAGGCTTAATTGTCATTTTGTTTCTATAAAAACCTCTTTCGCCGAGGTCATGCTCGTATAATTTTTTTTCAAAATCTTCGATATTTATCTCGGGTAATAATTCTATGATAGTATTTTCCCCACCGGACGAACTCCAATTTCGACTTGGGTCTGCTGCATAACTGCCAAACGGCCTTATAAAATCGAAGGCATAATTGCTTCGTTTGGACATATCCGAAACAATTGCACATATTTCATCAGCGCCGTCATTAATCGTTTTCCCTATCGGGTCTTCACTCCCAAACAACTGCAGGGCTTTTTCTCGAGTAATGGCGAGTTTTTTACTGCCGGGAATCAAAAAATCCCTGTTACCTTCCAGAATTTTTACATCAAACATCTGTAAAAAAGAGGAATCTGCGCTGATAATCAATGCCGGAATCTCTACATCTTCCACGGTAATTTTTGCTCCGGAATAAGAAGGAATCACCGGAGCGGCATTTGCAATTTCCGGAAAGGTTTCTTTAAGATGAGCCGCCAGCGGATTAACGGAAGACCTGCTAAAACCGCTCGGACTGAATGTGTTCGGTCCGTAAACCACATAAATTTGTTTGGCGTTTTTGTGGAAACTGTCGTAAGTCATTTCATAAACAATCCAAAGCGTTGCCAGCGCAAAGCAGGTAAAACCCACCGCCAAACCAAGCACGCTTATCAACGTTTGGCTTTTGTATTTCCACATATTGCGGAAAGCCATTTTCAGGTAATGTCTGAACATTTTGATTAATGATTAGTCTATAATTATAATTCGACAGACAAAAGTTCTTTGCCTAAATTGTGTAAAGCGAATTCTATTTTTTTACGCTGTTCAAGTCTTGGATTTCTCAAGCCACTTGCGTAATGATGAAGTTGCTTTTGATTAATACCTGTCAATCTCTCAAGCGCCGGTTTACTGAATATGTTTTCAAAATATTTTAAGAAACTTTGCGCATCAAACTTGTAAAATATTTCGTACTCTCCTTTCAATATATCAGGCAGTTCTTCATTCTTTCGACTATCAATCAGCAGTTTCAAACCCTCAAGAACATTCTCCTTTGCTTCTTCAACAGTATTGCCGGCGCCATATACTCCGGGACAATTTACGGAATAAGCTCCATAATGATCTTCGCTTTTTGCAATTTCTATAATCAACTTTTCCATATTATTTATGTTTATAATTTGTTATTAAGGCTATTGCAGCCCCATATCCCTTATTATTCTTTTTCTCAGACCTTCCGGTATTTCTCTCGAGCCGTGGAATGGTACCGGCGGCGAAAGAACACCATTTTTTTCATAGAAATAATGGCTTCTGGTTGCACTGACAAACGTCCATCCATTACTTGTAATTATTCGATGAAAATTGAATATTTCATTTACTTTATGTTGTAATCGACACCACAAAGGTAACTATTTGGTTATTATTTTGCAAATTTTTCAACAATTTTTTATATGAAAAATTAGACAATTTACCGAGTAAAAATTTGCTGTGGAACTTACAGTCTTATTCTGATTTTATCACATGCGCAGGGTTTTCGATGCTTGACTTGTAAACCCGCCAACCGACGCAGAGAACAATTACTAATGCCAGCACGCATATAATCGACAAATATATCCATGCCGCAATACTCGTTTGTTTTACATAGTTTTCTAACCAGCGATGCATTATGAGATAACCTGCCGGAAAAGCAATAACCGCCCCGATAACAAGCAAGAAAGAGTACTCTTTTGCAAAAATAGAAAGAATATCGTTGACGGTTGCGCCATGAATCTTGCGAATGGCAATCTCTTTGCGGCGTTCTTCGCAGGCAAGCGAAACCAAAGAAACAAAGCCGAACACACAAATAAGCACGCAAATTACCGAAACAAACGTTAATAACTTGATTAAAGCTCTTTCCGATTTAAGGAATTTATCGTACTCCTCTTCGGCATTATAGATACTGGCTATCTCAAATTCGTTTCTCAACTGTTCTATTTTTCCCATGCACGAATTCCACATACCTTCGTGGTATTTAAACAAAACAAGCCTGCCAATATACATGCTACCGGATCTTACCGCAATCGCTGCTACATTTTGTTGAGCAGGATGTTGAGAATAAAAGACAGGTTTAGCCGGTATGGTTGGCGCAAAATTGCTAACATGCCTTATCACGCCTTTTACCGTATAAGTATTTCTGTTGTCCGAGAACTGTTTGCCGACAGGTTCGTGCCAGCCAAACGCATTAATAGCGACTTCGTTAAGTAAAACCATTGTTTCAGGATCGCCATCTGTCAGCATTTCTCCTTCCAACAGCTGAAAATCATAAAAAGCGGTATATAACGGCGAAACATACATCCTCTCCAAACTTATATTTTCTATATTGGAAGGTTTATCGTCCCATAAACTAATATCCTGACTCTGGCGGCCATTCTGAGGAATTAAATCAGACATTCCGCTCGCATCAAAAACTTCGGTAATTTCCGGAATCTGCCTCAATTGGTTTGCCAATGGCGTTTCCATCATATAGAAATCGCTAAAATTAACATTAGATAGCGACGTTGGCTGGCCAATGCTTTCATATATCATAATCGATCCCCTGTTTTTGAAAGAAAATCCAAGCTCGTCGGTATGATGCAAAAAATACATTTGTTTCAGAATAACAATGACACAAAAGGCAAAACCAATGCTGATTAACAGCTGAACAACCACCGAAATTTTACGAAACAGATTTTTATTACTCCTGCGAATGGATATATCCAAGCTTCTGCGCCTGAAAATGAACAGTATAAGCCAGAATACAGGCAGAGAAATCAAAATTATCCCCCCTATGTACATAAGCAATTCGCCGTAAATGGCAGGCAAACCCATTTTAATTGCCGACAGCGCCAAAAAAGGTTTGTGTGTTAATTGAGTAAAACAGCACCCCAATACTACGGCAAACAGTAGTGTGAGTAAAAACTCGACCGACAGCATTGTCATCAGCGAACGTCCCGTGGCCCCGACCACCACGCGCAAAGCCAGTTCCTTTTGCCGCATCCTTAAACGGGTTATAAAAAGCGTAAGATAATTGAACAGCGAACACAAAATAGCCAACAGGCCTGATAAAGCAAAAATTAAAATATGCTGAAATTTTACCTCTCTTTCTATATTTTGGTCAATGTAACGTATTTTTGTTAACGGTTTAATTGTCAGATTATTGCTCATGTTACCTCTTGCTTCGCCGATTTCATGTTCATACAGTTTCTTTTCAAAGGCTTCGATGTTTACCCCCGGTAATAATTCAATAATCGTATTTTCACCGCTTGAACCACTCCACATATATTGAGGATCAACCACATAGCGGTTAAACGGCTGTATAAAATCGAAAGGATAATTGCTTCGTTTGGGCATATCCGAGACAACGGCGCATATTTCAATGATGCTTTCACCCATAGTTACCATTTTACCTATTGGGTCTTCGTTCCCAAACAACTTACGGACTTTTTCCTGAGTGATGGCAATTTTATTACTGTTGCCGGGAATCAAAAACTCCATGCTGCCTTCGATAATTTTCACTTCAAACATTCGTAAAAAAGAGGAATCTGCGCTTATGATCAATGCCGGAATTTCTACATCTTCCACAGTAATCTTTCTTTCACGAAGTGAAGGAACCACCGGAGCGGCATTCGCAATTTCCGGAAAGGTTTCTTTTAGATAAGCCGCCAGCGGGTTAACGGTAGATCTGTTGTAACCAAACGGATTGTATGAATCAGACCGGTAAACCACATACATTTGCTTGGCGTTTTTGTGGAAACTGTCATACGTCATTTCGTAAACAATCCAAAGCGTTGCCAGCGCAAAGCAGGTAAAACCCACCGCCAAACCAAGCACGCTTATCAGCGTTTGACTTTTGTATTTCCACATATTGCGGAAAGCTATTTTAAGGTAATGTGAAAAACGTCCCATATTTTTAAATTAATTTCAAACTTACCGCAATATTACGGAATGCTCGTAAATAAAACAAATATTTTTTGTTAAAAATGAATAATGTTAACCCGTTGTGCATTTAATAAAATGATGAATTGTTTTGGGCTGAAAGCCCATAATCATATAGCGCAGGGCATCGCCCTGCGAGTAGAAATAGTTAACCGCTACAGGCTGAAAGGCTGAAATCTAATGATTATGCCCCTTCGGGGCGTTGGTTCGTTGAGTGGTTCGTTTCGCAGGGCGATGCCCTGCGTTAATGCCGGCAGGGCCTTGCCCTTTGTTTTCCTCAATTATTAATTAACGAGGCTATTCAGTTATTCAATTATTCAATTATCATTTGTGGTAATATATTTCGGCGCTCCGGCAATTGTCTGATCATGCGCTCTGAAAAACCTTCATCAATGAGATCAACTCTATGTGCACCGAATAATTTTTGGTGTTGTTAATTTAGTATTTATAAAGATGATTATTAAACCTCTGGATTGCTTCACTGTCGTTCGCAATGACGTGTTATTCTTTGGTTTACGTCATTGCGAGGGACGAAGCAATCCAAAGAAAAACGACAAGAACTATATCAAATTAACAATGCCTAATTTTTTAGTTTTAAATTGTAAATAAATAATTTTTGAAATTTCCCTTTAGACGTAAATCAATATCCATTTGGTTGCAAAACAAAGGTAGTTTTTTGAATTACTCACAAAATTATTCTGCTATTTTGTTTTCGCTGAATACTTTAATTTTTCGGTAAATGTCAATTATTTTATCGTTTTTGGGCAGTGAATTGTAAATTTTCTCAAAAAACCTTTGCCGCAGTGCATATTCAACTGTGCATTTAAAATTCAAATCATAAATCCATGAAAGCTGCATAATTTTTACATCAATTTCTGAAACTACATCTTTTTTATGTACTACTTTTCCGGCCAAAACATCTCGTTCAACATTTTCGGATATATTGTTCCCTTTGGGTAATTCCCATGTAAGCGTGTGGTTTGGCTGTACGTTGCACTGCGAATAATAATCGGTTAAAACTCGGAATATATCAAGCTTATCGGCATCGCGTAAAATTTTGGCATGCAATAATTCCTTTTCGTTCAGCTTTTCAGGAATTTTAAATTTATTATGAGCTGAAACAGCTGAGAAAACAAGATCTTCAGAATCGCAACCAAGCTTTTGCAAAAAACCTTCCTGCTTGAGAATTTCAACAGAATATTCAGCATGATCCACCGATTTTGAATCATCAAACGTATTGTATTCGCTTAACTGTAAAAAACGGCCAATATCATGAAAAAGCGCCGCCAATTTTGCAATTGAGGTATCAGGTTCATCTAATTTCAGTTTGAGAGAAATCCATTCGGCTATTTTTGCAACACGCAGCGAGTGGTCTTTTTTTATTGCAAAATTTGCAATATGTTTTTCGTTTAAATTCTGAAACGAATCGACATAAGCAGTAAACAAAGTGACCGAGGTGTCAATAAAATTTTCCATCGCAGTTTACAAAAATTATTAAGCAAATATAAATATATCCGTGAGTACAGGCGCTTTGTTCCGATATGTTTATCAACAGGCAGAAATTGGTTTGCGAAAACTTGAGATGAAAGGGAAATTAACTATTTTTGCCTCCGGTAAAATCAGAATCGGCCCCATAGTTCAATGGATAGAATATCAGATTCCGGTTCTGACGATCTGGGTTCGAGTCCCGGTGGGGTCACAATAAGCCTGATAATGAATCGATTATCAGGCTTTGTTTTTTGTTTTTTCATAACGTAAAGTTTTCTTTTTTACTTAACCTAAGGGGATGAACCAGTTTTTATTTTTTCAACTATCTTTGCCAACCTGTTCAAAAAGTATCAAAATTTTCGAAAATGACAAACTATAAACGTACACTTATTACCACTGCCCTGCCCTATGCAAACGGCCCTATTCATATTGGCCACCTTGCCGGAGTTTATGTGCCGGCCGATATTTATGCCCGTTACCTGCGCTTGAAAAACGAAGACGTAATTATGATTGGCGGCTCTGACGAGCATGGCGTGCCAATTACCTTAAAGGCAAAAAAAGAAGGTGTTACGCCACAGGATGTTGTTGACCGCTATCACAAAATAATAAAAGAATCGTTTCAAAAATTTGGAATATCGTTCGATGTGTATTCGCGTACCAGCTCAAAAATTCATTACGAAACGGCGTCTGAATTTTTCAGAAAATTATACGATGCCGGCAAACTGGCAGAAAAAACATCGGAACAGTACTACGATGAAGAAAATAAACAGTTTCTTGCCGACCGGTACATAATCGGTACCTGTCCGAAATGCGGCTTTGAAAAAGCTTACGGCGACCAGTGCGAGAGATGCGGCACATCGTTAAGCCCGAACGAACTTATTAACCCAACTTCGATGATTAGCGGAAACCAGCCTGTTTTAAAAGAAACAAAACACTGGTACCTGCCGCTTGACCAATACGAACCCTGGCTGCGCGAATGGATTCTGGAAAGCCATAAAGAGTGGAAACCCAATGTTTACGGGCAATGTAAATCGTGGATCGACAGCGGGCTACAGCCGCGCGCCGTTACCCGCGACCTCGACTGGGGCGTTCCGGTGCCTATAGAGGGGATTGAAGGTAAAGTACTGTACGTTTGGTTCGATGCGCCAATCGGTTACATTTCGGCAACCAAAGAGCTGACGCCCGACTGGGAAATTTACTGGAAAGACCCTGAAACACGTATGCTGCATTTTATCGGGAAAGACAATATTGTTTTTCACTGTATTATTTTTCCAAGTATGCTAAAGGCCGAAGGATCCTACAATCTGCCTGAAAACGTACCTGCAAACGAATTCCTGAATCTCGAAAACGACAAAATCTCAACATCACAAAACTGGGCGGTTTGGCTGAACGAATATCTTGAAGAAATGCCCGGCAAGGAGGATGTGCTGAAATATGCATTAACGGCAAATGCCCCTGAAACCAAGGATAATGACTTTACATGGAAAGATTATCAGGCAAGAAACAATAACGAGTTGGTAGCTATTCTTGGTAACTTTGTAAACCGTGTGCTGGTTCTTACCAACAAATATTTTAACAGCGAAATACCGGCCGCAGGGCAGCTTACAGCTTACGACTCGGAAACACTGGCCTCCATTTCAATAATTAAAAGTGAAGTTGAAAAAAGCCTGAATAATTTTCGTTTTCGTGAAGCATTAAAAAATGCGATGGATTTGGCACGCCTCGGAAACAAATACCTTGCCGACGAAGAACCGTGGAAAGTGATAAAAACAGATGCCGAACGGGTAAAAACCATTTTGAACGTATGTATGCAAATTACGGCAAACCTCACCATTTGCCTCGAACCGTTTCTTCCGTTCAGTATGGAAAAATTGCGCGGATTCCTGAATATTGATAAAATGGACTGGGAAAAATTGGGGTCGGTTGACATATTAGCCGCCGGGCATAAAGTAAATCAACCCGAACTTCTTTTTGAAAGAATTGAAGATGAAGTTATTGATGTGCAAATACAAAAATTACTGAATACAAAAAAATCAAACGAAATGGCTGCCACAGCGGCAAAATTGGCAAAAGAAAGCGTTGAATACGACGATTTTGGCAAAATGGACATTCGTGTAGGAACCGTTATCGAGGCCGAAAAAGTGGCGAAAACAAAAAAACTGCTGAAGTTGAAAATCGATACCGGAATCGACAAAAGAACGGTGGTTTCGGGAATAGCAGAATATTACGAACCAAAAGATTTAATCGGGAAACAGGTTTCGGTACTGGTAAATCTCGAACCGAAAAACCTTAAGGGAATTGAGTCGCAGGGAATGATTCTTTGCGCTGAAAATGCCGACGGCTCTTTGTCGATAGTTTCTCCCGACAAAAAAGTGAACAACGGTTCGGAAGTTAAATGATTGTCCTTTTTGTGTAAATAAAAGAGGGTTTATTTTTTATCCTTTTCGTTTTATTTTTAGCTGTTGACCAATATATAAACTGCGGCTATTTGTAATGCTGTTAAGCTGCATAATTTCGTTGCTTGATATACCGTTGTATTTTTGGGCTATGTTCCAAAGGGTATCTCCTTGTTTTACAGTGTAATATTCATAATTTGGATCCAATGGTTCTGTTTTTGCCGCAGCAGGGGTTGCCGATTTGCCAATCATTTCCTGTTTCTGGGCAAATGACATTGAATTAATCATTTCGTATTTTCCCTTCTGATCTTCAGGTACGTAAATTACGAGTTTTTGTCCGGCGCGGATAAGGTTGTTCCTAACGTTGTTCCAATAATTCAGGTCGGCGGTACGAACGTTAAACCACGAAGAAATATACCCTACATTATCGCCCTGCTGTACAGTGTAATTAACTATGGCTTTCCCGCTTATATCAACCGGAACGTAGTTGGCTGAACTTTCTGTTGGCTGTACCAGCGTATTGTTCGGGAAATATTTATTTCGTTCCCATGCAAATATTACCGAGTCTTTATAAATAAATTCCGAAATTTTTTCCTGTGGAAGCACTAAAGGGTAGAGTTCATCGCTTTTTGCAGGTATAACATCGCGCCTGTACATGGGGTTTAGCGAACGCAGTTCTTCTTTTTTCAGACCGAGTATTGCCGCAAGCTGGTCGAAATGAATATAGTCGGCAACATGTACAGTGTCGGTAATGATCGTGATTTCGGGCAAACGAGGGTTTAAGTTGTGTTCTCCGTAATAATTCATGGCATAAGTTGCGGCGATATAAGCCGGCACATAACCGCGGGTTTCTCGCGGGAGGCGGTAGTAAATATCCCAGTAGCCGGTTTTATTCCCTGAACGCTGAATAGCGCGGTCAACATTTCCGGGGCCGCAATTATACGCTGCCAGCGCCAGATGCCAGTCGTTATATTTTTCGTACAGCGATTTCAGATAGCGGGCGGCTGCATCAGTCGATTTTACGGGGTCGCAGCGTTCGTCGATAAAGCTTGTCGTTTTAAGTCCCATGCTTCTCCCTGTGTTTAACATAAACTGCCACAAACCATTTGCGCCTGCCCTCGACAGGGCTTTCGGATTTAAGGCCGATTCGATTACCGGCAGGTACTTTAGCTCAAGCGGGAGGTTATACTTGTCGAGTATTTCTTCAAACATGGGGAAGTAGTATGACGACAAACCAAGCATGATTTCAACCTGATCGCGGCGCCGCTCGGTGTACATTTGTATCAGATTTTTCACCACATCGTTATACGACAGGCTGATAACCTGCTGGGTTTCCTGTAAACGGCTTATGTAAATTGAGTCAGGCAAACCTTTTGGATAAAAACCGGCCTGATTTGTTTCAACAATTTCAATATTAAAAACATTTTCAATAAACCATGAATTTGTCATCGAATCCATCATTTCCGAAAAAAAATCATCGAGATCTTCATCTGTAATTAAAGCTTCTTCTATGTCAGGTTCGACAAATTCGATATTTATAATTGAATCGTTGGGTAATATTGCCAATGAACTGAGATTTTGTGCCTTACTTATATTTACAAAAATAAAAATAGACAGTATAAACGTTAAGGTGATTAGTTTATTCATATTTTAGAAATTAAAAGAAAAACTGACGCAATATGCCAATTCGTTGTTAATTTTCAACATCGACGGTTGCCAATTCATAGTTAAGTCATCGCCTATGTCAAAGTTAAAAAGGTGTGCATCAACATTCGCATCGATAATATTTATCGCGTAAAAGCCAAATATACTGATAATAAGCAAATCGCGGTTTCGCCGATAATAAGCCTGCGCCTTTGGTAGGACTGATATCAAATGCGCACGCAAGCTTTGGTCATCCCAATCGACATCCTTAGATACTTTTAGTTTCAGGTAGCCTGTACCTGTTTTAGTCGGGTCGTCGTAGTTTTTTAGGTCTATATACGCTGTTTTCATAAGATTGAATTGATTGTTATTCCATACAGCGAAATAGCCTATTGTGCCAAGACCAGCGTAAACAAGAGGTATTTTCCAGTATTTTTTATTGTATGCCTGCCCCATCCCCGGTAAAATTAATGAATACATAGCAGCTTTTCTGGGAGAATGAATTTCTCCTGTATTTACATTTCCTGTATCTGCCATTATAGTATCGGCATCGATTAACTGTGCTTGTATGTTTTTGCCGGTAGTTAATAAAAGTATCAGAAAAAGAAAGTATTTAAATATCTTAACGGTCTTCACGCTTTTTTTTGCCAAAAATAGAAGTTTATAACCTAATCAGGCGCGTTTAATTCTTGTTTTCAATTATTTTAACAATTTTACCCAGTTCTTCAGGCGATTTAAACGGGATAACAATTTTGCCTTTCCCTTTGTTATTCATTGAGAAACCAACATGCGAACTGAAAATTTTATCGAGCTGTTTTTTTACCTCCTGAAATTCCCTTGGGAATTTTTCTTTTTTCGGCTCATTATTTTTGAGTTCATCGCTGTTCAGGTCGCGGACAATCTCTTCCACTTTTCTAACTGAAAATCCATATTTTATAATTTGGCTGTAAATCATTTCCTGAGTGTTTTCATCATTAATGTTGATGATTGCACGTGCGTGCCCCATGGATATTGCCTTTTCGCGCAAGCCTTTTTGAATAACTGCCGGAAGTTTCAACAAACGCATGTAATTGGCTATTGTTGAACGCTTTTTCCCGAGCCTGCCGCTTAATTCTTCCTGCGTGAAATTAAGTTCATCCATTAACCGCTGATAACTAACGGCAATTTCAATAGCATCCAAATCTTCGCGCTGTATGTTTTCCACGAGCGCAATCTCAAGCATGCCATCATCTTTGGCCTTTCTCACGTATGCAGGAATCGATTCTAATCCGGCAATCTGAGCTGCCCTAAAACGACGCTCACCCGTAATTATTTGATATTTTTCATTTTCTATTTTTCGAAGCGTTATGGGTTGAATAAGACCAATTTCGCGGATAGAGGCAGCTAATTCTTCCAGAGTTTCCTGGTCGAAATTAGATCTGGGCTGAAATGGATTAGCCTCTATTTTACTGAGTTCTACTTCGTTTATACCGGCGCTTTGCACTTTTTCCGCATCATCGATGAGCGCGCTAAGTCCTCTGCCTAATGCATTTCTTTTTACCATGGGTATTATTTTAGAAAATAACTACATTTTTTTCTTTCGATATTTTGGTCATTTCGTTCCGCTGCAGAATTTCGCGTGCCAGATTCATGTGGCTTACAGCGCCTTTCGAGCTGGCATCGTACAGCACAACAGGTTTCCCGTAGCTTGGGGCCTCGCTTAATTTTACGTTTCGCTGAATTACCGTTTCAAAAACCATGTCTTGAAAATGGTGCTTTACTTCTTCGTAAACCTGATTTGCAAGGTTTAACCTCGAATCGTACATTGTGAGCAGAAAGCCTTCAATTTCGAGAGCAGGGTTCAAACGGTTTTGGATAATTTTTATCGTGTTCAGCAGTTTACCCAGCCCCTCCAATGCAAAATATTCACATTGAACAGGTATTATTACCGAATCAGATGCGGTAAGCGCGTTAACGGTAATTAATCCGAGCGAAGGCGAACAGTCGATAAAAATGAAATCATAGATGTTTTTAAGTTTCTCTATAGTAATTCTTAATACTTTTTCGCGATTTGGCAGATTTAACATTTCAATTTCGGCGCCTACCAAATCAATATTCGAAGGAATGAGATCAAGGTTTTCGATTTCGGTTTTCAAAATCACTTTTTCAATATCGATATCTTCAACAATACATTCGTAAATACTCGACTGTATATTTTTTACGTCGAAACCCAGCCCCGAAGTGGTGTTAGCCTGTGGATCTGCATCAATAATCAACACTTTTTTCTCGAGAACGGCAAGACTGGCAGCCAGATTAATAGTGGTGGTAGTTTTGCCTACTCCGCCTTTTTGATTTGCCAGCGAAATTATTTTTCCCATTGATATTTAATAATTATTTTGAACGGTTTCAAAGTTAATAATTTAGCTTAAACCTCTTTATGTTTTTTGTGTTTTTTAAAGTTACAAAGCTATAAAAAAACCTTCTTTTGTAAACATCATCGCCTTTTTTTTGAATTTTGTTACCTGCATTATAAAGGGTCAACATCGACATTTATCATGCAGGTACTGTTATCGGACTGCCGCTTGGTATTCACGATACATTGCATAATAAACTGTTTCAATTCGTCAAGATTTTTTTCCCTGTTAATTTTTAACCATATTTCCTTGTTGTACCAAAGTTGAATTTTAGTGATTAACGGGAATTCAGGCCCAAGCAGTATAAAACTGTTGTTTCTTTTCAGCAGACTTGCCAAATGAGCCGACGCTCTGTTTACAGTGTCAATGTTTTTGTGTTTAACCACTATTTTTATAAACCTGAAAAATGGTGGATAGCTGAACAGTTTTCGCTCTTTGATTAAAGTATTGAACGCCGTAACGTAATCCTGCTCCTGTATTATCTTAATCAGCGGATGTTCGGGCTGCGAAGTTTGAATAACAACTTTTCCTCGATTGTGTTTTCGACCGGCGCGGCCGCTTACCTGAAGAATAAGCTGAAAAGCCCGTTCATGTGCCCTGAAATCGGGAAAATTTATCAGGTTATCGGCATTAAGGATTCCGACCACGCTTACATGTTCGAAATCCAACCCCTTGGTTACCATTTGAGTGCCTATCAAAATGTCGGTTTTATGATGCTCAATGTTGCGGATTATTTTATCGAACGCATTTTTGGTTTGCGTGGTATCAAAATCCATGCGGGCAATCCGCGCATTTGGAAAAAGCGATTTCAGTTCGTCTTCAATTTTTTCGGTACCGAAACCGCGGGTTTTTATTTCCGGTGATCCGCATTTGTTACATGCCCCCGGAAATGGCCGGCTGAATCCGCAATAATGGCAGGTTAAGCGGTTTTTGTGTTTATGATATGTTAAACTTACATCGCAGTTTTTACATTTTGGCACCCATCCGCATGCAAAGCACTCTACAAAAGGCGAATAACCGCGGCGATTCTGAAAAAATATAACCTGCTCGTTGCTATTCAGGGCTTTTTTGGTGAGCTCAAAAAGTTCGGGAGTGAGTACCGAACGCATAGCCTTTCGTTTGTACGCATGTTTTACATCGGCAACCCAAATTTCCGGAAGTTCAATTTCAGAATGCCTTTTTGTAAGGTTTACCAAGCCATATTTCCCCGTAATTGCATTATAATAAGTTTCGAACGAAGGTGTTGCCGACCCCAGCAAAACTTTCGCATTGTTTTGCATCGACATAATTACAGCCATGTCGCGGGCATTGTAGCGTGGTGCAGGGTCGAACTGCTTGAACGAATTTTCGTGTTCTTCGTCAACGATTACAAGCCCCAAATTTGAAAACGGCAAAAAAACAGCCGAGCGGGCGCCGAGAATTATCTGGTATCCTTTTCTCGGCTCGGTTTGAAACTGTAATACTTTTTCCCAGATTTCAACGCGTTCGGGGCTGCTGAGTTTTGAGTGATAAACACCTACTTTGTTCCCAAAAACATTTTTAAGCCGACTGATAATTTGCGTGGTCAGCGAAATTTCAGGCACAAGATACAAAGCCTGCTTGCCCGATTTTAAAATTTCATCAATCAGGTGGATGTAAATTTCGGTTTTGCCGCTTGCTGTAATTCCGTGAATGAGAGTTACCTGCTTTCTACAAAACGATTTTTTTATTTCGGCTAAGGCTTTTTCCTGATAAGGATTCAGCAAATTTAAACTCACCTGCGCAGTTTCATCTTCTTCGATACGCGAAACCTTTTGCTGAAACTGCGCTAAAATATTTTTTTTTACTAATTCTTTCACCACCGGCGAATGGGAACCGGTTTTACCGAACAATTCCTTTTGTACAATAAAATTTTTCTGATCAGGCTCAAAAGCCTTGGTAATACTGCAAAAGTGGATGAGAAGCGCCTGCTGTTTTTTTGCCCGCGCAAGTTTTTCAATTATTTTATTTACTGTTTCTTTGCTCGTTATTTCAGGATGAAGTTTTATAAATGTTTCGGTTTTTGTTTTATATCGGGTATCAATTTTTTCTTCGACGTGGATGAGGCCTTTTTTTAACAGTGACTTTAATGTTGAATACGAAAATTCATCTTTAAGCCTTTTTTGAAGTTCGGCAACTGAAATAATATCATTGATGTTTTTTACGAAAAGCTGCTCATTTTTAGATAAATCCCCGAAAGTGTAGGGCTCGGTTAAAATTACTTTCGACTGGCTTTCTAATTTTAAACCCGGCGGCAGAGCGGCCTTGAATACATCGCCTAATGTGCTGCAGTAATACCGGGCTATCCAGCGCCAGAGTTCCAGATTTTTTGGAAACACGATTGGTGATTCATCTAATATCTGCACAATTTCCTTAATGTCTATATGTTCAGGGGTTTTTTCGATAATCGAAACAACCAGCGCAGCGTAGAATTTTTTTTGCCCGAACTGGACAACCACGCGCTGCCCTGCTTGAATTTTGTGTTCAAGAAACGGCGGCACTTTATATATAAATAAGTCGTGCAGCGAAAGTGGCAGTATAACTTCTACAAAAATCTCTGACATTAAACACTTGTTGCGTTTAGCGAATGTAATTCAAAAAAACGATAATCCGTATATTATTTTTCACCTTTATCCCTTCCCCTTATATTCCTTCGGCGACATCCCCGTTACCCGCTTGAAATACTTCCCGAAGAACGATTGCGAAGTAAAATTCAGTTCATCGCTGATTTGCTGGACAGTCATATTGGTCGATTTCAGGAGCGCTTTGGCTTCCAATGTCACATAGTCGTCAATCCAATCATTGGCAGGTCTGCCGCTGGTTTCCCTGATGACTTTCGACAAATGTTTGGGCGTGAGGCACAGTTCGCCGGCATAAAATTCAAGCCCGCGTTGCTCTTTGTGATGTGTTTGCACCAACTTCAAAAAATTCTCTACCAAAACTTCACGATGCGATTTTGCCCTGTTATTGGTAAGTTTGTGGAAATCAATGCTGCCACCGTAAAAAAATGCAAGTGTTAAATGCCGCGCCACTTCGAATCGATAGGGATGGTCTTTTTCCTGAGCTATCCTTTTCAGCATATTAAAATAACTGATCATACCATTCAAACCTTCTTCGTTCAAAAGGGTAACAGGCTTATCAAGAACGGAAAATAACAGGGGCAGTCGTTCCTGAGCATTCATTATCAAATTGTCGGTAAATTTTTGGGACATAATGATAAAAAGACCTGAAAAATCTTCGCTCATGGATCTATATTCTATAATCTGACCTTGTAGAATCGCTATGAAACAAGACCCGCTGGTAGTATATGGTTTCAGGTTGATGGAGCCTTCCGTTGTTCCCTTAATGCAGATAATAATAACAGTAGCATCTACCTTAAAAGGATATTTAAAAGCGGAGGCAATGACAGGTTTATCAAGTAATATGATATTGTCGTCAATTGAAGCGGCTTCAATGTTTTCAAACTCGGTACGCCAGTTAAATGTAAATGGCAAAATGGATTTGAGTTGCATAAACAGATATTGTCAATTTTTCTGCAAATGTAATTCTGTTTTTCGTATATAGATATTTAAAGCGACATTTCGACCAATTTTCCCGCCATTTTGACCTTGTACATGCAACAACACCTCCATATTTTTGCCCCGTAAAATGAATTGTAATTTTTAACTTTTAAATAATAATTATATGAATAAATGTATTTCAATCATCAGTGCAACGGCGTTGATAACATTCTGTTTGGCGGGTTGCGGCAACAGGCAAGCCACAGAACAAACATCCAAAATCATCCCTGTGAGAGTGATGAATATTGGTTTTTCCGACCAATCATCCGGTCGAAATTATGTAGGCACGGTAGAGGAATCGTCAGCCGTTTCGCTTGGTTTTTCGGGTATGGGAACGGTTGAGCGTGTTTTGGTGTCGGAAGGCGAGCGCGTGAGAAAGGGGCAGTTGCTGGCTGTTTTGAACAGCGGAACGGTGCAAAACGCCTACGATGTGGCGAAATCAACATTAAATCAGGCGCAGGATGCTTACGACCGTCTGAAACCCCTGCACGAAAAAGGAAGTCTAACCGATATTAAATGGGTAGAAGTGGAAACGGGTTTGCAACAGGCAAAAGCCATGGAAGCCATTGCCAAAAAGAATGTGGATGACTGTAACCTGTACGCCCCCATGAATGGCGTCGTTTCCAAACGTTCCGTTGAAGAAGGCGTAAACGTGATGCCCGGACTTTCGGCTTTCAAATTAGTTTCGATTGACGAAGTATATGTCAATGTGCCTGTTCCCGAAAATGAAATCGGAAGCATCAAAACCGGACAAACGGCAACGATAACCGTTCCCGCGCTTGGCAAAGGCGAATATCGCGGCGCAGTAAATAAAATAGGCGTAGAAGGCAATCCAGTTTCGCGCACTTATGCCGTCAAAATAAAAATCGGCAATCCTAACTCGGAACTTTTCCCCGGAATGGTTTGCAAGGTGTTGATGCAGGAAAAGTCAGACAGCAACGTGCAACAGATTGTCATTCCCAACCGAAGCGTACAGATTGCGCCCGACAACCGGCAGTTTGTATGGCTGGCTGACGGCAATACCGCCACGCGTCGCTTTATTACCGCAGGCACGCTTTCCAATTACGGCGTTATCGTTGAAAACGGTCTTTCCGCAGGCGACAGGCTGATTGTGGAAGGATATAACAAAATCAGCGAAGGAATGCAGGTTTCAATTAAGAATTAAAAATTAAGAGATAGATTGCTTCGCTATCGCTCGCAATGACGGTGCATTACGTCATTGCGAGGAACGAAGCAATCCAGAAAATAAAATTATATGTAAATATATTTTGAAAATGAAAGAGAAAACAGGAATTATAGAAGCCGTGATGCGTAACCGGCAGATTTTGATATTAGTAACTTCCATACTGATTATCGCAGGCGTATATGCGCTTAAGGTAATGTCCAAGCAGGAAATGCCCATATTTACCGTTCGTCAGGGCATCGTGATAGGGGTGTATCCGGGTGCAAACGTCGAAACGGTAGAGGCGCAACTGACCAAGCCGCTTGAAACCTATCTGCTTACGTTTCCAGAAGTAAACCGCCAAAAGACCTATTCGCACACGCGGGATGGAATGGTCATCGTATATGTGGAATTAGCCGACGAGGTAAAAGACAAAAATATTGTTTGGTCGAAAATCAAGCACTCGCTTAATTTGTTCAAGTCGTCTCTGCCGTCAGGCGTGATGGCGCTGATTGCCAACGACAGTTTCGGCGATGCAGCGGCTATTCTTATCGCTATGGAAACGGACGATAAAACCTATCGTGAAATGGACGGCTATCTGGACGTACTTGAAAGCCGCCTGCGTCAAATTCCTTCTGTTTCAAATGTAAACAGGTACGGTTCGCAAAAAGAACAGATTTCCATTTATTTAGACAATGAAAAACTGAACGCTTACGGCGTCGGTTCCAATATGCTGATGTTGAATTTGTTTACGCAGGGTTTTACCACCATGAGCGGAAAAATCGACAATCATCAGATGAACGTTCCCATTCATATTGCCGAAAGTTTTTCTAACGAAAAGGAAATTGAAGAACAGATCATCTATTCCGACCCGCTGGGGAATGTTATCCGCGTGAAGGATGTCGGGCGCGTGGTGCGCGAATATCCCAAAGCCGAAAGTTACATTACCAACAACGGCAAGCAATGCGTTCTGCTTTCGATGGAAGTGATGCAAAGCGATAACATCATCACTTTCGGTGAAGAAGTGGACAAAGTGTTGCATCAATTTCAGGGCGAACTGCCCCAAAGCGTGAGTATGTACCGTATTGCCGACCAGCCGCAGTTGGTAAGCAATGCCATTAATTCCTTTTTGAAAGAGATGTTGATGGCGATACTTGCGGTCATTTTAGTCAGTATGTTGTTGTTGCCTTTGCGGGTGGCTTCGGTGGCTTCGCTCTCCATTCCCATTACCATTTTCATTACGCTTGCCGCGATGTATTTTATCGGTATTCCGCTGAACACCATTACGCTGGCTTCGCTGATTATTGTGCTGGGGATGATTGTCGATAATACCATTGTCATTGTCGATAGTTACGTGGACAAGTTAGACCACGGCATGTCGCGCTGGAACGCTGCAATAACAAGCGCCAGGGAATATTTCAAATCTATTTTCTCGGCAACGCTGGCAATCAGCATTACCTTTTTCCCTTTCCTGATGACCATGCACGGCACAACCGGCGAATTTGTGCACTATTTCCCATATACGGTAAGTATTACTTTGGGTATTTCGCTGCTGATTGCCATGCTTGTCATTCCGTTTCTGCAATACTTTCTGATACGAAAAGGGCTGTTGGCAAACAAGCGCGAACGCGCAGCGAAAGGGCTGAAAGAGCGGAAAACGCTTTTGGACTATATACAGGGCGGATACGACAAATTGCTTGCCTTTGTTTTCAAACATTACAGATTGGCGTTGGGTTTTACGTTCATTTCGGTGGTTGTCGGCGCAATGTTGCTCACTGCTTTGCCGCAGCGCATGATGCCCGTAATCATACGCAATCAGTTTGCGGTAGAAATATCTCTTCCGCAGGGCAGTTCGCTCGAACAGACCATTGCCGTGAGCGACAGCATGGAAAACATCCTTCGCGCCGACCCCCGCGTGAAATCCGTTACGGCGTTCAAAGGCGCCAGTTCGCCGCGTTTTCACTTTGCCTACGCGCCCAAAATGCCCTCGTCCGCTTATGCGCAATTTATTGTCAATACCTACACATCCGATGAAACGGAAGAGTTGCTGGCAGAATATACCAACAAATACGCTTTCTATTTTCCCGAAGCATACATTCGTTTCAAACAATTGGATTTTCAGGTAGTTGAAGCCCCTGTGGAAATTCGTTTTTCGGGCGAAAACATAGAAGAATTAAAAGTGCAGGCTGAAAAGATGGTGGCATACCTTAACACCATTGATGAATGTTTGCGCGTGCGTACCGACTTTGGCGATATGCTTCCGGGTGCGCAAATTGAGTTAAACCCCGTGGAAGCGGGACGGCTGGGTATCAACAAAGCCCTCGTGTCGCTGCAATTATCGTCTAATTTTGGCGAAATGCCAATAAGTACCTTGTGGGAAGGCGATTATCCGCTTTCGGTGGTGTTGAAATCCGAAGCAGTCGAACGGGGATTTAACAGCATCG
>Ga0082212_10003947_pt1 | contig 20801 bp, 9 predicted proteins | sample TergutNt197P3_FD_71548 | JGI IMG/M metagenome (GOLD analysis project Ga0082212, IMG submission 71548) | Neocapritermes taracua P3 segment gut microbial communities from Petit-Saut dam, French Guiana - Nt197 P3 | ecosystem: Host-associated > Arthropoda: Insects > Digestive system > Gut ... | reverse complement strand
GTCAGGATTGGTGTTGCCGGTGAGAAACGCCGGCATGAAATCGGCGTGTTCCACCCAACTGTAAGCGGCTTTGAAAACGCGTGGATTGACCCGTTTGCAATGCAAAATTTTCGACCAGAACCACTCACTACTGTATGTTCCGCCGCATTTTTTCAGATAGCGGTCTCTGTTTTTTGCTGCTTTTTCCGTGATTTCGGCGGCTTCGGCAAAGCCGGTGTGGTCTTTTCAAAGCCAGACTTGGGCGTCGAGTTCGTTTTTGAATTCGGGCAACATTCCGAGGGGCGTGCCGTTCTTATCGACGGGAATCGGTGTCGAGCCGGTGGTATCGACACCGATACCGACAATGCAACTGGGATCGATGCCGCCATGTTTGACGGCTTTCGAGACGGCGCGGTAAAAACCGTCGACGTAATCTTGCGGATTCTGCCGGGCGAGGAGCGGACGTTTCGGATCAAGCAGGACTCCTGCGTCGCCGCTGGGATAATTGTCGATGGCGGTAGCAACTTCACTACCGTCTGCGAGATCAACAACGACGGTACGCACACTGTTGGTTCCGTAATCAACACCGAGAGCAAATTTGTTTTTCATAATAGGATGTGGGGTTAGTTTTCAAACCGGTCATCATTTCGGCAGATCACAGCGGAATACAAAGCAATCATGGCAAATGCAACTGCCGGGACAAGGTACGCCAACCGAATACCAAACGCATCGGAAAGGTAGCCCTGCATTTGTGTCAACAGAGCGGCACCTGAAATAGCCATGACCATACCGGCACCTCCCATCTTCGTATCTTCACCGAGTCCACGGGTTCCGAGTTCGAAAATCGTCGGAAACATCAGTGACATGCAAGCGGAAATGGCAATCAGCGAATACACTCCAATTGCTCCCGGCAGATAGACGGCACCGACACAGAAAACAACGGCGTGAACCGCAAGTCTTCTGAGCAAAATGTGCGGTTTGATGTATTTCATCAACCACGTGCAGATAAACCGGGAAGCGACGAAACCGATCAGCGAGATGAGGTAGTATGTATTACCGGCAGCCTCGGCAGTTTTCGGAACAAGAAAATCCAAATGGATCGCCCCAAAAAACCAGTTGAACGAAGCCGCAAGCGGTTCAACATTCTGGAGTGGAGCAAAATCGCCGGTTTGCTCGCACTGCCGGGCAATGTCGGTTAAATTCAACGTGTTCATTGCATAGCGAATGATGAACGACCAGCAAGCGATCTGTGCGCCGACATACAAAAATTGGGCAATCACGCCAAAGGTATAGTGGTAATTTTTCAAAAGCCGTTTCCATGAACCGAAAAAGTCCACCCGCTTGTCGGTTTCGGCAAGCGGCGGCATTTTCGTGAAGAAGATGGTAAGCCAAACGATTGCCAAAACGATTGCCACGCCGACGTAGGGCGTAGCAACGGCAAACAATTCTGGTCCGCGAACCGCCGAGAGTTCCGCTGAATCCATTGCCGCCCGCTCTTCGGCGTTGAAGGATTTCATCTGCGACATAATGAAAATCTGCGAAAGTACCACGCCGATGATCGAACCGAGAGGATTGAATGACTGCGCAAAATTGAGCCGTCGCGTTGCCGTCTCCGCCGGTCCCAGGGCACAAATGTAAGGATTGCATGCTGTTTCCAAAATTGAAAGTCCGCCGAAGATAATCAAGATGGCAAGCAAAAAGGAGAAATAACAAAGGTTGGCACTGTCGATTCCCCCAAAATGGATGTTCGAACTTTCCACGTAGAGTGCCGGAAAAAAGAGCAATCCGCCGATGACGTACATGCCGAGTCCGAGAAGGACACCGGATTTGTACGTGTAACGTTTCATGAACATGGCACCGGGAATGGCGAAGCAACCGTACCCGAAAAGGTAGCACGTCACTTGAATCCATGCTGTTTTGGAGTCGGACATGCTCATGATCCGCTTGAAAGCGGCGAGCAATGTATCGGTCATGTTGTTTGCCAATCCCCAAGCGGCGAAGAGGCTCGTCAGGAGGATAAAGGGAAAAATGATGCCGGGGGGAATAACAGGCGGTCGGGTTTGTGTCGATTGGGACATGAAAAGGATTAGGGGTTAGGGAGTTATGCTACAACGCAATGAATGGATTATACTGTATATTCCGATTTTGCGTGTTTGCTTGTCGGTGAACAGGAAGGCAGGAACCCGGCAGGTCTATATCTATCCGAAAAAGACTTTATGTTTTTGACCATTAAAACAATGTATCTTTTTTCTTTCCTTTTCGGGATTCGTTCATTTTCCTCCTTTGAAAAATTTCCGCAACAGTTCGGAAGCTGCGTCACGGCTCGAAGTAGGAGCATTCGGTCTGATACCGGAATGCACACCGGAATCTTCCTGCTCCTCTTTTTCTCGGTTGACGGTTTCCTGTGACTGGGCATTCAAGTGCGCCAACAGTTCCGAAGCGTCCACTGTCCGTGTTTCCTCATTTCCGGCATCCCCCGAGGACAGAAGCCAGTCGCTGATGGTGTCTTCCGGGCTTGTCCGTGAACCTTCTGACTGCAAGGCAACTGTTCTGGCGACCGCATCACTTACCGATCGTATTTTTGTTGCCTTTTGCGGCTTGGCTTCTATGGTAAGATGCACGAAAAATTCGATGGGACCAACCGCTAATTTGTCGCCATTTCTGAGAGCACACGTCTCGGTAATTTGGCTGTCATTGAGAAAAACACCGTTTTTGCTCCCCATATCCCGCACGAACACGTCGCCATCTTCCAGAAAAATTTCGCAATGATACCGGCTGATAAGTTCACTGCGCGGCTTGAGATTGCAATCGTCTGCTCGACCGATGACAAACCGTTGTCCTACGATGGGGATCACCTGTCCCGCACGACTTCCCGCTGCAACAACTAATTGAATGCCCATAACTGAAAAGGTGTCTTTGTGATCCAAACGTCCGGCCCATTATAACAAATGGCGGAGAGAAATTCAATACGAGGATTGCAAAATCAATCTCGCTCATGTGTCAGGAGGATTGCAAAGTCTGTTTTTCGTCATTTCGACCGAAGGGAGAAACTCACTGAATCCCCTCAAACCACCACGAACGAACTCCTGTTTACGGAGTGCGGCCTCATCACCAACAACGGACAAACACTCGGCACCATGGAATTCTTCCGCTTCAAAGAACGAAAAGTCTTCGCCAAAGTCCCCGGGCTCGTCTCATGAATTGTACCGTAAATCCTCTTTGTCGTCCAAATCACATTTGTCCACTTCGCCCATCAGTTCCATCGTTTCTTTCAACACCGCAACGATTTTTTGATAATGCTGTATGTCATCGAATGTTAACGTTCGTCCTTTTCGATCTTTCAACCATTTTTGCGCCGGTTGATAACCGCCAATGTAAAATTTCCACACTTCAAGCGGGACTTTATCGAAATACTGTGTTTCATTGATCCAAACTTTGCCGCTTGTGTATTCGAATTTTTCCACTTCGTTGGAACCGGCAATGGGAAAGTTCGCCACATTCGGTAGCGGCATAACTCCTTCCATCAAGTGCAAATGCCGCAACTTTTCACCTAGTTTTACCAATTTCCAAAATGTTTTAGCATCATCGGGATAAGGCACTCGCGGAAAATCAATTTTCAGAAATTCCTTGTAACGTTCCCTGTAAGATGGGCTATGCAATACGGCATAAATGTAATCCAAAATGTCTATCGGTGCGAATGTCTTTTTCGATGCTTCCTTTTCGACGGTAAAGCGGAGCCCCAATCGTTCCACTATTTCGTTGACAATTTTTTCATCCAAGTTGGGCGTTTTCGTTTCCAAAATGGTTTCCTTACCGTTTTTGAGAACCTTTTCACGATAAAGATAGAGCGGGAAAACGTAGTTAATGTCCAGTGCTGAAATCGCCGTCGAACCCGATACAACGCAATCGCTCAAAAAAACATAATTCCACATCAGCGGACTCCGACTCCTGCGAATAGAAATCAATGCGATATTGTCCCCCTTAAGAAAATGTTGCATGACTTTTTCGCGAGGTCTTTCCATCAGGAAATGGCGCATTACATTGTCTCGCGGCATGCAATGAAATCCTTTTGTAACACCGGTGTAGTATGTGTAACGTTTGTCAAAGGGACGATAGCTGATCTGGGCTATTCTCTTAAAATCAGGAGATTCCGTTAAATCCTTTTTTGCACCGGCGATACTCCAATCTCTTGCATCTTGACCAAGGGCAAGCCGTTCCCGCGCGGTTTCCGTATCTAACCGAATAAACTCCTTGATCGTTTGAATGAGTTCTTTTTTGGAATAATGGATAGTCAACGAATCCCTCGCGGTAACAATGCCGACCGAATTCACCGGAAACAAATCCTTTATACTAAACCCTTTATTGTACTCCCTTTGCCGTGCAAAGTTTTTCGGCACAAAGAAATACTGCGGTGCCGAAGGCTTTAATGTTTTCCATTTTACCGTCCTTGACGATTTGCCATCGAGAAACGTGTACTTCTCGCTCCGTTTGCCAAAGAGATCGTAGTGAAACACTTCGGCAAGATCGCCTTTTTTCTTTTTGCCCGTCTTTACGAAAATGTTAATCGAAACGCCCTCCGTAATATCAAATACATTTTCGTCTTTACTACCATCAGGGGCGGTCTCCTTCTTTTTGCTGTTGCCGTGCAAGTCAAGAATGTAAATTTTATCGAACGATTGCAATAGATTCCAACGCATCCCCCGAAAGATAGGACTGTCAAGAAAACTATTGCTATTGATAAATGCCAATATCCCTTCGACATTTTTCTCTACAAAGAATTGCCCCAGCCGAATGAATTTGCAATAATCGTTATTGATCCACTTGGAATTACGTTCTTTTAACGAGTTGCCCGTGATAGGCTCCCGCTTGTAATCGTCCATCAACCTCGTGATCCAGTCTCCGTTATTTTGACTCTCCCCATTGTACGGCGGATTTCCCATCACCACCATCACAGGTACATTGCCCTTGATATTGTTTGCTGCATTCGCTTCTTGGGCGACGATATGTCCCCAAAGTGTTTGAGTGTCGGGATGCCGCTCTTCCAAAGAATTGGTCAGATAAATGTTAAACCGTTGTTCATTTTTCGACTCATAACCTTTGTAATTGAGCATTAAATCAAGATTGAGATGCGCCAAGGTATAGGGTGCCATCAACACCTCAAACCCATTGAGACGCGGAATGAGATGATCTTCTACATATCCTTGCCACATACCCTGTTGTATTTTTCCGTGAATTTGATTCATTGTTTCAACAAGGAACGCCCCCGTGCCGACGGCGGGGTCTAAAATTTGTACCCTGTGGACTTTTTTCGTTTCTGCCCATTCCTGCTTACTTTCCCGTGACGTTAACTCTGGATTTTCAATTTTTACCGTAATCGTTGTTTCCGATGTGTCGGCAAGTCCCTCTGATAGATTCAATTCGTCTTGCAAGATTTCGTCCACTGCTCGAACGATGAAACTGACAGCGGCTTGCGGTGTGTACCATACGCCGCAATTCTTGCGTTCTCTCGGATCGTACTTGGTGAAGAAATCCTCGTAGAAATGAATCATCATATCGTTTTGCGGGACTCGTTTACCAAAGTCTCGCATTACCGACCACATGCTTGTTACACGAAAGATTCCGACAAGATCATCAACAATCCAACTGATACGCCTGTCGAGGTTAGGTCCCGTGATATGATGGAAGAGGTGGCGCAGGAAAGGATTTGTGTTCGGAATCGATTCTGCAACATCTTTACGGTTGAATGTCACTATGTCGTTGGCACGCAAGGAAGCAGCGAACATACCGTAGGCAATCGTTTGTGCATAAAGATCGGCAAATTTTTTCGGCGTAATATCGTGGATGAGCGTCTTCTTGAAGCCTTCCAAAAACTCAGTGAGCGAATTGTGTGCGTTGTCATCGGACACAATTTTTTCGACTACATCTGCCATGAGTCGAGCCTTCTTTGCCATCACTTCGGCGAGTTTTGTTGCGGAAACAATCGTTTGCGGTGCCGCTTTGCCAAAACGTTCAATGATGCTTTCGAACTTCGCAAAGTTCTCTTTGATTGGTTGGATTTTATCGTCTTTGATTTGCGCTAAGCGAATGCTTTCAACGTGTTCGCCGTGTTCGTACAGATGAAATTCCAGATAATCGGTAAAAATTAACTCGCTTAGCGCAGTCTTATATCGGTCGAATTGTTCTTTGTTCTTTTTGCGACCGGCGAGATCGGAATCGCCGATGTCTTTTGTTTCGACGTAGGCGATGGGAACGTTGTCTTTTTTTCGGAACAGGATCAAGTCTGGCGCACCGCAGGCTTGTCGGGCGGGTTCGTTGGAGACGATGAATTGTGGGAGCATTTCCGTCAGAAGGCGTTGCAATGCCGGTCGGTACGTATGTTCTCGTGCCGCTTCGGTTTGATACTGGCGGTTGAGTTCGGAAATGTATTGGGTGATTGTGTCTTGCATGCCTTCTCTTAATATAGTCCGAAGTCCGACCGGTGTCAATATTTTAATCGTTTAACTCCCCCTTCCAACCTCTATTCTGCCCAGACTAAAACTGGCAATCGTACTGGATAAAATATCTGACCTAATGCGGAGGTGACTTGCCAAAAACGCTCCATTTGGTATAATCGTTACAATCGCTATAATTGCTACAAATTAACACAAAGGGGTTATAATGCCGTTCAGAAATCAACAACGGACCAAAATGGGCAGGTTTTTCCTGACATTATTGATTTTTACGTCTATTTCGGTGTTTGCCGTTGCCCAAACCCGCTATACAGTCAATCGTCCGATCTCCACACCCATTCCCGTGTCGGTGCCGCCAGTTGCAGATGATTTGGAGGAAAACACGTCACCCGCCGTCCCTATCGACTGGGAAACCGACTATGAGTCCGCAATGGAATCGGCAAAATCTTCGTCCAGAAACCTCCTGATTTACCTCTGTGCGGATAAAAATACGGAAATTCCCGATGAATTGGCGGCACTTCCGCTCGTTTCCGTCTGCAAAAAATTTGACAGCGTTGTTTCTGACGACAGTTTCGCTCGTTCGGAATTCTGCCCGTACATACTTCTGAAATTGCCGATGGATGCCAAAATTACCGACGAAGACGGCACAAAAACAACCCTTTACGCAATGCCGGGATTTGAACACATGGTCGGACATCCCGGCTTGGTCGTGATTGACTTTGAAAGTCGTGATAAATCCTACTATGGCGAAGTTGTCGGCATCTTGCCATTTTTGCAGGGAGTCAGCCCGACGGCACACCAAGCAGAAACATTTTTGACATTGCCGCCGGGAACGCTCACGCAACGAACGCTGACTTATGCCGTTCGTATTCATCCTGACCGACCATTAAGCACCGACGGTGAACCAGCACCCATTATGATGCAAATGGCAGCAGAACATGCTTTATATCAAGCGGAAAGAGGCTATTTGACCCATCAAAATTTTGGAACTCGGACTTCTCAGGCAAAAGAGGTGCTTGGTGATGGCGGAATGCCAGCAGAGATTTGCGCACAAAGTCAAATCGGTGCCGGACTTTTTGAGGGTGCCATCGGTTGCATGCGGGCTTGGCGGTACTCCTCTGCACACTGGTCGATAGCAAGGAGAAGTCATACCCATTACGGTTACGATATGGCACGCGGCAAAAACGGTGCTTGGTTCGCCGTCGGGTTTTTCATCAACTAGAGAGTGTCCAAGTTTGTTGTGGACAAAAAAATGGCGTTTTACTTGCGTTTTTGGCAGTGAAACGCATATCTCCATTTTTATTATGCCTCACTTATCGGCAATCGTAATGGCATTATTCGGACATCTCTGGCGGCAGATATCGCACCGGATACAAACCGACACGTCAACACAGTGCCGTCGATAAGGTTTTACAGGAATTGCCGAAACGGGGCAACGTTGCGCACAGATTGTACACCCGTTGCAATTTTCGCCGATTTGATACCGTATCGAACTTTTGTCCACTTTTGCGGTCGTTGCCATAATAGTCTCCCCAGAGATAGTATAGCAATGCTTTTTCGTTTCGCAAGTCCAACTCGCATAATGTCGTTGAAATGTTGAAATCGACACCACCCGCCGCAGACAATGTCCGCTTGCATCAGAAGAAAACACTAACCGAACGTGATTCGATCCGAACCGTGTGATTGGTTGAGTAACGACCGAACAACGACCCGACGGACAACCACTGAAAGATATGTCGTCAAACTGCTGTGCGCCTTGTATTCTCGAAGCAATCGGAATTGTTCGTGTGCCAGTGCGGCAAAGACCCGTTCGCACATGACATTGCGATCATCAGACTGAAGCCGGATTTCCCATTTGCACGTCGTGTGATCGATCACATGCATGACGAGTCCGAGGAATCTGTCCACAAAGTCCTCCCAAGCCCGATGTTGCTTGCTCAGGCAACGTTCTAAAAGGGTATTGTCTACGTGATTTGCTGTATTTGTTGCCATAATTTCCGGTGCAAGACAAAACGGTAAAATGCTGTATAATACCGGAGTTATATTGATTTTTTCCAATTCCGTCAAGAGAAAAACCGAAAAAAAGTACGATGAGCGACTCCATTCCGATGACCCGTGAGGGATACAACAAGATTCGAGCAGACCTCGACCGCCTTGAAAACGAAGAGATGCCAGTCATTTTGGAACGGCTTGCCAATGCCCGTGCGGAAGGCGATTTGAGCGAAAATGCCGAATATCACGGTGCGAGGGAGAGTCAGGGATTGCTCCAAGCCCGCATCAACGAAATGAAGAGTAAACTCAGTCGGGCAACGATTCTCGATCCGTCAGCGATGCCGCAGGGGGAAGTCCGATTCGGGGCAACGGTCAAAGTGAAGCGGAAAGGGGGAAAACGTCCCGAAACATACACATTGGTCGGGGCGGGAGAAGACGATTACGATACGGGGAAGATTCTTGTAAGCAGCCCGCTTGCCCAAGGATTTCTCGGAGTCAAGAAGGATGAGACCGTAACGATTCAGTTACCGAAGGGACCTACGGAATTCACGATTTTGGATGTCACTTATGAATAACCAGAACTTCCTACTCTCATGCATCGAAGGCGCACCGATCAGATTAACGCCGTTGTTTCGGAATAGCCGAACATCAAGTTGAAATTCTGCACTGCCGCTCCCGATGCTCCCTTGATTAGATTGTCCAAAACGGAGACCGTCAATACCCGACCCCCCGTAACCCGAACGGTCAAATGCACAAAATTCGTGCCCGATACATCCTTCGTTGACGGAAGATGCTCCACCACATGCACAAAAGGTTCATTCCGATAAAACTCTCGAAGTACCGAGAGCAGTTCGCTCTGACTTGCCGATTTCATCGGTTTAGAATACGTGACCGTCAAAATGCCGCGATCCATCGGCGTGAGGTGCGGCGTGAAAATCGCTTTGACCGGCACTCCGCCACCCGACGAGAGAATCTGCTCGATTTCCGGTGCATGCCGATGCGTGCCGATGCCGTATGCCGAAATGCTTTCGTTGCATTCCGGGTAGAGCGTTGTCTGTTTCGGCGTTCTGCCCGCCCCGGAAACGCCGCTCTTGGAGTCGATAATAATGTCGGTCGGTTCGATCCATCCCGACCGGAGCAACGGCACGAGCGGTAAAATGGCGGAAGTCGGATAGCAGCCGGGATTGGCAATCACGTCGGCACCGACAATTTTGTCGCGAAACAGTTCCGGCAGTCCGTAGGGAACATTGCCGAGTCTTGCCGGGTCAGGATGTTTTTCGCCGTACCACGTTTCAAACGTTTCGGCGGAGTCGAGTCGGTAATCTGCACCGAGATCGACAACTTTTGCTCCGCATTGCAGGAGTTCGGGAACGACGTTGGCGGAAGCGGTATGCGGCAGACAACAGAACACGCATTCGGCTCGGTTCGCAATTTCCTTCGGTGCAAGATTTTCGAGCGGCAAATCCAAGCATCCGACGAGCGATTGGTGAACGGCACTGACGGGACGAGTTTCTTCCCGACTGGTCAGCACCGTGATTTTCGCTTGCGGATGCCGAAGCAAGATTTTGATGAGTTCGACGGCGGTGTAACCGGTCGCTCCGAGGATTGCTACTGTTGTCATCGTCTTACAATGTGTTAGAGCAGACTCCTAAAAGTTCAACTGCACTCCGCTCGCCAGGTTGAGCATGCTGTAGCCCCGATTGTTCAAGGAGAAGTTCCAGTCGCCGTTAAAGAATATCGTCGCTGTCCGATCTTGATTCAACCAGAAATGCAAGCCCGTTCCCACCTGAGCGTAACTGTTGCCAAGGTCGGCACCACGCACACCGAAAACCTTACTGCCGCTCGTAAACGACTGTTCCGAAATCGGCTGCCGATCCCCTGCCAAGCGACCGACATGGTACGCTCGGAATCTCCAACCGCCGCGTGCAAAGTAACTTTCCGTATTGATACCGAACCGCACCAACGAGCGGCTAAATGTCATCTTGTCGTAATTCAAGCCGAACGTTCCACTTCTCGCTCCCTCAATCGGTAACTCGCCGGCAATGTTCGTCGGGTTGTCCATTGCCCACGATGAACCTGCTCCCATTCCCTTACGGTCAGAGTAGGCATTCTGTTGGATGCACTGGAACTCGTACCCGGCGGCTGGTCGGATCACAAAGTTCGGACTGACCGTGAACGGTCGGGCAAACTCAATCGACCAATTAAACGATTGTCCCGATGACTCCGAATTGTAATGGTCGTCGATGCCGAAGACACCGTTCTGACCATGCGTCGGGTCATATCCGACAAACACGTCGCTGTTGCGGATGTAACGATCCGTCTTGTACGACTGATAGCCGCCGCCGAAGTAGGATTTCAACTCGAACTGTTCATACGGTGCCGCTACGAAGTAGAGACCGAATGTATAATCGACACTGTTGACCTTGTCGCTCAATGATGTCAACGTTCCTTCGCCGAAAGTGAAGACTCCGCCGATGACCGAACTCGGTGTCAGGTTCCATTCGTTTCCGATCATTCCGCCGTTCTTGTAATAGGAATACTTGAAGGAGTTGTCGTCATCCCCCATCGTGAAGTTCGAGTGTGTGAACGCTCCCCAAACCGAACCGGTACGATACATGGGACTCTGTCCTCGATACTGTCCTGCCATTGGCGGTGCAAACTGCTGACCGGGCGGCGGAACGGCGGGCTGACCGAAAGGTTGCTGCAACTGTCCCGTCTGTGCATTACGGTAGGTCACGTTGCCCCGATTACCGGTGCTCAAACCGCCGGTGCCGTAACCGATATGGTTGAACAGACCGTCCGAAGGCGATGTCAAATTCATGATAACGCTATTTGCCCGGGTGCCGTTGGCGGCTTGCCGGAAAACATCGTTAAACACTTCGGGACTGTTGAGTCCGAATTGGAACGCCATCGCCAAACCCGGATTCGTCAGCATCGCATCGTCCAACGCACCAGCAACCGCTTTGGCGTTATGACTGTCTCCTGCCATCGAAACCCGATTACGGTAGTAGTTCGGATCATCAATCACGGTCAAGACCGCCGGTGTTTGTCCCGTTGCCAACTGAATCGGCAACACCGAAACATTCGCAAAGACCCAATCGGTCGTCGCACTGGTTACTTGCTTGATTCCATCGCCAGTGTAGCCTTCGCTGGCAATGATAATGAACGATGTTTGCTTTTCTTTGAGGTGCGCATCGTCGTCAAGATCGAGGATTCGGTCTGCCTGCACGATTCCGCCGAGATGCGTAATACCGAGATACTCGTTTCCGAGATTCGACGGCGAACGCAACGTTCCGAGGTTGTACATCGTGCTGCCCCAGGAAGCACTGTCGTAAAGGTACGGCGGAACTGTTCCGAACACGCTCACCACATCACTGAATCCGAACCGCATCAAAAGACGATCCGTATCCGTAAGGGCAAATTGGATGTTATTATTTTCAAACATTTTCCGATTCAGTCGGGCACGTTCTGCCAGATTGCTGTCATACAGCCGCAGTTCCGAGTCGGTCAACACCGTTTCGATCATTTTTCGTTGCAACTGCGTACGCCGTTCGGGATCGGTCAGGTATTCGAACTGTTCATACGCCGTGAGCAACGGCAACCGTGTCTGGCTGTCAACGAACGCCGATGGACTAAACCATGAAAGTTGTGTGTTAAGTTTTTCGGCGGCAATGGTTTGCCAATCTTCTCTGGAAAGTTCACCCGACGGGATCAATGATTCATCGTACATCACAACAGTTGTTCCATCATTTCGGGTTTCCGTGTAATAGGCGGAAGTCGCATTCCGAATGGTGGCGGCGTATTTACCGAGAACATCGCCGATTGTGTCGTTTCCAATGGTCGCATGATACTGACTGGCGGGCAACGTCTCCAATGTGTTGTAAAGCGGACCATTATGAGCGTGGTTGCTCGGATCGTAATAGACCGGTCGGGTGTGTTCATCCATTAACTGCAATGAACCGAAGATGGTGATCGCACCGAACTGTCCTCCCGGCACGCCGCGGATCAACGATTCCCAAAACTGGTCTCCCGCTGTATCTCTAAGGGTATCAAACGCATTTTTGTAATAGTCCCCTTCGATTTGCCGTGCTTGTTCCGCATCTTCGCCGATCATACCGGACAAACCGGGAGCCAAAATTCCCCGATTGATAAAGTAACCTTCAAAGTAATCGACCGCTGTGTTATTTGTGACACCGAGGAATCTGTTGTCGTATCGTTGACCAATCATGAACACGCCGTTCCCCGAAATGATCCCTTCGTTGAGAACATCGTGGATAATCAATCGTTCGGCATAGTCGTTTGCAGCGAAAATGTTCGTCGCAAAGGGATTAACGGCAATGATCGCATCATTCACCAAAAGGTGTCCCGTCTCTTCAACATAGAGGTCTCGGACACGGATACCGGCATCGCGATAGATATCTGACCCGATTACGTATTCGATGACATTGCGGTTGAAAATAGTGGTGCCGTCCGCAATCCGAACGTCGATATTTCCATAGTTACCATAAGTAACCGATTGAAACGAACTCGAACCGCCTGTCCCGGTTTCCACGTTAAGGTACATTTCCCGATTGAGTGGATCGCCCATACCGCCGCCGTAAATGTTGCCGCTGAAAATATCTCCATTGGAGAAGATCAAGAGCGTGCCATCACGTGTGTAACCTGCTAACAATTCCGGGATCGAAAGCCATGAATCGACATCCACAAAAATCGAATTATAGTGAATGAACCGTGCGAGTGCTTCCCGGAAGTGTCGTGGATCAGCGGCATTGCCGTCGTTGGCATAACCGTAACTGTCAACGGAACTACCCGCTACAGTGATAAATCCTCCTCTGGAATTTCCTGCGAGATAGTTAATCAGTAGTTCGTCGAGGATCAGGGATCGTCCCGGAATATCGGAAGCCGTTGCGGATGTTCCGGCAGCAACGCTGTCGCGGTGCCCCAGTAGGTAACTGGGACCGTTGGTGGCATCGACACCAAGAACTTCGTTGTTGTATGCGTTCGCAGCAAACGTGCCATGCTGCCACCAAAAATTCGGCACCGACCCCGCGGACATCGTATAATCTCCGCCATTCCATGTTATGCCGTCCCAGGAGCCGCCGGTGCCTGTCCAAAGACCAGCGACCGCATTGTAAAACGAAATAATATCACCATGTACACCGGCATTGTCGAATTGGAACTTGTTTTCATCATTACTGTATGCCAATGCAGGATCATAAAGGAACTTTGACCGATTGACGCTCGTCATCGTGTCAAAGGCATTGAAATTTTTTGCCGTTTGAACAGGATCACTCGTCAATGTATTTCTGCCGCTGGAACCATTGACCCCGGCAACGAACAAGACATCGGAAAGGTTTTTCACGTCTTTGTTGCTGCCGATGACGATTTTGGCGACGTGTGCCACCGTACCGATGTGGATTCCCGCTCCGCCGCCGTTGTTTTCCGTGTAGGCGGCAGCGGTCAAGCCATACAACTGAAAACCCGGTAGCAATGAGAATACATCTCCCCCCGTGACCAACGCTTCGTCGCCTCGAATGAGAATTTCCCTAACCGTCGGTCCGTAATAAGCCGTCCACGGCTGATATGCTGCTGGTGGGATTGCTGGCGCACGGTAAACCGCTCCTTCCCATGCCATTGAGGTTCCAACGATGTCAATACCGACACCGAAGGAGCGGTCAAACGGCGTAAAGTACGCTTCTCCTTTGAGACCGGTCAGAGGATTCGAATAGACTCCCGTGGTCGGTGCGTTGGGATGCACCATCCAACGTTGCGATGCATGATCGTAGTACGTCAGTTGGATCGGCGTGTCGCCGTCAAACTGTCCCCAGAATACCCGGTTCGGTTGATCATTGTACGCCACAAATTTCTGAGCAACTTCCGCATTTTCGGAAGCACCACGCTTCGGATCGTAGTAATAGACCCGACCATGTTCCTTCGTACCGGGAGCATTGATGGCGTAGGGGTCATCCGGGTCGTAGTAGTAAATGCTGCTGAACATTTTCTTGTCCAGATCGGACATTGCCGCCACGTCGAGGTTGGGATTGAACCAAATCCCCGCTCGGCTGGGCGCACCGGCAATGACTTTTCCTTCTGCCCAAATTTCATGAAAACTTCCGCTGTATCCGTACCGGTATCCGTCGATAATGTGCATGTTGACCGGTGTCGGTCGAGGGTCCATTGCCAACAGTCCGACAATCGAGTAACGGTCAGTGATACCGTAGCCCCCATCTAAACCGTTTCGATACAGTATTTGGTAGAGTGGGGTGAATTCGGAATCGTAAGCAGCCCCCAGAAAGTTCTGAACGTTTTGTCCGTAGATACTCCCCATCGAATAGATACCGCTCGTTTCGTCCACAGTCACGCGAATTCCTCCTTTCGAGGAGTATGCTCCCGCACCGCCGCCGAACGAAATACCCGTCTCCGCAAAAATCCAAGAGTTGTCCAACAGATCGATATTGCTGACGATCTGGCTGATAGCCGGTGTCGTTTGAATCGGCACGTAGTCGATATACCCACTCTGATAGACATCGTCGTAGTTATCCAACATTGCCCCCCCCCAATCAGGATCGAGATCGCTCCGAATGGTCGGCGTGACGTAGGCATGAATACCGATGCTCGGACCTTGAATCGCTCTTGTGTGGTAAAGTGTACGTTCCGCCTCGAATCCGCCGGGTACATCATCGCGGAGCCAGTTCACGATTGATCCGATGGGATTTCGCTTCAATTCGATAGGATCGTCTTGTCCGAAAATGCCGTTTCCGCCTTGACCGACTACTATTCGATCATTCAAAATTTCATCTCCTTGCAATAGCCAAGTGATTGTCTGTTTCGGTCGTTCTTCTCCGTCGGGACCCATTTCCATTTCGATACCGTCGCCTGTTACCAATTCGTTTTCCCGCGTAAAAGGATCAATGTACCAATTATTTCCCGTGGACTCTCCGATTTTCGTGTTGAAAAGTAGCAGTTGGGAGTAATACAGCACGCCGGAGGTGTAAAAGTCGTAGGTAACGACAGGGTTTCTTCCCGTTACATAACCATAGGACTCACGGGGATATTCGTGCGAAATCCCCACTCCGCCGTACCATGATCCATCCATGTAAAGTTGTCCGGCTTGTATCCGGGAGTCGGATATTTCGAGGTCTCCGATGTTATGAATGGCGATTACCGGTGCCTCAATGAGTGTTCGAGCGTTTCCGTGAAATCGGTTCGACTCGCCGAGATCTCGTGATCCGCCTCTGTCGTTGATCGTCATTCTTCCCGGCATAGGTGTTGCGCTAGCAGTGTTTACGGTGTCCATCGGTCTGATGTCTGATGACGGCATCATCCCAATAACGGGAGGAGGATTACCGTTAATCGGCTGTCCGTAAACCGTAATCCACGGTGCGTAAGGATTGGTAACGTCCACTCCGGGTGTTGTTTCGAGCGAGACCGTGTAAGGAGCGGGAATGAAAATGTAATTGTTGGCTGCGTCATATGTAATCGTTCCGTCTCCCAAAAGGTCAAAATTCTGCAATCCGGGCGGAAGATCCGCAAATGGAATTTGCGCCATCGTTCCCGGCACCGGAAGTCCCGTCATTAAATCGAAGGCTTGTTCCCAAAAGGTGATAAAAACTCCACCGCCCGGCAGTTCCGTAGCGATGATATAATTTACGTACTGTGCCAAAACCAATCGTGGTCGCTCGCCGGGTGTTCCATTTTGAATCGCCGGAGCACCACTGATCGTACTGATCATTGTTCCCTCATTTAGGGCAATGATATTGGTTGGTGTGCCGTAGTAATAGGAGTAGAGACCATCGTTCCAAAAGACGGTTCCGTACTGGTTGTTTGTTTGTTGATTGAGAGCTCCTGTGAGTCCGTAGCCGGCGTATTCGTAATCCTTAATGTATGTGTTTCCGTTTTTGTCGTCGTACTCGAGTGTAACCCATTCTCCGAGAAGACCGTTGACGACAGGATCGTTGGGCAGATACGCGAGTTGCTGCGCTTGAGCTACATTTTTCAGACAGAGGGGGAGCGCAAACGCCATTAAAACGGCAATTATGGTTAACAATCCATTGCGAGTCATACGTTCCATCCTCGTAATCAGTTTATCGCCTCACGTACCTACAAAGAGGTACATTGCGTTTTATCGGAATAGGTACGTACACCGCTTGACCGGGATACAACATTATCCTTTTCGACAGGTTTTAACGGTTGTACGGTGTTAAAACCTAACGATTAAAAGGGTTTTAGTGAAAATTCCCAAAGAGACAGCGGCAAAGAGTGGCATCTTGCTGTCATTTATAACTCCGGCTCAAACAGCATCGGGGCAGTTTTTTGAAGCGAATTTTTTACGAAATCCTGAATGTTCTTCGCCTCGGACATGCGCAACGCACTTCGAGCAATCATTTTGCAGTCTTGGAGAGAAACGTTCCGGCATATCTGCTTAATTCTGGAAATACTGTTCGGAGAGCAACTGATCGTCCGTAATCCCAACCCGACCAGTGTTACCACATTGAAGATATTCGAACCGATTTGTCCGCAAAGCGATAAGGGTATCTCGTTATGTTTTGACACGTTGACGGTGTGCCAAATCATCCGCAACACTGCCGGATCGTCCGCATTGAATAAATGATTCACACTGCTGTTTCCGCGATCCACCGCCATCGTGTACTGTGTCAGGTCGTTCGTTCCGATGCTGTAAAAATCGGCATCTTCCGAAAACCTGTCCAGCATAATCACTGCTGAAGGGACTTCGACCATCATTCCGACGGGAATGTCCCGATTGAACGGAATTCCCGCCTCTTCCAGTTCATCCATGGTTTCCTGTACTGCCGTCCGTTTTGCCTGCCGAAATTCCTTCACCGTCGAGATCAAGGGGAACATAAGCCGCACATCTCCGAACACACTTGCCCGAAGGATTGCCCGAAGTTGACAGCGGAACAGCGACCAACGTTTGAGAGCCAACCGCACGCCGCGCATTCCCAATGCCGGATTGAATCCCCGACCTGCACCAATTCTGTCCAGCGATTTATCATCGCCAAAGTCAAACGTTCGAATGACTACCGGTCGTCCCTGCATCGATTCTGCAACGCTCTTGTACGCTTCAAAATGTTCCTCTTCCGTGGGGTCTCGGTCTTGCACCAAGTACAAGAATTCGGTGCGGAACAGTCCGATCCCCTCTGCGCCGTGCTGCAAGGCATTTTCGGCTTCATGAGGAAATTCAATGTTGGCGTGAATCGTAATTGCCGTCCCGTCCAACGTCGCCGCTTGAAGATGGCGGTAGGAATCGAGATTTTCTATTCGACTCGAATCGACATCTTGAATCCGATAGTATTTTTCGAGCGTTATCTCCGTGGGACGCACGACAACCGAGCCGCTGTTGGCATCGACGATGAGCATGTCTCCGCCGTCCACTTCAGTCAAGAATTTTCCCGCTCCGACAATGCAAGGGATTTCCAGTGCCGCCGCCAGAATGGCGGTATGTCCGACGGCACCCCCCTGCTCCGTAACGATTGCCTGAATGAACCGTTTGTCAAGATTGGCAGTTTCGCTCGGCGTTAAATTATTCGTCAACAAAATTACCGGTGAACTCAACTGGTCGAGGGTCTCTTTTCGGACACCGAGCAGGAGACGCAAGAGCCGTTTTTCAATGTCTCGCAAATCATTGACTTTTTCGGCGATGTAACTGTTTTCGATTTGCCGAAATATGTCCATGTTCTTTCGCATGACGACCGTAACGGCATGTTCGGCGGAAAAGTACCGGTCGCGGATCAGGTTTTCCATTTCTCCCTGGAGCGACGGTTCCATCAATATTTGCAGTTGCGCCTCAAAAATGTCGGCAAAAGTCGGTCCGAGTGCCAATCGGGTCGATTCTCGGTTGACGATGATTTCTTCTTGGGCAAGTTGGAGGGCGGCTTGAAAACGTCGGACTTCGGCTTCAAACGCCTCGGCACTGATTGTCTGTTCGGGGATTCGGAATCCTTCGGTTGCCTGCACAAATGCTTTTCCGATGGCGATTCCGGGGGAGACGGGAATTCCAAAAATAGTTTTCATCAGCGCACGATAAGGCGGGAGTCGACATCCGCTATCGACTCCACAGTTATGTTCAATTCTGCAAAATTGTAGCACAAAAAGGTAAAGTTGTCAAGAATGTACGGTTTTGCCGAAAAGAGAGAAGGGTTATGCCGACTCTCTTTCACCGATAAAAGTCTAAGCGTATCGCCGTGATTTCCTGCCCGCGATCTGCATCGCCGACGAGAATGATCTCGTTCTGACCGTCCGATTTCACCCACGGTGTGATGTTCAAGTGCGTGAACTCCGTCAAATTGTGATGACTGCGACGCAAATACTTGCCGTTGATAATCACTCCCGTCCAATTGCCGCGTGTGCCTTCGTAACGAATGTAAATCTGCGTCGATGGTTCCACCTTCGGACACACGAATGTCCGGCGGGCAAATCGGCACTCCGGCACCGCTCCCGGCAACGGACTCGGCTTTTCGTTCCAATTCAAACCATCCTTTGAGAGCGTCCAATCGCCGCCGAGGTCGAACGTGCTTGCCGGTTCGGGAATCCAAGCAATCCAAAAATTCCCGCCTGAACCGCAAACATCGCCGTATCCTCTTACGAACAGAGCGACTCGGTACGTCTTGCCCGGCTCCCAATCTTTGAGCGGTACGCCTCGCTGAAAACGTTGAATCTCTTCACCGTCAATCCATAGGCGACCTTCGCCGCGTCCGCCGATGAACGGATTGTCGTAATTCCCCTGAAACATCAGCACGGCTTGTCCTCCTTGCCAGTGTGCCGGTATCTCGAAGTTTCGGCGATACATCCGCAACTTCGACGGCGACTCTTCCGGCACCGTCCATGATTCAATGCGTCCCTTTTCCCAAGCGGAATCGTCGAAATTGGCAGCGGTCATGCTTGCCGGTTCTTCGGTTTCAGTCAGCGGTTTTACTTTCCAACCATCGTTCAGGTTGAGCGTATGATCGGTCGGTGCCGGCGGAAGCGGTCGATAATCGGCATCCGGTTTCCAAACACCTTTCCACCATTCCCGTTGCAGATTCAACCAATTCAGCGGAGCGGTTGCAATTTCGTTGCGCGGTGCCGTAAAAATTCGGGACTCATTCCGAATGAATGGTATCGGCTCGGTCGCCCAAGTTCCGTTTTCCTGTTCGATCAGTTTCCAACGTTTATTCGTGCCGATTTCGGTCAGTTCGCTTGGCGCATCGGCAAGGAAGACCAACCGGGTCTCACGCGGATCACGATCCATATTGACGAGCGTCCACGCATTGAACAGACCATCGTTGGTAACGGAGCGTTGCAGGATGACTCCTTCCGCTCTTGCCGTCAGGAGCGGCGTTTTGTTCCAAGCAAGAATCTGCCCCATCACTTTCGGAAACACGCCGTTGCCTCCCCAGATGACGTTGTCCGAAAACTTTGCACCGAGATGAATGACGTAACCATTGCCCAGCGGACGCAAACCAGCCGCCACGCTACCGTCTTCCCAGTAAAGCAGGTCGGTACATTCCGGTGCAACTTTTTCCAGCGTGAGACCATTACCGTTGCGTTGGTTTTCTGGCCAGCGGTCCTCTTTGAAGACTGGCTGAGTCTCCGGGATACGAATTTTGCGCCATTGCGTGCGTCCGTCTGTGTCGTATTTGTCGATGCCGATGACTTTGTAACCGGTCAACTTCGAGATGGGCCACGCATCCGCTACTTCAGGAGTGTGCCGACCCGTTTGGACGTAGGTTACGAAAAGCCCGCCGTTGCGAACCCAGCGTTCGATTCCCTCGACCTGCTCCGGGGTCAAAATCGTCGTGTTCATGTCGATGACCGAGCGGTACTTTGAAGCGTTTTTCAGTTCCGGGTCTTCAAAATCGTACAGCGTCAGGTTGTCGCAGTGATACTCCTGCATCAGTTGAATCGGCAATACCCAATGACCGGGATTCTGCGGAAAGCAAACGTTGTGATCGACGGGAAGCGGAAAGAGCGTCAAGTTTTTAACCTGATCGTCGGTGAGCGAAGCGACTTCGGCACGCGGAATGTGATGTTTTCCCATGAACTGGATTTGTTCGAAGGAGTCCTCGAAAAACCTTTTCTGTTCGGGATCCCAAAACACGAAACCGAGATGGATAAAATAATGGACGGCGTTTGTTCCATTGACCAACCACGAACCGAGAAAGCGGCGGAGTTCATCGACATCGGCGGCGATTCCGCCCGGTTCGAGCGAGCAGGGCAAACCGGCACTGCGCATCAAGGCGGGCAAGTCCACGTACAGACCGCCGGACATCGCTCCGGTATCGTGAAACCGCGCACCGTACTTCACACAGAGTTCACGCATACCAGCGAAATAACTGTACGGCGACATGCAGATGATCGAGCGGTTCGGTTCGACTTCCCGAA